>Ga0335078_10015461_pt1 | contig 11333 bp, 9 predicted proteins | sample Lox_Sample_32_FD_206711 | JGI IMG/M metagenome (GOLD analysis project Ga0335078, IMG submission 206711) | Soil microbial communities from Loxahatchee National Wildlife Refuge, Florida, United States - Lox_Sample_3.2 | ecosystem: Environmental > Terrestrial > Soil > Wetlands | place: USA: Florida...
CCGGTCTGTGCCTTGGGCTCTACCATTCCACTGGCGGTGTGGTCAGGCCGCCGGTCAGCGCACCGGAACGCAGCGGCAGCTGCGCGGCCGGGACCGTGAGCCGCATCGTCGGGAAGCGGGCTGGCAGCTGGGAGAAGACAGCCTGGAGTTCGATGCGGGCGAGCGGGCGCCGAGGCAGTAGTGGGCGCCGTGCCCGAACGAGAGTGTGGCCTGGCCCGTCGCGGGTGATGTCGAAGCGGCGAGGGCAGGGGAAGACCGCGGGGTCGTGGTTGGCGGCGCGGTTGTCCAGCAGTAGCAGATCACTGGCGTGGACGGTGACCTTCCCGATCTGCAGGCTGGTCCGGGCGTAGCGTGGGATGCCGCCGCCGCTGCGGCCCGGAGCGCGCAGGATCTCCTCCACTGCGGTGGTTATCTGGTCCGGGTCGTCGGCCAGCGCCCGCCGCTAAGCTGGGTTGGTCAGCAGGCACAAGACGCCCATGCCGATCGCCACCACCGTTGTCTCATGGCCTGCAAACAGCAGGTTCGTCGATAGCGTCGGATCTCGTCGTCACCAAGGCCATCGGCGCACAGCCGGGAGATGACGTCGTCCCCGGGCTGCTTGCGCTGTTGGACCGCCAGCTGCCGGCCGTAGCCGGACAGCTCGCGCAGGCCGTGCTCGGAACGGGCCCGGTGGCGGACATCACCGACGGCTTCGCTCCAGGCGCGGAACTGGTCACGGTCGGCGTGCGGCACGCCGAGCAGCTCGCAGATGACCTGGATGCAATGGTGCCAGCGCCTGGTGCAGGTCCGCAGGCGGCCCCTGCTGGGCCAGGTCGTCGAGCAGGGCCGTGGCCAGTTCTTCCACCCGGGGCCGCAGCGCGCATCCGCTTGGGCGTGAAATGCGGCTGCAGCAGGGATCGTCGGCCGGCATGGTCGGCCTGTTCGGTGTCGTAGCTGCCCGTCGGGCCGCCGAGCATCACCGACTCACCCAGGCGGGTGGCGTTGCCGGGATCCGGCGCGCTCGCCGGGACGGCCAGCGGCCGGGCCGGTCCGGGCCGGTGGCTTAGACGGTGATGACCACCTTTCCCCTGGCGTGCCCTTCTTCCAGGTAGCGGATGGCCTCGGCAGTCTCGCTCAGGGGGTAGGTCCGGTCGATCACCGGGGTGAGCTTCCCCGCCTCCAGCAACTCGCGCAGGACGACGAGGTCGTCCCTGTTGTGCTGCGCCAGGAAGAAGACGATCGTCTGGCTGACGAACGGCGAGCGCAGTTGCATGCCGGCCGGGCGGATCAGCGGCCCGATCCAGCGGCCCTTGCTCGGTCCGCCGACCTCCACCAGGATGGCCTCGTGAGTCAGCACGCGCCGGCACTCGGCCAGGGTGCGGTTGCCGGCGATGTCGATCATGAGGTCGTGGCGCCGTGCGGTGCGGGTGAAGTCGTCCCGGGTGTAGTCGATGACGTGGTCGGCGCCGATGGACGAGATCAGCTCCGTGTTCCTGGTACTGCACACCCCGGTCACCTCGGCGCCCAGTGCCTTGGCGATCTGCACTGTGAAGGTGCCGACGCCGCCCGACGCGCCGTTGACCAGGACCTTGTGCCCGGCGCGGAGGCCGCCCTTGTCGCGCAGCGCCTGCAGGGCGGTGAACGCGGCCAGCGGGACCGACGCCGCCGCCTCGAAGGTCAGGCTGGCCGGCTTGGCCAGCACGGTGCCGTCCTGGCGGATGCTGATGTACTCCGCGAGAGTCCCGAGCCCGCCGAGGCTGCCGAACACTTCGTCGCCCGGGGCGAACCTGGTCACGTTCCGGCCGACTGACTCGACGTGCCCGGCCATGTCGGCGCCTAGCCCCCTGGCCTTCGGCCGAAGCAGGCCCGCCTGCGGGCGGAGCAGGTACGGGATTCCGCGCATGAAGTGCCAGTCCAGCGGGTTGACCGACGCCGCTCTGACCCGGACAAGCACGTCCTCGTCGCCAACGGTCGGCAGGGGGGCGTCCTCGAGCTCGAGCACGTCGGGTGAGCCGTACCGGTGATAGCGGATCGCCTTCATGATGCTCCTGCTCTGCTGCGCCTGGCGCTCGATGCGCGTTCCCGGCGAATTTCCTGGAGGTAGGGGAGAAAGTCGACCTGGATAAGGTGCCGGGCTGAGCCGGAGTACCGGCTGGCGGTCGCGGCGCGGTAGCGCGCGATCTCGCGGTTCATCTCTGGCTCGGGCGGCAGGGCCGCGCGGCCTTCCAGCAGGTCGGCAACCCACTGAGACTGGGCCTCAGCGACCGGCATGATCGCCCCGACGGGCTGGATGAGCCCGATGAAGTACAAGCCCGGCAGCCTCGGCGGGACCACGCGCCGGTAGAGCGCGATCTCGGACCCGACCAGGGCCTGCCGCAGAAACGGGAAGCTGATCTTGTACCCCGTGCAGTAGATGAGCACGTCGATCTGCTCGGCGCTGCCGTCGCAGAAGCGGACGCGGTCCCGGTCTAGCCTCTCGATGCCGGGCTTGACGGTGATGTCACCGTGGTCCAGCCTGCTCAGCAGGCTGCCCGATACCGCGACCGGGCCGCACAGCAGCCGGTGTCCCGGCTTGGGCAGCCCGTACCGGGTGAGGTTGCCCCGGGCGAGGCGCAGCAGCAGCGCCACCGCTCGACGCTGCAGCCACTGCGGCACCTTCGGGCCCAGGCGCATGAGCGTGAGGTGATCGGCGGGCCTGCCGAGGAGGTATTCCGGGATGATGTGCGCGCCGCGCCGCATCGTCAGCAGGGTTCGCGTGGCGACCTGGGCGCAGTCGGCCGCGATGTCACAGGCCGAGTTCCCGGCGCCCAGGACGAGGACCCGCTTCCCGGCGAACGGCTCGGGTACTCGGTAGTCACGGGAATGAAGTTGCCTGCCGGTAAAACCGGAGGCACCTGGAACGGCCGGATCGGGGTACTGCGGATCCCAGTGGTGGCCGCTGGCCACCAGGACTGAACTGTACCGCTCGGTGTGCTCCGCGCCGGTATCCCGGTTCCGGACCGTGACGTCCCAGCCGCCGCCCGGCGCCGGCTCTGCCCTGGTTACCTCGGCCCGGAACCGGATCTTCCCGCGGAAGCCGAAGTGATCGACAAAGTCGTCGAGGTACCGCGCGATCATGTCGTGGCCGAGGTAGTCGGGGTAATCACCGGGCATCGGGAACGAGGCGTACTGCATGCCGCGCCGGGACGACTTGGCGCTCAGCGAGCGATACGCTGATGACCTGCCGCTGTCGTTGTCGTACCGCCAGTTACCGCCGACGGACGAGCCTGCCTCGAAGCAGTCGAACGGAATGCCACGGCCGTGCAGGACCTGGCACGAGGCGAGCCCTGACGATCCTGCTCCGATGACGCACACGCCCTGCATAAGGTCACGCTAGGGCGCGGCGCACGGCGCCGTCATCGGTGAAATCGCCGGCCCGGCACCTAGCCGGCCGGCCTGGGCAGCCGGGCGCCGTACTAAGTTCTTGGCATGGCCGCGGCCACCCGGAGATCGGGGAATCTTCCCGCTGAGGTCACCACGTTCGTCGGCCGCCGCCGCGAGCTCGCCGAGGCCAGGACGAAACTCGCCCACGGGCGGCTGGTCAGCCTCGTCGGGCCGGGCGGGGTCGGCAAGACACGGCTGGCGATCCGGATCGCGGCCAATCTCGCCCGCGGTTTCCCCGGCGGGGGATGGCTGGCGGAGCTCGGCGAGATCTCCGAGCCCCCGCTCGTCAGCAGCGCGGTCATGGCCGCTCTGGGCCTGCGCGACCAGGCCGCGGCCGAGCCGCTGGCTCTGCTGCTCAGCTACCTGCGGGATAAGGAGCTGCTGCTGGTCGTGGACAACTGCGAGCACCTGCTCGGGACAGCCGCCCAGGTGGTCGCCGACATCATGCGGACCGCGCCGGGCGTGCGGGTGCTCGCCACCAGCCGGGAGCCGCTGGCGATCCCCGGCGAGCAGGTGATCCCGGTACTGCCCCTGGAGCTGCCGCAGGACGCCGGGCCGCTGGCCCGGCTGCGGCAGAACGAGGCCGTCATGCTGTTCACGGAGCGAGCTGCGGCGGCGTCGGGCCGGTTCGGTCTGACCGATGCCAACCGGGCCGCGGTGGTTGGCTTGTGCCGCCGGCTCGACGGGCTGCCGCTGGCGATCGAGCTCGCCGCGGTCAAGACCCGCGTTCTCACCGCCGAGCAGATCCTCGACCGCCTCACTGACCGGTTTGGCCTGCTCGCCGGCGCGAACCGCGCCGCGCTGCCCCGGCACCAGGCGCTGCTGGCCACCATCGAGTGGAGCCACGGCCTGCTCGCCGGCGCCGAGCGCGCGCTCTTGCGGCGGCTGTCGGTGTTCGCGGGCAGGTTCAGCCTGGAAGACGTCGAGTCCGTGTGCATGTCCGGGGACGTGCCGGTGGCACAGGCGCTGGACCTGCTGTCCTCGCTGGTCGACAAGTCCCTCGTGATGCGGGAGGACGCCAGGGGCCTGGCCTGCTACCGGCTGCACGAGACGATGCGCGAGTTCACCAGGCTGAAGCTGGCGCACGCCGGCGAGACTGAGGCCACCGCGCAGCGGTGTGCCACGCACTACCGGGCCAGCTCCCAGCGATCAGCGCTGGGCGCCCGCTACCAGCTCGTCGAGTGGCTCGGCTGGGCGGACCTGGAGATCGACAACATCCGGGCCGTGCTACAGCGCGCCCTGAAAGACGGCGACACCGCAACCGGGAGCGATATCGCCGTCGCGCTCGGCTGGTACTGGGTCACCCGCGCGACCACCGAGGGCATCCGCTGGCTGGATGGCTTCCTCGCCGTCGGCGGCGGCGACCCCGTAGCCCGGGCCCGAGCTCACTTCATGCACGGGTTCCTGGCCGTGCTCAAGGGTGACCCGGCGGCCGCCCGGCCGGCGCTGCGGGCCGCCATGGCGGCCTGCCAGGAGGCCGGGCTGCGGGGCCTGCTGTCCGAGGCGCTGTCGCTGGCGTCCATCGCGGAGAGCCTGGCCGGCGACCGGCAGGCGGCCGCGCGCCTGGTGGCTGAGGCTGATGTCACCGCCAGTGGCCTGGCCTACCCTCCGGGCAAGCTGGCCGTGCTCCAGGCCCGGTCGCTCAACGGCCTGCTCCAGGCTGACCTGCCGCAGGTCCGGTCCAGCGCCGCGGAAGGCGCGCGTCTGGCCAGGGAATCGGGTGACCTCTACGGCCTGGAGATGATGCTCCTGAACCAGGGAGTGGCCGAGCTGATCGCCGGCCGCCTCGAACAGTCCAGGCCGCCGCTTGACGAAGCGCTGCGCATCGCTGGCCAGATCGACGACGCGGTGGCGCAGTTCTACCTGCTCGGCGCGCTTGGCTGTCACGCGGCCGTCAATGGCCAGGCCCGGCGCGCGGCGCGGCTGCTAGGGGCCGCGGACACCGCCAGGACCAGAATCGGCGCGAACGTCATGCCGTTCCTCGCCCCGTCGCTGGCCCGCGCCACGGCGTCGGTCGCCGCGAGGTTGGGGGCCGCCAGATTCGAGGCCGAGTTCGAGACCGGGAAGCAGCTCAGCTTGGAGGCGGCGCTGGAACTCGCGCTGGACAGGCACTCTAGTGACGCTGCCGCGGCGCGCGACGACGGCACGGAGCCGCTCAGCAAGCGCGAGGCGGAGGTGGCGCGACTGGTCGCCGACGGCCTGACCAACAAGCAGATCGGCTCGCGTCTGCTCATCTCCGAGCGCACCGTCGACAGCCATGTCCGCAGCATCCTCAACAAGCTCGGCTTCAGCTCAAGGACCCAGATAGCCGCCTGGATCACATCCCCCCACCAGTAGCCGCCCAGCCTCGCAGGATCGCCGCCTCCTACTGTTGGCAGAGGGAATCTCTGGTGACGAGAGTGAGGTCCTTACAGGAGGCCGTTCACCTCGGTGATTCCCGGCGCTCAACGGGAGCCTGGTGAACCACCATGCTCCGCGTCGACCCGCCCCGGCACCCTGAGGTCCGGGGAGCTGATCAGCCAGGCGGTCGTTGCGGGCGGCGAGGTTGCGCGGATCGAACGCGGAGCTGGGAAAAGACGTAAGAGGAGAACTCACAGCGCCGAGTAAACCGGACTGCGCAGATCATCCGTTCGTGCGCGCCCTAGCTACGGGGTATTGACGTTCCCGGAGCCGCGCCGAACGGCGGGTATTGCGCTGCGTTTGCGGCTACACCCTGTGACCAGGGGACGCGGTCGCGGGGCCGGGCCGCGAAGTCCGTCTCGGTGAGCCGGTCGCCGACTCCCAGAATGCGGGCTATCACCGGGCACCCTCTTGACACCAGGAACGGCGCGGCCCCACCTTGGCGGCGGGAAACCTGATGACCGCACTTCCAGGGAGGGTCGCGTGTCGACTGCCACTAGCGCACAAAACAGTGCCGGCGTCCAGCAGCAAGCGCCGAACGGATCGGGGCTGCAGCCCGGCTGGGGCGTCGCCCCCGAGCGGCAGCAGGCCATCGCCAAGGTGCTGGGCGGGCTGGTCCCGCCGGCCGGGCGCCTTGCGCCCGCTCAGCTGCGTGCGGTCACGTCTGGCCTGGCGGCGCGGCGTGGCCTGTGGGCGGATCTGGTCGTCCGGGACCCGGATGTGCGCTGGTACCTGCCGCTGCACCGGTCCAACTCCTGCGATGTGTGGCTGCTGGCCTGGGAACGTGGCCAGGACACCGACTGGCATGACCATGGCGGTTCGTCGGGATCGTTCGCCGTGGCCGAGGGTTGCCTGGTCGAGCAGTACCGGGGCGCGGGGGGCCGGCGGATCGCCCGCAGGCGCCTGCTGGCTGGCGAGGCGGTGGCCTTCGGCCCGGCGCACGTCCACGACGTCGCGCACGGCGGCGGCGGGTCGGCGACGAGCATTCATGCGTACTCGCCGCCGCTGATGGCGATGACGTACTACACCGCCACCGACTACGGCTTGATCGCCAAACAGACCGTCGCAGTCGACGGCCCGGAGGGCGCACGGGGCCGTGGCGGCGCCGGCACCGCGCTCGCCGCCGCCTCGGCATCGGCCGCCGGGCTGACCTCCGACGCGCTTCCGGCCGACGCACCCAGCATCGATGAGCTGCTGGCGGAGGCCCGCGGCGGCCTGGCCCGGCTGCGCCCGGAGGCCGCGTTCGCGGTCCTCACCGACGGGGCCGTGCTCGTCGATATCCGGCCCTCGGAGCAGCGGATGACGGAGGGCGAAGTCCCGGGCGCGATCATCATCGGCCGCAACGTGCTGGAGTGGCGGCTGGACCCGCGCAGCGAGGCGCGCATTCCCGCGCTGGCCCGGCCCGACGCACGGATCATCGTCATGTGCTCGGAGGGGTATGCCTCAACCCTCGCCGCGGCCTCGCTCCGGCGAATTGGCCTGCACGAGGCCACCGACCTCGACGGCGGCTTCCAGGCCTGGCAGGCAGCGGGCCTGCCCACGCGCCCGGCCCACCCGTCCGGCTGACCGGTCTTGATAGCCGACCGCGCGGCTCAGGCGGCCCCCGCCGGTTTCGGGAGCCGGGCCGATATTGTCATTCCTCCATCGGGGAGTGCTTCGGCATGCAGGTGGCCGTGGTGGGCGTTGACGACCGAGGTGACGATGGACAGGCCGAGCCCGACGCCTTGCCGGTTGCCGGCTGGCCCGTCGAGACGGGTAAATGGCTCGAATAGGGATGGCACCGCCGACTTCGGCACGAGGGGCCCGGTGTTGGTGACGGTGATGTACGACATGCCGTTGCCGGTGCCGGTGACGACCCTTATCGAGCCACCGGTGACGTTATAGCGGACGGCGTTATCGAGGAGGTTGGCGGCGAGCCGCTCGAGCAGGACCCGGTCGCCGAGGGTGGGGCTGGGTGACAGGTCAGCGTCGACGACTATCTTCGAGTCTCTTGCGCTAGAGCTGACTTGGTCTATGGCATCCTGGGCCGCCGCTTCGAGGTCGGCCGGCTCGAAGCTGGTCAGGCCGCGGTCCGATCGGGCCAGCGTCAGGAGCCCTTCGATGAGGGCCTGTGACTGGCCGAGGGCCTCGCGAACGCGGACGGCGACCACCTCAAGCTGCCCGGTCGTTCTGACGGGCTTGGCCAGGGCGACGTCGATCAGGGTGCGTGCTGACGTCAGCGGAGTCCGCAGTTCGTGCGCGGCGTTGGCCACGAACCGGCGCTGGCTGGCGAAAGCTAGGTCGAGGCGGGTCACCATGTCATCGAAGGTGTCCGCCAGTTCTTTGAGCTCGTCGTCGGCCCCGTCGAAGCTGATGCGCTCGCCGAGACGCTCTTGCGAGGTTCGGCGGACGGCGGCGGTTACCGTGTGGAGCGGGAGCAGGATCCGCCGTCCCGTCGCCCACCCCAGGACGCCGGCCACGATCGTGGCGACGCCCAGGCCGACGAGGGACCACAGCAGCAGTTCGTGGAGATCGCTGGCGCGTTGATCGGCGGCCCCGAGACGGATTCCTCCGAAGGTGGCTTGCTGGCACAGGGTCTCCGCGGCCGGGTCGGCCAGAGTGGGGCTGTGATTGGACTTCGCCACGTTGCAGCCTCGGAAGAGGAGATCACGTTCGGCGCTGGTCTGGTCGGTGACTGTGGAGACGCCGAGGCTGTGGTCGACGAGCGCGTAGGTGGCGGCGACCAGCGCTGCGCCGGTGACGAGGAACAGTCCCGCGGACGCCAGCGCGATCCGGGTACGCACGCTGCGACGGCCGAAAGCCTTGTTTAGCAGCCGGGTCATCGCCATTGCTAAAGGATCCGGTATCCGCCGCCGATGATCGTCTCGATCAGCGGTGGCGGCCCGAGTTTCCGCCGCAGGCGCAGGACCGTGACCGCGACGGTATTGGTGAACGGATCGGCGTACTCGTCCCAGACTCGCTCGAGGAGCTGCTCCGCCGTCACCGCAGCGCCGTCCGCCGAGACGAGTACCTCGAGCACCCCAAGTTCCTTCCTGGCCAGGAGGACGGGCCGGCCTGCCCTGGTGACGGCCCGGCGAGCCCGGTCGACGACCAGATCACCCCGGGTGAGCACCGGGGGCGTGGAGGGGCTGCGGCGGGCCAGGGCACGGACCCTGGCGACCATCTCGGAGAAGTCGAAGGGCTTGACCAGATAGTCGTCCGCCCCCAGGTTGAGCCCTTCCACCCGGTCCTCGACCAGACCGGCTGCGGTGAGCATCAAGATGCGGCTGCTGCACGGCGACTCCACGATCTGCTGGCACAGGGCATCACCGTGCAGCCCGGGAAGGTCGCGGTCGAGGACGACGACGTCATAAGTGTTCACGGCCGCCTTCTCCAGCCCGGCCGGCCCGTCGTAGGCGACGTCGACAGCCATGCCCTGATCGCGCAGCCCCTCGGCCACGGCGTCCGCGACGACCGGGTTGTCCTCCACGACCAGTACCCGCATGGCTCCATGGTGGCTCACCACCGATGACAGCGGGATAACACACCTGCGGGGACCTGGTTCTCGCGCCCCGTGCAGACGGCCGGGCTTATCGCAGTGTTATCGGCCCTTCCATACCGTCCCCCTCATGAACAACGACGAAGGCACGACGAACCACAGCACCGACCTCGCACGCCGGCCCCGGGCAGCACGACCGCCGACGGCGCGGGTCGCGGCCGCCATCATCGGCACAGCCACCCTGGCCCTGCTGGCGGCGGGATGCAGCGGCAGCCCGTCATCCACCGCAGCCCGCGGCTCGCCGAACAGCGATCCATCGAGCTCCCCGTCACAGGTCCACTACTCCGACTGCATGCGCTCCCACGCCGTGCCGAGATACCCCGACCCCAGCGACGGACAGCTCCCGAAGGGCGGCGCGCAGGCCTTCGGGGTCAGCAGTTCGGTTTTCAGCGAGGCCCAGAGCGCCTGCCATCACCTGCTCCCGAATGCCGGGTCGTTCCAGGTACAGGCCAGCCAGTGCATGCTGGCCGGCGACTGTCCCCCGGCCGTGGTGCAGCAGATGCTGGCCATCGACCGGAAGTTCGCTCGGTGCATGCGCTCCCACGGCGTGCCCAACTGGCCCGACCCCACCATCGGGCTGGCCGGAAGCCCTGGATTCAATCTCGCTCGCGTCGGCATAACCCACGCCCAGTCGCATTCGGCACCGATGTCCAACACGATCGCCGAATGCCAGCGCATGGAAGGCGCCACGCTCACATTCGGGCTCTCGTCACGGTGATGCGGCCGCTGCTCCGTGAGTGCTGCGGGGCTGCCTGCGGCGAGGGAGAAGGAAAACGGGCGCGGAAGGAACGGAGATGGATCGTGAGTAAGGCGGTTTCGCGCGGGGTAGCACTTGGCGCCGTCATCGTGCTGGCGGCCGGGACGGTGGCGGCTTGGCGGGGGGGAGCGTTCTCCCCGGCCGCCACGTCCGGGACCGGGCAGCAGGCGGCACCGCCGGCGACAAGCCAGGTGACTCGGCAGGACCTGTCGGCGGTCACGCCAGTAACCGCGACGCTGGGGTACGCGGGCTCGTACAGGGTGACCGGTCGGGCCAGCGGGACGCTGACGTGGCTGCCATCACAGGGGCGGGTGATCAGCCAAGGGCAGGCACTGTACCGGGTGGACAACGGATCCCCGGTAGTGCTGCTGTACGGCAGCGTGCCGGACTGGCGGCCCATGGATGAGGGAGTCACCGGCCAGGACGTGTCCCAGCTCAACCACGACCTGGTGGACCTCGGCTACGCCAGCCGAGCGGACGTCTCCGCGCTGGGCTGGGATTACTTCTCGTGGGCGACCGCGGTCGGGATCCAGAACCTGGAAGAGCACTCGGGGGTGGCCAGCCCGCCGGGCAGTCTGTCGCTGGGGCAGGTGGTGTTCGAGCCGCGGGCACTGCGGGTCAGTCAGGTGACCGGGAGCCTGGGCGGTTCGGCGACCGGGCCGGTGCTGACGGCGACCTCGGACCGGCACGTGGTGACGATACAGCTAGACGCCTCCCAGCAGTCGCAGGTCAAGGCCGGCGACAAGGTGACGGTGACGCTGCCGGACGGCGCGGCCACGCCGGGCGTGGTCTCCTCGGTGGGCACGGTGGCGGCCACCACGCCCGGGTCAGGGAACTCGGGCAGCACCACGACGATCCCGGTGCGGGTGACGCTGACCAATCCGGGGGCGGCGGGAACCCTGGACCAGGCGCCCGTGACGGTGAACATCACCACCGCAAGCGTGAAGAACGCGCTGGCGGTGCCGGTGACTGCGCTGCTGGCTCAGGCTTCGGGCGGTTATCAGGTCGAGGTTGCCGGTCCTGGGGACACGCGGCGCTGGGTGCCGGTGCAGCCGGGGATCTTCGACGACGCCTCCGGCCTGGTGCAGGTGACCGGGAACCTGACGCCCGGGGAGCGCGTCGTGGTGGCGCCGTCGTGAGCTCCGGGGCAGCGCTGGCCGACGGGACGGCCCGGGCATGGCTCGCAGCGGTTCCGGCACTGGAACTGGACCAGGTGACCAAGGTGTACCCCGGTTC
>Ga0335078_10015462_pt1 | contig 11332 bp, 10 predicted proteins | sample Lox_Sample_32_FD_206711 | JGI IMG/M metagenome (GOLD analysis project Ga0335078, IMG submission 206711) | Soil microbial communities from Loxahatchee National Wildlife Refuge, Florida, United States - Lox_Sample_3.2 | ecosystem: Environmental > Terrestrial > Soil > Wetlands | place: USA...
CCACCTCTTCGAGCGGCTGACTGCCCCCGGACGCTGTAAGCCCGTCCACCGGACGCGCCAGCACGTCTGCTACTGCATTCCCGGCGCAAAACACCTCGCAACTCGGATTCATGGAGCGTCTGGTTCCCTTCATTGTGACGTCACGTGTGCCGTATCCACTGAGTATTGCCAATTGGCCTGGTGGTTGCAAGCGCTCAACCGACGGCGTACTCCTGCTTTGAAAATGATTCCCCTCCTCGGTTGAGGAGGGGAATCATTTTCATGGTTTCTGGGTGCCCGTCAGCCGACGGGCGCGAGCGACTGCTCTTAAATCGCCTCATCTCCGCGCCTCTTTGCCGCATTGACGTCGCAATGGCCTTCGTTTATATTCATAACGAAGACATTTGACGGAGAGCACCTGTGGCGAAAACTCTGACCATGCGGCTGGACGATGAGACCTACCAAACCTTTGTCCAAGCCGCCAAAGCGGAGCGCAGGTCTTTGGCTAACCTGGTGGAGACCGCGGCGCTGCGAGGCATTTTGGAAAACAGCTTTGCAGACGACACCGAGATGGCGGAGATTGCCTCGCGACCGGAGCTCGTGAAGCGGCTCCAGACGGGTTCCCGAAGTGCCCGAAAGCGCCAAGGCCGGTTCGTCCCCGCCGTTTAGGATCTTTGCGACGCGGCAATTCTCAAAAGACCTCGCCAGTCTGGGACCCGCCGTTCGCGTCCTTCTGGAGGCCAAGCTCCGCGACCACATCTATCCGGTCCTGAGCGAAAACCCCGACTGGGGCCCGAATATGAAGCGCCTGAAGAACTGGGAACCACCCACATGGCGATATCGCGTGGGCGATTGGCGATTTTTTTATGAAATTGATGCGACGGAGAGAATTGTCTTTCTGGTCGCAGCCGACCACCGCAAGCACCCCTACCGTTTGATGTGGCGGCCGCCCGCCGGCGCCTGAAAAAGAAGATCGGTTTCCTGACTGGCATGTACGCGCCGAAGCGTTTATGATAGGGGCGCCTTTCTGCTGGATTGACGATTTGATAAGGAGACGTCTTCATGAAACCAATTACTTCTCGCCGTGATTTCTTGCAAGCAGGGTTGGCGCTGCCGGTGGCGGGGATGGCCGCCCGCGCCAGCGTGGGCAAAGCGGTTATCGGATCAGCGTCGACAGCCGCCGCACCTACTCAGGGTTCTTCACCGCAGCTAAGTTACCGCATCCTTGGCAAGACGGGAATGAAGGTCACTTCCGTCGGCTTTGGTTGCATGATCACTTCCGACGCCAGCGTGATCGAGCGCGGAGCCGATATTGGCATCACTTATTTCGACACGGCGCGCAGCTATCAGCATGGCAACAACGAGCGCATGGTTGGCGCGGCGCTCAAGCGAAAGCGCAAGGACCTGGTTCTCTCCAGCAAGTCAGACGGCCGCAGCAAGGCCGAACTCTTCAGCGATTTGGATACGAGCCTGCGCGAATTGGGCACCGATTACCTCGACATCTGGTACCTGCACGGACGCGATCGGGCCTCGGATGTTACGGACGAGATGCTCGAGGCCCAGCAGGCGGCGAAGCATCAGGGGAAGATTCGCTTTACCGGCGTCAGCACGCACAAGCCGAAGGAAATGATCCCGTTTTTGGTTAAGAAGGAAGTGGTGGATGTCGTCCTGGCAACATATAACTTCACGATGGACAAAGGCATCGGTGAGGCCATGGAGCAGGCCGGCGATGCGGGAATGGGCGTAGTGGCAATGAAGGTGATGGCGGGAGGCTATCGTCCGGGAGAACCTCGCCGGTCATTTTACCCCCAACTCACGAAGAACGGGGCGCTGCTGGCGGCGCTCAAATGGGTGCTTAAGAATCCGAAAGTGAATACGACCATCCCCAGCATGACCGACATGGACCAGCTCGAAGAAAACCTGAAGGCCATGGCGGGGCCCTTCACAGAAGTCGAGGAGAAAATGCTGGCGCAGCAACTCGAACACATTGCCCCGCTCTATTGCCGAATGTGCGGCGAATGCGACGGGGCCTGCCGGCAGGGGCTTCCGGTGGCGGACCTGCTGCGTTATCTGACCTACGCCGAGGGTTATGGGCAATTTTCTTTGGGCCGCGAACATTTCCTGGCTTTGCCTGCGCACCTTACCAGCGTGCGCTGCCGGGATTGCGCTGAGTGTACGGTGAATTGCCCGAACGGTGTGAAGGTCGCGAGCCGGATGGCGCGCGCACAGGAGTTGTTCGCGTGAACTTGCCGGTGGCCTGGTTGACGAAAGTGTGGACGATTAGTTCGGCGAAGAGCCCCTCACCCGGCCCTGATCCGTCATTCCGAGGAGCACCCGGCGACGAGGAATCTCGCACTGCCTTAAGCACATTCGGAGCGAGATTGCTCGCGAAGTTTTGCCCTGAGCGGCAGGGCGAGACTCTTCGCTCCGCTCAGCATGACAAGCGAAGGGATCAGAATGACCAGCGAGGGGATCACGATGACAGCGAAGGGCTCGGAATGCCAGTCGCGGAATCCCAAGGGGGAGAGGGATGCCGGTTTCGTGGTGGGCGGCGTCGGCTCCGGAGCGAAGGTCGGGCACCCGCGGCCAGGTGGAAGGGTGCACGACGACTATTGATCGCGGTGCTGGCCGTCGCGTCCGTTGCGCGGGCGGCGGGAGTGGCGGACTGTCACCTCGTGGCGGGGTGGGAGCAGCGAGGTGCGGCGCGGCATTACACTCCCGACAACCTATTCGAGTACCTGAACGGGAGCGCCGAAGGCTATATTCTGTACGGCTTGGTCGAGATGCAGGGCGTGACGTGCCGCTCCAAGGGCGGGTCCATCAGCATCGACATTTTCGAGATGAACGACGCGGACTCCGCATACGGCGTGTTCACAGCAAATCTCGATCCGCAGATGCCCATTGAAAAGCTCGGGATGGGCGGTCAAGTCTTGCCGCGCCGCGCGCTGTTCTCGAAGGGCAAGTACTACGTCGAGCTCGCTGCGAGCCCCACAAAGGGCGGAGCAACGGCGCTTCGTGCCTTCGCAACTGAGGCCGAGAAGCGGGTAACGGGCCGCACCACGCCGCCCGCCGCTCTCTCGTGGTTTCCCAGTGCGAAGCTTGCCTCTGTACGCTTGATCCCTGAGAGCGTTCTGGGCTTGCGCCTGCTCAAGCGCGGCTTCGTAGCGCACTACGAGCAAGGGCAGGCTTTCGTTGTGGTGGAAGCTTCGCCCGGCTCCGCGGCCTCCGTCTTCAGCCAGTTGCGGCAGCGATTCGCCGAAGCTGCGCCCGCCCACATTGCCGATGAATCCTTCCAGGCCGACGACCAATACCTGGGAGGACTCTGCATCTTCCGCAAAGGCCGCTACATCGGCGGATTCGCAAATACGCTGGACGCCAAGGCCGCTACCACACAAGCAGATTCCCTTGCCGGACACATCCCCGGAATGTAGACACAGGTGTCAGGGGCCTTGCATCCTGATGGCGCGGATTTCGGGGGCGCTTGCCTCGTCGCTTTTTTGTCCTTTCAATCCGTCTTGGTCTGTACAGAGCGGCTTAAGTAACGGCGCGTCCTTCCGTGGCATGGCCGTCCCGGCTTTGATCGCGCGCGGGACGCCGGTGCCAGGTTTCGTGTCGCTCTGTATAGTACGTTAGTGCAATTGCGTTTCTGACCCGTTAGAGCCAGATTGGAACCGAGGCGCACCAAGGGACGTCTGCGTTATACCGAGCACGTTGCCGCCTTGCTGAACAATTGGGGCCGACCGGACGTAGACAAGTGGGGGGCCGCTCGGATGTCCGTCGTTGAGGAGAGGGCAAGCCCGGGCACTCGGAGGGGGAAACCTCGCAGCCCCCTGGTTGGCGAGGATCCGGCCTGTCGGATCCTTCGGCATCGTGCAAATGGCCCCCCGCCAGATCCGCGCACCACGGGAGCGCTTCAGGATTGCCGGTGGCCGTGACCCTAAGAGAAAGCGCTCTGATTTAGCGTTCTAGCGTCAACGCTCGCGAGCCGTCGCGGGGACAAGCGGCCCGCGCCTGCGGCAGCCAGGCGGCCTTCGACGCTGCGGGACGGCCACACGGGCGGCAGCTGCAGCGATTTGGCCGTGGGTTCAGTGACAAAAATCGTCGGCGGGATGGACAAAAACTGGTATTCGCGACGCGCATGAAACCAGCCAATTTGTCTTCCGCACCGAGTACTAACCCAAAAGATCGGGAGTTGTGCACGACAAAACGGAACGAGGGTGACAGCGTGGCGGTAGCGCTGCCCATGAAAACGACATAAAGGCATCCACTTCCGCCGCCAAAATTTGGCAGAAAAAATGCTTCGTCTTACGTTGCAAAAATCTTTAAGTTGATAATCGGGAGAGCCAAACGTGAAGAAAGGGGCGCAAGGTTTTTCACTTATTGAGTTGTTGATCGTTGTTGCGATTATTCTGATCATTGCCGGAATTGCTATTCCGAACCTTTTGCGTTCGCGCATGGCCGCCAATCAGGCGTCTGCTGTGGGATCGCTGAGGACGCTGAACACGGCGGAAATCAATTACTCGACGACGTACGGCATAGGGTACACGTCAACTCTGGGCGATCTGGGGCCGCCCGCGTCCGGTAATCCCGTCGCGACGGGCGCGGGGTTGATTGACAGCATCCTTTCAGGAGGCGCTGCCACCGCCACAAGCAGCGTCAAGAGCGGCTATAAGTTCATCTATGCCGGCGGAACTGCAGACCCCAGCGGCAGGATCAACACTTACTCGATCACCGCCACCCCCACCACCACCGGAACCACAGGGACGAACTTCTACTACACTGACCAGTCGGCTGTGATTCGTCAAAACAGTACGGCGGTGGCAGGTTCGACCGACTCGCCGCTCGGGGGTTAAAACCCAACCGCAATTTCAAGGGACCCTCGGATGCGGCACGCCACAGCAAGGTACGCCGCAATCCTGTTAACCTTTCAATTAACACCCGTGGTTGCGGCATTCAGCCCGCCGCGCTATAATGTGACGTCAGGGCATTGACTAAAGTCTAACTCGCCGTTGGCCGGTTCTGCCGGCGAGGCGTAGCCTTGCATGGCGATTTGTGGACGGGGATTGGCCGCCCGGCGGGGCGAGGTCGACTCGCCGCTGCAATATTCGCCGGGGCCAATCGTCATCACTTAGGGCGGAGTAAATCGGCCGCTGCGAGAATGAGGACACCATGAGAGTGGCGCGCTTTTTTGTTTTCCTTCTGGTGATTTTCGTCATCTCGGCGCTGGTCTACGCCTTCACAACGCCGGGCACGAAGGACATCCAGTTCACCGGTATTATCATGGGCAACGACTACATCGCCAGTCCGTTAGTGCAGGGGCGCCTCGATCATTTGCTGGTGCAGGAAGGGACTTTCGTGAAGAAGGGCCAGTTGATCGCCGAAATCGATCCCAGGGACCTTCAGGCGGCGCGCGACTCCGCAGCCGCCAACATCCGCACGTTTCAGGCGCGGCTCGAGCAATCCCGGGAAACTCGCGCCATGGACGACCAGCAAACCTCCGCCGCCGTCGCTCAGGCGGAAGCCGCGGTAACGGCAGCTCGCGCTCAACTCGAGCAAGCCAAGACCACGCTGGCTTTGAGCGAAATTACCTTCAAGCGGGACGAGGGCTTGTTCAAGGAAAGCGTGCTCACCGCCCAGGAGCGCGACACCGCCGAACAGAATTACCTCGGCGCCCAGGCCAACGTGAAGGCGCTCACAGACCAGGTGCGCGTGGCGGAGGGTCAACTGGCGGTCGCCAAAGCAAACCGCAGGCAGGTGATGGTCCAGCAGGACGAGATGGCAGCGACGCGAGCCCAACTAGCCCAAGCCGTTGCGCAGGAGAACCAGGCGCAAACGCAGCTTGAGTACACCAAGGTTTACGCCCCCACCGACGGCGTGGTGTCCGTGCGTGTGGCGCGCCAGGGTGAAACCGTGCAGGCCGGCGGACCGATTGTGACGGTTCTGGATATCGACCACCTCTGGGTGCAGGCCGACGTGGAGGAAACTTACATCGACCAGATTACCTTCGGCCAGAAGTTGCGCGTCCGGCTGCCCTCCGGAAACATCATCGAGGGAACGGTTTTCTATAAAGGCGCGGAGTCGGACTTCGCCACCCAACGCGACGTCAGCCGCACCAAACGGGACATCGTCACCTTTGAAATCAAGGTGGCGATTCCCAACCAGGAACGCCGTCTTTTTGCCGGCATGACCGCGTATGTGCTCCTGCCACGGCCCGCGAGCGAACGCCGCTGGCTGCATTTCTAGCGGACTGCGGCGACCCACAGCAAAGCGTAGCGCGGATCGCCGTTTTTGCGGTCCGCGGTCTGTCGGAAGGCCCACGGACGAGCCGCGGAACCTAAGGTGCCGCGCGCCCCGGCTCTCTCGAACGTCTGTCATTCTGAGCGAAGCGAAGAATCTGCGTTGCTTCGCTGCGGACTGGAACTGCAGATCCTTCGCTGTCGCTCAGGATGACACCGACTTTCATTGACAGGGAAGGGCCTCAGGCGCATGTACACTCAGAATGACGACCCATGGGTATGAATGCCATTGAAGTGCAAGGCCTGACCAAGCGATTCGGCGAGTTCGTGGCGGTTGACCACGTTAGCTTCGAGGTGCCGCAAGGGGAAGTCTTCGGACTGCTCGGCCCCAACGGCGCGGGCAAGACCACGCTGATCCGCATGATCACTACGCTCACGCCGCCGAGCGATGGGGAGGCCCGCGTCGCCGGACACGACGTGCGTGAGGATCCGGAAGGAGTGCGCAGCTCCATCGGCGTGATTCCACAGGCCCTCACCTCAGACCCCGAACTGACCGCCGAGGAAAATCTCAAAATCCATGCCAAGATTTATGGCGTACCTGCCGCGGAACGCCAGGCGCTGATCCGTGAACTCCTGGAGGCAGTCGATCTGGCGCAGTTTTCAAACGCTCTCGTGGGCACGTTCTCGGGCGGCATGCGCCGGCGCCTGGAGATCGCGCGCGGGTTGGTGCACTCGCCTAAAATTCTCTTCCTGGATGAACCGACAACGGGGCTCGATCCGGTCTCGCGCACCAACGTTTGGGAGATGATCGAAAAACTTCAGAAGCAGTCCGGATTGACGATCCTGCTCACCACGCACTACATGGACGAGGCGGACAAGCTTTGCGAGAGAATCGCCATCGTCGACCACGGGAAACTGGTGGCGCTCGATTCTCCGACACGGCTGAAGGACAGCATTCCTGCCCACGAGGTTATCGAGGCGGAATTTGGCGGAGCGCCGGCCGACTGGCACGAGGCGCTGGCGTCGCTTCCGCTGGTCCTGAACGTCAGCGAGCATGAAGGAGTTACGCGCATTACGTCGCAGGACGGAGCCGAAACGCTGAGCGCAATTATGGACCTGGCTCGCCGCCGGGGCGTCAAGGCCCACCGCGTCACCGTGCACAGCACGACCCTCGACGACGTGTTTTTGCATTTCACGGGCCGGCAGCTTCGCGACGAACTCGGAGCCAAACGGCTGGACATCAGCCATCTGTACAAATGATGGGCTTGCCAGTCTGAGACCTTTGCCTCTCAGCCTGAGCCCTTTGGCTGTCATCCTGAGCGCAGCGAAGGATCTCGGCAGTTCATTGCCCAACGCAGAGCAGGAAGAGCAACTGCAGAGATCCTTCGCTGCGCTCAGGATGACAGCAGGCTGCGGGATGACAACGGACCGCGCGATGACGGCTCTGTAGGGGGCGGTCGCGAGCCGCCCCTACGGCCGTCGGGGAATCGAAAATGAAGTTTTACCGGGTCTGGGCTCTCATCGAACGCGACATGCGGAAGTTTTTCCGCAACCCTGCGCTGATGATGGCGTCAATGATTTTCCCGCTGGTGCAGCTTGTGGTGCTGGGCTACGCATTCGGCGGCAAGATCACCAAGGTGCGGGTGGCGCTGGTGGACAAAGACACTGGCACGCAGGCCCGGCAGGTGCGCGCGGGGCTGAACGCCATCGTGGCGAATCCCGAGACATTTCACCTCACGGAATACACCGACCTTGCCGAGGCCGTGACCGATCTCAAGGCCGGCTTCCTGAAGGCCGTCATCTTTATCCCGCCCGATTTTTCGCGGCGCGTTCTGCGCAACGAAAACCCGCGCATTGCGTTTATCGAAGACAATACGGACACCTTCACCTCGAGCGGCATTTTCGAGCGCATGCAGCAGCTTCAGAACAGCCTGAACGGGCCAGTGCTGCCGGCTATGGAACCGGGTGAATCTCCAGCGGCTAACCTGGCCGGCCTGTTTAGTCCCAACCGCCTTCCGGCCAGCATTGAGATCCAGACCGTGGAGGTTTACCCCTACATCGACTACATAAAGTACCTGCTGGCAGGCTCCATATCTCTGTCAATATTCGTTACGGCTATGATCGGCGGCGGTATTACTTTTATTGATGACAAGGCCCGAGGCCTCCACGAGGGGTACCTCTCGACGCCGCTCAGCAAAGTGGACCTGGTGCTGGGCCTTATCGCCTCAGGCGCCCTCAAGGGTCTGATGGCGGGTTTCATCATCACGGTCATCGGCGGCCTGATTGCCGGCATTCCGCAGTTGTGGGAACCGGCGCGGCTGGTTTACCTGATCGCCGTTTTGGCCGTCACCTCGCTCGCGATGATCAGCATGATGTTTCTGCTCATGGTGCGCGTCAGCGATCCCCTGGTGCCGCGCGCCATCTTCGGCGTGCTCAATACGCTGCTGTTCTTTCCCTCGGGCGCGGTCTACCCGACGGCCGGCTTTCCTGTATGGCTGCGGGCCATGTCGTTCGTCGATCCGTTTACTTACGTCGTGGACGCCCTCAAGAACCTGCTGCTGAAGGACACGGGGTTTGCCGGCATCAGCCTCGACCTTGCTATCCTGACGTGTTTTTCAGCAGTGCTGATAACAGGTTGCATTTTGCTGTTCAAACGGCAGATCTAGGGGTCCGGTCTTCGCTACCCGCTGTCAAGTGTGTCATTCTGGTGCCGTTCGCTGTCACCCTGAGCGAAGCGCAGGGTCTCTAGCGTTCCCGCTCAGGATAAACTGCGCGAAACATCAGCATTAGTTCGCCTTGGGCCGGAAATGCAGATCCTTCGCTTCGCTCAAGATGGCACCGACTTCAACGACAAGTGGAAAGGAATGGTAGAAGAAACATGAAGCGATTTCGTACGCCAGTTCAATGGGGACAAGCGGCATTTCTCGCCGTATTGCAGGTCATCGCCTGCGCAACGTACGCTCCCGCGCAATTCGGGGGCGCGGCGCCTGCGCCTTCGACGCAGGCCACGCCGCTGCCGCTTTCGGGACGAAACGCGCAAGGGGGCGGAGTTGTGGCCACGCAATCCGCCGTACCCAGCACCACGACCAGCGTGAATACCCTGAACCCCACCGTGTCCGTGCAGGGTGCTTACAGCGGAAGCACGAACAGCACGGCGCGGCTTCCCTTCTCCGGAAAGCTCTCGCTGGCTGAGGCGGTCCAGCGCGCCTTGCAGCACAACCTGGGAGCGGTGGGCTCGACCCTGGCCCTGGTACAAGCGCGCGGGCAGTCGCGCGCGGCGCGCAGCGCCCTCATGCCCGACATCCGGGCGGATGTCAACGACGTCGAGGAGACGTTCAACTTGCGGTCCGCGGGCTTCAACTTCAGCCTCCCGGGTTTCTCGTTTCCCAGTGTCGTCGGACCGTTCAACGTTTTGGACGTCCGGGCGCGCGTCTCGCAGTCCATCGCCGATTTCACCGCGCTCAACAATTATCGGTCGGCGCGGGAGGTGGCGCGCGCCGGTGAGCTTTCCGCGAAAGACGCCCAGGACCTCGTGACCCTGGCCGCCGCCGGAGCGTATCTTCAGGTGCTGGCAGCGAATGCGCGGCTCGATTCCGCCCAGGCGCAGCTTGACACCGCCAAGGCGCTCTTTGAGCGCACCGGGCAACAATTAAAGTTCGGCAGGGCGACCAAAATCGACGTCAATCGCAGCCAGATCGAAGTGCTGCTCAATCAGCAGCGCTTAGTGACGCTCCAGAACGACCTTGCCAAACAGAAGATCAATCTTGCCCGCCTGACGGGCCTGCCTCCCACGGCCGGCTACGAACTTTCCAATGTCATTCCGTTTGAGCCCGCACCGCCTCTCGGCCTGGATGACGCGATCAAGCAGGCTTTGGCGCAGCGTTCCGATCTGAAAGCGGCTGAGACCCAGGTGAGAGCTGCGGAGCGCGCTCTTGCCGCGGCGCGTGCCGAGCGCTACCCTTCGGCGTCCGCCAGCGCGGACTATGGCACGATCGGCCCGCCTTCCAATTTGCGCCCCACCTTTACGGCCTCCGCCACATTGAACGTGCCCATCTGGAACGGCGGGCGCACCGCGGCGGACATTCAGCAGGCTGAGGCAGCGCTGTCGCAGCGGCGGGCTGAAGTCGAGGACACTCGAAGCCAGATCGAGAGCGAAGTTCGGAACGCCTTCCTGGACATCGAGGCAGCCGCCAACCAAGTCAAGGTGGCGCAGGAAAACATCCAGCTGATGGGGGAGACGCTGCACCAGACGCGCCAGCGCTTCGAGGCCGGGGTGAGCGAAAACGTCGAGGTGGTGCAGTCGCAGGAATCAGTGGCCGGCGCGAACCTCGATTATATCGACAGCGTCTTTGCCCACAATGTGGCTAAGTTGAGCCTGGCGCGCGCCCTCGGCAATGCACCCAGCGCGCTGACGCAGTTCCTCCCGGTCCAGCAGCGGCCTTGAAGGCAGGTGTCAGGGGCCAGGGTCTCAGGCAACGTTTGGCGTTGGTTAGTGCTGACCCCACGCCGGCTCTGCCCGTCAGTGTCATCCTGAGCGCAGCGAAGGATCTCGGCAGTGGTTCGTACGTTGTCGAACCATTGGAAACTGCGGAGATCCTTCGCTGCGCTCAGGATGACAGGCGTTTGAATTCTTCACGTCTAACAGCACCGAAGAACTGCCAAGCGTTCCGTGCTTCACAGAATTGTAACAACATGTTCACCTGCGTATAATAGTTTCTCTCTACACTCGGGCTTTCAACAAAAGGGGTTCGAACGGGCGCTTTCGTGGGAAGAGGCGTAACCGGTTCAATGCCGTGGTTTCCTGGCAGCCGGAGGGTCGAACGTAGCTAACGGGCGCAAGCTCCGACATACTCATAATATTGGCTTTGGCGAGCGGTAGAGTCAGCTTTGGCAGCGCTCCAGCCCGGGGTGAAGACGGCTTTACGCCGCCCGCCGCGGATTCGCACAGGCGGGATCGCGGCCGCAAATCTGGATTCTTAAATTCGGAATGCGCGAGGAGGCCTATGAATCAGAGCACGCATTACCAGGTCACAACGTTGCGGAAGCCGCTCGGAGCCGTCGCCGCACTGTTGCTCTTACTGGTAGGCTCTCCGGCGCCTTGCCGGGCGCAGCAAATC
>Ga0335078_10015463_pt1 | contig 11332 bp, 9 predicted proteins | sample Lox_Sample_32_FD_206711 | JGI IMG/M metagenome (GOLD analysis project Ga0335078, IMG submission 206711) | Soil microbial communities from Loxahatchee National Wildlife Refuge, Florida, United States - Lox_Sample_3.2 | ecosystem: Environmental > Terrestrial > Soil > Wetlands | place: USA: Florida...
AGGGTGGGCCATCCTGCCATCAGGGAGATGGGCACCCTGGGGGGTAATCTCTGCCAGCTCACGAGGTGCTGGTACTTCCGCGTGCAGGCCAACAGGTTCTTTTGCCGCAGAAAGGGCGGCGATACGTGCTTCGCACTGACCGGAGACGCAAGATACCACTCCATATTCGGCGGCGTTGCGGGCTGCGTGGCAATCAATCCGTCAGACGTGGCCCCCGCGCTAATCGCCCTTGGCGCCTCGATCAAGACTACGCAAAGAGTCGTCGAGGCGGAAGACTTCTTCTCGGCGAAAGACTGCAGGACCACGGTGCTCGATAAGAATGAGATCGTGACCGAGGTGAGGGTGCCGGCGCCCACACCAGGCACGAAGAGCGCCTTTATCAAGTATGCCCTGAGAAAATCGATCGACTTCCCTATTGTCAACTGCGCCGCGGTCATAGGTCCGAAAGAGGCAAGGATTTGCCTCAACGCAGTCTTTAACAACCCTTATCGGGCCGCGGCGGCCGAAGAGGTCATCCTGGGCAGGCCAATAGACGAAGCGATTGCCGATGCCGCGGGCGCCGCCGCAGTGTCGGAGGCGAAACCGCTAAAGTCAAACCGGTACAAGGTTCAGATTGCCAGGATTCTCGTGAAGAGGGCGATTCTGGCGTGTGCGTGAAAAGTTGAGGGAAAACACCGAAGAAGGTTTTTGTTCTATTATGGAGGAGAAAACATGGATCTGAAGCTGAAGGACAAGGTTGTGCTTGTGACGGGCGCCGGAGGCCAGACAGGCTACGGCAGGAACATCGCGAACACCCTCGCGGCCGAAGGGTGCCACATCGTTGTCGCCGACCTCAATCTCGAAGGCGCCAGGAAGACCGCAGCGGAGGTGGAGGGCCTCGGCAGACAGGCCCTGGCGGTCAAGGTTGACGTGAGGGAGAGAGCCGAAGTGGACGCCATGGTCCGGGCAGCCATCGACCGCTTCGAGAAGATCGACGTGCTTGTCAACAACGCAGGGGCAAGCAGCAGGGAAAAGCCGTTCATGGAGATGACCCGTGCCGACTGGGACCTCGATATCGGCGTCAACCTCATCGGCCAGATGAACGTTGCCCAATCCGTTATTCCCTACATGATAGCCAGGAAGTACGGCAGGATAATCAACACCACGGGCGGGCGGGGCATACCGACGATCTCCGTGTACGGAGCCGCGAAGGCGGGCGTCGTCGCCTGGACCCACGCCCTCGCGGGCGAGGTGGCGCAGTTCGGGATCATCGTCAACGGCATCGCGCCGGGGCTCGGCGACACGGGACTCACCACCGGCGCTCCGCCGGCATTTTTGCAGATCAATGCGCAGCGGTCGATGCTGAAGAGGCTCTGCCGGCCCGACGACGTAGGCCCTGCAGTTGCCTTTCTGGCATCCGACCTCTGCAGCTACATGGCCGGCCAGTTCATCGACCTGAGCACGTTCTAGGGCGACACAGCGGGGCAGAGATAGACTTCTCCGTCGTTTGTTACAGGACTCTCCCGGCATAGTTAACGCCTATCGAGCCCCCTGCCTCGCCAGGAGATCGACGCGCCTCAAGAGGGTGGGCACGCGGTGCGCTCCGTGCATCGCCTTAATCCGCTCCGCCGCGAGATGGGGGTCGAGTCCGGCGGAGGTCACGTAGAGGGGTCTTCTGCTCCGGCCTCTCACTACCTCTATTCCCGATGAGCCGCTGTACCTCGATTTCGCAACACCCACCACGGGGATCCTCCGGCCGAAGGACTCGAAAAGGTGCTGTCCGAGGCCCGGTCGATCCCCCAGCGTCACGTAGCCGTCTACCACCATCTCGTCGGGAGCTTCGTCGAATCGCTCAAGGAGCTTGAGGATACAGGGAAGCTCGCGCCTGTAAAACCGGCCTGGCACGTATTGCGCAACTCCGCGCACGACGACGGCGTATTCAGCCGAGATCTCCGCATCGGAGTACTCGTGGAAGAGCACGGCTGCAGCCGAAGCACCGTCATCCCCAAAGTAGTGAACATCAAAAGCCGCGATCATCGCTCGCACGCCCTCACAGGGCATGGTTCACTTCGGCATGGCCTTGCAAGCATCATAAATGAGCGGTGGGTCGAGGAGTTAACGTCCGCGCATGCGCTTCGGCCATCAGATAAGCAAAAGGGCCGCCCTCGGGCGGCCCTTTAAAGGCGGATGAGGTGCGATCAATGCTTAAGGATATCAACGACTTTACCACAAATCTCGTGGCCCGACCGCAACTCCTTCGTGGGGTAGGTCTTGTTGTTAGCCACTAGAAACGGGTGACACCCGTCCTCCACCACATATCTTCTCAACTGAAAGCCTGTTGAAGTGTGGAGAACGACCATATCGCCGTCATTGGGAATGGTGCAGGGAACGCAGACGATCACATCGTTCACATGCACCTCCGGCTCCATACAGTCACCTTTCACGATCATGACGAAAGGCGCTCCGGGTACAGGCCGGTCACCGACTGCCAGCTTCAACTTCTTCCCCTGCTTAACAACCTGGTTACCAGATGCTTGGTGTATAGCTCTTTCCACCATGATTCTGTTCCCCCCTTGTTCGATATGTCGAGCTGGTTTAGTCGAGTACATGGTATCCCCGCTCGATGAGTATGTCAAGTTTTTTATACGCCAGTAATTACGCGTACATTTGCACTAAGGGACCGGCTCGGTTTTTCCCTCCTCTAGCCCTCCACGGGCCCCGCAGGAATCGGAGATTCCAGACGGAAATATGGCACCTTCCGTCGCGGATTCCTCGAGGAAGAGGGAAAGTGCTGGGGCCCCTTAAGTTGAATGGTCGTGCAATCGATAACGTAGATGGGAGCTTCGTCATGACGGACGGTATTGCAGACGGGCCAATGGCCTCAGAACCGGCGGAACCGAAAGAACAACCCCACAAACTGGCCCTCTTATGGGCGGCCATCGCCCCATCCCAGGCCCCCGGCCATTCGGGATACGTAGCCGGCATAAGGACCATGAGGGAGGCGCGGAGCCTTGTCCTCGAGACCGTGGGGGAGCGGCTCGGTCGACTCGTCAGGGATAGCGACAGCATAGTCGTCGCAAGCCTTCCCGATGCAACCGAAGCGCTTAAAACGGCAATCCAAATCCAAAGGAGCGCCGCAGAGAACAGGGGCATGACGGCTCGCCTCAACATCCGCATCTTCATTCACTTCGGGGAGGGGGCGGGGAGCGAGGAGAAGGTCCAGAGGGACCTTTCAACTGCCGTGGCCAGGATGTCAGATGTGGCAAGGACCGGCCACATTTACGCCTCCATGGGGACGTACCACAATGCAGAGGGCTTGAACGCGGTGGAATTCAGGCCGGTGGGGCCGAGCGAGAACGCCCGGATCGGCCAGCTGCCGTACTATGATGTTGTGTGGCGTCCCGAGACGGATTGCACCAAAGGGACCGTGGCGCCCGAAAGGCGGCGGGAGGATGTCGGCCAGTTCATACACGGAGCCGCCCTGGTCGCGGGTGCATACGCGCCATGCTTCTACTGTGGAAGCAGGAAACACCGCACAACGAACTGCCCCTCAAAGCACCTGCCATACGCGACGAACGGCTTGGTCAGGCTGGGCGATCTTTCGATCGATGAAATAAACCGCCTCTTTTCCCAGTATCTGAACTTGACAGGAGAAGACCTAACCCTGCTCCCCGAGCCCGCCTCGAAGGATGATGAGAGCCTCACTTTTCTCGCGCCGTGGAGTTTCTATGAGTTGAAGAGGGTTTTCCAGCTTCGCTTTCTCGACGTCGTGTGGAACGCCCCGGCAAAAGCGGAGTGGCACAAGGCCAGACAGAGAAGGACTGAAGGTTCCCCTGAAGGAGGCATGCTGTGGCTCGCCAGAGATTGCATCAGGACATCACGGCTCGAAGAGGCAGAGAACCTTCTGAGGCGGTACGGCCGTAGGAATTCCTACGATTACCGGGCACCCTGCGGTCTCGCCTTCGTTAAGATCGAAAAAGAAAACTATATCACTGCGGCCGATTTCCTTACCGATGCCCTGGGCATGCGGGTGGGCAACATGCAAAGGGCCTATCTCCTCATCCTGCTCTCCAGAGTGAGCGAATTCATCACCTCGTCGAGTGGCGAAGAGAAGCTGAGGGAAGCCCTCGCCACAGAGTCATTCTGCCCTGAGGCAATGTTCGAATTGATCATCCGGTACTTTAAGGGAAGGAGGGAGGCTGACGCGGCCAACCGGCTCATCAGGCTCATACGAACCTACAAAGAGTTTTATCCCGCTGCCCTCATTTCTCCTGATCTCGCGAGATTCCACGAAACCATCTCCACCGAGTTCGAGAAGCTTCTCGTCGAGACCAAGGGTGAGGCGGACAAGGCAGTGGAAGAGGCGGACAAAGGCCTGGCCGTGTTGAAAGGCTTTCTTGGCCAGGACGATCCGGAGATTGCCGCGGTGCTCTCGTCGCACCGCCAATTGTACGAGTTACTCGACAAGCCGGGGACCCTGGTCAACTACTACGAGACCATCGGCTCGGCGGAACGCATCATCGCCTCATGCAAGAGCCTGGATCGGGAGCGGTCAGCCTATGTGGCCGCGGTCATTCAGGGGATCGAGGCCCGCGCACGACAAGCCATAGAACAGAGCAGCCAGCCGAGAAAGGCATTGGCGTTCTCCCAGCCGGTACTCGTCCGGCTGGTGCGGCTCAAAGAGGGCCTCCGCGCCCGGGCGCCCCTTGCCCCCTGCCTCGCTCAATGTGCAGAGGCAGAGCGGGAAGCCGCCCTCATAGAGACTGCAATAAAAAAAATGGATGCCCGCCATGCGCTTCTGAAACTGGCAACCCAGCTCCTGAGGGACATCGTTCTTACCTCGTGCATCACCGCTCTGGTCGGCTTGCTCCTTTTCCCCGGAGCCCTCGCCTTGCTCCGCATGTTTCATGCCGGTCCTCTGCCGGCCGGCTCACCCCAGGTGTGGGTGGGCCAAAAGGCGATCCTCCTCACCGGAGGCCTTTTCGCCGTCATATTTGCCGCGCTCCACGCCCTTCTCTCGAAGCGAAGCCAGCAGAGGTCCAATTCGCCGGGCTGACAGGTTGAGTCTTTGGTGAAGCTCCCCGCCCACTCAGGCGGGCCTTGCTTAAGCGCTCCCGGTCAATTGCCGTCGTCAATAATGGGGTCAGGGGGATGTCAGCGGAATAAGGAAGAAACTAAGGCCTATCTTCTCTTCTGGAGAAGCCTCTCTTTGACCTTCCGTGCGGCGAAAATGGGGAGAAAATCCATGATGATCGCCTCCCGCTTGAGGTCTGCCAGGATAGAGTCGTAGAGGGACTGCACCTCACGTGCGTCGATGCCCTGGGAGCGCGCAAGACTCATGACAGCCGTTTCAAACTCCGTTCGCTCTGGTTCATTCCGGTCTAGCTCGCTCACGGCCCTCTCCCTCGATCCTGCAGCAGATCGACCCTCACGCACTCACATCGCCACAATGGCTCATGCCGTTTCGCGCACCACCCAAGGAAGGGCGGCGCCGGTCTTTTTTCCTTTAACTCGGTACCCTCTAAATCTATTCGACTGAGGTCAAATTGTCAACTCCCTTCCTGCCAGTCATGCGTCGTCATCCTATGAAGGTCGCTTTGTCTGTTCTTCCTGACTCCTTGCGGCTCAATGGTGAGTGGAGCAGCCACGGCCAGGGCTTCCTTCACGGCACAATGAGGGAAGTAATGAATTTCGGGGCTCCGGCCATGTATGCTTCGAACCCCGGGGGTATTAAACTATAGTATTGAATTCGCTGCGGATTCATGCGGGCAAGGGGACGTTCGTGACGGGCCGGGGACGTCGTGGTGGGAAACCAGCCGAGGGAAGCGATGATTAGGCCGATGGATGGCCGTTTTGGATTGAAAATAGGGGTTTCCCAGATAGCCCGGCGTGAGGGAGACCACTAGAGGGGGACAAAGATGGACAAGGAAAACCAGGACAAAAGGGCGAAACAGTCCGCGCAGGTCAACCTTGGGAGGGCGGGCTCGGCGGTGAAGGAGGGTGTTGTTCGAAGCCTCAAGGGTCTCAATGAGATCGAAGCCGAGATCGTCAGCCTCGTGAGGAATACCGTAGCCGACACGCTGAAGGCCAGCGCCGACGTGGCGGGGACGAGCATGACGTTGAGCAGTGAGGTCGTGAAGGGGGCCATCAAGGCAACCGAAGAGGTGGGCACCGGCCTCACCCTGAGCGCGAAGAGCGTGGCCAAGGGTCTCGTCATGGGTGTCGGCGATGTGGGGGGTGACGTGATGACCGCGGCGAGTCGGACCGTGGAGGGGGCAGTGACGGGTGCGGCCGAGGTAGGCGCCGACGTTTCCGTGGTGGCGAGGCGTGCCGTGGACGGGGTTATCGAAGCGGGCAAGGAGATTGGGGCGAACGTGGAAGAGCTCGCCAAAGTGGCGGTGGGAGGTGCCATCGAAGCGGCTTCCTCCATAGGGACAACCGCAGCCAGGTCGGTGAAGGAGATTCTTGTCGGGGTCGTGGAAGGGGCGAGAGAGGTGGCGGGAGCGGCCTTCCCGGCCGGACGCGCCAAAGGACCTTCAGCGGGGAAGAAGACGCCGCGAAAATAGGAGCTCCGTGCATGGCTCCCGATCTTCAGGGGATTTGGCACCTCGGGATACCCTCCTCCTTCAGTTTCAGGGGGTGCCCCCGGAGACCTCGATGAATCTCACATAAGAGACTGATCTTTCCCCCGTGTCGTCGGAGTCGTTCATGATGACCATGCCCGCCATGCGGGGAGGGTCGACGCCAAAAGCCTGTCTGTAGTCCCTTACAATATCGATCTCTTCCTCACGCCAGGTAGTACAAAGCCTGGGACCTTTCTCAAGGGCTATGATCCTTATGGTGTCTGAAAAGGGGCTTACCATTATTGTCTTTTGGTCCTGACGGCTTGCCCAGACGTAGCTCAAGGTGGCACCCGGCGGGTACTCGCCGTATACCTTCTTGGCGAGAGCGTATTCGATTCTTTTCAGTCTGTCCGCTTTGTCAGGATCGTACTTGAAGATGATCTGGATGCGGATGGGATAGTCGTCACCGGACTTCTTCCCCGGGTCGCCCTTCTGATAGACATTGTCCACCCTCCAGCACCACCGCACTCTCGGATACTCGTAGGCATCGAATTCACCCCTGTAGACGAGGGCGGATGCCGAAGCATTGCTCTCCGCTTTCAGGTACGGATCGCCCTCCTTCGATTCAACAGTGTACGTCGTGTGCCTTGGCATACGGGGAAAATAGAGGGGACGCCAGTTTTGAAGGCTCGCGAAATCTTCGCGAAAGAGCACCTCTCGCTGCTGGGCATGGCCGGCGGAAGTGAGGAGGGCCGACAGGAGCAAGCCTGCGGCGGCCCACCTCAACGGTCGACACCTTGAATCCATTCGGTGCCCCCGGCGATGGGTCATGCCATTTTGAGCCGATTCAGTCCTCATGCCATGCCTTCGGGAGAATCCGGGGCTTCCTCGGGCATCTACACCTCCGTCCCCAATTACTTCGACCCTTATGATGCTGATCCTTTCGTTAAGAGGGGGGTGTGCTGGGACTGAATCTTGCGTTAATTCGGTTGCTCATCGGCTTCTTTGTGCCTTCTTTCGAAAATGCAGGGCCGGTGGGACATTCAGCCTGTCCTTGGGTTGCCTTCCCCTTTCCGCCGGATTCGAGCCGGCAAAGCGTGGACCGCTGCTTATGCCGGCGAACAGGGTGCCCCTCCAGGGCCGCTCCTTTAGGGGCAAGCGAAGACGGAGAATGATTGAGCCGGCAGAAAATCGAAGGACTTTGAAAGGGAATAGCCTGCCTTCTCCATATCCCGAACAACGACGGCCGGAGAGGTATTGTGCTTGAACAGGGAAACAAAGGTCAGCCCGCGCCCCGGCTTGTGGTCGATGACGGCTATCCTTCCCCCGGGTTTCAGGTGTTTTCCGAGGTTCGCCATATAAGGGACTGGGCGAGGAAGGTGGTGGAAAACGTTCCTCAAGAAAATGAGATCGAGGGCCCCTTCCGGCATCTCTATTGTCTCGTCCTTTACCTGCACGCAGACGATGTTCGTAAGGCCTGCGCGTTCAGCCCGGTCCCTGACGAATTCCAGGTAAGCCGGCCTTGTGTCCACAGCGTACACCCTGCCGCCCGGTCCCACCTTCCGGGCAAAAGCGACGGTGAAATAGCCGCCCCCGGAGCCAATGTCCGCAATGACCCACCCTTCGCCGATTGATAAGGCCTCCAGAATCTCTCCCGATTTGCTTCCCGGAGAGGAGGCCTCCCTGTTGAGCATTCCTAGGAAGAGCGACGTAAACATGGCGTATCCTCCTTTTGCGGTTTCCGGAATGGCCCGCGACCGCATATTCAGGTAGACGTGGCAGCCGCTCTTCCTATTGCACCGCCTCGGCCAATAAGCCCGGTCAACGGCCGCGCAAAAACTGAAGGCCCCGAAGACCGCCCGGATCTGTGGAAGACAGAACAAAAACCCCAATTATTCTTCGTCAACCAGAACGTAAGGTACATGCTTATTAAGAAGTCTTAACACCATTGTCACAACACTGCAAAACCAGTGTGATATAAGTACTGCTCCCGGTGAGAAAAGGGCACAGATGGGGGCAATGCGTCGGCTTCAGGGGGTATCGCCCTGCCCGTTCGGCTGGCCCGCCCGGAGGTCACAGAGGCGCGGGCCTGGGAGACACTTTGTGAAAAGCACCCTGTTACTCCTCATCGTCCTCGTCCTTGCGGGTCTCTTGGGCGTGGCTGAGGCCCATGCAGCGGGTCGCGTCATCGACGACAGCGACACCGCGGTCCTGCCGGGAAACGTGCACCCCCTCGCCCGGCCCGAGTTCGACACGGGACGGGCGCCGCCGTCGCTCCCCATGGAGCAGATGATCCTCGTCCTCAAGCGGAGCGGCGACAGGCAGGCAGAGCTCGACCGCTTTCTCGCGGGGCTTCACGACCCTCATTCCCCGGACTTCCACCGGTGGCTCGCGCCCGAGGCATTCGGCGAGCGCTTCGGCCCCTCTTCCGATGATATCGAGGCCATAACAGGATGGCTCACGTCGCACAGCTTCACCGTCGAGTCGGTGGCGAACGGCAAGTCCTGGATCAACTTCTCCGGAACCGTGGCGGACGTCGAGGCAGCATTTCACACGACCATCCACACCTATGTGGTCAATGGCGAGCTGCACTATGCGAACGCCGAAGACCCGTCGATCCCTCAAGGGCTCGCCGACGTGGTCGCGGGAATCGCCTCCCTCAACGACTTTCCCCTCAAGCCGATGCATCATGCGGTCCCCCTGGCAGACCAGCCCGACTATACCTCCGGATCCAGCCATTTCCTGTCTCCGGGCGATTTCGCCGTCATCTACGACCTCAACCCCCTTTACGCCGCAGGCATCAACGGGAGCGGGCAGAGCATCGCCATCTCGGGCCGCACCCACCCCTCGGGCACGGAGTGGGCGGCCTTCCGAAGCATGATGGGGTTGCCTGCCAATTCCCCCACAGTGATCGTGAACGGCCGCGACCCCGGAGACCTGGGGGGAGACGAGGACGTCGAGGCGGACCTCGACGTCGAGTGGTCCGGGGCGGTGGCGGTGAACGCCACCATCAAGTTTGTCGTTTCGAGGTCGACCCATACGACGGACGGGGTGAGCCTCTCGGCTCAGTACATCGTCGACACCGTCCCCTTGGTCGCGCCGGTCATGAGCACGAGCTTCGGCGCGTGCGAGGCTGCCCTGGGCACGACGGGTAATCAGTTCTGGAACAGCCTCTATTCACAGGCCGTGGCCGAGCATATCACCGCCTTCGTCTCTTCGGGCGACTCGGGCGCTGCGGGGTGCGACGCGGCGGACGAGTCGACCGCCGTGGAGGGTCTCGCGGTGAACGGACTCGCCTCAACCCCGTACAACGTGGCGGTGGGAGGGACGGAGTTCAATGAAGGCTCCGGCACCTACTGGAGCAGCAGCAACAACGGGTACACGTCCGCCTTGAGCTATATCCCCGAGGTCGCCTGGAACGAGAGCGGCGCGAACGGCGGCTCTGACCTCTGGTCCACAGGCGGCGGCCTCTCCATAGAGTACACGACGCCCTCCTGGCAGGTGGCGCCGGGAGTCCCCTCGAATGACAGTCGCTCTGTCCCCGACGTTGCCCTAAGCTCCGCGGGCCACGACGCCTACCTCGTGGAGACGCAGGGGACGCTCTACGAAGTCTACGGCACGTCCGCGTCCTCGCCAAGCATGGCGGGCATCATGGCCCTTGTCGTCCAGGAGACTGGCGAGCCCCAGGGGAACGCGAACACCCGTTTGTACCAGCTCGCTAACGCCCAGTACGGCTCAGGCGGCGTCACGGTTTTCCACGATACCACTTCGGGAAACAATACGGTCCCAGGCGTCACAGGCTATTCCGCAGGGACAGGCTACGACCTGACCACGGGTCTCGGCTCGGTGGATGCCTATGCGCTCGTGATGAACTGGGTCCCGGACTTCACGCTCTCGGCTTCACCCAATGCACTCTCCATTGACCAGGGATCGGCAGGCAATTCCACCATACAGACGACGGTCGTGGGAGACTTCAATAGCGCCGTTACGCTGGCGGCCTCCGGCCTTCCCACAGGGGTTACCGCGGCGTTCAGTCCGGCATCCATCCCTGCGCCGGGCGCCGGAAGCTCGACGATGACGGTCACGGTGGCCTCATCTGTCGCCGCAGGCACCTACCCCTTCACCGTCGGGGCTTCAGGCGGCGGCGTGAACAACACGGCAGCGGTGACAGTCGTCGTAATCCAGACCTACACGGTGACGTCTTCGGTCGCGAACGGGACGGGAGGCACGGTGACACCGGCCTCTGACACGGTCGCGAGCGGAAGCAATGTCACCTTGACCATCACTCCCTCCACCGGCTATGGTCTGACATCCCTTACGGACAACGGCGCCAATGTGACCTCCGCCGTTTCCAGCGGCTCCTACACCATCACGGATGTCACCGCAAACCATTCGGTCATCGCAACCTTCGCCAACACCTTCACCATGACGATTGGGGAAAGTGGGAGCGGCACCATCACTGATTCGAGCGGGACCGTCTCCTACGGCGGCTCTGTCACCTTCACCATGACCCCTGCCGCCGGCTACACCTTGAGCGGGCTCACCGATAATGGGGTACCGGTGAACGCAACGCAGGGTCCCTCGGGAACGTTCACCTATGCCGTCAGCGATGTCACCGCCAACCAGACCGTCTATGCGACCTTTTCTCCCGCGGTTGCCGCAGTCCCTGCCCTGGGTCCGTGGGGATTCGCCGGGGCAGCCCTGGGAATGCTGGGGCTCGCGATGAGACGCAAGAGAAGGCGGTAAGCATATGGCCACTAAGCGGGCTAAACCTCGTCCCGGCGGAAAAC
>Ga0335078_10015464_pt1 | contig 11332 bp, 9 predicted proteins | sample Lox_Sample_32_FD_206711 | JGI IMG/M metagenome (GOLD analysis project Ga0335078, IMG submission 206711) | Soil microbial communities from Loxahatchee National Wildlife Refuge, Florida, United States - Lox_Sample_3.2 | ecosystem: Environmental > Terrestrial > Soil > Wetlands | place: USA: Florida...
GTCCGGGCGGAAGAACTTGCGTGATGGACGTCCTGGTGTGATCGCCCCGATTCTGCCCGGTTCAACGCTGGGTGTGCTGGGAAGCGGCCAACTGGGGCGCATGTTCGCCATCGCGGCGCGGCGCATGGGCTACCGGGTTCACACGCTATCGCCGGATGAGGACACGCCCACCGGGCAAGTGGCGGATGTGGAAGTGAAGGCGTCCTACGACGATCTGGACGCGGTTTCCGAATTCGCCGCGCGCGTTGGTGTCGTAACGTTTGAGTTCGAAAATGTTCCGGCACCCACGGCCGAAGCCGCCGCCCGTTGCGCGCCGGTGCGTCCCAGTGGATCCATTTTGCATACGACGCAGCAGCGCATCCGGGAGAAATCGTTTCTCACGAGCGCCGGGCTGCCGACTACTCCGTATCGCGAGGTGCGGTCGCTCGAAGGATTGAACCGCGCGCTGGCGGATCTCGGTTATCCGGCGGTTTTGAAAACCGCGGCGTTCGGTTACGACGGCAAAGGCCAGTTTCGAATCGATGCACTGGATCGCGCTACCGAAGCCTGGAACGCGATCGGCAAGCAGGAGGCGGTGCTCGAAGCGTTTATCGAATTCCAATGCGAGATTTCGGTGGTGGCGGCGCGCGGCGCCGACGGCGAATTCGTGCATTACGGCGCGATCGAGAACCAGCACCGGAGGCATATTTTGGATGTCTCGATCGCTCCGGCGCGAGTTCCGGCGCACGTGGCGAAGGAGGCCGTGGAGCTGGCGCGCTGCGTTTTGGAGAAATTGGATGTCGTGGGCGTGCTGTGCGTCGAATTTTTTGTCACGCACGACGATTCTCTGCTGATCAATGAGCTGGCGCCGCGCCCGCACAATTCCGGCCATCTGACCGTGGACGCCTGCGTCACCAGCCAGTTCGAGCAGCAGCTGCGCGCGGTGTGCGGGTTGCCTCTGGGGTCGACGGAAATGCATCGGCCGGCCGCGATGGTCAATCTGTTGGGCGACTTGTGGGCCTTCGGCGAGCCGGATTGGCTGGCGGCCTGCGCGTTTCCCGGGGTCAAGCTGCATCTCTATGGAAAGCTCGATCCTCGGCCGGGGCGCAAGATGGGGCATCTGACGGCTTTGAATCACGACCCGGAGCAGGCGTACCGCACGGTGCTGGCGGCGCGAGAGAGCTTGCTGCGCTTGGGCTAGGCGCGAGGTTTGTCGAATGGACCCTAGCCCGCCAATTGCCAATCTCTCGCCCCCTGTATACAATCATGGAAACGCTCTAATCCGCTCGGGGCTCCAAGGTCCGAGAACCAAAATAGGAAGGTGTATGCAACGAATTCTCCGAACGGCTGGTTCTGTCTGGCTGTTCCCCGTGATCCTCGCGCTCGCTTCGCCGCCCGCGGGCGCCCAGGTGAATCTGGCTGGCGTCTGGAACAATCTCCAGATTCTGCACGAAGACGAGCCCGAGCGGCTGCCCGGTCCGGAACTGGGCGATTATTTGGGAGTTCCGATCAACGGCGCCGCGCGCTATCGCGCCGATGCCTGGGACGCCTCGCTCATCACGCTGCCGGAATATCAGTGCCGCGTTCATCCCTCCGATTACGTCCCCAGCTTCGCCGGCATGCGCATCTGGGAGGAGTTTGACAAAGACACGCAGGAGCTCATCGCCATTCACACGCACCATTTCGCCTGGGGCACCGAGCGGACCATCTGGATGGACGGGCGTCCGCATCCGCCCGAGTACGCGCTGCACACCTCCCAGGGTTTTTCCACCGGTAAGTGGGAGGGCGACGTTCTGGCAGTGACGACCACGCATTTGAAAGAGGGTTGGATTCGCCGCAACGGACTTCCGCGCAGCGATCGCGCAGTTGTTACCGAGCACTTCATCCGGCACGGCGACAATCTCACCATCATGACCGTGATTCGCGACCCGGCGTATTTGACCGAGCCTTTCATCCGCACGCGCGATTATTTATACGAAATCGGCGGCCAGATCGCGCCTTATCCCTGCGAAAGCGTAGAAGAGGTCATTCGTCCCAAGGGCGTGATTCCGCATCATCTGCCCGGAACCAATAAATTCCTGGACGAATTTCCAGCCAAGCACGGTATCCCGCCCGAAGCTGCCCGAGGCGGCGCGGACACTATGTATCCGGAGTATGAAGACAAGATCAAGACGATGAAGCCGGCGCCGGCCCCGAAGGCAGGTGCGAAATGAATCGCGGCGCCATTCTGTGGGTATTCTTAACAACCGCGGGACTCGCGCTCGCGCAGAACCAGAACGCTGAGGTTCACGTTTGGCCGGTGCAGGCCAATGTGTACATGATCGTCGGTGCGGGCGGCAATGTCGTGGTGCAGACGGGCAAGGACGGCGTGCTGGTGGTGGATACCGGCCTTGCGCCGATGGCGGACAAAACGCTGGCGGCGATCAAATCGATTTCCAACGGGCCTATTCGCTGGATCATCAACACGCATTACCATCCCGATCACACCGGCGGAAACGTGAAGATTCGTCTGGCCGGCAGCACGATTGTCGGAGCCAATGTCACGGGCGATATCAAAGACGCCGGCGTGGGCGCGCAGATCATTTCACACATTAATGTTCTGAATCGCATGAGCGCGCCAACGGGGAAGCAGGAGCCCACACCGGCCGACGGTTGGCCTACCGACACGTTCCTGAGCGATCAGAAAAAGCTGTACTTCAATGGCGAGGGCGTGGACATCCTGCATCAGCCCGCGGCGCATACCGACGGCGACAGCATCGTGTTCTTCCGCAAGTCCGACGTGATCGCCACCGGCGATATCTTCACAACCACCGCGTACCCGATCATCGATCTCGCGGCCGGCGGCAGCATCCAGGGGACCATCGACGCGCTGCAAAAGATCGTCGATTTGATCATTCCCGTGTACGGGCAGGAGGGCGGGACCATGGTGGTTCCCGGCCACGGACGCCTGTGCGATTTCGGCGACGTGCTGAACTTCCGCGAGATGACCATCATCATTCGCGATCGCATCCAGGACATGATCAAGCGGGGCATGACGCTGGAACAAGTGAAGGAGGCGCGGCCCACGCAAGACTACGACCCGCTCTATGGTTCCACCACCGGCTTCTGGACCACGGACAAATTCGTGGAAGCGGTTTACAAGAGCCTGAAGGGGGAGAAATGAAAATCCGATTCCTGGCTGCTCTGGCGTTCGCGCCCGCGCTGTTCGCGCAATTTCCGTTCGGGCCGCCTCCCGGTCCGCCGAAACCGGCGAAAGAAATGGCGCCCATCGATCTTACCGGCTATTGGGTTTCCATCGTCACCGAGGACTGGCGCTTCCGCATGATCGCGGCCCCCAAAGGCGACTTCGCCGGAGTCCCGCTGAACCCTGCCGGTATGAAGGCTACGAACGAATGGGATCCGGCCAAGGACGAAGCAGCGGGCAATCAATGCAAGGCCTATGGCGCCGCGGGACTTATGCGTTTGCCCACGCGCCTGCACATCACCTGGCAGGACGAAAACACACTGAAGATCGAAACGGATGCCGGAACGCAGACGCGGCTGTTGCACTTCGGGCCGCCCAAGCCGCCCACAGGTCCTGCGACGCTGCAAGGCGATTCGGTCGCCGAGTGGCATGGAACCGCCGGCGGTGTTGGATATTTCGGAACGGCGTTCGATCCCACCAAGGGCGGATCGCTCGAAGTGAACACCAGCCACATGACAGCCGGCTACATTCGCCGCAACGGGGTTCCGTACAGCGATAAGACCAGCCTGCAGGAATTCTACGACGTGATCCACGAGCAGGAAGCGGACTGGCTGATCTTGAAGACCATCATTTCCGACCCGGTGTATCTTTTCAGCAAGATGGTTTTCAGCACGCATTTCCGCAAGGAGCCGGATGGATCGAAGTGGCATCCGACGTCCTGCCACGTGAACTAAGCCGCTAAGGAATCGCCCATTTTTCGCCGGGTTCGAAGACTTTGAACCCTACCGAAGGCCGGAATCCTAGCATGTGATCGACGAACTTGCTCGCATCAGCGCCCTGATCCGTAAACGTTCCGTAGTGCATGGGAATGAGCCAGCGGGCCTGGATATCTTCGGCCAGTTGCGCGGCCTGCGAAATATCGAAATTGCCTTGGCCTTCGATGGGCAGTAGTGCGGCAGTCACGTTGTAGGGCCGTAGACGCCCAACGATGCTTTCGTACCATTGGCAATCGCCCGCGTGATAAATGGTCCAGCCGCCGAAGCGGATCAGATAGCCGAGGTGCGGATAACCGCCGAGCGGCGTCCAATCCAAACCTGGATGCGCCGAGGGTACCGAATACACGCGCGCGTAGGGGCCGTTCTTGAAATACTCGATGCGCAGGTCGGAATCGGTTGTTGTCATGCGATCGAATGGAATGCCAATGGAGTTGGCGTATTCGGCCGCGCTCTTGGGCAGGACCAGCTTGGCGCGCGGCGAAGCCTGAAGCATTTGCGGCAGCGAGTCCGGGTCCATGTGCGAAGGATGGGTATGGGTGCAGAGCACCAGGTCGGCGTTGCTGATGTCCGAGGCTGCGAGAGGCGCGCGCGCGATGCGAATGCGGCCCTGCGGCGTGGATAAGCAGGGATCGACGTAGAACACCATGTCCTGGTATTTCAGCGCGAAACCACAGTGCCCCAGCCACCACAGCACAGGAGATTCGGCTTCGGTGCTCTGGATTTCGCGGATCAGGTCAGTCATTTTCGTTTCGGCGGGCCGCTCTCTGCAGCCGGTCGCGAATGGCTGCCCATTCTTCGCCTTCGGGCGGCTGTTCGAGCGCGATCCAGTCCCAGCCTTCGGAGTCCGCTCGATGCAGGCGTTCATAGAGTGCCGCTGCGTAGTCGCGCGGATCGTCGGGCATTGCGAGGCAAATTCCATGGCCCGCGGGCGGGGCTTGGCCGCGTTGCAGCAGGATCAGCGGCGTTCGGGGGCTATAGTGCCGGGCGTGCAAACCGGGCGACGCATGGGGGCCTTGCGGCGCTCGATCAAGAAAGCGAATGGGTCCGATCACTTCCTCGATTTCGCGCCTGGTGATCATGCCCGGTCTCAACAATACAGCATCCGAATCAGCGAGCGAAAGAACGGTAGACTCGATGCCCACGCGCGATTGGCCGCCGTCCAGAACCATCGCGACGCCACGCCCCAACGAATCTCGCACGTGCTGCGCGGTGGTGGGCGAAAGCGCCGTGAACGGATTGGCGCTCGGCGCGGCGATGGGAACGCCCGCTTCGCGGATCAAGGCCTGCGCGACGGGATGGGCGGGCATGCGAATGCCGACGGTCGAGAGTCCGGCGGTCAGTCGATCGGGCACGTGGGGCTGCTTGGGTAAGACGAGCGTGAGCGGGCCGGGCCAAAATTTTCGCGCCAGCTTCTCGGCGCGCTCCGGCCAGTCGCACGCGAGCGAGCGCGCCATTTCGACGGAACTGACGTGAACGATCAGCGGGCTGGACGCGGGGCGTCCTTTCGCGGCAAAAATTTTTTCGATGGCTTTGGGATCCAGCGCATTGGCGCCCAGTCCGTAGACGGTTTCGGTAGGGAATGCGACCAGTTCGCCCGCGCGGATCAACTCCGCCGCACGAGCGATCTCCGACGCGCTGCTATTCAGGCAGGTCCTCTTTTCCGTCGCCGGAGACTTTACCGGTGTGCTTCCAAACCAGGAACGCATGCATGAGGCGGTCCAGATCGCCATCCAGCACACGATCCACGTCGCCGATGGTGAGCCGTGTGCGCAGATCCTTCACCATGCGATAGGGCGCGAGCACGTAGCTGCGGATCTGGCTGCCGAAGTTGATATCGAGCTTGGAATCTTCCAACTTCTTGTCCTCGGCGCGCTTCTTCTCCATCTCGTATTCGTAGAGGCGCGCGCGCATCTGCTTCAGCGCGCTGGCGCGATTTTTGTGCTGCGAGCGCTCATTCTGGCACTGCACGACGAGGCCGGTGGGAAGATGCGTCATGCGCACGGCCGATTCGGTCCGGTTGACGTGCTGGCCGCCGGCGCCAGAGGCTCGAAACACGTCCACCTTCAGGTCTTCCGGTTTGATTTCGATGTTGATGTCGTCTTCGATCTGCGGGTAAACGAACACCGATGCAAAGGAAGTGTGCCGGCGCGCGTTGGCGTCGAACGGCGAGATGCGCACCAGGCGGTGCACGCCGATCTCGGATTGCAGCAGCCCATAGGCATTTTCACCTTCGATTTCGAGCGTGGCGGATTTGATGCCGGCGCCTTCGCCCTCCAGCCGGTCCGTCACTACGGCTTGCATGTTGTGGCGCTCGGCCCAGCGCAGATACATGCGCAGCAGCATCTCGGCCCAATCCTGGCTCTCGGTGCCGCCGGCGCCGGGGTGAATCGCCATGATGGCGCTTTTCGAATCGTTGGGCGCGGAGAGCAACATGCTGGTTTCGAGCGCTTCCAGGCGCTCGGAAAACTGGTGCATCTCGCGATCCAGGTCGCCCGAGACGTCTTCGCCTTCGCGGCCCAGTTCGAAGAGCGTGTCCAGATCCGAAGTGAGGCGCGCCACCTCGGCTTCGTCGGCAATCGCCTGCTCCAGACGTTTGCGCTCCTGCATGGTTTTTTGCGTTTTCTCGGCCGGCTGGTTCCAGAAATCGGCGTCCGAAATCTGCTGCTCGATCTTGGCTAACTGACGTTTCTTGTTGGAGGAGTCAAAGATAGCTCCGCACAGCGCCGGCTTGCTGGCGGAGCGCAGTGTATTCCCGTTCGTGCTCTTCGAATGTCATGAAATCCTATTTTACCAGGGGCGGCAATTCGAGCAACTGCCCGCGCTTGCCGACGTTCCAGCATTCGGTGCGTCCCAGCACGGCGCGCTGGCCCGCGGCTTCGTGGATGTGCCCGCAAAAGAAGTAGCGCGGCTGCTCGCGCTGGATGAATTCGCGAACTGCTTCGCTGCCGAAATGCCGCCCCTCGGCCGCGCGATCGAGCGGCGAACCCTGGGGAGGCGCGTGGCAGATCAAAACCAGCGGATGGAGGCCGGAAAATTTGCTCAGCCGTTCGCGCAGCTCCTGTTCGCTGTATTCGCCGGGCGTGTCGAAGGGCGTGGGATTGGAGTAGCCGAGTCCCGCGACGTGATATCCCGCAATTCGCATCTTCTGGCCATGAAAATTGTGAAAACCGAACTCTTCGCAAAAACGAGCGATATCGTCCTCGGATTCGTGATTGCCCGGCAGCACGTACATTTGCCCGGCGCGCTTTTGCATGATCGGCCCCATGGCTTCCAGGCCTCGCCCGAAGTTGGCCAGATCGCCGGCGGCGAAATAATAATCCGCTTCGATGTCCATCAATTTTTCGAGGGCGGACTTGTCGCCATGAATATCCGAGAAGACAAGAAGTTTCACAGGATCGAGATTAGCAGGGGCGCAAGCCCTTTACGGATTTGCCAGCCCCCCAATCCCGGGCCCCGATCCCGTCTGCTACGGACTCCACCGCACCAAGGTCTGCTCCAGCATGTCGAGCGTTACGGGCTTGGTGACGTAGTCGCTCATCCCGGATGCCAGGCATTCTTCGCGCGTGCCCTCGATGACATGAGCGGTCAAAGCGATGATGGGGGTGTTGGTACCGTTGTGCTCGGTGGAGCGGATGGCGCGCGTGGCCTGATAGCCGTCCATTTCCGGCATACTGCAGTCCATGAAGATCAAATCGTAGGAGAAGCGGCCGGCCATCTCCACGGCCTCCCGGCCATTGGCGGCCAGGTCGACGCGGCAGCCGCATTTCTCCAGCAGCCGCAAACCGATCTTCTGGTTGACGACGTTGTCTTCGGCCAGCAGGACGCGGCGGCGTTTCTTCAGTACTTCGGCGTGTATCGCGTGTCCGGGAGCAGGCGCCGGTTCGGGCTGGCGGCCCAATTCGAGCGGAATCGTCAAGGTAAAGGTGGCGCCTTTTCCCAACTCGCTGGTCACGGTGAGAGAGGCATTCATCAGCTCCGCCAAGCGCCGCGAGATGGCAAGTCCGAGGCCCGTGCCCTCATGCTTTCTGCTCATAGACGAATCCAGTTGTGTGAACTTTTCAAACAACAAAGGCAGATCCAGCGCCGCGATGCCGATGCCGCTATCGGTGACTGAAATCGCGAACGTCGCGCGTTCGGCTTCCGCAGAACGCTCCGCAATCCGCACGGTGACCTGACCGTGCTCGGTGAATTTGACGGCGTTGCTGAGCAGGTTCAATACAATCTGGCGAATGCGCCCCACGTCGGCATGTACCCAGCGGTGTGTAACGTCTGCTTCGAAAGCATAGTTGAGCCCTTTGGCGCAGATTTGCGGCATCAGAAGATCGCCGATCTCGGCCAATCGGTTGACCAAATCGAAGTCGCTGCACTCGATCTTCATTCGCCCGGCCTCGATCTTAGAGAAGTCCAGAACGTCATTGACGATGGCCAGCAGCGCTGCCGCCGAATCGCGAATGGTTTCGCCATAATCGCGCTGTTCGGCTGTCAAAGCCGTATCCAGCAGCAATCCGCAAGTACCGATAATGCCGTTCATGGGGGTTCGGATCTCGTGGCTCATGTTGGCCAGGAACTGGCTCTTGGCATGGCTGGCGTTCTCGGCGGCCACTTTGGCGCGCTCCAATTCGTTGGCATGTTTGCGAGCCACCGCCTCCAGACGCTTGCGTTCGCTGATATCGCGGGCCACGCACAGAATAGCTGCGGCTTCCCGGTGTTCGAAGAGCCGGCAGTTGATCTCCATGTGCACTTCGCTGCCGTTCTTAGCGATATGGATGGTCTCGAACAGCGCATGCCCGTCGCCAAGGACGCGCTCCTGACGGGTTTTTTGTAACGGGCGGTCGGCGGGTGAATCCAGATCCAGGACCTTCATGCTGAGCAGTTCGTCCCTGGAATAACCCAGGCGATCGCAGGCAATTTGATTCACTTGGATGAAACGTCCTTCCAGATCGACGATGAAGATGGAGTCGTTGGCGGTATTGAAGAGCGTGCGAAATTCCAGTGCGGACTGCATGAGGGCCTCTTCGGTGCGCGCTTGCGCCAGCCGCTGCCGGTGCGCGCCAATTCCGTAAGAAAGGTCCCCGGCCAGTTCTTTCAACAAGTCCACTTCTTCGCGGCCGAACGCGTCGGGCTCGGCGGCATTGATGGTAAGGGCTCCGATCACGGTGTCGTTGCAGGCGAGGGGCAGAGAGATGGCGGCGTGGAATCCGTGGCGCCGGGCGCGCTCCCTCCACGGTTCAAAATCGGGATTCGTTTGCAGTTCATTGAAAATCGCCACCTGACCGGTGCGGATCGCGGTTCCGACCGGGCCGCGGCCGCGGGGTTCGTCTGCCCAGGTGATGCCGATGGAGTCCAGATAGGCTTGGCCGCGTCCGGCGGCAGCGGCGATACAAACCGATTTGCTCGGATCATCGTCGGCGAATCCGATCCAAGCGAGCGGATATCCGCCTGCGGCCGTTACCGCCCCGCAAATGGCCCGAAACAGCTCCGTCTCATTAGCCGAGCGAACCAAAGCCTGGTTGCTAGCCGAAAGGACGCGCAGTGCCCGCGTGGCGCGGAGGAGTTCCTGTTCGGAGCGTTTACGTTCGGTGATGTCGCGAATCACGCTCTGATGGAGCTGTTGGCCATTGGACTCCAGCAGCCGGGAACTGACTTCTACGGTAAACGTAGAACCGTCCTTGCGGCGGTGCCTGCTCTCGAAAAAATCCGAACCGTTCATTAAGATCGTTCGAAGCCGCTCGGGACAGCCGGGGATCTCGGAAGGATCCAGCAGACTTAGAATCGACATCCCGCGCAGCTCCTTCATGCTGTAACCGTACGCGCCCATGGCCCGGTCGTTGGCTTCCACAATCGTCCCGTTTTGATCCATCAGCAGCACGATGTCATTCACAAAACTGCTCAGATGAGCGTAGCGGCCGGCCTGGGTGCGGCGCGCCAGATCGTTTTCGTGTTCGCGCCGATAGAAACGGCTCTTCTGACGACTCCAGAAGATGCAGCCGGCCAGCAGTAGCCCAACCACCAGCCCGATGGCCAAGCTATCGCGGGGTTGGTTGAGGGCGTAGAGCAGGCCCGCGGCGAGGATCCCCGCGCAGAGAGCCGCCACAATCGACGGCCGGGCTGAGTTTGTGGGAAGCCGAGGGGAGGCAGGTTCTGCGGAGAACTCCACGACTCTCTTATCGGCTCGCGTCGACTCGATGTGAGCGGATGCGCCGCGTCAGGAAACGATTTCCCATCGTCCGGGTCTAGAAGTCGAGGCTAGGCTTGCTTCTCGACGAAAAAGGCAACGCGGTAAACGATGCTGCCGTCGTACCGCCGCTGACCGAGCGGCAGCAGCAGGAGGCCGAGGACCGCACCTCGGTAAGCGCGCTGGTGGTGCACGAGGCGATTCGCAAGGACGGCGACGAGGAGCTGCGGCGTCCGGTCTCGGCGCTGGCCTGGTCGGGCTTGGCAGCCGGGCTTTCCATGGGATTTTCGTTTTTCGGCGAGGCATTGCTTCGCACCTACATGCCGGATGTGCCGTGGCGGCCGCTGATCACGAATCTGGGCTACCCGCTCGGTTTTTTGATCGTCATCGTCGGGCGGCAGCAGCTTTTCACGGAAAATACCCTGACTGCGATCATTCCGCTGCTGGCGCGGCGCAATGTAACCACCTTCTGGCAGGTGCTTCGATTGTGGGGCGTGGTTCTGGTGGCGAATCTGGCGGGCGCGCACCTGTTCGCGTGGGTGATCGGGGACACACCGGTTTTGCATGCGCGATTTCACCCTGCGCTGCAACAGCTGGCTGCCGCGGCCGCGGATGTTTCTTTCGGCAGCGCGATACTGCGCGGCATCTTTGCCGGATGGCTGATCGCGATGGTGGTGTGGATGCTTGCGGCCACCGATTCGGCGAAGATTGCAATTATCGCAATTCTCACCTATATCGTGGGCCTGGCCGGGTTGACGCACGTAGTGGCCGGATCGGTGGAAGTGCTTTTCCTGGTGCTGACCGGCGCGAAATCGTGGCTGAGCTTCGCGGGCGGCTACCTGGTTCCCACGCTGATCGGAAATGTCATCGGCGGCGTCGCGCTGGTATCTGCGCTGAATCACGCGCAGGTGATAGCGGGATCGCCGCCCGCAAAAAAAGCCTAGAAAATCAGGTGCAGCGAAAATTGCAGGAAGCGAGAGCTGCCGATGGTGTGCTGGATGTATCCCGCGCTTCCCAGCGGCGTTGTCAACGGCGGCGGCGAATAGTCTTCGAAGAACTGGGCGAAGTTATCGGGCGCGTCAAAATCGGGATGGTTAAAGACATTGAACGCGTCGAAGTTGAAGCGCACCCGGAAGCGTTCGTTGATCACGAACTCCTTGCCGAGCGACATATCGAAGCGCACCCCGAAAGGGCCACGGAACAAGTTGCGCCCGGTAT
>Ga0335078_10015465_pt1 | contig 11331 bp, 1 predicted proteins | sample Lox_Sample_32_FD_206711 | JGI IMG/M metagenome (GOLD analysis project Ga0335078, IMG submission 206711) | Soil microbial communities from Loxahatchee National Wildlife Refuge, Florida, United States - Lox_Sample_3.2 | ecosystem: Environmental > Terrestrial > Soil > Wetlands | place: USA: Florida...
GATTGCGGCGCCGAGCATCCGTCCCGCGCGCTCGAGCTGGCCCTGCTGAGCGAGGGGCCAGGCGATCTCCATGACGGCTTCTGCGGCGCTGAGCGAGTCTGCGCTCTCGAGGGCCACGGTGAGGGCTCTTCGCCCGAGCGTGGCGGCGTCGCTGGGACGCCCCTGAAGGTTTGCGATGTGGGCAAGGTTGATCAGACACGCCGTGGTCTCTCGCCCATTCGTCGCTTGCCCGATGGCCAGGGCGAGGGCATCCTCGCACAGCGCCCGCGCCTCATCGAGCCTGTCGTCCTCGATCGCGAAGTCTCCGAGATTCCCCAGAGCGATCGGCAGAAAGCTCGCCACGTCGTGCTCGCGGGCGTAGCGGAGCGCATCCTCGAGTGCGGTCCGGGCACCCGCGGGGTCTCCACGCTCGAGCGCGAAAAGCCCTCGGTTGTTGGTCTCCCAGCAGATGCCCTCGTGGTCTTCAAGCTCGCGGTAGATAGCCAGGGCTTGCTCGCACAGCGCCGCGCCCGCCGCGTGCTCTCCGCGGGTCCAGGCCAGCAGGCATTCCGCGCTGAGGACATACGCCTGCACGTCAGGCGAGAACTCCTTGCGATGCTCGCGCGTCGCGGAGAGCCACCGCTCGATCTCGTAGCGCTCGCCTTGGAGGAACCACAGCCACCGCGTCAGCGGCGCCGCGAGTCGGACGACGGTCTCGCGGTCGTCAGCCTCCACCGCCCACTCGAGCGCGACGCGGAAGTTCTCGCGCTCGGGGGTGAGCGCAGCGGCAAGCATCGATGTTGCCGGCGCAAAGCGGGGAAACGCCTCGGATTGGAGCAGCTCGACGTACCAGTGAGCGTGCCGGCGGCGCAGCTCGCCGGCCTCGCCGGAGCGCTCGAGCCGTGAGAGCGCGTACTCGCGCAACGTCTGGAGCATCCAGTAGCGCCCGCGGTCGGCTGTGAGCAGGCTGCGGTCGGCGAGTGCCTGGATGGTGTCGAGATGTGCATCGCAGATGCTCTCCGCGGCGGGGAGGGTGAAGCCCCCGGCGAACACCGCGAGTCGCGTGAACAGCCGCTGTTCTGGCTCGTTGAGGAGGTCGTAGCTCCAGTCGATCGTCGCTGTGAGCGTCCGCTGGCGTTGCGGGGCGTCGCGGGGGCCGGTCCCGAGTACGGGGAGGTGCCGCTCGAGCCGAGCGAGGAGCTCTCCCGGAGTCAGCGCCCTGCCTCTCGCGGCCGCGAGCTCGATCGCGAGTGGGAGACGGTCGAGCCGGTCGCAGATCCTGCCCGCGAGCTCCGAGTCGACCTTCATCCTGGGGGCGACCGCCTGTGCGCGGGTGGCGAACAGCTCGATTGCGTCTCGGGGTTCGAGCACGGGAACCTCGTACTGTTGCTCGGCCGCGAGATGAAGCGGCTCGCGGCTGGTCACCAGCAGCGTGAGCGCAGGGCAGCCGGCGAGTAGCTGTCCGAGGATTGCGCTGCTCGGCGCGAGCTGCTCGAGGTTGTCCAGCACCAGCAGCGTCGAGCGGTCTCGCAGCCACTCCTGAAGGCGTCGCGCGGGCGTCACCCCGGGCTGGTCGGCCAGCTCGAGCGTCCGGCAGATAGTCGGCGCGATCAGATCCGGGTTGGTGATGCTCGAGAAGTCCACGAACCAGACCCCGCCGCTGTAATCGCGGGCGTGCGCGTGGGCAATACGGAGCGCCAGGCGGGTCTTGCCGCTGCCGCCGGCGCCGGTCAGCGTCAACAGCCTGATGTCGGCTCGCCAAAGGAGGGCAGTGACCTCTTCCTGCTCACGGGCGCGCCCCAGGAACGACGTCGCCGGCACCGGCAGCTTCCCGACCGGCCGTGCCGATACCACGCCAGCTGGTGCGTCGAGCGAACCGTCCTGTCGCAGGATCAATCGCTGAAGCTCCTTCAACTCCGGACCCGGTTCAAGCCCGAGCTCGTCGCGCAACAGATCGCTGAACTCACGATAGACGGCCAGGGCGTCGGACTGGCGTCCGGCGCGGTACAGCGCGCGCATTAGCTGGCCCCGCATCCGCTCGACGAGCGGGTTGGAGGCGATTAGCGGCTCGAGCTCCGCGACCAACTCGACACCACTCCCGAGCGCGAGGTCCGCGTCAACACGCTCCATCACCGCCACCAGTCGCAGCTCCTCGAGCCGCCGGATCTCCACCTGAAGCGCCTCCACCAGCGCCAGGTCCGCCAACGGCATCCCGCGCCACAGCGACAGCGCCTCGCGCAACCGCGCGGCAGCGCTCACAGCATCCCGAGCCGCCAACAGGCCCCGCCCGTCCTCCAGCAACCGCTCGAACCTCGCCACGTCGAGCTGCTCCGGTTCCGCAATCAGCACGTAGCCGCCCGGCCGCGCCGGCAACACCTCCCTCTCATCACCGTGCTCCAGCAGCCGGCGTAGCCGTGACACCGCGACACGCGCCGCGTTCACCCCACCCTCCGAGCGCTGCCCGCCAAACAACGCCTCGACCAGCTGGTCGACCGTCACCAGCTCGTTCGCATTTACCAGCATCAGCGCCAATAGCGCACGCTGACGCTCGCCGCCCAGCGGGACCAGCTCGCCGCCACGCGAGACCTGCAACGGCCCCAGCATCCCGAACTGCAACCGCCGATCAACGTCGGTCGCCATCGTGCTCGCATTATCCGCCGCACCCGCGCGGCCCGCCAGGGGCGCCTGTAATGCGTCTGTCACCGATCGGTAATCCCTCTTCTGGATCCTCCTCGCGACTGAATCGGCACAGCGAACCCTTCGGCAAGAGGGGCTATGGATGATCGTGCGACGGGGTCCTCCTGGTCGCGTTCCATCCGGGCTTGTGACTATGGCTACAAGATTGTATGGTTGCCGCGAGGGCACCGACGCTGCTTCTGCCGGGGCGGCGCGGTTGCATGATGTCGAACGGCCGCGCTGCGGTGGGCGATGTCTGAATACGGGACCGGGAACAAATGAGGCTGGCTGCGTGGGCTGCATCGGGTCCTGGTTCGCGTGAAGGGAGGTCGATGAGGGCAGGCTCGCGCACCTCCTGCGTCTCGCTCCTCGTGCTGGTGGTCGCGCTACTGAGTCCCGGCCTCGCTCGGGCCGCGCTCCCCGCGGGCCAGATCGAGACGTATACCCTGCCCACCGCCAACGCCACCCCGTCATCGATCACGGCCGGCCCGGACGGCAATCTGTGGTTCAACGAGTCGAGCGCGAACCAGATCGGGAAGATCACTACGGGCGGCATGATCACGGAGTTCCCGGCCCCCGGCGCGAGGCCGTACGCCATCAGCGCCGGCCCGTCTGGCGATGACCGCTTGTGGTTCACCGATGCCAACAACGATGAGATCGGAGCCAGCACCACTGCCGGGTCGATTACCAAGTATTCGATCCCTCCGGTGCAGAACGAGGCCCCTGTCCCTGAGGCGATCACGGCGGGACCGGATAGCGCGCTGTGGTTCATCGAGACCAACGGCGAAGCCGACACGATCGAGCGGATCCCGACCACGGCGACGACGACGACGCCGGGGATCACGGACTTCCCAGTCCCGACTGCGGATGCGTTCGCGACCGGCATCACCACGGGGCCGGACGGGAACCTGTGGTTCACCGAGCAGATTGGCAACAACATCGGCAAGCTGACGCCCGGCGGGTCGTTCACCGAGTATCCGAATACCGGCAGCTACCCGAGCGCGATCACGTCGGGACCAGACGGGGCGCTGTGGTTCACCGAGTCCGGGGCGATCGGGGAGATCACTACCGCGGGGGTGATCCACCAGTTTCCGCTGCCCTCCCCGACCGGTGGCATGGGCGGCGCCAACCCAACCGCGACGATCGCGGCGGGACCAGATGGGAATCTGTGGTTCGCGGCAACTGGGTCGGAACCGGGCGCCGAGTGGATCGGGCGAATGACTCCGACCGGCACGGTTACCTACTACGCGGTCAGCGGTCCGGCCCTGACCGGTCCCAACGTCGGTGGCATCACCGCTGGCCCGGACGGGAACATGTGGTTCACCGAGGAGGACGGGAACGACATCGGCGAGATCGGCACGGCGAGCGGCGCGCCGCTGGTCTCGCTCTCTCCGCCAAGCGGACTGGACTTCGGCAACTCGACGCTCGGGCAGACGACCGCCGCGCGCACGGTGACGGTGACGAATACCGGCACTGCACCGCTGGTACTGGGTACGGCGCAGATCATGCCCACGGGCACGCCGTTTGCCACGACGGCCGATCAGTGCTCCGGTCAGACCGTGGCGCCGGGCGACACCTGCACGATCGGGGTGACGTTCTCGCCGGCGAGCGCCGGCTCCTACTCCGCCAGTCTGCAGTTCTCCGATAACGCCGGCGATAGCCCCCAGTCTCTGCCGGTGAGCGGAAGCTCAGAGCCGGTCTTTTCCAGCTCGGGAGTCGACTTCGGCTCGATCGCGATCGGTCTCAGCGCCGGCCCGAGCAATGTGACGATCGAGAACACGGGTGAGGCTCCACTCGACGTGACCGGGGTGCAGGTAGTGGGCGCGCAAGCGCCGGCCTTCGCCGTGCCGAGCGACGGCTGCTCGGGGCAGAGCGTGTCGCCCGGCGATAGCTGCAAGGTAGGCATCCTCTTCTCCCCTGAGCTCGCCGGTTCGAACACAGCCTCGCTTTCGGTGACCGACAACGCGAGCGACAGTCCGCAAGCGGTCGCGCTGAGCGGCATCGGCCTGGCCCCCACCGCTAACGTCGCCCCGCCCAGCATCGACTTCGGCCCGGTAACCGTCGATCAGTCCAGCGCGCCCCAGACGGTCACCGTCGGCAATCCCGGACCCGGTCCGCTGACGATCAGCACGGTGCGGGTCACCGGCGCGCAGGACGGCAACTTCCGGACGAGCGCCGACACGTGCAGCGGCGGTACGGTCGCGTCGGATAGCTCGTGCAGCGTCGCCGTGACGTTCTCGCCGACGGCCTCGGGCACCGATTCGGCGTCGTTGCAGATCACCGACGACGCCGCCGACAGTCCCCAGTCCGTCCCGCTGAGCGGAGCCACCCCCGTCGCGCCTTCTTTCACGGCGGACAGTCCACCACTGACCGCGCCGGTGGGTTCGAGCGTCGGTTACACGTTCTCGGCCACAGGGGCGCCAGCACCAACCTATGCCCTGGCGTCCGGGGCCCCGGCCTGGCTGAGCATCGATCCAAACACGGGAGAGCTCGGCGGCACCGTCCCGCCTGGGACGACCACGTTCACTTACTCGGTCACCGCGACGAACAGCGTCGGGTCGGTCAGTGCCGGTCCGTTTACTGTCAGTGTCACTGGTGTGGCCGTGAGCGGCACAGTTGTCGACGGCTCCGGGAATCCGATCGTGGGCGCCATCGTCGATGGTTGCTCGACCTCGGCGGCGAGCATATGCGGGAACACCACCACGACCTCGACGGGCGCCTTTACGCTGAACGTCGCAACCGGGGCAGGCACCTCGGTCACACTTACTGCCTGGCCACCCGTGGATCCGACCTCGGGTGTGCAAGGTTGGCCCACCGTGGAGGCGCCGATCCCGGTTCCCGCCGGCGGACTGCCAATTCAAGGCGAAATGATCACCATTCTTATCGCCGGGCAGGCCAACGAGCCGATGAGCCTAGACCTAGATCCGTCATCGACGGGTCCGTTCAGGCTCGGCTGGTCAAGCAGCATCAGAGCTGAGGTCAGCGGGTGTCCGGACGGACTCGGTGCTATCACGTCAACCGGTCAGGTCATCTTCTCGGGCGGCTATGCCTCCGGCGTTGCCATTATGCCCGAGACCCCGGAGGGTTCCGGTGACTACGTCGGTTACGTCCCACCCCAGGCCCCGGCGGATGGATTTTTCGACATCCAGACCGCGGTAACGTGTCCGCCGCTCAGCGCGCTTGCCCCGAGCATGGGTCCGTCATCGGGAGGCAACACGGTGATCGTGACGGGGTCGGGATTCACGGACGCGACCGGGGTTGACTTCGGCCCCGCTGCGGCCGAGAGCTACACCGTCCTCTCAGACGATGCGATCCAGGCCGTGGCTCCCCCCGGCACCGGCACCGTTCCGGTAACCGTGTACGGCGGGTCCACGCCGGCCGGCGGCAGCGTGATCGACCAATACACCTACGTGGCGGTCCAGTCGGTCGCTCCGGCGAGCGGTCCGGCGGCGGGCGGAACCTGGGTGGTGATCACCGGCACGGGACTGCGGTCCGCCACCAGCGTCCTGTTCGGCCAGACCGCTGCCCAGTTCATCCAGCTATCGGGCACGCAGATCGAAGCGCTGAGCCCCCCGGGGGCCGGAACCCAGGACATAACGGTCGACACTCTGTACGGCGGAGACACGCCCGCTACCACGGCAGACCAGTTCACATATGACGGCGGGGCGAATGCAACGCATGCCGATGCCGATGCCGCCGGCCGACAGCCGCCGGCCGGTCCCGCCGGCAGCGACAGGCCGCTCCGACCAGCGCGAGTCAAACTCGAGCTGCCGGTCGCGGCATCCGCGCCCGTGCGGCCGACCGCTTTCTCCGGCGCCGCTGCGGCCGGTGGGCCGCTGAGCCGTGCTTTCCCGTCTTCGTCCGCGCTTGCCGTGCCGGACGCCGGCGCGGGCGGCCTTGCGGCGGGAGTCCTCCAGTGGGTCTTCGACAATGGTCCCAATCTGCTCACGGGCCTCAGTGCCGTGCAGCCCGTACTCAGCAGCAAGCTCGCGAGCTTGCAAGGCACGTGTGAAGGCTCGGAGGCCGCCGTCTCAACGATCCTCGCCGCCGCCGTCAGCCCCCTCGTCTCGGCGGCGGTAAGAGCGGCGCTGCCCACCGCGCTGGCCTTGGAGACAGCGTACTTCGCTGCGGCGGGGCCTGGTCTGGTCGTGATCTACGCCGTGACCCCCATTGCTCTGAACGCTCTGGCTAACTGGATCACACAGCGACTGATCGAGGCCGCCGTCAAGGCGGCGTTCGGCCCGTGCATAAAGCCGAAGACCCCGCCGCCACCGTCGCCCGGACCAGGAGGTGGAGGTGACGGTGGCGGCGGCTACGACGGGGGCACGTGCTCGGACGGCTGCTACTTCGCGCCCGATGCCCTGATCGATCCGAGCGGGAACGTCCTCGACACCAACGGCAACCCGGTGACCGGCGCGACGGCCACGATTCTGCGTTCGGACACCTCGGACGGTCCGTTCGCCCCGGTCGACATCACGGCTCCGGGGGTCGAGCCCCAGGTGAACCCGGAAACCACTGATGCCGACGGCGCGTTCCACTGGGACGTCGACGCGGGCTTCTACGAGGTGCAGGTAACCGCGCCCGGCTGCACCGCGGCCGGCGACCCGGAGCAGGCCACGACCACCGTCGGGCCGTACCCAGTGCCCCCGCCCCAGGTCGGGCTGGCCGTGACCCTGGCCTGCGCGGATGAGCCGCCGGCGCCGGTGCCGGCGGTCCAGAGCATCAGCGAGAGAACCGGACCAGCGGCCGGGGGAACTGAGGTGATGGTGCTCGGGAGCGGCTTCACCCCGTCGAGCGTAGTTCGGTTCGGCGCCTCCGAGGTCCAAGACGTGACCTACCTTTCACCGCAGGCGCTGACGGCTGCCTCGCCGCCCGGAAACGGCGTGGTGGATGTCGTTGTCCAGACCGCGGGTGGCACGAGCGCCATCGCGCCGGCCGATCAGTTCTTCTACGGTTCGCCCCCGACAGTCACCGGGCTGAGCGTGCAGGACGGCCCGGCCGCGGGCGGGACCAGGGTCACGGTCACCGGCACCGGTTTCACCGGGGCGACGGCGGTCGGCTTCGGTGGGCCTCCGGGCAGCTCGCTGAGGGTCGACTCCGACACCGAACTGCAAGTGACCGCGCCCGCAGAGCCAGCCGGGACGATCGACGTCGAGGTCGTCACGCCGGCGGGGGGCAGCCCGGCAACGCCTGCGGACCGCTACACGTTCGTGTCCCCGGCGCCTCCGCCTCCAACTCCGCCCTCGCCACCGCCACCGTCATCGACGGCGCCGGCAAACACCGGGGCGCCGGCGATCACCGGCGCGCCAGACGTAGGCAGCACTCTCACCTGCTCAACCGGGGCGTGGTCCGGCACGATCCCCGTCACCTATTCCTACCAGTGGCTACGCGACGGCGTCCCGACCTCGGGCGCTTCCGGGAGCAGCTACACGGCGGTGGCCGCGGACGCCGGGCATTCGATCAGTTGCGCGGTGACCGCGACCAATAGCGCGGGCAGCTCCACCGCTCGCAGCGCGGCGCTAACGATCGTCACGACGCCGCCGTGCTCCGGGCTCAAAGGCAGCGCGCTCACGGCGTGCCAGGCAAAGGTCGCGTACAAAGCGGCGCTCGCCAAGTGCAGCACGATCAAGACCAGGACACGGTCGGGGCGCAAGCGCAAAGCGGCCTGCGTGGCCGCGGCGAAGCGGAACTATCAGCACGCGCTGGCCCTCGCCAGGTGCCGCGGCATACGGAACTCGCACAAGCGCGCCGTGTGTATCAGCCGCGGGGGCAAGGAGCAGGACGTACCGCATCGAGTTGCGGATCGTCGTTCCCGACTGGGTGCAGGTGACCCGTTCGAATGGGGGACCGCCGCGGCGGACGGACCCGATGGTCCTGTCAGCGACCAGCCCAAGGCCACGGCCACGGCCACATCGTTGAGTCGTGAGAAGTCGGACTGGGACACGACCACGATCGGCAACCCAACAAGCGCCTACGTCCAGAACCGTCCCCCGTAGCGTGGACGCCGGCGATGATGGGAGCGTGATCGGTGGTGCTGCTGGTCGAGCGTGAACGCGAGCAGCAGGAGCTGTCGGGTTTGCTGTCGCGGGCGCAGTCCGGCCGGGGCGGCGTGCTGCTGATCGAGGGCGTGGCCGGGATCGGGAAGACGTCGCTGCTCGGGGAGCTGCGCGATCGTGCCCGGGCTGCGGGCTTTCAGGTGTTGTGGGCTCGCGGGGCTGAGCTCGAGCTGGGCTTTGCCTATGGCGTGGTGCGTCAGTTGTTCGAGCCGCTGCTGCGCGCGTTGCCGGTGGATGAGCGCTCGGCGTTGCTGGAGGGCGCGGCGGGTGTGGCCGGCCAGTTGTTGGGGCTCTCGGGTGAGGCGTCGGGGCCGCCCGGGTCGGATTTCCTGTTCGCGGTTCTGAACGGGCTGTACTGGTTGACGGTGAACGTGGCCGATCGGGATCCGGTGCTGCTCGTGGTCGACGACGCGCATTGGTCGGATGGGTCTTCGCTGGTGTGGCTGAGTTTCTTGCGGGCGCGGATCGATGAGCTGGGAGTCGCGGTGGTGATCGCGGCGCGTCCCGAGCATCAGCGCCCGGAGCTGGCGCAACTGTCCCGGGGCGACCGCGAGCCGCCGGTGCTCCTGTTGCGCCCGGCTTCGCTCACGCCGGACGGGTGCGCGACGCTGACCCGCGACGCGCTCGGCAACGACGCCCCATCAGAGTTCTGCCAGGCCTGCCACGCCGCCACGGGCGGCAACCCGTTCCTGCTACGCGAGCTGTTGGCAGGGCTGGTCGCAGATGGCGTTGCGCCTTCGGCACGGTCGGCCTCTGTGGTCAGGGCGTATCGATCCGGCACGGTGGCGCGGTGGATGCTCGCCCGGCTTTCGACGTTGGGTGGCGACGCGCGCGCGCTGGCCACTGCGGTCTCGATCTTGGGGATCGAGGTTCCGATCGGCCAAGCGGGCGCGCTCGCGGGACTCGAGCCGCAGCCGGCGGCGGAGGCCGCCGACCGGCTCGCCGCGGCGGGGATCCTCCAAGCCGGGCGCCCGTTGACGTTCGTGCACGCGATCGTTGCCACGACGGTCCGTGAGCAGCTCGCGTTGAGTCAGCGCGGTGCGTTGCACCGGCAGGCCGCCAGCATCCTCGCCGACGAGGGGGCCGGAGCCGAGCAGATCGCCGCCCACTTACTGGTCACCGACCCGACGGGGGAGCAGGACGTCGTGTTCCAGCTGCGGGCCGCCGCCGAGCAGGCCACGGCGCGTGGAGCGCCCGAGAGCGCGTGTACGTACCTGGTACGAGCACTGGCGGAGCCGCCGGCCGAGCCTCAGCGTGCGGCGCTGTTGCACGAGCTCGGGCTGGCCGCGTTCCTGGCCGGTGACCCATCGGCGCCGAGGCACCTCGCAGCCGCGCACGGCGCCGCGGCCGGCCCGTCGGCGCGCGCGGCGATCGCGCTCGACCTTGCCCAGTTCCTGATCGTGGCCGGCCGGCTGGACGAGGCGTCACGGCTGCTCGAGGGCGCCATCCGGGAGCTCGGCGAGCGCGACGAGCAGCTGGCCGCGCGGTTGGAGGTGAGGCTGACCTTCACCGCCAGAATGCAGACGGCCCACGCCGCCGTGTACCGCGCGCGGATCGCGCGGCTCCGAGTCCAACCGCTGCAGGACTCCGACATTGGGCGACGGCGGATCGCGCTGCTGATCGACGCCTCGATCGCCGCCGAGGAGAACTACGCCGCCGCGGCCGCGCTCGCCGACCGCGCGTTCGCCGACGGCCGACTGCTCGACGAGCTTGGTCCCGAGTCGCCACTGTTCTACCTGGTCGTTAGCGCGCTCCTCGCTGCCGGCTCGGTCGAGCTCGCGACCCGGTGGTGCGATGCCGCGATCGCGCTCGCCCGGACCCGCGGCTCACTGGTCGGCTTCGGACTGGCGTCGTGCAGCCGCGCCGCCGTGGCGCTCGCGCGCGGGGCGCTGGCCGATGCCGAGGCCGACGCGCGCGCCGGCCTTGCCGACGGCGCCGGATCCGGTCTGGAAGCGGTAGCCGTCAGCGCGCTGAGCGCGGTCCTGCTCGAACGCGGCGAGCTGCCCGAAGTCGAGCAGCTCGTGTTGCCCGTCGCGGCGCGCTGCGAGGACGTCGACCAGTTCACCGCGCTCTACGCCATCCACGCCCGCGGCCGGCTGCGGATCGCCCAAGGCGACCCGCGAGCCGGGCTCGAAGACCTCGCCACCTGTCGGCAGTGGCTCGCATCATTCGGGATCGGCGCCCGCGGCTACATTCCATGGGCCACCGAAGCCGCGCTCGCCTACCTCGCCCTGGGCGAACACGACGAGGCAGGCGAGCTCGCCCGCGGCGAGCTCGCTCACGCGCGCCGACTCGCCGAACCCCGCGCGCTCGGGGTCGCGCTTCGCACGGCCGGCCTCATCGAGCGCAACGACCAGTACCTGCGCGAAGCGGTCGAGGTCCTCGCGCCCACGCCGGCAAGACTCGAGCACGCGCGAGCGCTCGTCGAGCTCGGCGCGGCGGTCCGCCGCGCCGGCCGGCGCATTGAAGCTCGACCGCCCCTCACCGCTGGGCTCGACCTCGCCGACCGGTGCGGGGCCACCCTGCTTGCCGCCCGCGCCCGCGAGGAGCTGATCGCCGCCGGCGCGCGCCCCCGCCGCCAGCGGATCTCCGGCCTGGACTCGCTCACCGCCAGCGAGCG
>Ga0335078_10015466_pt1 | contig 11331 bp, 6 predicted proteins | sample Lox_Sample_32_FD_206711 | JGI IMG/M metagenome (GOLD analysis project Ga0335078, IMG submission 206711) | Soil microbial communities from Loxahatchee National Wildlife Refuge, Florida, United States - Lox_Sample_3.2 | ecosystem: Environmental > Terrestrial > Soil > Wetlands | place: USA: Florida...
CCACCATGATTCGGCGGAAGGTGACCCTGAAGATTGTGATCACGAACACGCGGTGCCGGATGGCCAAAATCAAGACCGGGCGCACCATGCCCATTCACTGGCCGAAAAATCCGCGCAACAGCTTTCCTGGGTCGGCACGGCACTCGGATTGTCCTTGCACTCGTTGCTCGATGGTTTGGCATTGGCTGCAGCAGTCGAGGCCGGAGCACGCGGCCATGTCAGGCTGGCGGGTTTGGGAGTGGCTCTGGTGGTCATCCTCCACAAACCTTTTGATGCGATGGCCATCTCAACCTTGATGACCGCGGGCGGCAGTTCACGGCTGTCGCGACACGTTTTGAACGGACTGTTTGCGCTGGTAAGTCCGGTCGGCGCGGTCCTGTTCTATTTCGGCGCGAGCCAGTTTGCCAACTCTGACGTAGCGTTTCTCGGCTGTGCGTTGGCGTTTTGCGCCAGCACGTTCCTCTGTATCGCCAGCAGCGACCTGCTGCCGGAATTGCAATTTCACTCCCACGACCGCTTCAAATTATCGGTGGCCTTGCTGGCCGGCCTGACGGTGGCCGTCCTGATCAAACGGTTCGAGGTTGGCTGACCTTCAACGTCGCTGCCGACGCCAGTTTTTGCCGGGAGGTTCAGGCCTGAACAAACTGGCCCTGATCCCGAAGGAATCTCCATTCTCGCAGACCGATATTAAAAATGCCAGTTGGAAGAGATTCAAGTAGAGCGAGTTGCCAACATCCTGTTCTACCGGTTACTTCGCAGGAAATATGCTTGATTTGGATTTACTACCAAAGTAAAAATACTTATCGTTTGGTAGGTCTTAAACCTGCAATCGGAAAACGATGTGAACCCGCAAAAACAAACGATTTGCCGCCAGCAAACTGAAAGTCGCCAACCCAAAATGTCAACATCATGAAAACTGCAACCCGTATCCTTTCAGTCTATTCAACCATCCCTGCCCTTTTGACCATGACCGCGTGTCTGGGGTTCGCGCCCGCCGCGCGGGGTCTCATGGCTTCAATCAACTGGCATAAAAAGTGAACATTTTCCGGATTGATTTTTATCACGGTTAATGAGACTAAGCCTCCAGTCAAAATCGGAAACCGTATGCAACATTCGGCGCTGCTGGATAGTTTCAGCCGGGCCGGCTCCGCGAGGAAAGAATCAAGTATGAAGAACGCACTCTCTATCATCGCACGGGCATTTTCACCCGTTTTAATTTTTATCTTGGCCGCCTTGCTCTCCGTCCCAAACGCCCGTGCGGATCTGAGCCTCAATCTGGACCTTTATGAAAGCCTCGATCCCAACTCGGGCCAAACGAACTGGTACACCTGGGCCGGTCTCAATACCACCAATACGATTGTCACTTATTATCAGCTTTATTCAACGCACTCGAACATTCTGGGCAGCGTAAATGGCGGCACCACCTCTACGATTTATTTCAGTGACTTGACCAGCATGCTCAACGAAATCACCAATGGCAACTGGACGCTCATCCTCAACGTGGGCGATCCGTCGCAGCAGACCTACACGTTTCATGTCACCGCCAATGGCATTTCAAGCAACACGTTCCCCGCCTTTCAAATCACCAACCCGGCGTTCCACGGATCCGTCTCCAACGCGACCGTCAATTTCGCTTGGTCGGGGCCGACCAACTGGGATAACATTTATGTGAATCTTCACGACAACAGTGGCGCTTTTTATCAGGTCAGCACGTTGCCGGGGAACGCCACAACCTGGAATGGAAACGCCCCATTGGATTCAAGCTATTTCGATTATACCTTTGGCTTGGATTTCGCCACCGACGGCTCCGCCTATTTCGCCTTTTCGACCCCGCTAACGTCCGGCAGCGTGCCGCTCACTGGCTGGTCGGCGATTCCGACACTGCACCTGGATGAAAACCGGGATTTCTTTTTCAATTGGACCTTGGCCTTCTCCGGGCATGAACTGATCGCACATTACCCGTTCGACGACAGCAGTTATCTTGGCCAAGACACCTCTGGAAACGGCAATGACCTAAACGGCGCGAGTTGGTGGGGAACGCCGCAACAGTTCACCACCAATGCAGTGGCTGGCGGCGGCAGTGTGCAGTTTTTTGGATTCAGCAGCCTGACGGTAAGTGGTCAGTCTCTTGGAAGTTGGGATGCCGCGTTGGGCGGCAGCTTCACCATTTCAGCCTGGGTCAAGACGACCGATAGTGTTGGCAATCCGACGGACGATGCCATCAATGGATCCACTCTGCTCTGGGCCTATAACAACAACATCAGCGACACCATCCCACTGGCGCTCACCGGTGGTAAAGAGGCATTCACCACGGGGGACCACTTGGGCAACATCACTACACTGCACTCCACTACAAGCGTCAATGACGGTCAATACCACCTCATTACGATCACGCGCGACCAGACCACCGGGCTGAAATCGGTCTATGTGGACGGTGACCTCGAGGCCACCGAAATCGGCACCACCGATCCGCTCAATGGCAACACTTCTTATCTTTCGCTTGGCGGCTCATTCCAATCCGCTTTCATCGGGTTGGCAGATGACGTGCAGATTTATGCCGGCGTGCTTTCAGCCACTGAGGTAGCATCGCTCTACACCAATCCCGGCACAACGATTTCTAACAAGAAGGGTGCGGGAACTGGCGGCTTGGTGGTTCATTACGATTTCGACGAGGGCACGGTGCTTGCGCCGGATGTTTCAGGTAACGGCAACGACATGGTTTATGCCGGAGACTTTGGCGGCAGCGGACCCTCCATCAGTTCGGGTTCAGCTGCAGGCGCCGGATCGGTTAGTTTTGATGGCGGCAGTTATCTCACTGCCTCCTCAAACCTGCTTTCGACGTTGGCCGGTGAGTTCAGCGTTTCGCTCTGGCTGAAAACCTCTCAAAGTTATGGCCATCCAGGCGACCTCGCCTGGGAGGGAGCGGGCGTCATTTGCGAAGATTCACCAAACGCAGGAGCCAGAGATTTGATCCCGATCGCCCTCACGGGAGGCCAGGTCGCCTTCAACATCGGCGACGGCGTTGATGATGACACCCTCAACTCCAGCGCCACGGTCAACGATGGCGCCTGGCACCATGTTGTTGTTACCCGCGATTTAACTACCGGAAACCGCCAAATCTTCATTGACGGCAACCTCGACAGTTCCGAAATCAGTTCGACCGTTTTACTCAACAGCCCCGTTTTGCTGACGATGGGTGCGAAAGCCGACGCTTCCAATCCCGATCCAACCAGTCCCGGTTATACGGGGTCAAATGGGTACCAAGGCCTCGTGGACGACATCCAAATTTACGACCGGGTGTTGGCTCCGAGCGAAGTCACCTACCTCTACAACCACCCTGGTTCCACTGTTGCCGGCGTCAACTTTGCCTCGGCTCTGGGCACCACCACCCTGCAATGGAGCACCAGCGGCGATGCCGATTGGTTTGTAGAAAACACCAACACCTACAACGGTTCACCTTTCGCTGCGCAAAGCGGCGCTATCAGCAACTACCAAACAAGCACCCTCACTGCTACGGTCACCGGCCCCGGCACGCTCAATTTTTATTGGTCCAGCGTGGACAATGATCCCGACCAGAACATGGATTACGAATTTGCCATTGACGATCCCAACACCAACGATATCGCGGATCTTTACGGCGCCAATGGCTGGCAATCCATTGAAGATACACTGGGCATCAACGGTCCGGTCGCCATTCCGCCGGGGCAGCATACTTTGATTTGGACCGTTTATGCCAACAACGACGCGGATCCGTATGAGGCTGGGTTCCTCGATCAGGTCGTATTCATGCCGCTGGACACCAGCCCGGTCTCGGCGAACATCACCTTGAACATCTACCGCGCACAGGACCCGACGTTCGGTGAAGTTTACCTCGCCTTCCCATCATTCAACTCCGTCACTCCGGCCGCCACGGGCACCACCACCAACGCCATCCAATCGCCTAATAACGACTTCAACGGTCAGGTGGAGCAGGGCAGCGGCGGCTCAGGTTCGTTATACATGTACTCTCTCGGTTCGGTGCTCAATGAATGCACCAACGGCCTGTGGAGCCTTTACATCAATTACGGCCTGCAAAACCAGCGCCAGTTCCAGTTCAGCGTTGCCATCAACGGGCTGGGCAGCAACCAGGTTCCCGCCGTCAAAATCATCACCCCCACCAATGGGGCCACCGGCTTCCTGTCCACCGCCGCCATCCAGTGGCTGGGGCCGACCAATTACACCTCGCTGAACGTTTCCAAGCAGAATATTGACGGAAGCGGCTATGTGGGCACCGCCCTGCCTGTCACTGCCACCAGTTGGACGCCGGGCCTGGTTCCTGGAACGAACCGGTGCGACATCAACTATGCCTCCAATAATTATCCGAACGTGTCGTTCACAGTTCCAGTGGACAGCGTTGATTCGCAGACCGTCTCCGTTTGGGCCGCTCAGGTGAATCTGAATTCAACCGCCACGTCCATCTTTGTCGTCACGGCCGGGCCATCATCGGTCCAACTGATCAACATGGGTACAACGAGCACGAACTTCCAGTTTTCGTTCCAGTCGCAAACCGGATTTACCAACACGATTCAATATCGAACGAACCTCGTCGTGGGCGCCTGGCGGACGTACACGAATGTCGTCGGGGACGGCAGCGTGAAAACCAATATGGTGCCGCTGTCGTTGTTCGCTCCGTCTGAACAAGGGTTCATCCGCGTCTCGACGCAGTGAGATAATGGCCGCCAATAGAATCAGAATGCGGGACTGATTCGACTCACATGTGGGCGAGGATGTTGTCGCCAAACTGGGAGCACTTGATTTCCGTCGCGCCATCCATCAGGCGCGCGAAATCGTAAGTGACGCGTTTGCTGGCAATCGCACCGTTCAAACCCTTGAGAATCAAATCAGCGGCTTCCGTCCAGCCCATATAGCGGAACATCATTTCGCCACTCAGCACGACGGAACCGGGATTTACCACATCCTTGTTCGCGTATTTCGGCGCGGTGCCATGTGTGGCCTCGAAGATGGCGTGGCCACTGACGTAATTGATGTTGCCACCGGGCGCGATGCCGATGCCGCCGACCTGTGCCGCCAGCGCGTCGCTCAAATAATCGCCGTTGAGGTTGAGCGTGGCGATCACATCGAAGTCCGTCGGGCGCGTGAGCACCTGTTGCAGCGTGATATCGGCGATGGCGTCCTTGATAACGATGCCCGCACCAGGTTTACCTTCGGGAATTTTGCACCACGGGCCGCCGTCCATTTCGACTGCGCCGTAACGTTCCCGGGCAACTTTATATCCCCAGTCACGAAACGCGCCCTCGGTGAATTTCATGATATTGCCCTTGTGCACAATCGTAACGCTTTTGCGTTTGTTCGTGATGGCGTAGAGAATGGCGGCATGAATCAGGCGTATTGTTCCAAGATAGCTGACCGGCTTAATGCCGATGCCAACATCCACCATTGCTGGGCGATGCGGAGCACCGAGAGCCTCAAGCTCCGTCAACCATTGCCTGGCGGCTTCCGTGGTTCCAAACCGGATTTTTTTGAATTCCTTGGGAAAATTCCGGGCCAGAAAATCCAGTATCTTCTGGCTTTCCGGCGTGCCCCCGGCGTATTCGATTCCGGCATAAATGTCCTCGGTGTTTTCGCGGAAGATCACCATGTTCACCTTCTCCGGATGCTTCACGGGCGACGGGACGCCTTGAAAGTACTGCACCGGGCGCAGGCAAACGTAGAGGTCGAGCAGTTGGCGCAACGCGACGTTGAGCGAACGGATGCCGCCACCAACCGGTGTCGTGAGCGGGCCCTTGATGCCGACCAGATATTCTTTGAACGCTTTCACTGTGTCGTCCGGCAGCCAGTTGTCGAATTTGTTCTTGGCCGCCTCGCCGGCGAATACTTCAATCCATGCGACTTTCCGCCTGCCGCCGTAGGCCTTTTGCACCGCCGCGTCGAACACACGGACACCGGCGGCCCAGATGTCCGGTCCGGTACCATCGCCGCGAATGAACGGGATGACCGGATTGTCCGGCACGTTGAGTTTGCCGTTCTGAATTGAAATTTTTCTGCCGGCTGGCGGTGTTGCATCTTTATGGGCCATAACTCAATTGAATAATCCGGCGAAATAAAAAAGGTGAAACCGAAGGAAATCAAGGAAAGAAAACCATCTGCGCCGAAAATTTTATTCTGGAAAGCATGTCCGCCGGGCAATCCCAATGTTTCTGGTATCCGGTTGCGTTTCTACAAATTTACAACCTTATCGCGCTCCAGTGCGACGCGACGCCGGTCGGCCCGATTGCCAGTGAGAACATGCTTCCGAAGCACCGAAAACCGAATACCATCTGGGGTTGGGCAAACCGGCGGACATCATTAACTTGGGAATGATAGACAGGCCCGATTATTACAGATTCCCGGATTTTTGCTTTTTGCGAATAGCGGGCTTCCACTACGCTTTGGCATCGCTTGCCGACCTGACGAAAATGAAGAAACGGTCATCACCATTGGCGCAAAATCCACAGTACGGCCTGCCGTCCACGAACCGGCTTGACAACCCGTTGACCCGGCCCCTGTGGATGTGTGTTTTGCTCGCAGCCATTACGGCAGCAGTTTACTGGCCAGCTGTGGGCTTCGATTTCGTTAACTATGACGACCCGGAATTTATTACCTTAAACCCGCACGTTCTGGGAGGATTAACATGGGAAAATGTCCGGTGGGCCTTTGCCACAGATTTAGGCGGCAATTGGATGCCGCTGACTTGGTTGTCGTATATGCTGGATGTGGAGTGGTCTGGACCAACCGCAGCGGGGTTGCATCTGACAAACATTGTACTGCACGCGACCAACACCGTTTTAACCTTTCTGGTTTTCCGGCGGCTCACCGGGTTACATTGGGCAAGCGCGGCCCTCGCCAGTCTGTTTGGACTACATCCCTTGCACGTAGAATCCGTGGCCTGGGTGGCGGAACGGAAGGACGTTTTGAGCACTCTGTTTTGGTTGCTGGCGATTTGGATGTATGCCCGCTTCGCGCAAAAGTTGGCTGCCGGTTCCCGGCGCGGGTTGAACAAATACTTTTCGGCCCTGATTTTTTTTGCGTTGGGTTTGATGTGCAAACCCATGGTGGTGACCCTGCCGTTCGTGATGTTGCTGCTGGACTACTGGCCATTGCGGCGCTTTGAACCCGTGAATATTTCGGCCGGCCAGGCCCTGCTTACCCGGTTAATATGCGAGAAAATTCCGTTTTTTCTGCTCGCCGTTGTCGCATCGGCACTCACATTTTTTTTTCAGCATCAAGACGCGGCCACGGCATCCTTACGGGATTTCCCGATCAGTGCGAGGATCTCCAATGCGTTGGTTGCGTACGCCTGCTATCTGGAGGAAACTTTTTGGCCAATTGACCTAGCCAATCCCTATCCCCTGACATGGCATTGGCCGTGGGGTGAGGTGCTCGCGGCGGGCGTGCTGGTAATTGGATTATCGGTTCTGGCAATACTGATGGGGCGGAAATGGCCATGCGGCTTGGTGGGGTGGTTATGGTTTTTGGGAACGATGCTCCCCGTGATTGGGTTGGTTCAGGTGGGAGTCCAATCTATGGCGGACCGCTACACCTACATTCCCTTGCTAGGCGTGTTCTGGATTATCGTGTGGGGGGCTGACGATTTCACCGCTCGTTGGCGGTTACGCGGCAGGGTTGTCACGTTCGCCACTTTATTAATTCTGGGAATTTGCGCAATGCGGACGCGTGCTCAATTGGACTATTGGCGGGATGGCGAATCACTTTTCCGCCACGCCATAACCCTGACGAAAAACAATTTTGTCGCCTTCGACGGCCTGGGCCGGGCTCTCTATAACAAGGGGCAGACGGACGAGGCGGTATCTTATTACCTCAAATCCCTTGAGATCAGACCTCGCTACAGAGAGGCGCTTAATCACTTGGCCGACGCACTGGCCCGCCTCGATATAATCAATGCGAACACCAATAATCGGCACGGACTGGCACGGCTAATCGGAACCGATTACGCCAACGCTCACAACACCCTCGGCCTCGGACTGGCTCTGAACGGAAATCTGAATGACGCGATCTCACACTTTCGGAAGGCTTTGCTTTACGAGCCGGATAACGTAAATGTCCGCTGCAATCTGGCTTACGCCCTGGTTTTACAGGGCAGGCTGAACGAAGCCACGTGGCAATGCAGACAAGTCCTGCAACGATCACCTCTCTACCCGATTGCCAATAACATTCTGGGTCTCGCGCTTCTGAAACAAGGACGATGGAACGAGGCTGCGGCACACCTGCGCGAAGCATTACAGTACGAGCCGGATTTTGCGGACGCCCATTACAATCTCGGACAGGCACTAGCCGCTCTGGGTCAACGGGATGAAGCCATCGCCCATTTCAAGGAAGCACTGCAACTCAACCCAAACGAGCCGGGCGCCAGGGAAAAATTGAACCAACTGGAGAATTCGGCGCGATGAGGCTATGACCACGAATGAACGGAAGCATGGAGTTGTCCGGCAACTTGAGTTTGCCGTTCTGAATCGAAATTTTTCCGCCCGCAGGCGGCGTCACGTCCTTGTAAGCCATGGCACGATTTGCGATTGTCAAAATGTTACACAGAGTTTAAGCGAAACGGACGAAAATCAAGAACAGAAGCGTGCTGGCGCGGGAGAAAGTCACTCCTCATCTGCCCAACGCGGAAAGCCGGCGCACTAAACCGGGGTCATCCACTGGTACATCATGAAATGATGCTATCAGATATGGGCTGGCCGGGTCGCGGAGCTGTTCCTGGGGGAAATGCGCGATGACCAGTTCCGCGCCGTGATTCAACGTGGGCGGCGGTTGCCGGGTCAACCGACAATACAAGGCCGCGCAAATGTCCTCGCCTACGCGCACGCCCAGATGAGAGATGGGTGTGGGACGCGGGTTGCATTCAATCAGCCAGGCGTCACCCTGCGGATCCAGAATGAAATCGAAGCCGATGAAACCGGTCAACCCCCACGCCGCTACCAATTTCCCGGCGGCCCGGCGCATTTCTCCGTTGCGAACAAATCGCACGACACTGCTCGGGCCCAGTTCGCCGGGAAAGCATTTCTCCTTGAGCGCGGTCATCGCGGCGAGCACCTGTCCTGCGAATGCCGTTGCCAGGCACATAGCGGGTTTCCCGGCGACGAATTGGCTGGCCACGATCACTTTGTCCACCGGCCGCCAGCGCGGATGCAGTTCGCGACCGCGAATGATGCTTCGCCATGCGTAGAACCAACGTTTCCACGCGGGTCGCCGATGCCAATATTTCCAAATCGCCGCCGTTTCCGCTGCATCACGGCAAACCGCCACGCCGTCACCGGCCCAGCCGAAGGATTGTTTGAGCAAAATGGGAAAGCCGTTTTCACGCGCAAACGCCAGCGCGGCACATTCGCTGGCAACCGGCCGGCTGCAAGGAGCGCGAATGCCGCAGCGCCGCGCCTGCTCGAGGGTGCTGTTTTTGCTCTCCGCTTCGAGCAGCGCCAGCGGGTTGCCCAGGGAAAATCTCAGCAACGTCGCCAGACGCCCCTCCGGTTTCAGCCTTGCAAAAGCGCGGGAGAAAAAAACCACCGTCGGATCGTCCGCCGGCACCAGAAAATCAGGACGCCAGTCGTCAACAATCGCCTTGAGCCGCCACAACAAAGCCCCGCCGCGCCAGGAACCCGGCTGCCAAGGGAAAAAACGGTCGCGAAAACGAGTGGCTGCCAGACAACTATCCTCGCGACAGACCACTCCGACGGTAAAGCCCGCAGCCTGAAGCGCGTGCGGCAGACGCGCCACCCCGGGCCAGGATTCCAACCCGGCGATCAGAATTTTGGGAGCAACCGGCATGAGTGATTACACCACTTCAATCAGTTTCACCGGGGTGGTGTCGGCTTCGTTCAACAGTACTTTCACTTTGGCCACGGTATTTTCAACCGTCAGGCCGTATTTCTTGCGTAATTCGTCCTGAGTCGTGGCGTGTTCGATGAACTGGTCCGGCCAGCCAATGCGGGCGACAGGCGTGGCCACATTCTTTTCGCTGAACAATTCCAGCACCGCCGAGCCGTACCCACCCATCAACACGTGGTCTTCCAGGGTCACGACCACGTCCGCCGCGCGCCCGAAAAACTCATGCGTGCCCTCGTCCAGCGGCTTGGTGAAGCGCGCGTTGATGACGGCGCAATCAAATCCTTCCGCCGCCAGTTGCGCCGCCGCCTTGCGCGCCAGCGTGTTCAGTGGACCGAGTCCGAATAATGCCACCTTGCGTTTTCCATTGCTGGAAAAATTCTGCACGACTTCCGCCTTGCCGATTTCCAGCAGCTTCGGTTGCTCCTTGATCGGCATGCCTTCCGCCGCGCCACGTGGATAACGGATGAAGGTCGGATGCCGCTGATGCGTGGCCGTGAACATCATGTCCACCAGTTCGTCCTCGTCCTTCGGCGCCATGGCAATGACGTTCGGCAGGCAGCGCAGATATGCGATGTCAAACAGGCCATGATGCGTCGGGCCGTCATTGGCTGAAAGCCCGGCGCGGTCCATGCAGAAAATTACCGGCAAATCCTGCAGGCAAACATCGTGGTGAATGCAATCGTAGGCGCGTTGCAGGAAAGTCGAGTAAATCGCGCAAACGGGATGAAAACCCATCGTCGCCATGCCCGCGGCGAAGATGACGGCATGTTCCTCGGCGATGCCCACGTCGTAGTAGCGGTCCGGCATGGCCTTTTCGAGGTGTTTCAAGCCGGTGCCGCTGGGCATGGCGGCGGTGATGCCGACCAGCGTGTTGTCCTTCCGGCAGAGTTTCACCATCGTCTGTCCCATCACGTCCTGGTAATTCGGCGGGGCGCCGGGTTTGGCCGGCAGCGCATCCCCGGTCCTCACATCATAGGGGCCGGTGCCGTGGAATTTTTCCGGCGATTTCAGCGCGGCATCGAAGCCCTTGCCTTTTTGCGTGAGCAAATGAATTACGATGGGATGATCGCACGTCTTGGCAAATTCCAGAGTACTGATAAGCAGCGGCAAATCGTGTCCGTCAATCGGGCCAAGATAGCGCAGGCCCATTTCCTCGAAAATAATCGGACGGCCGTAACCGCCGCGGCCATCAGCATCCACCAGGCTGCCGGTCTGCCGCAAGCCGACATCAGTGATGGCACCTTTGAAGCCGCCTTCGGCCTTATGGGCAAGTTTCAGCGCCAGTTCGCCTTTGGGCAGGCGGCGCACGAAATTTTCAAAATCCCGCGCGAGTTTGTTGTAACGGGGATTGGTGATGAGTTTGTTCAGGTAATTGGAAATCGCGCCGACGTTCTTGGCAATGCTCCACTCGTTATCGTTGAGAATGCCAATGAACCGTTTCGTCGT
>Ga0335078_10015468_pt1 | contig 11329 bp, 8 predicted proteins | sample Lox_Sample_32_FD_206711 | JGI IMG/M metagenome (GOLD analysis project Ga0335078, IMG submission 206711) | Soil microbial communities from Loxahatchee National Wildlife Refuge, Florida, United States - Lox_Sample_3.2 | ecosystem: Environmental > Terrestrial > Soil > Wetlands | place: USA: Florida...
CGCCTTCGGCGCGGGCGCGGGCCTGAGCGATCATCCCCGGCGACACGTCGAAGCCGACCGCGCGGAGCACGCGCGGCGCGGCGTCGCGGACGGCGGCGCCGGTCCCGCAGCCGAGGTCGAGCAGCACGTCGTTCTCGTTCAAGGCGAGCGCGGCGAGCGCGGCCGTCTGGACTTCCCGCAGCCACCGGGCCGCCGAGTCACGCTCGTACGTCTCGGACCAGCGATCGAAGTGCGTCCGCGCGGCCGTGGTCCGCGTGTCCTCCACGCGGCGACCGTACCAGTCAGGTGAGCCTGCCGTGCGAGCTTGGGAGCGGCGATTGCTCGAGTGCTGCGCGCATCGCCGCGATCGCGTCGAGCAGCGCGGACAATGGCCTGAGCAGAAGCGTCGCGTGCTCAAGACGCCCAACCGCATCGTAGGTCTCGTCCAGAACTCCAGTCATCTCACGATCCTGGTGGCTGGCGCTGACGATCGTGACGACGTGGCACTCGCCGACGAGTTCGCGCTGGAACTCGATCTTGTCCAGGACGTCGCCGATTGTCGCGAGGATGTGGACTACGTCCGCGCGACCGTGGTAATCCCGGACCGGGCTGTGGAACACAACAGCCTCGCTGAGCGCTTGGGGAAGCGGCTGCTCACGGGCTGGTTGGATGAGCGGAAGTACCTTCGATTCCACGATTACTCCAGTCGGATTTGTGGTTCACACGGCGGGCCCGCGCCGGTCGCTGCGCCGGGTCCGTGATCAGGCGGGCGCCGCGGCCGTGCGCGAGGAAGCTGAACGCCCAGCGGGTCAGTACGAGAAGGCGATTCTCGAACCCGATGAGGTACCAGAGATGGACGGCCAGCCAAGTGATCCATGCGAGCAAGCCACCGAGGCGGACGTGCTTGACGTCGGCGACGGCGCGTGCGCGGCCGATGGTGGCGAGGTTGCCCTTGTCGCGGTAGCGGAACCGGCGTGCCGGGCGCCCGCGGAGACGGTCGCGCACGACGCGAGCAGCGTGACGGCCCTCTTGCATCGCGACGGGCGCGAGCCCCGGAAGCACGATCGATGAGCCGTCGGCCCGACGGATGCGAACCATGTCGCCGATCGCGAGCACGTTGGGGTGACCGGGGAGGGAGAGGTCCTCAAGGACCTCGACGCGCCCTGCGCGGTCGACTTCGGACCCGGCGCGCTCGGCGAGTACGGCGGCGAGGCTCGATGCGATCACCCCTGCGGCCCAGACCACCGTGCGGGCGGGGATCTGGTGAGTCGCGTCGCCGGTCTGTTTGAGCCGGACGGACCGAGAGTCGAGTTCAACCACGGTGTGTTCGAGGAGGGTGGCCACCCCAAGCCGCGTGAGTGATCGCGCCGCCTTCGCCGAGAGCGTCGGCGGGAAGGCGGGCAATACCCGGTCGCCGGCCTCGACGAGCAGGATCCGGGCTCCGCCGGGATCGAGCGACCCGAAGTCGGAGCGCAGGTCGCGGGCGATCTCGGCAATCTGCCCCGCCATCTCTACGCCCGTCGGACCGGCTCCGACGACGACGAACGTGAGCCAGGCGGCGCGTCGCTCGGGATCGGGCTCGAGTTCGGCGGCTTCGAACGCCCGGAGGATCCGGGCGCGGATCTCCAGGGCGCTCTCCACCGACTTGAGATCCGGGGCAAACTGCGGCCAGTCGTCGTGGTGGAAGTAGTTGTAGTGCGATCCGGCGGCGACGATCAGGGTGTCGAAGGACACCGACTCGTCGTCGCGCTCCTGAGCCGTGGGACGAATGCTGACCCGCTGACTGCTGAGGTCGATGTCGGTGACCTCGGCGAGGAGGACGCGAACGTTGTCGCGCCGGCGGAAGATGCGGCGAAGGGGGTAGGAGATCTCCGCGGCCGACAGCGCGCCGGTGGCCACCTGGTAGGCAAGCGGTTGAAAGAAGTGGAAGTTGCGCCGATCGATGAGCGTGACCTCGACGGGCAGACGGGCGAGCTTGAGCGCCGCCTGCAGGCCGCCGAAGCCGCCGCCGACGACGACCACGCGGTGGCAGGTACCCGACCTACGCTCACCCGGGTTGGGGCCGCGGGACTCGCGCGTGAACAGGGCCGCGCACGCGACGGCGCTCACGGCGAAGATGACGGCGGCCCACCCGAAGGCGACGGCGTACCCGTGCACAACGGGGCTCCCGGTCGCCGCGATGGTCGAGAGTAGGGCAACGCCGAGCGAGCCGCCGACCTGCTGTGATGCGTTGACCGTGGCCGACGCCACCCCGGAGTCACCCGGCTCGACGCCGAGAGTCGCGTTGGCGATCGAGGTCGAGAACACCAGTCCGAGTCCGGCGCCGATCGCGATCAGGGCAGGAAGAACGTCCGCCGCATACGAGGAGTCGACGCGGATCCGGGTCAGATAGAGCGTCCCCAGCGCCCCGAGCATCATGCCGGCGGCGATCAGGGCTCGAGGGCTGAAGCGCCGCTGGAGCCTTGTCAGGCCGAGGATCGCCGCGCTCATGATCGTCGCGGTCATGGGCAGGAACGCCAGCCCGGTTGTGATCGGCGAGAGGCCGCGGGTCTGCTGCAGGTAGTAGGTGAGGAATAGGATGACGGCGAAGATCGCCCCGCCGGCAACGCCGATCGAGAGGAACGACGCACCTCGGTTCCGGTCGGCGATCACGCGCAGCGGCAGGAGCGGGGTCCCGCTCCGTCCCTCGTGGAGGACGAACACCCCGAGCAGCAGCACGCCGGCACCGAGCATTCCGATCGTCAGGGCGTTGCCCCAGCTTGTCGTCTGCGCGTGCGCAAAGCCGTAGACGAGCGCGAATAGGCCAGCTGACACGGCGACCAAACCCGGAATGTCCAGCCGCGGTCGTCCCTGTGGCCGGGAGTTGTGCACCAGGCCGAGCGCCCCGGCCGCCGCCACCGCGGCGAACACGAGGTTGACGTACATGCAGTAGCGCCAACTGAGTGCCTGCGTAAGCGAGCCGCCGAGGAGCAGGCCGATCGACGCGCCGCTGCCGGCGATCGCGGCGAAGATCCCGAAAGCCTTCGCACGCCCGGAGTGATCGGTGAATGTGGTGGTCAACAGCGAAAGCGCTGCGGGAGCGAGCATCGCCCCGAACGCGCCCTGGACCGCACGCGCCGCGACCAGCACCGTGAAGGACTGGGCGGCGCCGCCCACGGCGGATGCGAGGGCAAACCCCGACAGCCCACCGATCAGCGTCCACTTACGTCCGAACCAGTCGCTCAGCCGACCGCCGAGCAGTAGCAGGCTTCCGAATGCCAGCGCGTACGCCGTGATGATCCACTGGCGGTCGTGGTTGCTGAAACGGAGTGCCGCCTGAGCTGACGGCAGCGCGATATTCACGATGGTCGCGTCGAGCACGACCATCAGCTGAGCGGTGCCGAGGATCGCCAGGATCATCCAACGATGTCTCGAGTTCGAGCTGGGAGGGGTCATTCGAGGGCTCCGATCGGGAGGGCTGGGCGTGTCGGTCACGCTAGGCCTCCCTCACCCCGATGTGAAAGACCGCTTTGCGCTGGCTTCAGCGCGCTCCGGCATCACCGGCCGCGCCGCGAGGTTTCCATCGCGCAGCTAGGATCAGTGCGGTGACCGATCTTCGTCGGTTGCAGTACTTCGTGGCCGTGGCGCAGAACCGTAACTTCACGCGCGCGGCCGAGCGATTGCACGTCGCCCAGCCGGCGCTCAGCCGGCAGGTGAGGTTGCTCGAACAGGAGCTCGGGGTCGAGTTGCTACATCGCACCACGCACGAGTTCGAGTTGACCGAGGCGGGCGAGTTCCTGCTCGAGCGAGGACCGGCGCTGCTGAGCGCCGCCGACGAGCTGTGGCGCAGCGTCCGGACCTATGGCACCGGCGAGCGTGGGCAAGTGGTGGTCGCATACGGCGCCAGTGCCAGCTACGACACTGCACCGCGGCTCTTGCACGCGCTCGCGGAGAGCCATCCCGGGATCACGATCGCGACGGCAGTCAAGTCGGTCGACGAAATCGCCGCCGGACTTCGTAACGGCTCCGTTGACTTGGGCCTGGTCCGTTGTGCTCCGAAGACGGCTGGGTTGGACGCACGCAGAGTCAGGATGGAGCGCCAGGGCGTGCTGCTGCGCCGTGACCATCGACTGGCATCAAGCTCGACACTCGCAATCGCCGATCTCGCTGATGAGACGGTGCTCCTGCACCCCCGCGAGGGGAATCCAGGCCATTACGATGCCGTGCTGGAACTGTTTCGCGAGTGCGCGCTCGAGCCGCGCGTTCAACTCCGCACGCTGAGCTTCGACCTCGCCTACACCCCGGTTCTGCAGGGCGGCATCATAACGATCATCGGAGAGTCCTCCACATCACTCGGTCTGCCCGAGGAGTTGTGCTGGGTGCCGCTGTCTCCAGAGGTGAGCTTCGAGGTGAGCCTGCTCGTCCGCAGTCACAACCGCTCCCCAGCAGTGGATCGGTTGATGGACGGGGCAACCGGCATCGCAGACGCGCTCGGCTGGATCTAGCTCAACACGGCCGCTGGCCGGTCATGCCGCCAAGCGCTGAAGAGATGCTGGACAGGTATTTCACATCGTGCCCGGCAGGCTGGAAGCTCCCGGTCTCAACCCGACCAGACGAGGAGTACGGAGATGATCCAACCAGCCGACAGCAAGTCCGTCCTGCGCCGATACGTCGCGGCGGTGCAGGCCGGCGACGAAAAGGTGATCCGCGAGTTGTTCGCCGAGGATGCAACCTGGACGATTCACGCGGGAGGACTACCGATATCCGGCACCTGGTCGGGGCGCGACGCGATCATCCAGGAATTCCTGGCGGAGGCGATCGCGCACTATCAGCCGGGCTCCGTCAGCCTTGAGATCACCGGCATGATCGCCGAGCGGGATCAGGTCGTCCTCCAGTGGACCAGCCGAGCGCGGACAATCGAGGGCCGGCCGTACGAGAACGGCTGCATCGGCGTGTTCACCATTCGGGACGGCAGGATCCAGGACGTCCGCGAGTACATGGACACCCTGTACGCGAGCGAAGTCGCGTTCGCCGGCTAGGAGACCAACACCATGATTGGGCTCGAGTTCGAGATGACCTACACCGAAAGCATCGAAGGCCCGCTCGGACCGACCGTCGGCTCGCCGCTCGGCGAGCGGCTCTGCTGGCAGGTCACGACCGCGACGCTCCAGGGGCCTCGGATCACGGCCACCGCGTCGATGCCTGGAACTGACTGGATGCGGCTCGGGACTGGCGGAATCCGCCGGCCCGACCTTCGCGCCCAACTCGTTACCGACGACGGCGAGCTGATCTTGTTCCGCTACGACATTGCCCTGATCCGCTCGAACGAACGGTTCCTCGCCGCCCTCGCGGCAGGTGACTCCACCGAGTTCGAAGACCAGTACATGCGCATCTCGCCCCAGTTCGAAGTGGGCGCCGGGCGATACGCGTGGCTCTGCGAAAGCCTGTTCCTCGGGCGCGGCCGGCTAGTTGGTCCGAACGCCATTGCGTACGAGCTTTACCGCGTGCTCTGAGCCCGCGGTCGACTGGCGGGTTGACCGGCGAGTCCCCGGATGCGACCGGGCCAGCTCGCTGGCACCGTCATCGGAGCGCGTTTCCAACGAATCCGAACGTGCGAGGCGATCCATGAATACGTACACGGCAACAACAGAACCATCGCTGTTGCGGCGGTTGACGCGGTGGTGCATCGCCCACAAGGGTCGCGTGCTCCTCGCGTGGGTCGCGGTCGCGGTCCTGACCACGGCCGTTGCCGGCGCGGTGGGGCGGGACTACGCCACGAACTTCAGCCTTCCCGGAACTGAATCCCAGCGGGCGCTCGATCTGCTCAAGCAGGAGTTCCCGGCCCAGAGCGGCGACGTGGACACCGTCGTGTTCCACGTCTCGGAGGGCACGGTGGACTCGCCGCGGGTGCGGGATGCGATGACCAGCTTGCTAGCGCGGGTTAGTCACGACCCGCACGTGATCGGCGTGTTGAGCCCGTACGGCCCGCGTGGCGCCGTCGAGGTCTCGCGCGACCGCAGAACGGCATTCGCCACGGTCAACTACGACGAGCCGGCCAACCTGATCCCGAACAGCGCCGGCAAGCCGGTGCTGCACCAGGTGAACGCGGTGCGCGTGCCGGGCTTGAAGGTGGCCGCGGGCGGTCAGGTGATCGCCAGCGCCGAGGGCTTCAGCATCGGTCCCGCCACCGAGATCGGCGTGATCGCGGCGCTGGTGATCCTGTTGATCACTTTCGGATCGCTGCTCGCGGCCGGGATGCCGCTGGTCACCGCGGCCTTTGGACTGATCACCGCGGTGGCGCTGATCGGGCTGGCGACGCAGGTGACCAGCATGTCGAACGTCGCGCCGCAGTTGGCGCTGATGATCGGCTTGGGGGTGGGGATCGACTACGCGCTGTTCATCGTCACGCGCTTCCGGGAGAACTTCGCGCTGGTGGGGGACGTGGAGCGTTCGGTGGTCGAAGCGATGGATACCTCGGGCCGGGCGGTTCTCCTGGCCGGCGCCACGGTGGTGATCGCCCTGCTCGGCATGTTCGCGACCGGCGTGAGCTTCATGTACGGGCTGGCGATCGCGTCGGTGCTCGCGGTGCTGCTCACGCTGGCAGCGTCGCTGACCGTCCTTCCGGCGATGCTGGCCAAGTTCGGCCACCGGATCGTTCCCGGCGCTCGGCGGCGGCGGTGGTTCAGGCAGCAGCGCTCGCGTTCGCGCTGGTGGCAGTGGAGCCGGATCGTCCAGGCGCGGCCGTGGCCGTTGGCGATCGTCTCCTGTGGCTTGATGATCGCGGTGCTGTTGCCGGTACTCGGGTTGCGGCTGAATCCGAGTGACGCGGGCAATGATCCGGCCGGGACGAGTACGCGTCACGCGTACGACATGCTGGCCGAGGGTTTCGGCCCCGGGTTCAACGGCCCTCTCTCGATCGTGGCCGAGCTGCCGAGTCGCGGCGGGGCGGCGGCGCTGCCGGCCATGGAGTCGGCGGTGAAGGCGACCGCCGGGGTGGTGGCGGTGACGCCGCCACGGATCGCGCCGTCGGGCAAGCTGGCTGTGATCGAGGTCTATCCGAGCTCGGCGCCGCAGGCCGCGGCGACGACGACGCTGGTCAACCGGTTGCGCCACGAGGTGCTGCCGCCGGTGGAGAGGCGAACCGGGGTGCCCGTCTTGGTCGGCGGGTTCACCGCCGGCGCGATCGACTTCGCACACGTGCTCTCGAGCAAGCTTGCGCTGTTCATCGGGATCGTCGTGGTCCTCTCGGCGCTGCTCCTGTTCGTGATGTTCCGCTCGCTGGTCATCCCGGTCCAAGCCGCCCTGATGAACCTGCTCAGCATCGGCGGCGCGCTCGGCGTCACCGTGGCCGTGTTCCAGAACGGCTGGTTCGCCGGGGTGCTCGGGATCGAGAAGGGGCCGATCGAGCCGTGGATACCGGTGCTGACGTTTGCCGTGGTGTTCGGTCTGTCGATGGACTACGAGGTGTTCCTGGTCTCGCGTGTGCGTGAGGAATGGATCCGCCGGGGCAATGCCTCCGTGGCGGTGGCCGACGGCATCGCGTTCACCGGACGCGTGATCAGCGCTGCCGCGGCGATCATGGTCTGCGTGTTTCTCTCGTTCATGTTCGGCAACCAGCGCGTGATCAAGGAGTTCGGCTTCGGGCTGGCTGCCGCGGTGCTGCTCGATGCGATCGTCGTGCGCTGCGTTCTGCTCCCCGCCGTGCTCGAGATCCTCGGTACCACCACGTGGCGGCTGCCACGCTGGCTCGACGCCCGGCTGCCCCACATCAACATCGAAGGCACTGCCGCCCGGGCTCGAGACGGCGCGCACGTGCAACCGGCCGCCGACGCGACGTCGGATGAAGACCAAGCCGAAGAGGCCGCTGCGTGATGGCCGAACACCCGGCTACGGCGCTCGATCTGCCCGCCTTGGCGGAGCTGTTCAACGCCTGCTTCTCAGGCTATTCCGTGCCCATGCAGATGGATGAAAACGCCCTGCGCGAGCACATCGAGACCAACGGGATCGACCTCGACTGCTCGAGGGTTGTGTTCGAGGAGAGACCTGTCGCGTTCGCGCTGATCGCGCGCAGGGGCCAGGCGGCATGGGTGGGTGGCATGGGCACGGTTGCGTCGCACCGCCGCCGCGGACTGGGTGCGAGCGCCTTGGTCGCGGCAATCAAGGCTGCCCGCGACCGTGGCTGCGGCGCCGTCTGGCTCGAGGTGATCGATGGCAACCGAGCCGCCGCACGGTTGTACGAGAGGCTTGGCTTCGTAGCGCAGCGAGAGCTGATCGTGTGGTCACTGCCGGCGACTGGGAACGACCCGCCGCCGTTCCGTTCGGCCGGGCTCGCCTCTGCCCACCGGTGGATCGTCGCCAACCGACGCAGCCGGGAGCCTTGGCAGCGGGCAGATGAGAGCCTGGCCCAGATGCGCGCTCGGGGAACCCCGTTGCAGGGGCTGGTCGTGGAGAGAGATGGAGCGGTGAGCGCCGCGTTGGTGCTCCGGGTCGATCAAGACCAGGTCAGGGTGCTGCAAATCGCGGCGACGGACGAAGCGTCGTGCGCCGGCGCTCTGCTCGCGGCAGCCGGAGGGCGGCGAGATCTCCGCCTCGCCAATGCTCCGGTCGACGACGTTTCTTCACGCTCCCTGCGGTCACTCGGCGCGGAAGCGGTCGTCACCCAACACGAGATGCTCTTGCGGATGTAGCCGGCAATGACCGGCGACACGCATCACTCGAGTCCTGACAACGACAACCAAGGGAATCACCGACATGCCGGAACGCATCTACCGTTGCTCCGACGGCCACCTCTACGCGGCCTCGGCGCTCAAGGCGTCGCTGCTCTCGATCCACCTCGGCCTCGGTACGCATCTGCAGCGTTGCCCGGTGGACAACAGGTGGCGCGTGGCCAGGGTGGTCAATCGGAGTGAACTCAGCGACGAGCAGCTTGCCCAGGCGCGTTCGCACATGTGAGAGCTCAGGCTCGCCGCGATGCCAGCGCCGTCTCCTACACGGCCACGGGCTCGCCCAGATCGATGCCGGCGAGCTCCGTGCGGGAGGCGATGTCGAGCTTCGAATACACCTTGCGCAGGTGGTAGTCGATCGTGCGGGGGCTGAGGAACAGCTGTGCCGCAACCTCGGGGTTGGTCTTCCCGCTGGCGACCAGACGCGCGATCTGAAGCTCCTGGGGCGTCAGCTGATCGAGCGTTGACGGATCGCGCCGACGGGCGGTCTCGCCGCTCGCGCGCAGCTCGGCGCGGGCCCGGTTCTCCCAAGGCACCGCACCCAGCTGCTCGAAGCGCTCCAGCGCGCTACGCAGATACCGCCGGGCGTCGATCCGCCGGCGCTGCCGTCGTAGCCACTCGCCATACAGGAGTTCGGTGCGTCCCGCATCGAACTGCGACAGCGCCGGCGCCAGCGCGACCGCGCGGGCGAAGTGCCCGTCGGCGCCCGCGACGTCGATCAGTCCCTGGCACCGTGCGAGGAGCGCGAGCGCCTCGGGACTTCGGTATTGCTCCGCCCAGAGCCGGAACCGGTCGGCGTGCGCGGAGACCTCGTCCAGGCGATCGGCGCGGGCGGCTGTCTCCACGGTGTCGGGCACCCCGTAGAGGAAGAGCGGGTGCGGTCCGGGTTGCGCTGCCGAGAGCATCGTCAGCAGGCGCTCGAGTGCTTCGCCCGGCCGCCCGAGGCACATGTCGAGCAGCGCGAGCGATCGTGCCGCGTGCTGGCCGATTCCCGCGGCGCCGCTGCGAGCCACCAGGGCCTGGACCTCGGCGGCGTGCGCGTTGGCGAGCTCCTCGTCGCCGCGCAGTGCCTCGATCTGGACGAGCCGCATGAGGTTCCAACCCGCCGGCCATAGCTGACCGGTGTCGAGCGCGAGTCGCCACCCTTCATCGGCGCTCGCGTAGGCGAGCTCGATACGGCTCTCACCGATGAGTGCGGCGGCTTGCACCTGAAGAGAGAACGGGAGCGTGGTCATCGCGCCCTGCTCGCGCGCATAGCTCACCGCCCGGTTGGCATGGTGAAGCGCCTCTCGGCGCATGCCGACGCGTGCAGCCGCGAGCGAGGCCCAGATCAGACACACCGGATCGTGCATGCCCTCTGCGAGCTCGACCAGCTCGGCTGACAGCGACCGGCTGCGCTCGTGGTCGCCTGACACCTCCGCCCCGCTGGCAATCAGCCAGGCTTTGGTGAAACTGTCGATCTCGCCGCGCGGCGTGACTTCGGCGGCCCGCGCGACGAAGTCCGCCGCCTCTTCGACCGCGTGCGCCTGGGCGGCCATCGCGAAGCCCTCCCGCAGGAGCTGCAGCGTCACCGATGGATCCTCGCTCACGGCCACGCCCTGGCGCAGCGTCGCGACGCCGTCGAGAAGCCACTCGCGCTGGCCCTCGATCACCCCTCGCATCAGCAGCAGTCGCGCCCGCTGCGGCCGATCGGCGATCGGCAACGCGCGGCCGATCAGCTCCGTTGCGCGGTCGCCCTGTCCGGCGGACCAGGCCGCGTGGGCGGCCGCCGCCAGCCGCCGGGAGCGCTCTGAGGACGTCTCGCTCAGCGCCGCGGCCCGTTCGAAGGCGCTCACCGCCGATGCGTGACCTCCCCGCAGCTCGGAGCGCTCGGCCGATGCTTCGAGCGCGGCCGCGACCTCCTCGCTCTGCGTCAGCGCCGCCATCGCCCGGTGCCAGACGGCGCGTTCGGCTCTGTCCGCACCTTCCAGAGCCGCGGCGAGCGCGGCGTGCGTCCGCTGGCGCTGACCGAGCGTCGCCGATTCGTACACGACCGACCGCACCAGTGGATGGCGAAAGCTCAGGATCGCCCCGTCTGTTCGCACCAACCCGATTTCCTCAGCGGGGTCGAGGGCATCCTGGGGCAGCTCGAGCGCATGCGCCGCGCGGAGCGTGACGGCCAGCTCGCCGGCCTCCTCGGCGGCCGCGATCAGCAGCGACTCGCGGGTGGGGCGCGGCAGTCGGTCGATGCGCTCGGAGAACGATGCGCGGAGCCTCGAGGTCAGCGGCAGCGCGGCGGGAAGCGGCGCCTGACCCTCGAGCTGCTGGTCCGAGAGTGCGACGGGAAGCTCGAGCAGCGCCAGTGGGTTGCCCGCTGCATCGTCGAGCAGCCGCTCGCGGGCTGACGACCCCGCCCCGGGGGCGCTGTGATCGAGCAGCCGGCCGGCCGCCGCGCGATCGAGGCCGACGACGATGAGCTCGTCAAGCCCCGGGGCGTCGAAGCGCCGGCGTTCGCCCTCCCGCGCGCCGAACAGGATCGCCACCCCCTCGGCCACGAGCCTCCGCGCCACGAACGTGAGCGACTGCGCGGACGGCGCGTCCAACCACTGCGCATCGTCGATCAGGCAGAGGATCGGTCTGGACTCGGCCGCGGCCGCCAGCAGCGACAG
>Ga0335078_10015469_pt1 | contig 11328 bp, 10 predicted proteins | sample Lox_Sample_32_FD_206711 | JGI IMG/M metagenome (GOLD analysis project Ga0335078, IMG submission 206711) | Soil microbial communities from Loxahatchee National Wildlife Refuge, Florida, United States - Lox_Sample_3.2 | ecosystem: Environmental > Terrestrial > Soil > Wetlands | place: USA...
TCATAGCAGGCATTCGCATCTGGATGCGCTCCGGCGTCCGCACCATTTCACGCGTGAAGTTTTCGCTGGTCGCGCTGGCGTGTGTATTTCTCACCTGGTATGCGGTTCACTGGAACCTGATCGGTCCCATCCACCGCTTCTAAATAAGGTTCGGAGCGCCCGCGAGAACCACAGAGCAAATCAAATCCTCAAACAGAGATGGCCGGAGCATTCGAAAACGTCTATTCTTCCGTGAGGCTGATCCGGCCGATGCCGCCGCGCACGCGCAACCGGATCGTTACCGGCGACTTTCCGTACGCGTCATTCACGTATTCGTCGCCGTCCTGCCGCAGGCCATTCGTATCGATCGTGCCCAAACCGCCGTGCGCGTTCACTACCAGGCCGACACTTTTCGGCAGCCGGATGTCCGCCTCTCCAACGCCACCTTCAATATCCGCTGTCAGGTCCTGCTTGCGAGTCCCCGTCAAATCGAGATCCACTTGCCCTGCGCCAAGATTCAAGCTCAAATCCGTCACCTGAATATCGCGTAAGCGCAAATTGCCGCGTCCCGCTCCCATATCAATGTGCAACTCGAGAGGCACGTTGTTCGCCAGGTGGAGCGTCCAGTGGTTGTCGGAACTGGTTGTGAAATGCCTCTGCGAATTGTCCTGTGTGATATCGAGATTGCCGGTGGTTCCGGAAATAGAATAGTCAACTTTGGGTGCTGCAAACGAGCCGCGATAGTCGAAATCCGCTTCGAGCAAATGGGTTGAGCCGCCGCTGATGTCCAGGTCGCCCGCGCCCATTTTGACTCTAGCGTTCACGTCTTTCGCGTCATCGCGATCCACGGTGCGGTCGGAATGTTGCATCGCATAGACCGTATCGCCGCGCCACTGGCCCAGCCACCCATTGTGGCGAATCAGCATCGCGAAGATCGCCACCACGGCAATGGCCGCGATGATTCCGCCCATCGAAGGACCGGATGCTGCCGGATTGTTGCGCGTGCGCCAACTGTCCCAGATTTTCCCGACCCCAAGACAAATCAAAATTACCGGCCAGTAGGTCCGCAGAATGCCCCAAATGTCGACTTCCGGGTGCCGTTCCAGGTACAGCACGGCCACGCCAGTCGCGATGAGCAGGATCGGAAAAAACAGCGACGTTCGTCGCGGAGCCGAGTCTTGGGCCATCGCATGTCTCCTTATTGGTATTACGCAAAAAAACGGAAAAAAGTTCAGCCCGTCGCTACTCACGTTTGGTTATCGAAAGCATAAAGGCGTGGTCAAACCGCCGTCAATCACACGCGGAGGTGTTGTCGGGCCGGACTGGGCATCAGTCCGCATCGCCAGCTATGCTAAAGTGCCTCTCCGTCGAATCTTTCTGTGCGTGGCTGGCGGCACCGTCGCTCTGCGCCGATGGAGACGAGTCTCAGTAGGATGGTCGATGGCGACATTCGATCGCGTGATTTGGATTGTGCTGGATAGCGTAGGCATCGGCGAACTGCCCGACGCGGCCGATTACGGCGATACTGGCCGCAGCACCCTTGGCCACATCGCCGAATCGCGCCCCCTCGCTGTGCCGAATCTCGTGCAACTCGGCCTTGCCAACATCGCGCCTCTCGCCCATCTGACGCCCGCCGCATCTCCCATCGGCGCTTATGGAAAAGGGGCCACGCATTCTCCCGGAAAAGATACCACCACTGGGCACTGGGAAATGGCCGGCGTTTGGCTCGATCAAGCCTTTCCCGTTTATCCTCACGGTTTCCCGCGCGAACTCATCGTCGAATTTGAAAAACGCATCGGTCGCGGCACGCTTGGTAACAAGCCTGCTTCCGGCACCGAAATCATCAAGGAACTCGGCGAAGAACACGTCCGCACCGGCAAGCCCATCGTTTACACATCCGGCGACAGCGTCTTTCAAATCGCCGCGCACGAACAAGTAATTCCCATCGCCGAGTTGTACCGCATATGCGAAATCGCTCGCGAATTGCTCGACGGCCCGCATCGCGTCGGTCGCGTCATCGCCCGCCCTTTCGAAGGCACCGCGCCGAATTTCAAACGCACCACGCGCCGCCATGACTACGCCGTCGATCCGCCCAAACCGATGCTGCTCGATGTGCTCGCTGAACGCGGCATTCCCGTCTTGGGCATCGGCAAAATTCACGACATCTATAACGGCCGCGGCGTCGAGCATTACGTCACTACCACTGGGAACGCCGACGGCATGTCCAAACTCGCTTCCGCCGCAAGCGAACGCAGAAATGGACTCATCTTCTGCAACCTCGTGGATTTCGACATGCTCTATGGCCATCGCAAAGATGTCGAAGGCTTCGCCGAATCGCTCGAAGAGTTCGACCGCATGCTCGGTCCATTCCTTCGTCTGCTGAAGTCGTCCGACCTGCTTCTGATCACCGCCGATCACGGCTGCGACCCCGACCCGCGTTGGGCCACCACCGACCATTCGCGCGAATACGTGCCCATTCTCGCCTACTCGCCTTCCAGCGGCGCCAGCGTCGATCTCGGCGTACGCCCCACGCTTGCCGATATGGGCCAGACGGTCGCCGAAATTTTTGGCCGTGCTATCCCTCACGGCCAGAGTTTTCTGGGCCTGCTGCGTTGACAGGCCCAATTTTCCTGGTACAAAAACCACTCGAGGTGATCGTGAAACGTCTATTCTCTGCTTCGATTTTGGCCGCTGGCTTCTTCGCGCTCCTAACGCCGCTGAAAGCACAACAAATCCACGATGGCGAATCGCTTCTGACCGCCATGCACGACCGCTACGCCAACTCCTGGTACGACAATGTCATCTTCAAGGAAAACGCCATCACACTGGGTACCGATGGCGCGACCAGCACGGAAGTTTGGGACGAAGCGCTGATCATCCCCGGCAAGTTGCGCATTGACCGCGGCCAGCACAGCGAAGGCAACGGCTTCGTCTTCAACGACGGCTCGCTCACCGTCTTCAAGAACGGCCAGCCCACCGGACCGCGTCCCTTCGTCCACGTGCTGCTCGTACTTGGATTCGACGTGTACAAACAGCCCGTCGCCACTACTGTCTCCATTCTCAAAGCACGCGGCATCGATTTGGCGCAAATGCACGAAGAAAAATGGCAGGGTGAAGATGTCTATGTCGTCGGCGCTGCGCAGGGCGACCTTAAATCCAGGCAATTCTGGGTGGAAAAAAAACGCCTTCTGTTTGTGCGGGTGCTCGAACCCAATGAGGCCGACGCCACTAAAATTAACGACTCGCGCTTCCGTGGGTACAAAAATCTGGGCGGAGGCTGGCTCTCCGAACGCGTCGAGTTCTACGTCGGGGGCAAAAACACTTTCAACGAGGACTACTTCGACGTTAAAGCCAACGTTAAGCTCGATCCCGCGCTCTTCGATCCGGCCAAATACAAGGAAACCAGCCTTGCTGGCGTTTTCGGTAAGTAGCCCAGTGCCGGCGTCCTTCTGCAGCACCGCCAGGAACCTCGAGCCTCATTTCCAGAGCGCGCCCTAATCAGCGGTCGGGCTCAGCCTTCTGAGCCCGACCGTAATTCTCTTCGGCTTCCTGCTAAGGACTACTCACCACTCACTATTCACTGTTTTTAGTGATGGTGATGGTTCGCATACTCGGCAGCCAGCTTTAGCTCGCGGTTGCACTCATCCAGGAGTTGGATCGCTTTTTCCGCGTGTCCGCCCAATTCGTCGCGGTTGTCCCGTTGCGCTTCCAGCACTTTGTCGTACGCTTGCACCACGTGCTTTTGCGCATCCGCCAGGTGTGAATGGCGGTTCGGGTCAATGTCTGTCTCCGGACGCTGGGCAAACGCAATGCCCACGCCTGCCAAGGCCACTACCAATGCTGCCGCTACATACCAACTCTTTCTTCTCATCGCTGTCTCCTTAAATCGTCAAAAGTGATGAAGACTCGGTGAACAGCTCTGAAAGCCACACCGAGGTGTTTGTCAAACAAGATAGAGAGCAGACTCACTTTTGGGAAGTGCGCTGGCTGGGCTTGTGTCCTAGCGCAACACAACCACTGTGGTCGCCGCCGAACTTGGCTGCACTAACCGGAGTGCTTGCGCGCGGGCTTCCGCAATTTCCGCTGCACTGAGGCGTGCTTCGATCGGCTGTAGCTGCACCTCGGCCCGAACATCTCCGGCGAGTCGCGCCAAGGTGAGCCACTCGTACGCCAATCGCAAGTCCCGCACCGTTCCGCGCCCTTGGGCATACATCGCTGCAAGCATCAGCTGTGCGGTCGTGTGGCCCTGCCGTGCGGCCTTCTGGAACCAACTTAGCGCCGCCGCTTCGTCACGCCGGAGTCCTTCGCCGCGCACCAACAGGTCCGCCAGATTGAACTGCGCCTGTGCCAGCCCCTGCTCGGCAGCGCGCCGGTACCATGCTGCTGCCTGCGCCTGATCCCGCGCCACGCCCAGCCCCTGGTCGTACAAATAGCCGAGGTCCACTTGCGAAGGTGCGTGGTTCGTTTGCGCACCCAATTTAAAATAGCGCGCAGCCTCCGAGTAATCCTGTCGCACGCCGCAGCCATTCTGATAGAGCACGCCCAAATCAAAGTACGCCAGCGGGGAACCCTGCCGCGCCGCCTCATTCAGCCAGAACAGCGCCGCGCCGGCGTTCTGCTCCGTACCCCACCCGGCTAGGCTTGCCATCGCTACATTAATTTGCGCGGCGGCGTCGCCTCGATGCGCGGCCTCGACGAAGATCTCGTACATGCGCTCGAGCTCGTCAGTCGTCTGCGGCGGGTAGGACCGCTCAATCGATCCCTCGGTGCTTGCTGCCCTTTGCATCATCTCCCGTGAGGTAACTTGAACACTGTGGTTCGCCAGCACCACCATTGCCCCGTCCACGCACCGCTGCAGATCATCTGGACCCGTTTTTGACCGTGACACACCTCCGTGCAGTCCGGACTGGGCCAAGGGATTCGAGGCTTGTCCGCGAACAGGCAGAACGACGCTAAGCAGAGTCGCCAAAAGCAAAAATCTCATGCTCCATACGATCCATTTCGATTTGCGGCAATCCTTGTGCGATTCCATGTCATTTCCTCCGAGTGGGGCGATGGCGCCCGGCCCGGACGCCCTGGCCGGGGCGCAGACTACGAACCAACTGCCCAACCGGTTGGCCGCCAGCTTGGAAACAGCAGCGCAGCAGCTAACCGAAAGACAATCTACCTGTAGCCTGTCTGCCTATCTACACAGACGACCTACTCATCGAAATGTTCCACGGAAATGGGACGAACTGCTTTTTTCTCGGAAACTACTCGCAGCGCAACGCGGTTACCGGATTCACGCGTGTGGCGCGTCGGGCGGGAACCCAGCAGGCCAGCAGCCCAACCAATAGCAGCAGGGCGACCACGGCGCTCAGTGTCAGCAGGTCGTACTGTGAGACGCCCCACAGCTGAGTAGCTAGGAGCCTTCCGGCCAAGAGGCTGATAACCAGTCCAAGCCCAACGCCCACCAGCAACAGCCGCAGCCCTTGGCGCAGCACCATTCGCAATACATCGCTGCCCCGGGCTCCTAGCGCGATGCGAACCCCAAATTCGTGCGTCCGCCGGGACGTCGAATAGGCGATGACGCTATACACGCCAATCGTCACCAGCAGCAGGCCGAGTACGGCGAAAACCGCCACGAGGCTCAGTCCAAATCGCGGCTGGGCATAACCGAAGGTTTCCAGCGTGTTCTGCAGCGGCGCCGGGTCGGAGAGCGCGGCGGAAGGATCGATGTTCCAGGCTTCCTTGGCGATGGTGTTGATCATCGCGCTAGGATCGCCGGTCGTTCGAATCAGCAGGCCACTGGCAAACCGTGCGTGCACCGAATACGGAAACCACATCTCCGGAACGATCCGGTCCTGCAAGCCGTCGTTCCTGGCATCGGCAACCACTCCGATGATATCGAAGGACGCATCTTTCATCGGCTCGTCCGGCATCGTCTCCAATTCCGGCAAATGGACACGCCGGCCGACGGGATCTTCTTTGGGAAAATACTGCCGGCGGAAAGTCTCGTTGATAATGGCTACGCGGCGTGCCCCGGCTACGTCCGCTTCGGAAAACGGCCGGCCTTCCAAGAAAGATCTGCGCAGCACGGCGAAGTATTGTTCGCTCGCGAGTTGCACAGCGGTATACCACTTTTCCGGGTGCGCTTTCTCCGGGATGTCCAGTTCGACGCGGTCATTCTCAAAAGGCGGCGGACCGCTCATCGCTGCCGCTGCCTCGATCCCTGGCACGTTGTACAACCGCTCGAGCAACGGACGATAAAAATGTTGCACTTGCTCGGAGTTTTTGTACCGCTCGGCGAGGAGCGGAATACGTGCCAGCAGAACATGGTCGGCGCGAAAGCCCAGTTGCACGCGGGTCAAGGACACGAAGCTGCGCACGAACAAGCCCGCGGTGAATAGCAGCGTCAAAGACAGGGCCACTTCCAAGACGATTACAGAATTGCGCAGCCGAGCGCGTCCCGCGGTGCCGCTGAGCCCTTTTCCCGCGTCACGCAGGGAATCCTGCAAGTCGCAGCGCGACGATTGAATCGCCGGCACCAACCCGAAAATGAATACAGTAGCTACGCCGACCACCAGCGCAAAAACCAGCACCGCCGTATTCATCTCAATCACCGTCTCCGAGGCGATCGTGAAGTCCGGCATGGAAACCGAAAGCACGCGCACGCCGGCCCAGGCCAGCAGCGTTCCAAGAAAAGCACCGCCAAGCGCCAGCAGCAAACTCTCTGCCAGCAACTGCCGAATGAGCCGACCGCGGCTCGCACCCAACGCGGTCCGCAAGGCAAACTCTTTCTCCCGAGTTGTCGCGCGAGCCAGGAGAAGGTTCGCGACATTGCCGCATCCGATCAGCAGGAGCAGCGCAACGGCCACAAGAAATACGTACAGCGTATTTCGAAAGCGTTGCGGCACCACGGCGTGAGCAAAACGCTCCACATCCGTGTCGAAGTGTTTGGGATAGTCCTTTGGGTACAAGGTGGACAAGCCTTGTGCGATAACCCTGAGATCAGCGTTGGCCTGACGCGTCGACACGCCCGGCCTAAGTCGGGCCACCACTCCCCAATACCGCGCGGAATCGTAACTGCGGATTGTCTCTGCTTCTTGCATGCTGGTCGGCACCCACAGCTCGGCGCCGCCCCAGGCAAAGCGCGGCGGCATGATCGCGACCAGCGTTCGCGACACGCCATTCAGTGTGAACGCGTTTCCGACAATACTCGGATCACCGTTGAATTTCCTGAGCCACGCGTTGTATCGCAGCACAAACACGGGAGGCGCGCCAGGCCGGTAGTCCGCATCCTCGACCGGGCGGCCCATCAGCGGCGCCACGCCAAAAAACTCGAAGCTGCCGGGAGTGACGTAGTTGCCCGCGAAACGCGTGCTCGCTCCGGAAGCGGAATAGATGAAGTCGTCGAGGCTGTTCGCTACCACCGCGCTGAAAACGTGATTCTGCTTCTGAATCTCTCGCATCTCCGGAATCGTGAAAAAACTGCGGTAAGAGTCCGGGCCACGATCCACGTCCATGATCTTCGGAATCACCAGGCTGCGCTGGTCCTGATATGGAAAAGGCTCGAAGAGCGCGTTATCGACTACGCTGAAAACGGCTGTCGACGCGCCGATTGCCAAAGCCAGGGCAAAAATGGCCACGAGCGCGAAGCGCGGATCTTTCCACAAGCCGCGCAGGGCCAACCGCAGGTCGCGCATGAAAATGTCGAGGTGATTCTCCCAGCGCGTATCGCGACACTCCTCCTTGTACAGTTCGACGCCGCCGAACTCGCGTTGCGCGCGGTTACGCGCTTCCTGCGGCGACAAACCCGCCGCGATATAGTCCGCGATTTGCTGCTCGAGGTGAAACTCCAGTTCCGCATCGAGGCGCAGTTCGGCTTGCGGTTTCTGCCACAAACGGCTCAAGCGGCGTTTGTTCATTGGCGTGCCTGCTTTCGGGTCAGCTAGTCCGCAGTACGCAAAATCAGCGCAACTGCATCGGCCAGCCGCTCCCACCCTTGCACTTCCACTTCGAGTTGCGCGCGGCCCTTCGCCGTGAGTGTGTAGAACTTAGCCTCGCGCCCGGTCGAGGTATCCTTCCACTCGGCGTCCAGCCACTCTCGCTCTTCCAGGCGGTGCAGCGCGGGGTATAGCGAGCCTTGCGGTACCTGGAAATAGTCTTTGGAGATTTGCTGGAGGCGCTGCGCGATAGCATAGCCGTGAAGCGGGCCGGGAATGAGCACCTTCAGGATCAGCATGTCGAGGGTGCCACGGTGCAAGTCGTTCTTCTCGAAAGCCATATGCGAGGCTCCTACACCTAGAATATCTACAGGTAAACACCCTACTCGTAGTAGACGGACGAGGTCAAGGAAAAGTTCCCAAGGCCAGAATCGCAGGAAGTTGCGAGCGCCGCTGATTACGGCTTTTGTTTCAATAAGTTAAGGTCGATAACCCAGAAAATGCCGGCCACCTCCCCCTGCCCTGTTTTCTCTAAGTGTTGCTGATAAAGGACTTAAGCTCACATACGCAGCGCGTCTTGCACCCGCTCGTCCAGGCTCTCGATGCCATGCGCCGACAGCCCGTCAGGGGGCAGGCACGGCAGCACCTGGTGCAGATTCGGTCGCTCTGAGCTGCGAGTTCTGTGGGCATGGACGAGAGGCGCACAGACCGGACTGCCTTTTTGCACGAACGGAGATAAAACCCATGTAATGTTAAACATGCAGTATCACGACTTTCTAACCTCGGGCCTGGCAAGATCTCAGAATCGCTGCGGGAAAGTGGTTCTTGCGGAGGAGGACGTATGTTCGGCAATAGCGGAAGGAATGATTCGACTTTTGAGATGAAGCAGGCAGCTCCCTTTTTGAAGCTGGGTTTCCTGGTCATCGGCGGGTTCTTTGTACTGCTGCTGTTGGGACTGTTTTTTCTGCGTGTCACCCGGATTGACGCCGGGTACGTAGGTGTGGAGGTGAGCCTGGCGGGCAAGCAGCGGGGCGCATCGGAAATACCGGTGCGCACGGGCTGGGTGGTGTATTCGCCGCTGACCACGCAAATCATTGAGTTTCCGACGTACGTGCAAACGGTCAAATGGACCAAGGACACCAATGAAGGGCATCCGCTGAACGAAGAGATGGGCTTCAACTCGAAGGAAGGCATGGAGATTTTTACGGACGTATCCATGTCTTACGCGATCGAGCCGACCAAGGTGCCGGATTTTTACGTGAAGTATCGCGTGTCCGACATGGACCAATTCACGCACGGCATTTTGCGGGACGTGGTGCGCAACTCGCTCAACGAAGTCGCGTCGACGTATGTGGTCGAGGATATTTACGGCGAGAAGAAGGCAGAATTTCTGCGCAAAGTGCAGGCGATGATTGAGCAGAAGATGTCGCCAGTGGGTGTGACCGTGCAGCAGTTTGGCTTCATCGGCGCGCCGCGGGTCCCTGCCGTGATCGCTGCCGCCATCACCGCCAAAGCGCAAGCCATTCAGCAGGCCGAGCGGGCGCGGAACGAGCTGGCTACAACGCAAGCCGAAGCGGCGAAGAAAATCGCGGAAGCCGAAGGCGATGCCAAGTCCTTGGTCACCCGCGCGCAGGGCGAAGCCGATGCCAACCGCATCCGGCAAAACTCGCTGACGCCGCAACTGCTCGAGTTGCGCCGCATCGAGAACAACCGAGCGTTAATTGACAAGTGGAACGGGCAACTGCCCACCGTAGAATCCGGCAACGCCGGCGGCCTGCTGATGCAACTGCCGAAGCCGCAATGAGAGATTAGGCAAAAGCTAGCCGATAGGGCGCAGCATGCTGCGCCCCTACCTGGATCCGTCCTGCGTCTCTTCGTCTTCGTCGTCTTCCCAGAAGTCGTCGTCGGTGGCGTTGGCGGCCTAGTCGTCGGTGGGCCACTTCTCAAAATAATTGTTCAGGGCGAACAGTTTCTCTCGCAACTCGCCCAGCCTACCATCCGCCGTTTCGAACTCGCGCGCCGCGATCAGCCCGACCGTGATCTGTTGACGCTGCTCTTTGCTCGGCGTGCGTCCCGCATCCGTCCAGCTCTGCGTTGTGGCCATTTGGGTGACGATCGCCTGCGTCACCATGCTCTTGGGCTGTTGCTGGCAGAGCCGCTGAGCGATTCCGCTGGCCTCGCGGAGCACGCGGAGGAAGTCGTCTCGTGAATTGATTTCTCCATAGACACCGGCCACCGGGGAGCCTCCGCACATGCGTATTCAGCTAAATCGCATCGTTAAAAACTACCCTGATTAGTTTCCTGCGGCGGTCGAGCCGGCGGGAGCATTGGGCGCGTAGTAGCCGTTGCGGGTGCGCGCAACCAGTTTGCCGCGGCCGCGCGGGGGGATAACTTGCACACTGACGGCTCGGAAGCTGCCGTCTTTCTTCGTGTTGCTCGGGTAGTAGGCGAGCGTGTACTGATTGCGGATATCGTGGGCGACCTGTTCGCAGATGTTGTGCACATCGTCCACGCTTTCGGGGAAAAATGCCAGGCCGCCGGAGGCTTCGGCGATTTCTTTGAGCGCCTTCATAGCGTGGTTTTTTTCCTTGCGCTTCTCATCGCCCAGCAGGCCGATGGTGTAGACGACGGTGTCCGTTTTCTGAATTTCGCGCAAAGTTTTCTCCAGCGTGTTGTGGCTGGAGTTGTCTTCGCCGTCGGTCACGACCAAGAGAACCCGCTTGTCTTTGCTGGCTTTTTTCAGGTGATCGAGCGAGCCGATCACCGCATCGAAAAGCGCGGTACTGCCCCGGGAATCAATGCGTTCCAGCGCTTCCTTTAGCTCCGGAATACTGTTGGTGAAATCCTTGTCCAAGTCGAGATAAAAGTCGTCATTGAAGTTGACCACGAAGGCTTCGTCGGAAGGATTGCTGGCTTCCACTAAGGTGATGGCCGCTTCGTTCACGCGGGGCCGCTTATCCCGCATGCTGCCGCTGTTGTCAATCACCAACCCCATGCTGACGGGCACATCCTCGCGCTTAAAGGTGGCCAGCTTCTGCTCGACTTTGTCTTCGTAAACGCGAAAATTCTCTTCCTTCAAGCCGTCGGCGAATTTCCCACGATCATCGAGCACCGTCGTATGCAAAACCACCAGGCCCACATCCACTTTGATCGTCGAATCGCGGTTGGGATTCTGGTTCGGCGGGGGGGGTTGCTGCTGCTGAATGGGAATCTGCGCAAAGTCCAAGGGTGCCAGGCACAATGCACCCAGAAGAACGCAGAGCGCAGCGAAGAAAAATCTGACGCGCAGCAGGACGAAACTAGTGGCTTGGTGCGTAGTAGCCAGTCTTGGAGTACACATTGAGCGGCGGCAATCCTTTCGGAGCGCGCAGCCGGATCTTGATTTTGCGCCAACGAGCATCGTGGGCTCTATTACTCGGGTGGT
>Ga0335078_10015470_pt1 | contig 11328 bp, 12 predicted proteins | sample Lox_Sample_32_FD_206711 | JGI IMG/M metagenome (GOLD analysis project Ga0335078, IMG submission 206711) | Soil microbial communities from Loxahatchee National Wildlife Refuge, Florida, United States - Lox_Sample_3.2 | ecosystem: Environmental > Terrestrial > Soil > Wetlands | place: USA...
GATCCGGGGCGCCGACGTGATCGCCCGCTCCGGCGGCGTGATCGTCGCCGTGCGCGGCGCGCGGCCGCGGGCGGTGCCGGTGCTGGCCCGCTACCATGAGCCGCTGCTGGCCGCGGCGGCGTTCGCCGGGGCCGGGCTGGTCACCGGCGGCGCCGAGACCGCCCGCAAGAACGTGACCGCCCGGCTGAACTCCTCGCCGGCCGGCGGGGGCGGGCTGCCCCGGCTGGATACCAGCCGGCTGCGGGCCACCTGGCTGGCCGATGTCGCGGACCTGCTCGGGCTGGCCACGTTCCTGCACGCCGCCGGGATCAGCTGCTCCCAGCGGCTCGGCGACCTGGCCGCCGGGCTCGAGCCGGCCGCCGAGGCCGAGGCAGTCCGGCTGCTGGGGGGCACCGGGCGGCGATGACCCCGCTGGCGGCGTTCGAGGAGATCATCGACGCCTCCGGCGTCGCGCCGCGGATCGAGACCGTACTCCCCATAGGCGTGCGGGCCCGCCAGCTGACGGTCCGCACCCTGCTGGCCGGCATGTGCCTGACCCAGGCCGACGGTCGGCCCGCCCATCTGACCAGGGTGCACCGGGCGCTTACCGGCCTGCCCGAGGATGATCAGCGGCGGCTCGGCGTGATCGCGGACTGGAAGCACGGCCCGCACCGGCTGACCTACCGGCAGACCGAGCGGACCTTCGGCCTGGTCGCGGACGCCCTGGGCAAGGACGAGCCCGATCGCCTGCCCTCGCCGGCGCTGCAGGCGATCTGCGACAGCCTGCTGGAGGCATCAGTCCCGGAGGAATTCACCGACGCCAGCCGGTCACTGGCGGTGGACTGGACGGACCTGGAATCCTTCTCCCGCCCCCCGCCGCGCGGCACCAGCGACTGCGCCGACCCCGAAGCGTCCTGGGGGCACCGCAAGAACAACCTGCTGCGCAGCCAGGACGAGCTGTTCTACGGCTACTATCTCTCCGCCGGGTCATGATGCCCCAGGAGAACGGGCCGGCCGTCCCCGAGCTCGCCCGCCGGGCCACGGCATCGTCGTGCCGCCACGACCCGGTCCGCGCCTTCGCCCCCGTGCTGACCGCGATGCCCCCGCACGGGATCCCGCTCGGCGACATCCTCGATGATCCCGGCTACGCCCACCGCGACGCCGCCGCCTGGGCCATCCCGCTGCGGGCCGCCGGCGCCCAGCTCGTCCAGGACCTGCACCCCAACGACCGCGGGCCCAAGGGCACCCACCATGGCGCGATCATCAGCAACGGGAACCTGTACTGCCCCCAGACACCGCGCCCGCTGCTGGAGCTCGGGCCGCTGGGCCGCACCGCCACCAGCCAGCAAACCGCGGACCACGACCGCCAGACCGCCGAGCTGGCCCGGTACAAGCTCAGCCGCCTCACCAGCGACGACCACGACGGCTACCACCGCGTGCAGTGCCCCGCCGTCATCGGCAAGATCCGCTGCCCGCTGCGCCCCGCGTCGATGACCCTGGACCGCGGCCGGCCCGAGATCCTCAGCCCGCCGGAGCATCCCCAGGCCTGCTGCACCCAGCAGACCATCACCGTCCCCCCCGACGTGCTCGCCAAGACCGCGCAGAAACACGACTACCCCTCCGCCGCCTGGCGCCGCTCCTACGCCCGCCGCACCGGCGCCGAGCGCGGCTTCGCCACCGCCAAGGACCCCGCCAGCAACGACATCAGCCGCGGCTGGTGCCGCCTCATGGGCCTAACCCCCCTGATGCTGTGCATCACGACCCTGCTCATCGTCCGCAACCAGCGCATCCTGGCAGCCTGGAACACCCGCCAGCAAGAAAACCAGCGCCGCGCCGCCAAAGGCCTGCCGCCGAAACCCGCCGCCGGCGCCGCAAGACCCTCACCGCGCTCGCCGCCACCGCCATGCCGCCATAGACACCCGCACCCCCAGCGCAGGCACCGCCAGCACCACGCCCCAGGCACGGAGAGCAAAACCGGCTGCCCGAAACCCCGAGCCGCAGCCAGCCAGTCCACGGAACGGCATCAGCCCAGCACGGACAGCCACAGCAGCAGAATGTCAGACCCGGCTGCGAAGATCACCAAGGCCCAAACGTGAACAAGATCCCCACGGAAACGTGAAGACCTCTGGGTGTCCGAGGGGGGACTTGAACACGGAAACGCGGGAAATTTCCCGGATCGGGGAAATCATGCAATAAGGGTAACAGGAGCGGGTCTGGCGCGCCAGGGTACTCCGTGAAGTGTTCGCTATTTATGCTTCTACCTGGCCTGCGCATGGCCGTGGCCGCCGATGCGGGACCGTTGGTCCTGCACCGCCGACACAGACCAGCGACTACCTGGGCAGCGCCCTGGAGGTGCTTCAGCAGCTCGGCCGCGCGGGCCGTTCCAGACTACTTTCCGTAATGAGCGTGGTGACGCACACGCGTAAGTAGCCGCCTTACCTGCATCTGCCTGTGACCGCAAGCGTTCGATTCGGGGTATCTGCGGTCATGATCACCCTGGTCTGGGGATAGCTGAGTCTGCTCCCTGTCCCCTGATAGCTGCCGGGTTCTGCGAGCGGGCGGGCGGGTCAAGGGGCGCGCAGCGCCCGCGTGCGGCGCCGCAGGCGCCCTTGACGCGGCCGGCCGGGAGCGGATCATGCCAGGCGGCAGGGGGCGGGGAGCCCCTGGTGGTGCGAGGTGCGGTTCAGCGGTTCAGGCGGGCGGCCTTTCTGTGCGGGGTGACCAGCCGTGGCGGCCGGGGGCGGGGCCAGGAGCAGCCAGCCTTACCTAGGTCCGCGGGGCGCTATCGCCGCCCCGGCGACATGATGATTGATCGGGTGTCCCCGCGCCTGCGGGGATGCGGCCGCTCAGTCTAATCAGGCCGTCCGCCTGGCCCTGGGGCCAGGGCCGGCAGCGGCTGACAGCGGCTCGGCGGGAGCTGGCCGCGGTGGTCCCCATCAGGTGAGCGAGGCTGTGCCGGGCCCGGCCGGGCGGTCACGGGCTGGTCATCCTGTCATGGAGTGAGGGGTCTTCAGGCGGCGGCGAACGCGTCGTCGCCGAGCTCGGCCAGGATATGGCAGGCCTGCCGGAGGATCTTGCGGGCCTCGGACAGCGCGGCGCGCTTGCCGTTGCACCGGTCCTTCACCTGAGCGTAGTAGGCGTGGTCCGGGGCCGAGGCCCGGGCGTGGGTCTTGCCGGCCTCGTACACCGCCCAGCGCAGCACCGGCGGTCCCTGCCGGGACAGCCGCCCCGGCGGTCCCTTGCGGTCCGAGGACCAGACGGTGACGTCCAGCCCGGCGAACCGGACCGCCTGGCGGGAGGAGGAGAACCGGCCCGCCCCGCCCAGCCAGCAGGTCATCGCCAGCGCGGCGAAGGGCCCGGCCCCGTACAGCCGCGCGGCCAGGACCTTGGCGCCGGCCAGGTGCCGGGCCTCTTGCAGCAGCTGGTGCCGTACCGCGTGCAGCCGGGCCTCCAGCGCCCCGAGCACCTCCAGCGCGGTGGCGACCTGCAGCTGCCCGGCCGGCGACAGATGCACGGCCGAGACCTCCCGCAGCGCAGCCAGGCCCGGCCCGGTGCGCAGCGTGCCCTCGCCCAGCGCCGGGGCGCCGTGGTGGAACAGCACCGCGTGGATCCGCTGCACCCAGGCCGTGTGCTCGGCCCGCAGGTCGTGATAGGTCTCCAGCAGCGCCCGGGCCTCCAGGATGCGGCCGGGCGGGATCCAGCATTCGGGCAGCCGGCCCTCGGCCAGCAGCAACCGCAGGTGCCGGCAGTCCGTCTTATCGGTCTTGGCGTGCCGCTTGCGGCCGCGGGCGAAGGCGGTATCGGCCGGCTCGGCCAGGTGCGCCGTGACGCCGGCCGCGGCCAGCTCCTCAGTGACATACCGCCACCCGGTACATCCCTCCACCGCGAACGCGACGTCATCGCGGCCGGCGAACCGGGCCAGCCAGGCCCGCAGGTGCTCCCGGTCGGCCGGGGAGACCTGGCCGCGGCGCACCTGCCCGGTCTCGGTGTCGAGGTAGTCAAAGGTGATCTGCTTCCGGTGAATATCCAGCCCGCCTACGATGGGCATCGGGACCTCCTCACGCTCCGGAGGGGCGCAGGCACGCGCCCCCTGCGAATTGCCTACGCGATTAATCGTGACGCTTCTGAGCAGGGGGAGGTCTCCCGCACCCGGCCGCCGGCCTCAGCCCAGTCCGACCCGATGCATGTCATCTAATGTGCGACATCTCCCCCTCCGGCTTGACCTGCCGCGTGCGGCCGCTGTGGCGGGCGACCTCCCCCGGGTAGCCAGGCCCGACCGGCTCGACGGGCCAGTGGCCGCCGACTACCGAGATGATGTCCGCTGCCGGGACAACCTCTTCCAGCCGCCAGCCGTTGATCGTGCCGACGTCCATGTACTCGATGACCGCAGCACGTGCCCGGTGCCCCGGAGATGCGCCGCCATCGGCAGGATCGACTGCTCGTTCAACCCGCGCCTGACCACCATGTTCAACTTCACCGGCGCCAGCCCGGCACCGTCGATACCGGCCAGCATCGCGACCAGCTTGTCCAGGTCGCGGCACAGCAGCGGCTCGCCACCGGTCAGGCGCACCTGGCGGACCCCGAGACCGGCGAAGACCCGGGCCGCCTGGGTCAACTCCTCGAACGTCAGCAGCTGTCCGCGGGGCAAGAACGCGAAGTCGCGGCCGAAAACCTCCCGCGGCAGCAGTAGTGCAGCAGAACTGACATCGGTCGGTCACCGAGATCCGCAGGTCGCGCAGCGGCCGCGTTAGCACGTCAGCCCGACCACTCCGACGCGCCGATGATCGTGGCCTTGCCGCGACGGGGGTGATGCGTTCCGTGTTATCGGCGTCACGGACGGGCGCGAGGTGGCCCAGACTGCAAATCCGCGAGGAGAGCCTCGCGGATGGCTCTCGGCACCTGCTCCGGCGGGACAGAGTCCGCAAGTGCTACCAAGATGGCGTAGCGCGTGGCTGGGTCCTTGCTTCCCCCGGCTCTTGAATACTCCCCGATCCAGCATTGTTTTTACAATAATTATCGTTAGAATAGTCGTAACGAGGTCGCAAGAGCGGGAGGATGCGAGATGACCTACGTGATCGGGGAGCCGTGCGTGGATGTGCTGGACCGGGCGTGCGTGGAGGAGTGCCCGGTGGACTGCATCTACGAGGGCGAGCGGATGCTGTACATCCACCCGGATGAGTGCGTGGACTGCGGGGCGTGCGAGCCGGTGTGCCCGGTGGAGGCGATCTACTACGAGGATGACCTGCCGGACAAGTGGCAGGCCTACACGGAGGAGAACGCGCGGTTCTTCGCCGGGCCGCTGCCCGGCCGCGGCGAGCCGCTCGGCTCGCCGGGCGGTGCCGCCAAGCTCGGCGTGGCGGGTGCCGACACGCCCTTTGTCACCGCCCTGCCGCCACAGCGATAGCAGCCGCAAGGCAGCCGGCGCCGGTGCGGCACGGCCGGCCCTCGCGCAGACAGGCCCCAGCGTCGAAGGTTCTGGAGGAGGTCATGATGAACGTGGTCGTTTACGGGGATTTCAACTGCCCGTACTCGTACCTGGCCAGCCAGCGGGCTGACCCGCTAAGCCGGGCGGGGGTCGCGGTGGACTGGCGGGCCGTCGAGCACGACCGGGGCCTGCCGGTGACCGGCAGCCGCTCGGACCGCGACCGGGCCGGGTGGGATCGGGAACTGGCGGAGGTGGCCTCGCTCGCGCTTCCCGGCGAGCATGTGCCGGAAAGGCCCCCGGTGCTGGTCAGCAACACCGCGGCGGCGGTAGCCGCCTACGCCGAGGCGGTCAGCGACGGCGCCGCCGGTGAGCTGCGCCGCCGCCTGTTCCGCGCCATCTGGGTGCAGGGCCTGCCCCTGAGCAGCGCCTACGAGGTGCGCCGCCTGATCACCGCGGTGATGTGGCCGCAGGAAGACATCACCGGCCGGCTGGCCAGCCCGGAATTTCCCAGCCTGCTGCTGCGGGACCCGGATATGGCCCGGATCGTGCGCCGGTCCGGCGGCACGATCGCGCCGGACGGCGGGCCGCTGACCACGACCGGGTGGCGGCGGATCCGGCGCTGGCGGCAGGAATGGCTGGCACTGCCCAGCCAGGTCATCCCCGCGGTCATCGGCCCAGGCCAGGTCGTGCGGCCTGGCATCGAAGGGCTCCGCTACCTAGCCGAGCTCGCCGGCACGGCCGGCCCGCGGCCGCGCCTGCCGGTGCCTGCCGGGACCGCGCCGGGCCACGACACCCGGCCTGCGACGATCGCCCGGGCGGCCTGACGAGGCTGCCAGCACGGACATGGCAGACGGCGGTCCTGCCCGGACCTGGCACGCTGCCCCCGGAAAGGCTGGGCTGGACCGGGCGCGGACTTCGGTCACGACCGGGCCTGCACGCGTTTGCGCCGCGGGCAGCGACGGTGCCGATGACAGGACCGGCCAGATCTTCCAGTGCCCGCTTAATTTCTACTACAAAACCGATATAAAATAAGCCTATGGATACCGAGCAGCTCCTGGCACCGGAGGACACGTCCCAGCTCGGCCGCAGCCGCGCCGACGTGCTGGACATGCTGCGCGCCGCGGGCGGCCCGCTCGGCGTCCGCGAAGTCGCGCAGCGGATGGGGCTGCACCCGAACACGGCGCGTTTCCACCTGGAGGCGCTGACCGAAGCGGGCCTGGCCGCGCGCGAGACGGAGGACCGGGAGTCACCCGGCAGGCCGAGGATCGGCTACCGGGCGGTCGCGGACGGTCCGGCCGGGCGGCGGCGTTACCGGCTGCTGGCGGAGATGCTGACCAGCCTGATCGCCGGGACCATGCCGGAGCCGGGCAGGGCCGCTGAGGAGGCCGGGCGCGAGTGGGGTGCCTACCTCACCGAGCAGCCGCCGCCGTACCAGCGGCTGACCGCCGAGGAAGCGCTCGTGAAGCTGACCGCGATCATGGAGGAGCTGGGCTTCGCGCCGCAGGCCGAGGCCGGTGACGGCGGCGGGCAGTACCGGCTGTGCCTGCGGCAGTGCCCGTTCCGTGAGGTGGCCGAGCATCATCAGGACGTGATCTGCGCGCTGCATCTGGGGCTGATGCGGGGGGCGCTGGCCCGGATGCGGGCTCCGGTCACCGCCGACCGGCTGGATCCGTTCGTCGAGCCCAGCTTGTGCGTCGCCCGCCTGACAGATGCCGACGATCAGCTATTTCGTGATCGTCAGCAGACAGAACGTTATGAGCCCGGCGAGCACCAACCGGGCGCGGCCGGGACCCGGTAGTCCGACGGGACCGTACGGCTATGCGGGTTCCCGCGGCAATCCGGCGAGAACGGCAGCCTGGCTGAGGTTCAGGTCCCTGGTGGCGGTCAGCAGTGTCACCGGCCGGTCCGCGGCGAGCGCGCGGAGCCGGGCGAGAGCTTCCCGCGGGCCGGGCTCATCCAGTTCGGCGGTATACCGGCGCCGGAATTCGTCGGACTTGGCCGGGTCGTACCGGCACCAGGTCCGCAGTTCCGCCGACGGCGCGACGTCTTTCGCCCAGGCGTCCAGGCGGGCGGCGTCTTTGCGCATCCCTCGCGGCCAGACCCGGTCCACCTGCACGCGAGCGCCATCCTCTTCGGAGGGCTCATCGTAGACGCGGCGAACCCGGATGTCAGCGCCCATAACGCATCTCCCTTCAGCAGTCCGCGGGCGGCAGCGGCGATGCGAGAGCCGCAGATGCCATCCTCTCGATCGCTGCCGCGCTCGTGCACTGCGGCGGCACCGGGCCGGATCGGGCCGCCGCCTTGTCCGCTGGCCCGGCACCAGGACGAGGCTGCGTCACGGCTGCGCCCGTTTCCTCCTCACGCGGTCCGGCGTTCACGGCCGCGGATGTGCCGCGTGGCTGCCGGGCGGCGAGGAACACCGCCGCGCCGGGTGCCGCCTGACGGTGCGCAGGGCAGCGGCCGAGCCGAGGATCTCGGCGTAAGTAAGGCTGAGCCGGGTTCATGGAGGAGAAGAACGCGAAAGACCAGTGATCGGCCTCCGCCGGGGCGAGAACCTGCCGGTGATCCCCTGCTGGCGGCAGCCCGGGCACGGTCCCCGGCCGGATCCGGGGAGCCCGGGGACGGCGGCGACCCGGCCTGCTGGGCGTGCCTGGTCTGCCAGGAATGCGGGGCCGTGGTCAGCGAGGGCCACCGCGCCGGATGCTCCTCCTATTCCGCACGGCCGGCCGGTCTATAGTCCTGGCCGCGAACCTCTCACTTATGTACTGCCGCCCTTGTTAAAACCGGGCGATGCAGTACGGGCGGCGGTACCGCGGCCGGCTGCGCGACGCCGGCCAGCGCCATCCGGGTGCCACCGGCCGCGGGAAACGGGCGTCCGCAATGGCTACCTCTTGGGGCCGCGAGCGTCGCCGTGCTGGCCCCCATCCGGGAATCACCCCGCACACGCCCATTGACAGGACCCGGAGCTTATTTTTACTATGAAATTAGTAAAAAAGACCCGAGGAGGGTGATCATGACTGAGGTGAGCCTGACGCCACCGCGGGGGCAGCCGCCGGGGCCTGCTAGCCTGACCGCACGGCCGCCGCTGACGCTGGCCGAGGAGCACGTGCTGTTGCTATGGCAGGTCACGGCGAGCGCCGAGAAGCTGCTGACCGCGGCCGAACATGGCCGGTGGCCCGGCGCGGAACTGGCGGCGCTGGCCGGCTACGCGCGGGCCGAGGTGCTCCGCCAGGTCTCTGACGAGGAGGCGCTGCTGTTCCCCGCTGTCCCCGCCCAGACGGCGGCCGGGCTGGCCAGGGATCACGTGCGGCTGCGCGCCGCCGCCGAGATGCTGGCCCGGGCGGCCGCCGGGGAACAGCCCATGTCCCCCGCCCAGCTCGCCACCGCCGTCCGCGACTTCGTCACCCAGCTCGAGCGCCACCTGCGCAACGAGGACAACCTGCTAACGCCGGGCCGCGCGCCGCACCACGTGCCGGGCACCGTGACCCTCGGCGGCCACCCGCACGAGTGGTACCCGCTCACCGAAGGACCCGTGGTCGACCTCGACGCGCTCCCCGCAGACCAGGCGGTCCCCGCGGCCGTGGACCGGCTGCTGCGGATGCGACGCGGCGAGCAGGTCGAACTGCAGTCCGGCACCGGCCTGGACCCGGTGTGGCGGGAGATCAGCGAGCTCAGCCCGGGCGGCTACCAGTTCACCGTCCTGCAGGACGGGCCGGCCCGGTGGCGAATGCAGGTCACCCGCCGCCAGGCAGCCGTCTGACCGGGCGCGCGGCGTATTCCGCGCTTGCGCCGCCACGGGCGGCGCAAGCGACCGGGCATCCGCGGAAAGCAGAGATAAGGCACTCGCGCGAGGAGGCATCCACGGCAATCGCGCTGCGGCTCGGCGAGCACATGGCCGTCCCGGAACGGCTGGCCATCACCGCCACCGTCACCCTCGACCAAGCCGACGGTGTTCCCGCCATCGTCTCCTCGCACCTCGACGTGACCGCCTGGGTCCCCGGCCTGGGCAAGGCCGCCTTCGACACGGTGACCGGCGAGGCCAGCGACCTGTGCCCGGTCTCCCGGCTGTTCGCCGGGGCGAAGGTCACCATCGACGCCACGCTGGAACCCGCACCGTGACCGCCGGCACGGCCATAGCGCTTGCGCTGCCGCGGCCTGCCGAAACCTCGTTCACGGCCGTGCTCCTGCTCGCGATGGCCGTCTGGATCGGCGGCCTGGTCGCCATCTTCGTGGTGGCCAGGGTCTCCCGCGCCACCTTGGGGCCTGCGCAGCGGGTGGCGTTCTTCCGCGGCCTGGGCCGCGCGTACGGGCTGGCCGGCGGGGTGGCGCTGACAGCGGCGCTGGGCAGCGGGGCCATCCTGGCCTCCGCCTACCGCTGGGACGGGCAGCCGATCGCCAGCGCGGTGCTCGCGGCGGGCCTGATGGCCGTGACCGTGGCCGGGGGCCGCGCAGGCCCGGCGGATGACCCGGCTGCGGCAGGACGCGCTGCGCGGCCCTGGCAGCGCGGAGCTGGCGGCGAAGGTCCGGAGGGGCGCGGACGCGCTGGACGCCTGGCCGCGACCGAGCGGCACAAGCCAGCCGAAGATCTGGATTGCGATCACGTAGAGCAGGCGAAGAGCCATGAACTGCGATCTTGGCGCAGCCGCGTTTCCGGCCAAGGTGCAGGTCACAGAGGCTGCGTCGAGTCCCGAAGCAGGACACGGCGCGATTGCCCTGGGGCGGATCGCTCAGCGGGCTGTGTAGCCGCCGTCGATGTACAGCTCGAGACCGGTGACGAACGAGGCGTCGTCGCTGGCCAGGTAGGCGACTCCCGCCGCGATCTCGGCTGGCTTGCCGAGGCGCCCCATGGGGGTCACGTCGAGCATCGCCTGCTCTATCGGCGTGCCTTTCGCCTGGTCGAGAATCGGGGTGTCGATAAACCCGGGATGTACCGAGTTCACGCGGACGCCCCGGTCGGCCCAGTGCAGCGCGACGTTTTTCGTCAGCGTGCGGACCGCCCCCTTGGCCGCATGGTAGGCCGGCGAGGTGCCGAACCCGCCGCTGGTGCCGAAGATGGAGCTGATGTTGATCACCGACCCGTGCCCGGACGCGGCCAGCGCCGCTGCTGCCGTCTTCATCCCCAGGAAGACGCCCGTCTGGTCGATGTCGATGGTGCGGTTCCAGTCCGCCAGGGAGGTGTCCTCGATCGCCGCGAGATCACCCAGGCCGGCGTTGTTCACCAGGATGTCAAGCCGGCCGAACTCCTCCAGCGCCGCGGCGACCGCGGCTTCCCACTCAGGTGGCGAAGTCACGTCGAGGTGACGGTAGGACGCGCGGCCGCCGCTCTCTGCGATGTCCGTGACCACCTGCGTCCCGGCAGCGTCCTGAACGTCGGTCACCAGCACCGCGGCACCGTCGCCGGCCAGCCGCTTCGCCGTAGCCTCACCGATTCCGCTGGCCGCACCGGTCACCAGCGCGACACGCCCGTGCAACCGCTCCACCGCAACTCCCTTCGCCGCACGATGCCTCTAGCCACTACGAGCCTAAGGCTGCCGGGGCAGGCGCCTACCCGGGTGCCCGCCACCTGCTGATCCGCATCTGGATGAGCGGCAGCGGCGGCTGACTCTGGGGGGCGCAGGCGCGGGCGCCGGGCCGGGCGGGATCAGCCGGGTGGCCGCTTAGACCAGGTCGCATCCCGACACGGTGCGCGGGGTGCGCGCGAGCTTGAGCAGGGCATCGAGCCGGACGGGCGGGTGTCTCAGGCGGGTGCGGGCCGACCGTCCAGGCTGGCAAGTCGGGGTAGGCGTGAGCATGGTGCGCCGTCACCGGGGAATCAGCTCATCCTTCACGATCTTGCCCATGGCGTTCTTCGGCAGCTCATCGCGGAACTCGATCACCCGCGGGTACTTGTAGGCGGCGATCCGCTCCTTGCAGTAGGCGATCAG
>Ga0335078_10015471_pt1 | contig 11328 bp, 7 predicted proteins | sample Lox_Sample_32_FD_206711 | JGI IMG/M metagenome (GOLD analysis project Ga0335078, IMG submission 206711) | Soil microbial communities from Loxahatchee National Wildlife Refuge, Florida, United States - Lox_Sample_3.2 | ecosystem: Environmental > Terrestrial > Soil > Wetlands | place: USA: Florida...
CCTCGCGGCCAACACGCTCGCGTTCCAGATCCAGCCCGACGAGGGCAGCACGGTCCTGCTCAACGCCAAGATTCCCGGCCTCGAGACGCGCACCCAGCCGGTGAAGATGCACTTCCGCTATGCCGCCACCTTCGGCTCGAACACGCCCGAGGCCTACGAGCGCCTCGTGCTCGACGCGATGATCGCCGACAGCACGCTCTTCATCCGCGGCGACGAAACCGAGGCCTCGTGGAAACTCATCAACCCGGTGCTCGACCACTGGCGGGAGCAGGCGGACGACGGGCTCGAGGAGTACCCCGCCGGATCCTGGGGCCCGAGGGTGGCCGATGCGCTGCTCGCGCCGCGAGGCCACGAGTGGCGGAAACCGTGACCGCGGCCGCCGCGCAAGTAACAAGATGTGACCGATTCGTGATCCGCCCGCTCTGACTCTTGGTACTTGTTACTTGTCACCTGATACTTCCTCCGATGGCCACGGTTTTCGACGCTTTGCCTGGAATTGAGGTCCCCGTCGCCGCGATCGGGTCCAGCCTGGCCCGTCTCTGGGAGGGCGGCTCGGGAGACGGCGGCCAGGCGCCGTCGGAGTTTCGCGCTTCGCAGATGAACCTTGTGTTGCATCTCGGCCTGCCGACGACGGCGGCCGACGGCTTGGAGCAGTTCGCCGCCGCGCTCCGCTTCACCCAGCGCTACCCGGCGCGGATCATCGTGCTCTGCCCGCGGCCGGAGGGCGGCGCCGATCTCGCGCTGCGGGCGAAGATCTACAGCGAGTGCTTCATCGGCGCGTCGCGCCACGAGATGAGCTGCATCGAGGCGGTGGCGCTGACCTATCCGCAGGAACGGCGCGCGTTCCTCGAGGACCAGCTGTCGATCATCGTCGAGACCGACCTGCCCATTTATTACTGGGTCCACCGCATGTCGCAGGTGAACAAAATCGTCACCTACGAATGGCTGCTGCGCAACTCGCGGCGCTTCCTGCTCGACTCGGCGGTCTCGACCGCGGAGGCGCGGGACTACCGCTGGCCGCGGCCCGACGGATTCCGCGACCTCGCCGCCGCCCGACTCCTGCCGGTGCGGCAGTCGCTCGGCCAGTTCCTCAGCGCCTTTCCGCCGGCGGACATCGTGCGGGGGCTGAAGGCCGTGAGGCTGATCAGCCAGCCGGCCTACGGCGCCGAGGGACGGGTGCTGCTGGAGTGGACGCGGGCGCGCCTCGCAGCCTGCGGAGCCGCGGCGCCGACGTGCGGGACGCGGCGGGCCGCGGCCGGCGCGACGCTGTCGCTCGAAATGACCTTCACCTACGACGACCGCCGCTTTTTCCACTGGTGCGCGGATTTCGTCCGCGGCGCGGCGGTGTTCGAAACCGACCTCGGGGGCGGCCGCCAGACGCTGCCCATGACCACGGGCCTGCTGCCGACCGAGGCCGCGCTCGGCGAGGCGATCTTTTACTGAGGGGCCGCCGGTTGGAGCGCGCGCCGCGTGCCGCGCACGCGGCGGAGCACGACGGCGAGGTAGGCCGCCAGCACGAGCAGATACAGTGCCCGCATGCCGGTGATCATCGAGGTGAATTCGACCAGTCCGCCGGCGACCGCCCCGAGCAGGTTCCAGCCGAACGCCGTGTCGGCCTCCGGCCGGTCGCGGAAAAGGAGGGCGAAGCACGCCGCCGCGAAGAAGACCGGCGTGCCCACGAAGGCGATCGACACGCCGAGCCGCGCGAGGCCGTTCATCTCCAGCAGGGCGTCGACCGGGACCAGGTAGGCGGCGATGAGGGATATGACCAGACCGCCCATGGCCAGCGCCCACGGCGGGGGCCGCCACTGGGTCAGGAGCGTGGCCGCGAGGACCATGGCGAGGATGGAGCCGAAGACCACGGCGCTGGTCAGCCACGTCGCGCCCCAGAGCAGCGACATCGTGGTCACGGACTTGGTTTCCAGCAGCAGGAACGCCAGCCCGAACAGGAACATCTCGGCATCGACCTCGAAACGGACGAAGCTGTGCCGCATTTCGCGCGACACGCCCGCGACCGAGGCGACGGCGATCAGGGCGAAAACGCCGATGAGCGTCAGGTAGAAACCGCTGATGCCGCGATTCTGGAGATACAGGTACGGCCAATCGTCGCGCGGCAGCTCGACGGTGGCCAGCCAGGACCGGAACCACGGCATGGCCGCGCGCCGCCGCATGCCGTCCAGGTGCTCGAAGGCGGGCCCGTCGAGGTAGGTCCGGTTGAAGACGTAATAGTTGCCCGTCAGGACGCGCGGCGGCTGCCGAAAAGCGACTGTCAGCAATCCCTCAAGTCGATGCTCGATGTAGGGCATCGTGGTCATGAAATACATGACCACGCCGCCGTCGGGCGCGAGGTGGGCGCGCGCCGCCTCGAGGCACTCTTGGGTGTAGACGAAGTTGTCGAGGCGCACGTTCGACAGCGCGGAGAGGCGGGTCATCGAGTCCAGCGTGCCGAAGACGATGAGATCGTACTTTTCCTTCGACCCGTTCAGGAAGGTGCGCGCGTCGGTGTTGAATCGCCGCACCCGCGGGGAGTCGTAGGGCCGATCGGGGTGCAGGCGGCCGAGGTCGAGAATGACCGGATCGATCTCCACCGCATCGACACGCGATGCGCCCTCGTCGAGCGCCACCGCCACGTCGTTGCCGGTGCCGGCGCCCAGCACCAGCACCCGGCCCGGCGGACGTTGCAGATACCGGTAGGGCAGGTGGTAGCCCTGGTCGATGAGTTCGTCCTGCGTTTCGGCGCGGCGCAGATGGAAATAGTACTGGTGCAACGAGCCGTTGGCGAGGAGGGCGGAGGCGGCGCCCTGGTGCAGCCGCGCCACCCGGAGGGCGTAGTACGGGCTGTAGTAATCCGCGCGGTCGGCCCGCTGGATGATCAGTAGCAGCATCGCGGCGGACGCGGCGTAGGTCAGGGTCGCGCGTCGGCGCCCGCGGAAGAAGACCAGGCCGGCGACCAGGGCGATGGCGAACCACACCGGCGGCGTCGCGCGGGTGAAGCCGATGGCGGCGAAGGCCGTCACCCCGACCAGCGACCCGAGGATGTCGCACGCGTAGCCGGCGAGCGGCCGGCCGCCGTTCCGGAACGTCTGCAGCCGCGCCGCGAGCATCTGCCCCAGCGGCACGAAACTCACGGCGCTCAAGAGGAAGCAGGCGACCAGCGGCAGACGGACGTCGTTGACGACCGGCGCCCCTTTGCCGAGGTCGTAGTACAGGAGCCACAGATGGTCCGTGACCGAGTTCTGGGTGAAGGCGATGCGGCTCAGCAGCGCGCCGGCCACGGCGAGCGCCAGCAGGCTCGCCGGCCACAGCCAGAGCAGCGAACGCCGGGTTGACCGCAGGCAGCCCAGGCCCAGCCCGAGGAAGGCGCTCAGCAGAATCAGGTTGGGAAAATAGGCGAGGACGCGAACCTGGCCGGGCAGCCAGCGAATCAGCGCCAGCTCCTGAAAGAGGACGACAAAGGAGATGACGAACAGCTCGCCACCGACTCGGCGGAGGGGACGGCCCGCCGACGCAGGCTCGCGGCGGGAGTTCAATGCTCAGCCCCGCACGTGGAGCACCGCGTAGCTCCGTTTGCCCTTGCGCAGCAGCAGGAACTTCCCGAACAGCAGGTCGTCGATCGTGACGGCGCGCGTCGCGGCTGCCACCCGCTCGTTGTTGAGGTAGAGGCCGCCGCCTTCGAGGTCTTTCCGCGCCTGGCCCTTGGACGGCGCGAGCCCGACGAGCACCGCGAGTTCGACCACCGTGATGCCGGCACCGGTCAGCTTCGCCTTGTCGAATTCCTTCGTCGGCACTTCACCTACGACGTCGGTGAACACCTCCTCGGTTACACCCCGCAGTCCGCCGCCGAACATGATTTCGCTCGCGCGGACGGCGTCGTCGCAGGCGGACTGACCGTGCACCAGCGCCGTGACCTCGCGCGCCAGGGCCTTCTGCGCGGCGCGGGCGCCGGGGTTCTTTTGGTGCTCGGCGGCGAGAGCCTCGATCTCAGGCGCCGGCAGGAGGGTGAACTTCTTCAGGTACGGCACCACCATCCGGTCGTCCGCGTTGATGAAGAACTGGTAGAAGCGGTACGGGCTGGTCTTCTTCGGATCGAGCCAAACCGCGCCGCCCCCGGTGCTCTTGCCGAACTTCTGGCCGGCGGCATCGGTGATGAGCGGAAACACCAGGCCCCAGGCCGGCACGCCGAGCTTCTTGCGGATCAGGTCGCAGCCGGCGGTGATGTTCCCGTATTGGTCCGTGCCACCGATTTGCAGCTCACAGTTGAACTTTTCCCGCAGGACGAGGAAGTCGTGCGCCTGCAGCAGCATGTAGCTGAACTCGGTATAGCTGATCCCGCTGTCGCCCGCGAGGCGGGTGCGCACGCTGTCCTTCGCCAGCATGACGTTGATCGAAAAATGTTTTCCGACGTCGCGCAGGAAATCGAGGTAGGAGACCGGCGCCGTCCAGTCGGCGTTGTCCACCAGGCGCGCGGGATTGGTCGGCGTCTCGAAGTCGATGAACTTGGCCAGCTGGCGCTTGATGCAGGTGACGTTGTGGGTGAGCTCCTCGCGGCTGAGCAGGTTGCGCTCGGTCGACCGCCCGCCGGGGTCGCCGATCATGCCGGTGGCGCCGCCCGCGAGCGGAAGGGGATGGTGTCCCGCCAGCTGGAAGCGCCGCAGGGTGAGCTGGCCCATGAGGTGGCCCACGTGCAGCGAGTCGGCGGTGGGATCGAACCCGCAATAGACCGTGATCGGGCCGCCGGCGATCCGCTGCCGGAGGCCGTCCAGATCGGTGCACTCCGCGATCAGGTCGCGCCATTGCAGGTCGTCGAGGAGGTTCATGGGAAACGGGTGGGAACTTGGAAGCGACTCAGCCTGCGTTGTCATCGCGAGCCCGGCAACGCCGGGCGTGGCGATCCAGCTGGATTGCGTCGTCGCCCGGTTGACGGGCTCCTCGCAATGACAGCCTGAGTCGGCACCGGTTATCGCGGCGCCGGGTGGGGCGGACAAGGGGAATTTTCGCCCGCCGCGGGGGTCGCCGGCCGCGCCGCAGCCGGATTAATGGCCGGGCGCCGTTCGGCAAAACCCGCTCTTATACCGGGAAAAACGATTTGTCTCGGCGCCCGCCCGTGCCGTAACGTCAGGGTTCTACCAGACCGGCCGCCGGCCGGAGCGACTCCAACCCGCAACCTTCGCGATCATGGCACTCTACGTTGGCAACAAGGCCCCCGACTTCACGCTCAAATCCAAGACGGCCGATGGCCTCAAGGACGTCAAGCTGAGCGCCAATTTCGGCAGAAAGCAGACGGTGCTGCTCTTCTTCCCGCTCGCATTTACCAGCGTCTGCACGCAGGAGCTGTGCGATACCTCCGCCGGTCTTGGCCAGTATGGCGCGCTCGACGCCGAGGTTTACGGCATCAGCGTCGACAGCCCTTTCGCGCAGGAGGCCTGGGCGAGGCAGAACAACATCAAGGTCACGCTCCTGTCCGACCTCAACAAGCTGGTGATCAGGGCGTACGACGTCGTGTTTCCCAACCTCGTCGGGGTCGGCGACACCGCCGCCCGTGCGGCTTTCGTCATCGGCAAGGACGGCATCATCAAGTACGTCGAAAAAACGCCGACGCCCAAGGACCTCCCGAATTTCGCCGCCATCCAGGAGGCGCTGAGGAGATGATTCGATTTCTGGAGTCGCGACGCCAGCGTCGCCGGTCCGGCGACGGGGGCGTCGTCGCTCCATTCCACCGCCCGCGATGAGTAATCCCGCCAGCCCGTTCGACACCCTGCGCCGCTTCCCGTCCCCTCGGGGCCGGCAGTGGTTTCATTCGCTTCCCGCGCTTGAGGCCGCCGGCTTCCCCGGCGTGCGCCGCCTGCCGGTGTCGCTGCGTCTCGTGCTCGAGTCGCTGCTGCGCAACTGCGACGGCCGGCGCGTTACCGCGGCGGCCGTGCGCGCGCTCGCGACCTGGCAGCCCAACGCGCCCCGCACCGCCGAGATTCCCTTCGTGGTCGCGCGCATCGTGCTGCAGGACTTCACCGGCGTGCCGCTGCTGGTCGACTTGGCCGCCATGCGCTCGGCGGTGCAGCGCCTCGGGCGCGATCCGGCCTTGATCGAGCCGCTCGTGCCGGTCGACTTGGTCGTCGACCACTCGGTGCAGGTCGACGTCAACGGCTCCGCCGACGCCTTCGGCCGCAACCTCGAGATCGAATTCCAACGCAACCGCGAGCGCTACCAATTCCTCAAATGGGGCATGCAGGCGTTCAAGACCTTCAAGGTCGTGCCCCCGGGCATCGGCATCGTCCACCAAGTCAACCTCGAATACCTCGCGCAGGGCGTGCTGACCGCGCCTGTAGCCGGGGTCGGCGACCCCGGCCACATTCTCGTCTACCCCGACACGCTGGTCGGCACCGACTCCCACACGACGATGATCAACGGCCTGGGCATCGTCGGCTGGGGCGTGGGCGGCATCGAGGCGGAGGCCGGCATGCTCGGCCAGCCGGTCTATTTCCTCACGCCCGACGTCGTGGGCGTGCAACTCACCGGCGCGCTCCGCGAGGGCGTCACGGCCACGGACCTTGTCCTGACCCTGACGCAGCTCCTGCGGCGCGCCAAGGTGGTGGGCAAGTTCGTCGAGTTCTTTGGTCCGGGCGCGGCCTTGCTGCCGGTGGTGGACCGGGCGACGATCGGCAACATGGCGCCGGAGTACGGCGCCACGATGGGTTTCTTCCCGATCGATGCCGAGTGCGCCCGCTACTTGCAAGCCACCGGTCGCTCCGCCGCCCACGTGCGGCGGTACGAGGAGTATTACCGGGCGCAGGGCCTCTGGGGCGTCCCGCAGGCCGGCGAGATTGACTATTCGCAGGTGCTCGAGCTCGACCTCGGCACGGTCGTGCCGAGCGTCGCCGGCCCCAAGCGTCCGCAGGATCGCATCGAGCTGCCCCGCCTGAAGGAGGAGTTTGGCGCCACACTCGCCCGGCCGGTGGCCGAAAACGGCTTTGGCAAGAGTGCCGCCGACATCGGCAAGTCGGTGCGCGTCGGCGCCAACGGCACGTTCCATGGCGGCGGCGGCAGCCAGGAACCGCCGTCCGCGGAGCGCGCGGCCGCGCGGGACACCAACCTGCTCACCGAGCGGGAAATGGCCAACAACCGCGGCACGCCGGACGCGGTGGCGGTGCCGGCGCCGCGGCTTGCGGGCGACCTGCGCCACGGCAGCGTGGTCATTGCCGCAATCACCAGCTGCACCAACACCTCCAACCCGAGCGTGATGCTGGCCGCCGGGCTGCTCGCCAAGAAGGCGGTGGAGCGTGGCCTCGGCGTGAACCCGCTGGTCAAGGCCTCGCTCGCCCCCGGCAGCCGCGTCGTCACCGACTATCTCGCGAAAACCGACCTCCAGCGCTACCTCGACCGGCTCGGCTTCAACCTCGTCGGCTACGGTTGCACGACCTGCATCGGCAATTCCGGCCCGTTGCATCCCGCGATCGAGGAGGCGGTGGTCAAAAACGACCTCGTGGCCGCCAGCGTGCTCTCCGGCAACCGCAACTTCGAGGCCCGCGTCCACCAGAGCGTCAAAGCCAACTTCCTGATGTCGCCGCCGCTGGTCGTGGCCTTCGCCCTCGCCGGCCGCGTCGACCTCGATCTGACCGCCGACCCGCTGGGCACCGACCGCGACGGCCGCCCCGTTTACCTGCGCGACCTCTGGCCGACCCTCGCCGAGGTGCGCGACGCGATGCAGGCCGCGCTGAAGCCGGCGGTGTTCCGCCGGCTCTACAAGGACTTCGCCGCCCAGAATCCGAAGTGGAACGAGATCCCGTCCTCGGCCGGCAGCGTCTACGCATGGGACGCGGCGTCGACCTACATCCAGGAGCCCCCGTTCTTCACGGGCTTCGGCCTGCAGCCGGGGACGATCGGCGAGATTCGCGGCGCCCGGCCGCTGGCCATCTTCGGCGATTCGGTCACGACCGATCACATCTCGCCCGCGGGCTCGATCAAGAAGAGCTCCCCCGCCGGCCAGCACCTGCTCGGGCGCGGCGTCGTCTTCGAGGATTTCAACAGCTACGGTTCGCGCCGCGGCAACGACCGGGTGATGACCCGGGGCACGTTCGCCAACGTGCGCATCAAGAACCTCATGCTCGGCGGCGAGGAGGGCGGCAACACGCTGCTGCAGCCCGCCGGCACAAAACTGTCCATCTACGACGCGGCGATGGAGTACCGCCAGCAGGGCACGCCGCTGATCGTCGTCGCCGGCCAGGAATATGGCACGGGCTCGTCGCGCGACTGGGCGGCCAAGGGCACCAGCCTGCTCGGCGTGCGGGCCGTGGTCGCGCGGAGCTTCGAGCGCATCCACCGGTCCAACCTTCTCGGCATGGGCGTGCTGCCGCTGCAATTCAAGGAGGGCGTGGATGCGCAGACCCTGAAGCTGGACGGCACGGAGACGTACGACGTGCTGGACCTGGGGCCGGAGCTGCAGCCGCAGCAGGACCTGACCCTGCGCCTCCACCGGGCGGGCGGCCAGTCGCAGGATGTGGCCGTGCGGTGCCGCATCGACACCCCGATCGAGATCGAATACTACCGCCACGGCGGCATCCTGGCGTACGTGCTGCGGCAGATTCTCGCCCAGGGCTGAGCGGGCCGCGCGGGCCGTCGGGCAAAACGCCCGGCGGGCGCAGGGGAGCCCGCGGCGCGTTGATTCCCGGCGGGATTGCGGTAGATTGGTTCCATGGCGGAGGTGCCAAACAGCCCGGTGTTCCTTGTCGACGCCTATTCCGATCCGGTGGTCGTCCGGATCGAGGGTCGCGCCTGCTTCAGCAACAGCGCCGGCCTGCGGGAATTCTTCGGCCAGATGGTGGGGCAGGGCCGGACGCGATTCGTGCTCGATCTGCAGCACTGCGCCAGCATGGACAGCACGTTCCTGGGCGTGTTGGCGGGCGAGGCGCTGGAACTGCGGCGCCGCGCGCCGGCGGGCAGTCTCGTGCTCTGCCGGGTCGGCCGCCGCAACCTGGAGCTGCTGCGCAACCTCGGGTTGCACCGGCTGCTAACGGTGGACGCGGGGGATTTTCCGCTGGCCTTCGGGCCGGCCGCCGCGCCGCTGACGAACGGCCGGGAGTGCAGCGAGCTGGAAAGCGCCCGGCTGGTGCTCGAGGCGCACGAGAACCTGGTCGCGGCCGATCCTTCCAACCAGGAAAAGTTCCAGGATCTGATGGTTTTCCTGCGCCGCCGCGTGGAGCAGACGTAGCGTTGGAGGCTCCGGCGGACGCGGGCACCTCCGGCACCGGCTTTTGAATCTCGACCCGGCGGCGGGCCCTTTCCCACAATCGCCCCATGCTCTGGTTCCTCATGGGTGCCGCGGCCGGCGTCTTGGGGGTGTTCGCGCTGCTGATGCGGGCGCGCGCCCGCGCCGACCGGCTGGAGTCGGAGAAGTTCCAGCTCACCCAGGAGAAGCAGATCGTGGTCGATTTCATGCACCACATGGTGACGGCGCTGGGCGAGGGGGTGACGCGCGAAGAGCTGTTCCAGCGCATCGTCCACGCCGCCATTCTCTGCACCGGGGCGCTGAGTGCCTGCATTTTTGAGAAGCGCGCGGACGACAAAATGCAGGGCGTGGCGGTCGAGGGCCTGTTTCCGCCGCACCGCCCGCTGCCGCCACCGGGCGGCGCCCACTTCACCTCGCGCGCCCGGTTCATCGAGCAGGTGCTGAAGGCGGAGGTCTTCGACATCAGCGAGGGCATCGTCGGCCGGGTGGCGCGCACCGGCCGGGGCGAGCTCATCACCGACGCCGCGGCCGACCCGCGGATCGTGAAGCACGACGACCCCGCGCTCGCCGTGCGGTCGGTCATCGCCGCGCCGATCAGCTTCCAGGACCGGACGATCGGCGTGCTGGCGGTGGCAAACTCGGCCGACGGCCTGCCGTTCAACGAAACCGATTTCTCGCTCGTGTTGTCGCTCGCCGAGCAGGCCGGGCTCGCGGTGCACAACCTCGAGACCCTGCAGTTCCAGCTGGAGAAACGGCAGCTCGACCTCGACCTCGCGCTGGCCAGCAGCATCCAGCAGATGCTGCTGCCCGCCGGCGCGCCGACGGTCGCCGGACTCGACCTCGCCGCGCACTACCTGCCGACGCAGAAGGTGGGCGGGGACCTCTACGATTTCTTCCCACTGGGGCCGGCCCGCCTGGGCATCGCCGTGGCCGATGTCTCGGGCAAGGGGATCCCGGCCTCGCTGCTCATGGCCATCTGCCGCACCAGCCTGCAGCAGCTGGCCCCGCGCCACGATTCCCCGGCGGCGGCGCTGAGCGCGGTGAACCGGGCCATGGCGGGCGACGTCTGCCGCGGCATGTTCATCACCCTGCTCTACGCGATCGTCGACGTGGAGAAGAACCTTGTGACCTTCGCCCGGGCCGGGCACGAGCTGCCGCTGGTGCTGCACCGGGACGCGGCGACCGGCCAGCCCGTCGGGGAGTTCATCGGCTCCGAAGGCATGCCGCTGGGCCTGGTCGACCCGGAGATGTTCGACGGCGTGATCGCCGACCAGACCCTGCCGTTCGTGCCGGGCGACGTGCTCGTGCTCTACACCGACGGCATCACCGAGGCGGCCAATGACGAGGGGAAGGAATTCTCCGGCAACCGCCTCGCGGACACGCTCCGGACGCTCCGCGGTCGGAACGCCGCGGAGATCAACGAGGGCGTCCTCGACCAGGTCCGCCGCTTCACCGGCCAGGACCACCACCGCGACGACTTCACGCTCGTAACCGTGCGGCGCGTGTGACTCGCCATCCGGCGCGGGGCAGTCTTGAATCCCTGCTTCGGGAGCACTTTGTCATCTATTAAATGACATCGGTCGAAATGCACTTTTTCATTTAATAGATGACAATCTCGGCTGGCGCCGCTGGATCCGGGGCGGCGCGGTGCGACGGCCCCGCCGCCGCTCGCTCGGGCGGGAGCCGGCGGCCGGGCTCCGCCAATGGAATCGGAGTCGCTGACGGCCGCCGTGGCCCCCAATCGGGCTGACCCCCAAGTTCGCCGTTGCCTGAAAGCAGTCGAGCGGCCACGTTGGCGTCCCCATGTCGGCGCCGTCGATTCAGCCCTTGGACCGCTTTTCGCTGCCTGACGCCGCGGGCCATTTCGGTCCGTACGGCGGCGTGTTCGTGCCGGAGACGCTGATGACGGCGCTGGAGGAGCTGGCCGCGGCCCATGCGGCGGCGAAGGCCGACCCCGCCTTCCAAGCGGAGCTGGCGCAGCACCTGAAGCATTTCGCGGGGCGGCCCACGCCGCTCTATTTCGCCGAGCGGCTGACGGCGCACGGCGGGGGAGCGAAGATCTACTTCAAGCGCGAGGACCTGCTGCACACCGGCGCGCACAAGATCAA
>Ga0335078_10015472_pt1 | contig 11328 bp, 17 predicted proteins | sample Lox_Sample_32_FD_206711 | JGI IMG/M metagenome (GOLD analysis project Ga0335078, IMG submission 206711) | Soil microbial communities from Loxahatchee National Wildlife Refuge, Florida, United States - Lox_Sample_3.2 | ecosystem: Environmental > Terrestrial > Soil > Wetlands | place: USA...
GATTAGCCCTCCTATCACTGTGATCGGCGGGATGTAACGGTTCAGAACCTGCTCCAGCGAGAGGCCCGACCTCCTGAAGCCGGGGACCTGGACGTCTGCGTTCATCAGGTTCTTGGCCACCGCCTTGGACGAGAGCCCTCCTATCTCGACCCATATCCTGGCGAAGATCACGGCCATGGTTGTCAGGAAGGCGACGTAGATGACCGCGCGCAGAGGGTCGGCCGCGGTCGAGCTGAGCCCCTGAGGCGGTGACAGGTAGTACACTATGCCTCCGGTAGGATTGCCGTTGGTGTCGAAGCTCGTGACGAAGTAGTGGAGCCACGACGCACCCTGGAACTCGTTCCAGAGGATCCTTGCCACGAATGTGAGGTTCGCGGTCAGGGCGGAGACGAGTATGACCGGGATGTTGGAGACGTAGAGGAGCTTGATCGGGTAGACACCCTGGAACCCCCTGTACTTTACGGAGGTGATCGGCACCTCGACCCTGATCCCCTCGATGTAGGTGATGAAGAGGATCACAGCCACCGTCATCACGAAGGTGAAGAGGCTCGGGAACTCGTTGGCCCTGATGAGCATCGATGCGACCCCGCCGCCTCCGGGAAAGAGCGCCGAGACCAAGGCGGGGAAGAACCCGTAGATGAGCGCGGGGGCGCCCTGCGTGGCCGCGACAGGATACGGCGAGAACGTGTCCCACCACAGGGTCTGGGCGACGCCGCCCAGGATGAACAGCGAGATTCCGCTCCCTATCCCCCATCCCTTTTGGATGGTCTCGTCGAGCAGCAGGATGATGATGCTCGCGCCGAAGAGCTGGAAGAAGATGATTATCGCCTGGTCGGTGCCGAGCGTGCCCAGGGCTCCGCCTAGGATGTAGGCCCCGGCCTCGATCGCTATGACGCAGAACGTCAGCAGCTTGGTCGCGGTACCGAAGAGGGCCCTGTCCTCGCTCTGGCCCAGGTCGAGCTTGACGATGTCGCTGCCCTTGAGGAGCTGGAGGATGAGCCCCGCCGTGACGATCGGTCCGATGCCGAGCTCGGTGAGCGTCCCCTGGGTCGACGCGAAGATGATCCTGAGGTAGGCGAACTGGTCCGCCTCGTTGCCAAAGTGGAAGAGGGGCGTGATGCCCATGAGCATGTAGAGGACGAGCGCCCCGCCGGTCCAGATGAACTTCTCAGTGAGCGTAGGCTTCCTGATGGGCTTGGGGATCTCTGGTAGGATCGTTGCAGCGCTCTTGACGAAGTTCCGCAGCGAGACCAAGGCTACTTGCTATCTCCGTTCTCCGTGAGTATCTTGCCACCGGCCTTTTCGAGCTTTTCCTTTGCCCTTTCGGTGTATGAAGAGACCTTCACGTTGAACGCGCGAGTGACCTCGCCTGCCCCGAGCAGCTTCTCCACCCCTCGCGACTCTAGGTCGAGCGTGATCGGGCCCTTGCCTGCCTCTACAACGTACGAGTCGAGGTCGCCCACGTTGGCCCACTTCGCCGTCCTGTGGTAGCTCGGCGGCCTGAACGGGTCACGTCCGAAGTGGTCGGGGTCGTTGATGTTGAGCCAGGACCACTTGTGCTTGTGGAGGCCCGCGTTGCCGTGGCCTCCTTGCTTGCCAGAGTGCCTGTGCTGGCCTATCTGCCCGTAGCCGTGGGTCCTGGAGCCGCGCTGCTTCCTGACCTTGCGGAGCCTGGTGGGCAACTCAGATCATCCTCCTCACTATCTCTGGGAGCTTGGGGTTCTCCCCGAGTATGCCGCCTTCCCTGAACTGTCTCCGCGAGGAGCGCTTGAAGCCTCCCTTTGGCGGGGAGAGCCCGATGAAGTGCTTCATCCCCTTGACCTCTGACATGCACCCGGGAGCCTTGCTCTCCATTATCTTCTTGGCCAGCTCGGCGTGGGTCTTGAAGCCCAGCGTCTTCAACGCTTCATCGTCGAGCGGCTTTGAGTTGCTTATCTTGCCCTTTGACTTTAGCATGTCCGTCAGGAGCTCCGCGTCCATGGGCGCCCAGGCCACATAGTCCTTGCAGAGCTTGACCGACCCCTTCGATATCGCGTCGTCGCCGACCACGGTCGCGGCGAAGCGCTTGCCCAGTCCCAGCTGCACGAGGGTCTCCCTCGTCCCCCTGGGGACGTTGATCTGCCCGTGAAGGTTCACTACGAGGAGCTTGCCCATCCAAAACACCTCAAACGTTGAGTCCGTGGGACTTGCTGAACGCGTCGTAGACTGCGTTGGCCAGGGATGAGAGCGTGTTCGTGGAGCCGAACGTGCGGACCCAGACGTCCTTGACGCCAGCCAGCGCGAGCAGGTTGGTGAGAGCGGGGCCTGCGACCCTCCCAAGCGAGCGGGGGCCCGGGAGGAGCTCGACCTTGACGCTCCCCGCCTTGCCGGTGATCCGGTAGGGGACTGAGTGCTGTAGGCCGCACCTGCACTCCCAGCTGCCGCAGCCCAGCTTGACGGGTATGATGTTGAGCAGCGCGTCGTTCGTCGCCTTGTCGATCGCCGACTTCATCTGGGCGGCCTTGCCCTTGCCCACCCCGAACCAGCCGTTGCCGTTCCCGACGGCGACCACCGCTCCGAACCTCGTGAGCTCTCCCGCGTCGGTCTGCTTCTGGACTATGCCCACGCTCACGACCTCGGAGGAGAGGTCGGGGACTAGCTTCTTGACCATCTCCGGCTCGCGGATCTTCCAACCCTGCTGGAATATCTCCTCAAGGGTGGTGATCTTGCCCTCGGCGACCATCGAGCCCAGCTTCGTGCGCGGGATCCATGGGATCTGCTTCTCCTCCTCGCGCCTGCGATAACCTCTACTTTGGTATGACATCTTCGATTATCACTTTTTCAATATGGTCTGCTTCATTGCGCTCGTCTTCTCGGCGTAGTCCTCGGGCTTGAAACCCCCCTTTATGAGGCCTGAGAAGATCCTAGAGTACTTCTCCTTGTCCTCGGCCAGGAGTGACTTTGCGTACTCCGCGGTAGACTTGCCGCTGAGCCTGTCGGCTGACGGGGCGACCTTGTCGTCCATCGGCACCTCGACGCCCGCCTCCTTGACGCCCTTGACCAGGGCGGAGACCCTCGAGCCCGCTACGAACTTTGAGAGGCCGTTGTAGAGGTAGGCCTTCTCGATGCCCTCGGCCTTGGCCTGCTTGCCCGCGAGGAGCCCTAGGAGGTAGCACGCCGGGACCGACTTTGACGAGCCCTTCCAGCCGAGCTTCTTGAGGTTGCGCGAGTGGGCCGATGAGAGCACCAAGTCCCCCGTCTGGGTCGGCTTGATGAACTGGGCCGACACGTTCTTGGACGAGACCCTCACCGCAAGGAGGGGCACCGAGGAGGTGACTATCTTCCGCCTCGCCTTGTAGTCGGTCGCGCCCATCCTTCGGCGCCGGTAGATCGGGACGTACTTGTGTTTGGTTGTTACCATTAATCTCTCACTTTTGCTTTATCATCTCTAGGAGGCGCTTTACGTCCCTGACCTGGCCGCCCTTTATCTGCCGATAGAGCTTGTTGTAGTTCTCCTTCGAGATCTCCTTCCGGTCCCTGGCCACCGCCAGCCTCCATCTCAGGGCCCTGACCTTGTGGACCCACGCCTGCTTCTTCGGGCTGCGGGAGGTCTTCTTGCCTCTGAGGGAGCCCTGGTGCCTGATCTTGCCCTTCGCGTGCTTGGCCCTTGCCCTGCCCCTCGAGACTCCCTTCTCTGGGGCCACCTTGATGGCCCCAAGGCCGACCAGGCCCCTTATGGTGCTCCGGGTGATGGCGTCCTGGATGAAGTCCTCAGCCTCGGGGTCGAACCTGATGCGATCCTCGCCGACTCCAAGGACGTCGGCCGCCAGGCGCCTCTTACTTCTCAGATTCAATGTTCCTCAACCTCGTCGGATTCAGGACCCGGAGCCCTAGCTCGGTAGCCCTATTGAGAATCTCCGCCCGCTTCTTCGAACCCACCGTCCTCCCTATCCTGACTGCGTCCCTCTCCGGGATCAGGTCGTCGAGCTGGGATGGGTTGTGGACCAGTACATCGACGTGGCCGCTTGGATGGTAGCCGCGGACCTTCGCAGGGCCTCCGTACCCTATCTTCACGCGCTTCGGGTAGCCCTTGAAGTTCTTCCGGACCTTGTTGTCCAGCCCCTTTGGCTTCCTCCACTCGGGGTGGAGCCTGACATATCTCCAGCTCTCAGGGCGGACGAACCTCGGCCTCTGCTCCGCTATGCTCTTGCGCAGCTCGAGCAGCTGAGCGAGCTCTTGCCTAGCCGATTCGGCCTTGGGTCCTTTCTTCGTCGCCATTTGTATCAGTTCTTCTTCTTCTCGTACACGTAGATCCCGTCGAGGAAGATCCTCTGGTCCTTCCGCTTTATCCTGGTGGCCTGCTCCACGTTGGCCGCGGTCTGACCTATCTGCTCGAGAGATGCCCCCTTTATGATGATATCGTCGCCGTCGGTCGTGACCTTGCAGCCTTCGAGTATCTTTGCGACTCTCGGCGAGCGCTCGCCCATGAAGTTCTCGACCAGCACGTTGTCGTCCTTCACCTTGACCGTGACAGGGAAGTGGGCGAAGACCACCTTCATCTTGTATTCGTAGCCCTTGGTCACGCCGTGCACGAGGGCCTTTACTATCGAGCCGACGGTGTTCGCCGAGATGACGTCCTTCTTCTTTCCGGTGAAGGGCGTAACCTTGACCTGGGTCCCCTTGACCTCGACGTCGACGGGTATCCTGTTGAACTCCTTTGTGGCGGAGCCGTTGGGCCCCTTGACCTGTAGCGCGCGGCCCTTCACTGTGGCAGAGACGCCCTGGGGCAGGTCGACCGTCCTGACGCCGTCTGCCCTCCTCTGGGCTGACTTTGCGAGGCTAGTAGACATACCCTAGTAGCCTCCCGCCCAGGTTCTGCTCCTGGGCCTCTGTGTGCGAAAGGATCCCCTTGGACGTGGAGACGACGAGCATCCCCACCCCGACGGCCGGCAGGTATCTCGCCTCCCAGTCCTGGTACTCCTTGGCCTTTATCGGAAATCTCGGCGAGACGGCCCCGCACTTGTTTATCCTCCCGAGGAGCTGGACCCTCAGCTTCCCGGTGACACCGTCGTCGATGAACTCGAACTCGCCGATGTACCTCCTCTTCTGGAGGACGCGCATGACCTCGCTCGCGAGCTTGGACGCCGGGATCACGACGCACTCCTTCTTGTGGCGCATCTCGGAGTTCTGGAGGGAGATGAAGAGGTTCGCGAGTATGTTTGTGACTGGCATCTTGCTATCTCCTAGTCGTACTTCCTGAAGCCGAGCTTCTCGGCGACCTCTCTAAAACACTGCCGACACAGGAAGAGGTCGTAGCTCCTGATGACCGCCCCATACTGGCCGCATCTCCTGCAGTACCTCGTGGACTTGCCATACTTTCTGACCTTAGGATGTCTTTCTTTCACTCGATGGTTACCCCGAATTCATTCTTGAAGAACTCCATTGCGTCCTCCTTGCTCACGACGTGGGACTTGCCCAGGCTCGAGCTCTTCCTCAGCCTCCTCGAGACCCTGTAGCCCGGCCGCTCCAGCAGGGCGGAGACGTTCATGCCCCAGATGCCGATCTCTGGGTCGTAGCGGATCCCCGGTATCTCTATGTGCTCCTTGAGCCCGAACGAGACGCTGCCCCTGTCGTCGAAGCTGGAGGCGTTCATCTTCTTCTCCCTCGCCGCGAGGAGCCTGGTGAGGAGCTCCTTGCACCTCTCCTGGCCGCGCGTCGTGACGACGAGCCCTATCGGCTCTCCCTTGTGAGTGCCAAAGTCGCGGATCGACTTTTTCGCCTTGCGCTGGCTCGGCTTTTGGGAGGTGATCTGTTCGAGAACCTTCCGCGCCCGCTCGACGGCCTCGCCAGACTTGCCGACGCCGATGTTGATGACGACCTTGCCTATCGATATGCGGCGCATGTCTCCCTCGGCCTCTCTGTGCTGAGGCTTTGCCATCATGCGGCGACCTGGACCTCCATCGTGGGCTTGTCAGTCCCCACCGCGAATATCATCCTCTCCGGGAGCTCCGTCTCCCCGCTGGGGAGCGAGAGCGCGATCATCTTCTCGCGGGAGCTGGTGCCCTTCTTGATGCCCGTTATCTTGCCGACCTGCCCCGCCCTCTCTCCCGACACGACCAGCCCGGTGGAGCCCTTTGCCATCTTGACGCTCTGGACTACGGTCTGCTCCGGGACCTTGATCACTATCGAGTCACCGCAGCTCGCGGCGAGCTTGTCGTCGAGCATAGACCGCCCGTCGTGGAACCCGTATTGCATCTTGCCGCCCTTGGTCTTGACCTTGGACTTTACCCTGACCAGCTTGATGCCCGACTCCGTCGAGACGATGTCCCTTGGGACGAGGCCGTCCGGGGAAGGCACGAGCCTGAACGACTTGCCTTCCTTTGGTATGCTCACCACGTCGAAGAGCCCTACCGCGAACCCTGGGTCCTTGCGGGGGACTCCGTCGACGAGGACCTGGCCTAATGTCAGGACCTGCGTGACCTCCTTCTGGTTTGAGACCATGCCGAGCTTGTCCCTGAGGATGACCGCGAGAGAGTAGGCCTTGTCAAGGGCGTGGCCGCCAGGGCTAGGCTTGGTCACGAACCTCCCCTCCTTCCTTGCGATGTCCCAGGAGCGCGGGGCCGATATCCGCTTCAGCTTGTGTCTGCCGCTCTTCTTGCCCATGGTTAGCTAGCCTCCTCCTTGCCCTCTCTCTCCAGGCGAGCCCGCCTGAGCTTGTCCTCGGTGTTGAGGCTCGTTATCACTACCTTCGAAGAGTCCACGGGGAACGGGCTTATCTTGCCGCCGGCCTGCTTTTCGCGGGTGACGCCCTCGACGAAAAGCTTGCCCAGCCGGTGGTCCACGCCGGTGACCTTGCCCTCGATCCCTTCGTAGCCTCCCCTGACTATCCTCACGGTGTCGCCCTTGACCGGCTTGACCGCCTTGTGGGCGTACCTCTCCCTGAGCTCTTTGGAGAGTGCGGCGCCAAACTTTTTCATCTAGCCATGCACCTCAAACTACCACCGAGGCGAGGTTTGCGATCCTCGGCCACTTTTCCGCTGCCTCGCTCGCGACGGGCCCCTTGATGTCGGTGCCCTTCATCTCCCCCTCGGGAGTCACCAGGACCGCGGCGTTGTCCTCGAAGCATATCCTCTGGCCGCTCACCCTCCTCACGGCGTACTTTTGCCGTATGATGACAGCGCCCCAGACCTGGTTCCTGAGGTCGGGGGGGCCGCGCTTGACCGTGCACTGGATGTGGTCGCCGACGGAGGCCGCTGGGTAGCGCGCGAGCCTCGTCTTCGCCTTTGTTACCATGATGACCTTCAAGGTCTTCGCCCCGGTGTTGTCGGCGCAGACGATGACGGCGTTGGTGGGGATCGACCGCGTGATGTAGGTCTTGAACTCCTCGACCCCCTTTGCAGATACCGCTCTGGACTTGGTTGACAATCTACTCGGCTCCCTTTGTCTGGACCACCACGAACGAGACGGTCTTCGCCAGGGGCCTGCACTCTGCTATCGTCGCGACGTCGCCCTCGCTGGCGTCGATGCAAGGCGGGAGGTGGGCGTGGACCTTGCTCCGCCGCCTCTCGTACCTGTGATACTTTGGAACGCTCTGGAGCAGCTCCCTCTGGATCACCACGGTCTGCTTGTTCGAGACCGAGACTATGGTGCCGACGAGGGTCTTTCCCCTGACCTTGAGGTGGCCGTGGAATGGGCACCGAGAGTCCTCGCACGCGCGCTTTGGCGGGGCCATGTCTAGGCCTGCGGAGCTCATCTCGTCGGCCTCCTTGCGCGCGAGTTGGCGAGCCTGTCCTCGAGCCTTCCTGCGAGGTCGTCGCCGAGCACGACCTTACCGCCCTTTAGCTCGAGGGCGCTCCCTGACTTTGGCAGGGTGACCTGGCGCCTGGCTTCCGTCGAGATGGTGATGGTGTTCATCGTCTCCAAGACGACCTTACCCTTCAGGCCCAGGAGAACGGTGCTCCTCGCGGCCGCGACCCTGACGTCCTCGCCGATGATGAATGTCATTCTACTTGCCCCTTCTCGTTCATGACGGTCAGCAACCTGGCGATGTCCCTCTTCACCCGGTTCTCGGAGCCGCTCTTCTTCTGGATCTTGCCCGTAGCTTGCATCGACTTTAGCCTGTTCAGCTCCCCTCTGAGCTCAAAGAGCCTGTCCTTGAGCTGCTCTGGGTCCTGTTCCCTAAGGGCCTTTGCCTTCACTCTAGGCATCCTTTGTTTCCCCCGCTTTCTTCTCGGCGGCCTTCTTGGTGGTCCTCTTCTTGGTGCCGGTCGTGGCGGTCTTGCGCTTGGCCTTCGCCTTGGTCTTGGCCGCTGGCTTTGCGGCCGCGGGGGCCTCTTCGGGAGCGGGGGCTGCGGGCGCTGCGGGGACGGGCTTGGGTGCAGCCGCCGGAGCTGGAGCCGGAGCCGGTGCCCGGGTCACCTGCGCGGCTGGAGCCGGCTGGGCCTGCGGGACTGGCGCCTGGGGCGCTGCCTCAGCCATCGCGGGCGGAGCTTGCTCCCCCTCCTGCTGCTTTGCGTCGTTGAACTCTACCGCGGGCGGGATGGCGTCAGGGACTGCGATCTTTACCTTGATGCCGAACAGCCCGAGCTTCATGAGGACGTCGGTGGTGGCCGACCTGACAATCTCGTCGGCCGTCTCGCCGCTCTTCGGGACGACGCCCATCCTGTACTTTTCCTTGTGGGCGCGGTCGCTCCTGAGCTTGCCCGCGACCCCGATCTCGACTCCCATGGCGCCCGCCTCCATTATCGTAGTCATGGTCCAGTTCGCCGCGCGCCTGAACGCGGTCCCTCTGGAGACGATCTGGGCCGTCCTCTGGGCCATCACCCTCGGGTTGAGCTCGGGTCGCTCAACCTCTGAGACCGCAATCTGCGGGTTCGGGAGGTTGAACTTTTGCGCGACCCTCTCGGTCAGCTCCTTGATTCCCGTCCCGCGCCTGCCGATCGCGAGGCCGGGCCTGGTGACAAAAACTGTGATCCTCGTCCCGACGGGGTTCCTCTGGACGTCGACTCCGGCGTATCCGGCTTCCTTGAGCTGGGACTCTAGATACTCGTCCAGGTCAGAGTAGACGCGCCGCATGGCAAGAAGACTCTTGACCGCGCTCTTCTCCTGCTGAGACATAGGCTATGCCTCTCTGGCGACGAACTCGACATGCACGAGAACGTGGAAGTTGGGGCTGCTCCTTCCGTGCGCCCTGGGCACATAGTCCTTGATCGTCCTTCCCGGCTTTGCGGAAGCGTGTATGAGCCTGACCCTGTCGGGGTCTAAGCCCTTGAACTCGCAGTTCCCCCTTAGGTTTTGGAGTACCGTGAGGATCTGTCCCGCCGCCTTCACCGGATAAGAGCCAGATGGGAATCCAACCAGCTCGCTCCTGTGACCGACCTTGAGCTTGTGCCTTCTGAAAGCAATCGGTGCCTTCATGTCTTCGACCGTCTCTGTCAGTTCTATCGCCTTGGTAAGTGTCATGCCCATCAGCGTGTGGCAGATCTCTCGTGCCGCCTTCGGTGATATGTTGAGCTCCTTCCCCCTAGCCCTGACGTGAATAGCGGGGTCGTAGCCCTCCATACTGTATCCGAAATGAGGCACTCGTGCTTACCTTTTCTCCCCGACCGGCCTGCGGAGTGGATATAAAGCTAACTCAATGAAAGCCTGTCGTAAACCGTTTTCCTAGCGGATGCCTTCCACTTTTCCATAGGCAGGGTCATCTCCAAAACTAACCTTTAACGCGCGAGCCAAGACAAGGGCCCTGGGAACATGGACCGCATCAGCCACGACGTCCTCATAATCGGCTCGGGGATCGCGGGGCTCAGGGCCGCCATCGAGGCGGCGAGGTCGAGCGAGGGCAAGGCGGACGTCGCGATAGTCACAAAGCTGCAGGCGATGCGCTCCCACTCCGTCAGCGCGGAGGGAGGCACGGCGGCGGTGCTCTATCCGGAGCTGGGCGACTCGATCGAGTCCCACATCTTCGATACCGTGAAGGGCTCAGACTACTTGGGTGACCAGGACGCCATCGAGCTCTTCGTGAAGTCGGTCCCGAAGGAGATCTACCAGCTCGAGCACTGGGGGATGCCGTGGTCGAGGAGGGACGACGGGAGGCTAGCCCAGCGGTGGTTCGGGGGCTACAGCTACCCCCGCGCTACGTTCGCCGAGGACAAGGTCGGGTTCCACGAGATGCAGACCCTCTACGACACGTGCACGAAGTACGACAACATCGCGTTCTATCAGGAGTGGTTCGCCACCTCGATCCTGGTGGACCAGGGGAGGTTCACGGGGATAACAGCCCTCGAGATGAAGAGCGGGGAGTTCGCCTCGATATCGGGAAAGGCAGGGATAGTCGCCACCGGAGGCCCGGGCAGGCTCTACAGCTTCGCCACCTACGGCCACGGTTCGACCCCAGACGGTATCACGATGGCGTTCCGCGCGGGGGTCCCCCTCAAGGACATGGAGTTCGTCCAGTTCCACCCCTCGGGGCTGATACCCTCGGGCATCTTGATCACGGAGGGGGCAAGGGCCGACGGAGGGGTCCTCCTCAACAGCAAGGGAGAGAGGTTCATGGAAAGGTACGCCCCGGAGAGGAAAGACCTCGCCTCACGGGATGTCGTCTCCAGGGCCATAATGACCGAGATCGAGGAGGGGCGTGGCCTCAAGGACGCCAAGACCGGGTTCGACTACGTCAACCTCGACCTAACGAGGATCGGTGCTGACAAGGTGAAAGAGAGGCTCGCGGGCATCCGCGAGATCGCCATGAAGTTCAGGGGCATCGACCCGGTAAAGGAGATGCTCCCCGTCAGGCCGGTCTGCCACTACATGATGGGGGGCCTGGACGTGGACAACAGCGGCGCGACGTCGGTCAAAGGCCTCTGGTCGGCTGGGGAGGCCGCGTGCGTGAGCATCAACGGGGCGAACCGGCTGGGGGCCAACTCGACCGCAGAGTGCCTGGTGTGGGGGAGGATAACAGGTGAGGAGGCTGCACGCTATGCCCTGGCAGGGAAGGCGGCGGGCGTCCCGAGGGAGAAGGTCGCGGCGGAGGAGAAGCGGATCTTCGACAGGATATTCCACGGCAGGGGAGGCACCAACCCGTACGAGGTCAGGGACTCGGTCCAAAAGGCGATGGACAAGGGCGCCTTCGTCTATCGAACGGGCGATGGCATCGCCGACGCGATCCGCGAGGTGACCAGGCTGAGGGAGACAGACTACCTCCACTGCGACGACCGGAGCCGCCGCTACAACACCAACCTCACCAACGTGCTGGAGGTCGAATCGATGCTCCATGTGGCCGAGGTCGTGCTCAGGTGCGCGCTGGCGCGGACCGAGTCGCGCGGCGCACACGCGAGGAAAGACTATCCCGAGAGG
>Ga0335078_10015473_pt1 | contig 11328 bp, 9 predicted proteins | sample Lox_Sample_32_FD_206711 | JGI IMG/M metagenome (GOLD analysis project Ga0335078, IMG submission 206711) | Soil microbial communities from Loxahatchee National Wildlife Refuge, Florida, United States - Lox_Sample_3.2 | ecosystem: Environmental > Terrestrial > Soil > Wetlands | place: USA: Florida...
CGTCCTCTTAGGCCGGCTCCCCCAGGCCGTGCAGGGCTGCAGCGACATCACGGACCTTTACATCGACAAATTCGGCCAGCCCCCGCCCTGTACGCGGGTCTTCATCTGGACGCGCCAAGTCATCAACGTCCGCAAAGACGCTCTCAAGCGAACCCGCGCCGATGTGCCCCCGCCGGAGAACTAAACACAACGTCCGACGCAACGCCGCGTGAAGGGAGGGCGAGCGTCCTCGCGAGCCCTGACTTGCTACGTCTCCAGAGAGATTTGGGCTCGCGAGGACGCTCGCCCTCCCAAAGACTTATGCCGCTCCGTATAACGCCACGGCCTTGGCAACGCCGTAGTGTCCCCTTAGCAATGCCGTAGTTCCAAGCATGTTGCAAGCATGTTCCTAGGATGTTCCTTGCATGTTCCTAGCTTTCCAGCCTCCTCTTTTCCCGCCACCCCAAGCAAGAGCGGTGATGCTTCCACCGCATCTCGTGCCACCCGTAGCCGAGGGCTATACTCTACAGACGCCGGAAGAATTGCCAAGGTTACAACAACCTTTCGTCCTTGGCTGAAAGCCCTATCCGGCTTGGGCAAGGTTTTCCCGTCCGTCAACGCGTGGCAGGTTGCATCTCGTCAGCGCCACCATCCTGAACGGATGGCCATCACTCAGCCCAGGGTAACGAGGCACGAGCTGCCCTGGGAACACGCATCCAAACCCACGTGTCGGATGAATGACCAACGCCCCTCCCGATCTCGCCATGATGAACACGGCGGATTTCCACCCCTATTTCTCGTCTCCCTCTAGGGGCGGAACATCGCGGACTCTTGCCATCACACGGTCGAACTTCTTCCAGTTTCCGCGCTTGGCGCGGAGGGCGACCGTATCGCGCTGCCGCCAGGCGGAGACCTGGTAGGCCAGCGCAATGCTCACCAACTGGTCAACGCTGACCTTTTCCTGCTCGGCCAGCTCTGCGACTTGCTTCGCCAGCGGGTCAGGCACTTGCGCTTGAATCGTCGTCATTTGCTCTTTCTCAGTTTTGCCAGGAACTCGGCCGGTTTCATTACATCTATACCAAACGATTGCGCCGGTTTCAAATGCCCAACGTCGCGCGTGACGATCACCGGCACCTTGGCTTCTACCGCCATTTGCAGCAGCGGCTCATCATCCGGGTCGCTCAAGCGAGGCAGCCACGCAGGCTCAAGCTGCCGTCGCTCTCCGGTGGCGCAAATCGCATCCAACACGTCGTCAATTTCCTCCAGGGCCAGCCCCATCTCTGCCGCCTTCCTCTTGGCGACTTCCTCATACTCGAAAACCAAGTGGTTGCTCAGAACAATCTGCCAGCGCCCCCGCCGGAGCTCTGCGAAAATCTCGAAGGCTGCGCCCCGCCTCGACCAAAGGGCGCTCAAAAACACGTTGGTGTCAATGATGGCGCGGATCGGCATGAACCGAGTGAATGAAGAAACCGCCCGCTGGTCAAGGCAGGACATCTGTTGCGGCCCGCGCCTGAGCATACGGGCAACGCCAACAGAACCGGACTGCCGTCAAGCTCAAAGAGCTTGCGGGCGTACTTCGCAAGAACACTGGCCACACCTTCGACGCCTAGAACCGTGAAGGGATCCGCTGATGAGAATGTCACGTAGAGCATTCCAGATCATCGCGCTCGCGCTCGGTTCCGCCAAACGGCGCAGGAGGGCTGGGTGAGAACACGACAATCTCACTAACCCCTGTTATGATCCCCCAAACACGCAGCCAGACGCAAATCCGGCGCAAACCGCCACCGCTTTCGTGATTGACGACAATACCGCTGACGGCAAACAACTCCGCCTCCATCCATTCTTGAGCGAACCGGCTGGCCTTTTCGGATGCGCGTTAGCGGCTCGGCGCCAGAACATAATAGGGTTTTTCGCTTTGCGCTTCAGTCCTCGCCTATCCAGTATTCAGGTCTGACGTTGTTGATCTGCCGTTCGTTGTCGTGAAATCAACTCGCATTACGCTCATTATTGCTGCGATCGCACTTGCGGTGGCCGTTGTGGCCGCGCCTTTGGCAATTCGGGGGGGCATTCGTTACTATGCGTTGAATAAGGTGTTGAGGCTCCCACAAGCGCAAGCACGCCTAGCGGTAAAGCCGACTAGGCGAACGCTGACTAATCAGGCACCCGTTCAATTGGTCAATTTGGGTTACGCAATATTTGACACTGGTTCAACAAACCGCCTTTTCATTAAAAGCAGGTTCAGCGGTGCTTCCATCATATTGACAAACCGGGATGTCTACATGGCGTTTCTTCCGCCACACGCTCCAGAAAAGTCAACGAAGTTGGCGTCCTCGGGAATCTCCGCACGCGAAGCACGCGCGAAACCCAATGCGCTTGGCCACATGAAGGAATGGGAGAACGACCTAATGGCCGCAGAAATGGCTTGGGAAGAAACGCAACCCCTGCCCCCATCCAGAATCCTCCTGATGAACAATGACGACTTCCTGCTGTATTCTCTCAAAGTGGTGTTCAAGGCAGGCAATCGTATCGGCTCCAATGGAGTTGAGTTTTTTCAAGGTCCTTACACGAAGGGGATAGTAAAGGTCGGGCAGACTACGAACGACAGCGGATTTGCTTCAATTTATCTTGCGTCTCTGGATGGCACGAAAAACGTGGGCCTTCTGTTGAGGCTCCCCAGCCCCTCCTCTACCAATCTCTCTGATTACCTAGACCCTATACTACGCTCATTCCGCTTCACTGCCGAAAGAGTTGATGACCGCAAGGCCGTAAAGGCGCTGATTCGCGGTGCCGGAATCCAGCAACGAAAGGAACCGCCAACGGATGAATGACTGACGAGTATCGTAAAGGGCTCACCCATTAGGGCGGGTGTCAATTAATGAGAATGTCAGATAGCGCATTACAGATCATCGCGCTTGCCTTCCGTTCCGCCAAACGGTGCAGGAGGACTGGGTGAGACCACGACAATCTCATTAACCGGGTGGTCACTTTACGAACTGTCTTCATGATGAACCTCGGAGACCGGGAGAACGAGCGATAACGCGGCGGAGCGCGTTAAGGTCTCTGAATCTGGCTTTGCCTGGGACCGCCAGACGAGACAGGCTCGAGGGAAAGGTTGACTCTGAAGAGCGCGCCATCCCTGACAGCCAGGTATTCCAGGGAGTTATCCTTGCGGAAGATCGGGCCGTTCTTGACGACCCAGTCGTAACGAGGTCCGGGCTGCCCGTCCAGAAACACCCGTTCGCGACCGTTCGCGGTTGCGATGTACGACACGTGCTTTGCGTCAGGGCTGACGATGGGGCTGTTGGCGCTGACGCTGTCATATTCGTTTCCGGGCTTGCCGGCGGTGACCACGAGCCGTTTGTGCCCCCGGCGTGCCAGATAGGCCTTCGGTGTGCCGTCCGGCTCCAGCACTGAGCTGACTGCGCTGATTCCGTCATACTCAGGCCCTTCCTGTCCATCCACCACAACGCATACGCCCTGAGCTTGCTTTGCGACGTAAACCACATGCCGGCTATCGGTGCTGAAGATGGGAGTGTCTCTCTGGATACCATCATATTCCCTCTGCTCCTGGCCGTCCAAAACCACAACCTGCTTCTTGCCTTTCTGCGCAACATAGGCCCACCTCGCGCTGTTGGGGCTGAAGACTGTCCGCTCTGGGGCAATCCCATCGTATGCGGGTCCTATGCGGCCGTCCAGAACGAACATCACTTTCCCCTCTTGCATCACCGAGTAAGCCAGATGTCTGCTGTCGTGGCTGAAGACAAGGTTGGTGCTGGCTATGTCGTCAAACTCCGGTCCGGCCTTGCCATCCACCACGACCACTTGGTGTCCCTTTCGATGGGCAATGTAGGCAAGGCGTCGGCCGTCGGGGCTGAAACACGAGCCCCCGCCGATGCCTTCCTGGCTCTCTTCCGGCTTGCCATCCACCACCATGAACCAATTGGTTCCGTGTTCAGCCGCATAGGCGACGTGTTTGCCGTCGGGACTGAAGCTCAGGGAGTCTTTGCCGATGCCATCGTAATCAGCCTCCTTCTTCCCACCCACGACCACAAATAACTTGCCATTCCTGCCCCCCGCGTAGGCCAGCCTCCCGGTGCGGCTGAAAACGAGATTCTTGCACCCGTCATAAACGGGACCGAGGCGCCCGTCCAGTACGACTGCACACCCCGCGCCCTGCTTAACCACAGCCGCAAAGTGGTTACTATCTTTGCTGAACAGAAGGCTGTCACTGACGATGTTCTCGTATCCTCCGCTTGGCTGGCCGTCCAGAACGACGGCTAGGCTGCTGTTGTTCGCCGCGACATAGACGACGTGCTTGCTATCAGGACTGAACCTCAGGCTATCCAAGCCAATCTTGTCGTATGCCGGCCCTGGGCGGCCATCCAGGACGACCAGGCCTTTGCCGCCACGGAAGGCGAGATAGGCCACGCGCCGCCCATTCGGACTGAAAACTGGCGACCCATCAGAAATGAAATCGCAGGGCGGGTCTTCCTTCGCATCCACAGCCACCGACCACTGGCCGTCCCGCTCCACCACCCAAGCAAGATGGCAACCATCATCGCTGGGAACAGGCCGGTTGAGCCGCTCGGGCATGAGGCCGAGGCAGTGCTGTTCGATTCGCACCGCGGAAACGCCTGGCCCCGGCTGGAAATCCAGTGGCTCAGGCGGCAGGATTTCCCTCAAAACGACCTGCGTCCTGAATGTAGTCTCACCCCGCTTCAAGCTGAGCTCGAACCTGGTGCTGGCCGAGCGGTTCCAAAGTGTGACCAGGGCGCCTATGCTGACATTCGTACGCCAACTGGCGGCTTCGACTTCGCCCACCTTCAAAAGCATGTCACCATTCCGAATCCCCGCGTCGTAAGCGGGGCTGCCATCCGCGACTTCGGCGAAAAGCTGCGAGCTGCTTGAATCACGCTGCACAAAGACTGCCCCAAGCCGATTATGCTGATAAGGCGGGGATAGCGCCGCTTTTGGCCGAACGTAGGCCACGCCCCGCTTGCCATCCACGATGAGGTCCATGCGCTTGAGCGCGGCCATTCCGAGAGTTGCCGCGTATCCAGGCGCGCCCGAAAACATCTCGCTGGCGTCGGCATGCCTTACCGGCACACCGGTCAAGGTCAAAGAACCAAACGAGAGTCGGTCGGCCCACCCTTCTTCCTTGGCCGTAATGCTGGACCCCAACGCCTTATGCGGATTGAACGTCAACGGCTGGTTGGGATGGTCCGCTCTCCACTGGCGCCAGCTTCGCGGGCTGAGAGCCACTCCATCCGTGGCCCCCGTGTCGATTCCGACCGCGAGTTTATTGGTCCCTTCAGTTGGGATTTCCAGGATCAGGTGGTCTGCAATGAGGTAGTCGGAGTTGGTGTCCACGCCGAGCTTCAGCCACGAGGCTGTTTCTTCCGGCACCTTCTCGAGGGCCACCAATTGCCGCGAGGTTGCATCGAGCAAGAAAATGTTGTCGCTGAATGCCGGCCACCCGCACACGCCGTCACCTTCGACGTCAGCTTTGACTAGATTGACTAGAAGGAACGGAGTTTGGAGCGCCTTGCCCCCCACTTCGAGAGCACACTCCGCAGTCTTGCCGAATGCAACTGTGCCGAGCGGCGGCATGACGTCCGGTATGGGTCTGACAATCTGGACTCCCAGCCGCTGGGCCGCCTCGGGGAGAAGAATCCAGGCAGGTGAGCCGGTGTCGAGAATGAAACGGGCCGGTTTGCCATTTACCTTGGCGGGAATCCAGAGCCGGTCCTTAGTGTAGTGATCTACCATCCACGCGCACAAGCCGTGAGCTTGGACATTCCCGCTGAAGGCGGCGTTCTCCAGCAATGCCCTCGCTTTGGACAAATCCTTTGGCACAACAATGCCGTCGAGATAATAAGTGCCCAGCAGCAACTGCGCGTCCGTTTGGCCGCTATCTGCCGCTTTTTGCAGCCGCTGCAACTCTTGCTCGTTGACGTTCGTGGAAGCAAATCCTCGGGGGGAACCCCCTTCCGAAGCTCCGGCCCCGCTTGCGAGGAAGCTGGCTTTGGTCCCTTGGCTGGTAAGGTTGGTGGCCGGCGGAGCCGTGCCAATGTTCCAGTCCGCTGCTGCGCGACCGCCACCAGCGAGGAACCGCCCGATCAACAGGGCATATCCGAATTTGACGAGCGCCGCCGCTTTCATGACTGGCGCGAGCTTGAATCCCAGCGGCCTAGGTTGCAAGCGCCGAGCTAAAGCGGACCTTTGCCCTTGTTTAGCCGCTGCCGCCTTTGCCGCGTAGGTTCCGTGAAGTGGTCAGTCAAGGATAATGTCATATAGAGCATTGCAGATCATCGCGCCCGCCTTCGGTTCCGCCAAACGGCGCAGGAGGACTGGGTGAGGCCACGACAATCTCATTAACCCTCTTATGATCAACGACTGCACTCTGCCGCGTGTGGCGATTCCGACCCAGTGGCTCAACGAGGTCGAGCTTCGGGATGCCCTGCTCCAGCGGATGCCTTCAAGGATCGAGCCAGTCCAGCTCGACAAAATCTCCCGCCTTGAGCGTGGCAACTCTTGCGGCAATCTCCGCGCCTTTAGAGCGGATCGTGGGCCAGTCGTTGGTCGGCAAAACAAGTATCGCGAGCTTCCTTCCAACAACCTGCTGCTGATACTTGAGGTTCTGATCGGTTGAGATGAACCCCTCGAATTGCCCTTCTGCTTGTCGGAGCAGATCGCCGTTCTTCAACGCCCCCCAACCCATCTCCTGTGCCGTGCTAACGAAGTGGCCCGGCAGGAACCTGCGCAACGGACGGGGCGTGCAGGCGTCGAGCAGAACTTTCACGCCGCGGGCCGGAGCGTGAGTTTCTGGGCGTAGTCGAGCACGGCCACCGCCTGTTCGCGTGTGACGTCTGGAAAACAGTCGAGGTACTCGTCGAGATTGAGGCCGCTTTCGAGATTGGTGAACAAGCTGTCCACCGGCACACGCGTGCCCTTAAAGCAGGGCGCCCCGCTAAGGCGCTCCGGATCAACCCAGATGGGCACTTCCGGCGGGTAGTTCAATGGCAGGCCCGATTTCATGTTGAGGTTAATTTAGCAGAAAGTAATACGGCGGGCGAGGGAGAAAGTTCCCGCCCGCAATCGGATCATGCTGCCACACCTAGTTCGCGGTCCAGCATCTCCGCAAAAACCCTCTCCCAACGTTGCTTCTGCCGGGCGAGTGGCTCGTCGGGTTGAAGGCGCTTTTCCAGGCACAAGCCCGATGCAGGTTCGCAGAAGCGCAGAATGCGCCCGCCATCGGCGAGTTTGAGCAGGAGCATTTCGATGCTGCGTTTCATGGCCATAGCTTAATCCTGAATTCCGAAGCCTACCAGCATTTGATTGAGGGGTTCAGCCGAAGCGACGCCCAGGCGCGCATGCGCCGACCGTTTAAAGTCGCCCTCGTTGAACTCCAGAACCGACTCGGGTGGATGCTCAGCGGCTGCCGCCGCAGCCTCCAAAACCTCGTGATACAGGGAGACCGAAAGTTAGGGTTCGCTCAAATCGCCGCGTAGCGAAACATAAAACCGAGAGCCGCGGGTAACGGTCTGGGCTGTGGCAGGCCGCCCAAGCGGGTCCAGCAGGAATTGGGAGATGCGTCTGGGCAATGCTTCGTTGCGTTGCCTGCAACCGGTTAGAAAACAGGTTCGCCTGGCGGCTAATCATTGTTTAGAATGCCGCCTATCTATGTCCATCTGCGTACACCAGTGGTTAGCTCTGTTCCTGCTCGTCAACGTGGCCGAGGGGGCTTCGCCGGGCAACGCGCCACCTCTGCCGATGGCCGGGGCTCGCGTGGTCAATGTGGCCACCGAACCCCAGTTGCAGTCGGCGATGGCCAACCTGCAGAATGGGGACACGATTCTGCTCGCGGACGGCACCTACAACCTAACCAGCACCCTCTACATCAATGGCCGGAACAATGTTACGATTCGCGGAACGGCGGGCAGCACCAATGTGGTTCTCGTCGGCAAAGGCATGGACAACACCAACTACGGAAACGTCCCGTTCGGCATCTGGTCCAACGGCACCAACACGACCATTGCCCACCTGACCATCCGGGACACGTGGGACAACGAAATCATCTTCAACACCGGCGCCCAGTCGCCGCTCGTTTACTGCGTCCGCCTGCTCAACGCCGGTTCGCAGTTCATTAAGTCCAACCCGACGGACGTTAACGCCGGGCTGGGGGTCAACCACGGGGTCGTCGAGTATTGCTGGTTCGAGTACACGGGCAGCCCGCCCGGTGACCACGGCTCAGGAGTCGGCTACTTCAATGGCATCAGCGCCCACGCCGCGCAAGACTGGGTCGTGCGGGGGAATCTATTCAAGAACCTCCATAATCCTGATTCGGCGGCCTACCTTTGGAACCCGGCCGTGTTGTTCTGGCGGCACTCGACCGGCACCGTCACGGAACAGAACACCTTTTTCAACGTGGATCGCGCCGTGGCCTATGGGCTGGACGACACGACGCCTTATTTCGACCACGCCGGCGGCGTGATTCGCAATAACTTCATCTGCCTGGCCTCCGGGTTGTTGAGCGCCAATCGCAAGGCCTCCTCGGATGGCTCGCTCATTGCCTGGAACTCGCCCGGCACCCAAATTGACCACAACAGCGTCCTGCTCAATGGCAACGAGTTCTATGCGGTCGAATTTCGCTTCTCCACTACGACCAATTGCACCGCTCGCAACAACCTGAGCGACGCACCGATTCATCTGCGCGACAGCGCCACCGCCACGCTGAATTCGAACCTGGTCACGGCTGTGCCGGGGATGTTCGTCAACGCTTCCGTCGGCGACCTGCATCTGGTGGCCTCAGCGACCAATGCGATTGACAAGGCGCCGACCCTTTCCACCGTGACGAACGACTTCGACGGCGAAAGCCGGCCCCGAGGCGCCCGTTCCGACATCGGCGCCGATGAATTCTCGACTAATGCGCCGCCGTCATTCTCCGGAGTGAGGGTGAGCGGCCCGAATGCCGTCGTCGGCATCCTGACTCTGCTCGGTGAAAGCTACGATCTGCTGCGTGCCAGTGATCTGGCCGGGAGCGACTGGACGGCAATCGCGACCAATCTTCCCGGGTCCGGCGGCGTGATTTCGGTTACGGATGCCAACTCTGCCATCCAGCCCGGAGGATTCTATCGGTCGAGACTATCGCCCTGACGCGGCAAGGACTTAGACTTTAGACTTCAGGCCAACCCCGCTCTGCCCCACAATAGGAGGCATGATGACTCTCGCTGGATGGAGTATTGCCCGTCGTCTGGCGGTGGGCGCACTGGGCCTGCAGGTGCTGGCGGTCGCGGGCAACCTCAGGGCGGGGAACGCGGCGGAGGTTGACAAGCTGTTTGGCCAATGGGCTCGGGCCGATTCGCCGGGGGCAGCCGTGGTGGTCATCAAGGACGGCGCGGTCGTTTATCAGCAGGGTTACGGCTGCGCGGACCTCGAGCATCACATCCCGATCACTCCGCAAACGCGCTTTGATGTCGCATCCGTGGCCAAACAGTTCACCGGGTTGTCCGTGGCGATGCTCGTTCAGCAGGGAAAGCTCTCGCTCGATGACGACATTCACAAGCATCTGCCCGACGTGCCGGATTTCGGGAAGCCAATCACGATCAATAACCTCGTCCATCACACGAGCGGCCTGCGCGACTGGCCGGAAACCCTGGCCCTCTCGGACGTGGACATGGAGGCGCCGATTACCCTGGACATGATTCTCGAAATGGTCCGCCGCCAGCGCGAGCTGGATTTCGCGCCCGGCGAGGAGGAGCAGTATTCCAACACCGGCTACAACCTGCTGGCGGCAACGGTCGCCAAAGTCACGGGACAGTCGTTTCGCACCTGGACCGACCGGAACCTCTTCCAACCGCTGGGGATGAAACACACGTTAGTCTGCGACGATCCCGCCGAAGTCCTCGTGGATCGCGCCCTTTCCTACGCCCCCGACGGCACAAGCGGGTTCCACCGGGTGGTGAGCCAGTTGGCGGCTCAAGGGTCCAGCTCGCTATTCATCTCCCCCGAAGACATGGGCCGATGGCTGCTCAACTTCCAAACCGCGCAGGTGGGGGGCAAGGCGACCATCGAGCTGATGCAACAGCCGGGCAAGTTGAACAGCCGCAAGAAGGTAGATTATGCCTTCGGTTTAGCGCTGGGCCGGCATCAAGGAATGGCGACCGTCTCACATAGCGGCAGTTGGGCCGGATACCGCAGCTACACCGTCTGGGTGCCGGAAAAGCGGTTCGCCGCCGCTATCCTGGCGAATACGAGCAACATGGACACGCGGGATCTGGCCCTGAAGATCACCGACCTTTATCTCGGCATCCCTACGGCGCCTTCTTCGCCAGCCTCCGCCCAGCCGCCCGCCGCAGTGAAAGCGGATCCCGCTGCCTGGGGACCCTTTCTGGGCACATACCGTTTGGGTCCCGGCTGGCTGCTTACGATTACGCGCGAGGGCGACCAGCTTATGGTCCAGGCAACTCATGAAGACAAATTCCGTATGACACCGGTATCCGACACAAACTTCTTCGTCGAAGCCTATGGGTCGCCAGTGGCTTTTGTCCGTCAAAGCACCGGGGCCGTCACCAACCTGCTCTATCGCGGCATCAACGCCCCGAAGTTGAACGTGCCCGAATCCACGCCTGCCCGCCTCGCGCCTTACGTGGGCGATTATTGGAGCGAAGAACTGCGCGTCGTCACTCGCCTGGAAATCCACAATGGCAGCCTGGCCGTGTGCCTGCGTTCAGGCCGCTGGATCCATCTGCTTCCCACGGGTGCGGACCGCTTCGATGCCGAATACGGAGGAATCGCCCTTCAGTTCACGCGAAACGCAGCCGCCGAGGTCACGGAGGTGAAGGTAAGCAGTGGGCGCGTGCGGAATCTCCGACATACGCGCGTGGTGCTGCCCAAGACCAGAGGTATGGCCCTGTCCGTCATGCTGCGCCTCTGCCCGGTCGAAAGGACTTGCACTTAAAGTGCGCTGTTCAATGACTCCGGCTCTCATCCACGGCTTTGCCGGGGGCGGGCTCGGCGCGAGCGGGGCGCCTTGACTGTCAGGGCCTCGACATCCGCAAGGTCTTTTTGCCTCCCACTAGCGCGTTTATTCCTGAGCGCAAGAAGTCTTGGAAGTCGCGCGGCAGCGGGATCATAGGCGTGCGCGGTTTGGCGCAGTAGTTCGACTCCTTCAAGGCGTTTCACCAGCGGCTGTCGGCGCCAGAACCGCACATTGCTCCCGAGGTCGTGCAGATCCATCACTGCGATCTTCGTCCGATTGACGCGCGCATTCCTGGCCCGTGGCGATATCATACGACAGCTTAGGCATGTTCACGGTCGATTGCACGCACAATTCACACAATTCACATT
>Ga0335078_10015474_pt1 | contig 11328 bp, 7 predicted proteins | sample Lox_Sample_32_FD_206711 | JGI IMG/M metagenome (GOLD analysis project Ga0335078, IMG submission 206711) | Soil microbial communities from Loxahatchee National Wildlife Refuge, Florida, United States - Lox_Sample_3.2 | ecosystem: Environmental > Terrestrial > Soil > Wetlands | place: USA: Florida...
ACTCGTGGGTGCGCAGGACGGCGGTTGACGCGCGATAAAGATCGCACTGGCGCGGTGGTTCGTCGAGGTTCAGCAGTGTGGCCTGCCATGTCCTCCACTGCGCGACGTAGTGCTCGCGAATCTCCGAATAGTCCTCGAAAAGCGTAGACCGAACCTGCTGTCCCGCCTCAGTCCACATCGACCCGAAGCCCAGGGCGAGCACGAACTCTCCTTTGCAGGCGTCGAGATCGACTTCTCCAGTGAACGCAATATTGCCGTTTTCTGCGCGGTTGTACTCCCATTCCATCTGGAAATGTTGGGAGATATCCTGCCAACCATCGGAAGCACCGACAAATCCCACCGACATCTTCTTCCACGGTGCCGCGGAGGCAAAAGCAAGGGTGACTCCGCTGTGCTCTGCGAAAAACATCGTGAAGCCTTTGTAATCTGCGATCCAGCCCGTGTTACCGTACCCGCAATTGGCCAGGTGGGGCGAGAGTAAAGCGAAGAGCCGGTAGTCGGTGAGTTTCCCTTGCAACGGTTCGAAGCGGATCTTCTGCAGGACGACACTGCGGTAGGGATCGGTCAGGACCTCTTTGTGAATGCGGTAGCGTCCACTGTTGTCGGTATTAATCAGCTCAAATGCCGGGATCCCGGGCTCGAACGGACGGTTCTCGAAAGTGCAATGCCGTTTCTCTTCGGAAAAGAAGTTGCTGCCGTTGGTTACGATGAGCCCCATATCACGAGTGCAGGCCTGGTCGACGCGCGGGTAGTAGACCTCGTTGAGGATGCCGTGACTCAGGGTGAACCAGACTTTGCTGTGCTGGTTCAGTGCTGTGCCGGCGCCGGTTTTCGCGCTTGAGGTCCAGCGTGGCGGAATACCTGGCCAGCCCGGCGCGAAACGTATAGCTGAATCACTCATACAATCTCTTTCCTTGGGCGGACAGGCACCCAGAAGAATTGACAAACGTTTTACAAGGCATGATTCGCGCTTGTTCGGCAGGCGTCATCAGATAATTTAGTGGCCTGGATAAATGTGAATTGTAACCAACCCCAGATCAACGATAATAGACCACTCGGGTGGAGAAAGATGGCCGTAAGATTAGATGCGCGAACCTGGAGCATCGTAGCAGTGCTGAGCGCCAGTTGCGCCGTGTGCCTCATGGCGCGCGCCGAGGATCTCCCGCGGCCGGCCCTCGTCTCCCCACTCGATCGCGGATTCTCGGGTCTCTATAACCTCGACTTTGAGGGCGCACAAAAAGACTTTGCAGCCTGGCAAGCACAGCATCCCGAGGACCCGGTCGGTCCCGTAAGCGAAGCTGCGGGATTTCTGTTCTCTGAGTTCAACCGGCTGGGGGTGCTGGAGGCGCAGTTTTACGAGAACGATGACGCGTTCGTTTCTCGCCCCAAGCAGACCCCCGATCCGGCGCTAAGGGAACACTTTCAACAGGCGATTGGCCGGGCAGAGAGTTTGGCCCATACCCGGCTCGCGAAAGATCCCAAAAATCGCGACGCGCTCTTTGCCCTGACCCTGGCGGCGGGACTGCAGGCCGATTACACTGCCCTGATCGAAAAGCGGAACCTGGCCTCCCTGCACTTCACGAGAGACGCTTCCTCCGAGGCGCAGAAGCTGCTGGCAGTTTGCCCGGACTGCTATGACGCGCTGCTCGCCACCGGATTCAGCAAGTACATCATCGGCAGTTTGGCCGCACCCTTTCGCTGGATCCTGCGCATGGGTGGTTTGCCCGGTGATAAGAAAGGTGGCATCGACGACCTGCAAACCACCGCTGAGCATGGCCACTATCTAGCGCCGTTCGCCAGAATCCTCCTTGCGATTGCGTATGTACGAGAAAAAGACAAGCCCCGGGCACTCCAATTGCTCAGCGGGTTGCAGCTTGAATATCCCCGAAACACGCTGTTTCCGCGCGAGATCGCGCATTTGCAGGCCTCCCGCTAACTCCAGCGACACGTTGCTCGTCGCCGCGCTCCGGCCATTCACAAGAAATTCACCCGTTTGTAACCCTCCTGTAACACTGCGCCGATAGAACGAGGACATCCATAATCCAAGGAGGAATTGTCTGGTGATGCGCAAAATCGTGCTGCTGTTGGTGTGCGGCCTTCTGTCACTGCCGGCAGTTGGGCAGACCACTCTGAACGGAGCCGGCGCGACTTTCCCCTATCCAATCTACTCAAAATGGTTCAGCGAATATCACAAGATGCACCCCGATGTTCAAATCAACTATCAGTCCATCGGAAGTGGCGGCGGAATCCGGCAGGTCACGGAAGCCACGGTGGAATTCGGGGCCAGTGACATGCCGATGACCGATGATCAGATCAAGGAAGCTGAGTCCAAACTGAAGACCAAGGTTTTCAATCTTCCGACAGTTTTGGGCGCGGTCGTGCCAGCGTACAACATTCCGAGCGTTAACGGCGAGGTGAAGTTCACTCCCGACGTGCTGGCTGGCATTTTTCTGGGTCGAATCACCAATTGGAATGACCCCGCCATCGCTAAGGTCAATCCCGATCTCAAATTCCCCAACCAGGAGATCATCGTCGTGCACCGCTCTGACGGCAGCGGCACAACCTTCATCTGGACCGACTATCTCTCCAAAGTAAGCGCCGACTGGAAGAGCCTGGTGGGCAGCAACACTTCTGTGAAATGGCCCAAGGGCCTGGGCGGGAAGGGTAACGAAGGCGTCGCGGGATCGATTCGGCAGTTGTCCGGCGCGATCGGCTACGTCGAGCTGATCTATGCCTTGCAAAACAACATTCCTTACGGGAGCGTGAGGAATTCTGCGGGCGTATTTGTGAAGGCGTCGCTGGAAGGCGTCACTGCGGCGGCAGCTTCAGCTCCGAAAATGCCGGCGGATTTCCGCGTCTCTATTACGAATGCTCCCGGCAAGGATGCTTATCCAATCTCCAGCTTCACGTGGCTGCTGATCCCGGAGAAATCAAAAGATGCAGCAAAGGGCAAGATCCTGTCGGACTTCCTCAACTGGATGGTCACGGACGGACAAAAGATGACATCAGCGCTGGCTTATGCGTCGCTTCCAGATAATGTGGCGGCGAAAGAAAAAGACACGATTAAGCAAGTCAAATAGACTCCCCGATCACGGGGAGTTTTCATTCATCGCGGTAAAAAAGGAGAGGATGATGAAGGCTGCGTGGAAAGTGTGTGCAATTTTGTTTCTGGCGACGGCGCTGCTTGGGCAAGACAGCACTGCGACCAAACCGAAGAAGGCGAAAGCGGCAGCTGCGGCGCTGACAGCAGCAGACATTCAATCGCTGAAAGATGCGATCGCGTCACAGCAAGCCGCCTTGCAGCAGCAGCAACAGCAGATTCAGGAATTGCGCGATGAACTGAAGCGCAAGGATCAGACCGTACAGCAAGCACAGACAGCCGCCAGCGACGCGGCTGGCAAAGCCGACGCGGCCCAGGCTCAGGCTGCGCAACAACAGGAGACGGTTACCGCGCTGAAAAGCGATGTCACCGACCTCAAGAGCGGCATGGCCAACACGGTCATGACTCTGCAGGAAACGCAGAAAGCCGTTTCGGATCCTCCAACGGCGCTTCACGTGAAGGGGATCACGATCACACCCGGTGGTTTCATTGCGGCTGAATTTGTCCGCCGTTCACGAGCTCTCGGCTCGGATATCAACACGCCCTTCAATTCCGTGACTATGCCTGGCGCCTCCGCCAGCAGTATGTCGGAGTTTTTCGGGTCCGGCCGCCAGTCGCGTATATCGTTGCTGGGCGAAGGGCGTCTGAAGAGCGTGAAAGTATCCGGTTATTACGAATCCGATTTTCTGTCGGCCGGAGTAACTTCCAACAATAACCAGAGCAACAGCTACACGCTCCGCCAACGCCAGGTGTGGGGCCAGGCGGCATTCGACAACGGCTGGAGCTTTACCGGCGGCCAAATGTGGAGTCTGGTGACGGAAACCAAGCACGGCGTTGATAACCGGACCGAAGCCCTTCCCATGACCATCGACGCGCAATATAACGTGGGCTTCAGCTGGGCACGGCAATACGGATTGCGCGTAGCCAAGAACTTCAACAGCAAGGCCTGGTTTGCAGTTTCTATGGAGAACCCGCAAGCAACGCTCACCACCCACAACAACGGCAACAACTTCCTTGTGGGTTCGGCGGGAACCGGCGGCGGCCTCTACAACCTCAACGCGAATTACTCTTTCAATCCGTCGCCCGACATCGTCGCCAAACTCGTATTCGAACCTGGCTTCGGACACTACGAGATCTTCGGCGTCTACAGCCGGTTCCGCGACCGCGTCTTTCCTTGCGGAGAGGCATCGGCTACTTTTCCCTGCGGTCCCGGTGCGGGTACGACTCCGAGCGCGGCGGGCGCTTTCAACAGTTCGAAGAACGGCGGAGGTTTTGGCGCCAACGTTCGCTGGTCGTTCCTGAACAAACGCCTCGACTTCGGACTACACGGTTTCGGTGGCAGCGGAGTCGGCCGGTACGGCTCAGGCGGTCTTCCTGACGTCTCAGTGCATGCCGACGGCACACTGGATCTGGTTAAGAGCTACCAGGGCCTCGCAACTCTCGAGTGGCACGGACCAAAAATCGATGTCTACCTGAACGCCGGCGCGGAGTACGCCAGCCGCGCGGCTGACTTCGATCCGCTCACGGGCAAGTACGTGGGCTACGGTTCCCCGAACTTCAGCAATGCCGGTTGCTTCACAGAAGTCCAGCCTGGCTCCGGAGGCTTCGCCCCCGGCGGCCTTGCCAATTGCACCTCGGATACTCGTTTCCTTGTGGAAGGAACAGCGGGCTTCTGGTTCAAGTTGTACGACGGCTCGAAGGAGAAAGTGAACCGTGGCCGCGTTCAGTGGGGTCCGCAATTCTCCTACGTTGACCGCAATACCTGGTCGGGCGTAGGCGGCGAACCGCACGGGTTGGACGGCATGATCTTCACGTCGTTCCGTTATTACCTGCCGTAACGCAAGACCCGGGATGTATAGGCCCGGAGGGCAGACCACACCGGCACCTGAACTGCAGAGAACTTAGTTCAGGTGCCGGTTTTTTCCCGCTCGCCGCGGGATGAGCTGAGATGTTTTATACTGTGTTTCCACCATGCTTCCAGGGGGCATCCTTTGGGGGCAACGGGGCTTCAGAAAGACCCTGATCGGCTGGAAGAATTCACTCGCGATGATGCAGTAAGTGCGCGTCAGTCATGGCTCGTATTTCGCTCGACAACCCACAGTATTACCTCAACCGGGACACTTCATGGCTCGCGTTCAACCGGCGTGTGCTCGAAGAGGCGGGCGACGAAGGTAATCCACTTCTGGAGCGTCTGAAGTTCCTGGCGATCTCAGCAAGCAACCTCGACGAATTCTTCGAAGTACGTGTGGCTGCGATGGTGCAGCAAATCGAGGATGGCTACAACGAGGCCGGTCCGGACGGCTTGACCCTGACCGAGAAACGCGACCTGCTGAGCAAGCTGACCCACGAGTTCGTCGACGATCAGTATGACTGCTGGAATGCGCGACTGCGTCCGGCGCTGTCGGAGAACGGCATTCGCGTGCTGGGCCTGCACGAACTCGATCCGCAAGCGCTGCACTTTGTCGATGAGTACTGCGAGAAGGAACTGGATCCTCTCCTGACGCCAGTGACCGTCGATCCGGCTCATCCATTCCCGCGGGTGATCAACAAAGCTCTGTGCGTAGGGTTTCTGCTTCGGCGCCGCCGGCGATCGGCTCTGACTTATACAGGCGTAGTGTCGGTGCCGCGAGCTCTGCCACGGCTGGTTCGCCTTCCGTCGGAAGGTACGGCAGACTTTATCTTCCTGGCCGATTTAGTCGCGCATCATGCGGTGCGAATGTATCACGGCTACGACATCGTTTCGTCGGCGCCCTTCCGTGTCACGCGAAACAGCAATCTCTACCTAGCCGAAGAAGAGGCCCGGAGCCTGTTGGAATCGGTCCGCGCCGAACTGCATAACCGCCGCAAGGGCGATGCCGTGCGCATGGAGATCGAGGCTGGCGCCGATCCGGAAATCATCGACCGGCTGCGCACCAATTTCGAGCTCGATCCTTGGCAGGTGTTTCCGGTCAACGGCCCTGTAAACCTTCTGCGGCTGTTCAATGTCTACGAGCAGGTGAAGCGTCCTGATCTGAAATACCGTACCTTCTCCCCGCGGGAACTGCGTCTGACTTCCAAGTCCAAGGACTTGTTCGAGGAGTTGCGCGGGCATGACATCCTTCTGCATCACCCCTACGATTCCTACGACGCGGTGGTTTCGTTCATCGAATCGGCGTCTGCCGATGAGAATGTTCTTTCGATCAAGCAAACTCTTTACCGCACCAGCGAGCATTCGCTGATTGTGCCTTCTCTCATCGATGCCGCCTCGCGCAAGGAAGTGACGGCTGTCGTCGAATTGAAGGCCCGGTTCGACGAGGCCTCGAATATCCGCTGGGCACGCGATCTGGAAGATGCGGGCGTGCAGGTTTTTCATGGCTTAGTAGGCCTCAAAACTCACTGCAAGCTTTCTCTGTTGGTTCGCCACGATCCGGATGGCGTAACCCGCAGTTACGCGCACATCGGTACAGGCAACTACAACGCGACGACGGCGCGAATCTATACCGATCTCAGTTTGTTTACGGCGAACCCCGAAATCACGCGCGCGGTGCACGATGTGTTCAGTTTCCTGACCGCGTATGCCGAAAATCCCAGCTACGAACCCCTTCTGGTCGCGCCGCTCGACCTGGCTGAGAAATGTATCGCACTGATTGACCGCGAAGCAGAACACGCGCGCCAAGGCAAGGAAGCCCGCATCATCGCAAAGATGAATGCGCTCCTCGATAAGACTATCGTCCAGGCTCTGTACCGAGCTTCCCAGGCGGGAGTGCAGATCGACTTGATCGTCCGTGGCATTTGCGCCCTTCGTCCGGGAGTCCGGGGCGTCAGTGACAACATCCGGGTGCGCAGCATTGTAGGCCGCTTCCTCGAACATAGCCGTATTTATTACTTCGCGAACGGCGGCGAAGAAGAAATCTACATGGGGAGCGCGGACTGGATGCCGCGCAACCTTTACGAACGCGTTGAGGTCCTGGTGCCTCTGCGGGACGAGATGTTGCGGGAGCGGGTACGGCATGAGATTCTGGATGCCTACTTAGCCGACAACCGCAAGGCGCGGGTGTTGCTCCGCGACGCGACGTATATTCACGCTTGGCAGCCCCTGCATGGGAAGCGCAATCGCAGGCCCCCGACGGGTGCTGCAGCTTTCAGTTCGCAGGATTTCCTGATCAGTGTGGCGGAAGGGAAGTCGCCGGCCGTTTTACCCGCGGCGGCACCCACACGCAAACGAAGAGTAATGATGGGAAAGGAACGATAGGTCCTAGATGATCCTCTATTTCTTGCGCCATGCGAGTGCGGGCGAGCACTTTGCAAATCCGAAAAAGGACGAGAAGCGCGCTCTCGACAAGGAGGGCATCGAGCAGTGCGGTTATATCGGGCGGGCGCTCGCGGCTCTTGACGCCCAGGTCGACGCCATCGTATCGAGCCCGCTGAAAAGGTGCACACAGACCGCTTCGCTTGTAGGCAATGAGCTTGGGTACGAAGGCAAATTGCAGATCGACACCGGGCTGCGCCCCGAGGCTGGACTCGCCGACTTCCGCAAGCTTCTGGAAAAATACTCGCGCCAGGAAGCGATCATGGTGGTGGGGCACAACCCGAACCTGAGCCAGTTTCTTGGCGCAATCATCAGCGACTCCGGCTGCGAAGCGTCGCTGGAACTGAAAAAAGGCGCCGTCGCCAAGGTGGAAATGCGGCGTACTTCGGGGACGCTGCAGTGGTGTGTAACGCCCAAAGTTCTACGCACGCTCTACGACAGTGCGGTGGAAAGTTCCCGTCCAAAGACTTCGCGGAAGTAGTCGTGCTCCTTCTCGATCGCCCACAGTTCCAGGTCCACGCCCATGCGACGCCGGGGAACCAGGGTTAGCTTGACTTCTGCCGACCGCACTCCGATGCGCACCTTCTGCACCGCGCGGCTGCGCCCCAGATTCAATGCTCGCGCCAGACGAAGCAACAGGATGGCCTTCTGCACGTTGGCGCGATCAGCGGTATCCACGACTTTCATGGGACCGTCTTCCATGGTCGGTCGCGATTTCCCCAGATAACGCGCAACCGCCGCGATGATGCGCCGCTGCTGCGGCGTGTATCCAAGAATCTCGGAGTTGGAGATGATGTAGTGCGTGTGGCGATGCCGTCCGTTGCGGTTCACGTAATCGCCCACTTCGTAGAGCATGGCGGCGGCTGAGAGCCACTCGTGATATTCCGGGGGCAGGCGATGCACCGAGCGTAGCGCAGAGAACAGAAGTGTCGCGGAATCGCGCACGTCCAGCGCATGCTTCCGGTCGACCCGGTAGTGGTCGACGGCTTTCATAATTGACTCCCAGCGTTCGGATTCAATCTGCCGTCCCGAGCGCGTGCTGCGATCGTAGTCGGCGGCCATCTGCGCGAGAATGCCGTCGCGCAGCCCGAGCGGTGAATAACGAAAGGCCTTGAGGTGAAGGCGGTCCAGCAATTCCTGGTAGACCATCGCGCCGGCCACGATGATCTCCGCGCGTCTCGGACCAATCCCTTCGATCTTGCGGCGCTCCGTGACCGGCAGGCGCGCCAGGCGTTTCGCGATTCGCGTCATCTCGGCCCGCGAGACCACCGGCCGGCGGCTCCCGCCGCGGCGCAAGTGCGTAGCGACGGCAGCGAGCGCTGCCGCCGTACCCGATGTCGCGATCACGTTCTTGACTCTCGCCGCAGCGATACGGGAGTCAATCCGTCCAACCTCCCGTGCGATGAAGCCGCGCAGCCGTTTCTGTTCGCCCTTGCGGGATGGGTCGTGAGCGAGGAATTCGTCCGTCAGCCGGACCGCGCCCAGAGGCAAGCTGACGGCGTCGCTGATGTGGCCGCCATGCGTTACGGTCAGCTCGCAACTGCCCCCGCCAAGGTCGATCATGAGGGTTGGAGAACTGTCCACCCTCGGGCCGGAGACGAGCCCCAGATGGATCAGGCGGGCTTCTTCCACGCCTGAGATGATCTCAACCCGCCAGCCCGTCGCCGAGCGTACCCATTCAAGGAAAGCTTGAGAATTGCGAGCATCCCGCAGTGCGCTGGTTGCAACCACACGCACGCTGTCGGTCACGACCTGCTGTGTCGCCCGATGGAAGCGCCGTAGCACCTTCACTGTTTCTGCCATCGATTCTGGCGTAAGGAAACCGGAACGAAAGGCACCTTCACCCAACCGTGTGACCTCACGGTCCTCGTGCAGTGGCCGCAACCTTCCGCGGAGCAGGCGCGCGATCTTCAGGCGAACCGAGTTCGAGCCGATATCAACCGCGGCAAACGTGGGCATGGGGAAGCCTCACAGTGTACATGCACTCAGCAGGGTCGTCACCGACGATTACGATATGGCTTGCGCGATCGGCGGATCATTGAGGAGGTTTCAAGGAGGTGGCGTAACCGGCTTGTTGATTCGAAGGTCTACGCGGCGGAGTCAGTTTGTTCCTTGCCAGGAGCGGCGGCTCCGCTCAGTCTGTGCGGGCCTTTCGATGGTCCAGCCGGGACGAGCTCCGGAACGGGCTTTGTCTGTAAGGCGGACACTTCTGCAACTGCGCGGCGGAATTTGCCCCCAGTTACGTTGTGCAGGGCGGCCACCAGCGACGACTCGTTGACGTTGCCCAAGCTCGCGACTGCGGACTCTTTCAGAGTCAGCCAGTCATGCCAATCTCCTATTACATCCTGCAATCGCTTCAGTTGCGCAAGGAATTCTGTCGCTTCTGCCGACCTCGGGGCGAACTCCGCCGCATAGCGCGCCCTCTTGACGGCGACGCGATAGCGATGGAGCACATCTTCTGTTAACTTTGCTTCCGGGCCGCGAGCCTGAGCTAGCATCCCTCGGGCCGCCAGTAGAGGATCGCTACCGGTCTTAACTCTCAGCTCTTTCAGTGCGCGCCTCAGGCGTTTTCGAATCCCACAGATCGCATCTTTCTGCAATATCTTACGAAGTCTTTTTTCATGTTTTGCACGAAGTTCGATAAGGCCTTGCGTGAGTTGCGTCTTGCGGCGTGGTTCCTGCGCAATCTTGAAGCTGCGCAGAGCCGCGAGTTGGACGTCAAGGTCGCGCACCTTGCCCGCGCGCTTGCGAATCTGATCGAGAAGCTTCAGGAGCTTCTTCTGGTTGCGGCTGCGCTCAGGAATCACTTCTTCGAGCAACGTTTGCAGCCGTCGCGCAGTTGTGCGGAAGCTGTGAACGCGGTCGGCCTGCTGGCTCGAGGATAGCTTCAGCAGACTCCGTTCGGTCTTCTGAAAAAGATGGTGACATCGTTCGGGACTAATAGACATAGACAAAATAAAAAGCGCTCAGGCCAGAGGGGGAAACACGGTCCGCCAACTCCACCGGCCTTTGTGTTTCAGTTTTAGCGGTACTTAGGAATTCTGGGGTCCCCGCGCAGGTCGTTCGCTGCAGCAGAAAAGCTTCCTGATTTTAACACCTTTGTAACAAGTCTCTGCTACGGTTAGGACGAATGGCCAACCCCGCGTTACCACGGCCTGATATGCCCGGTCCGCAACCCGTTGAAGAAACGAAGGTTACATCCGTACCGGCGCACCCCGCAGCGCCTCTATTGCGGACTTCTCGCGGAGAAATTCCCGACCGTCTTTTCCAAGGCGCGATGACCGCCTGCGGTTTTGCCGTTCTTGGGGTCTTGGTTCTCATCGTCTACGAACTTATAACGGGATCCCGCCTCTCGTGGCACGCATTTGGGTTCAAGTTCTTCGTCGCCGGCGATTGGGATCCGGTCAACGAACACTTTGGCGCTCTGCCCTTCATCTACGGGACTCTGGTTTCTTCGCTTCTGGCGCTGCTTCTTGCCGTTCCTTTGGCGGTGGGAGTTGCCGTATTCACGACCGAGATGTGCCCCAAAGCTCTGCGAGGTCCCCTCTCGTTCTTTGTAGAACTCCTGGCGGCCATCCCCAGTGTCGTGTATGGGCTGTGGGCGATGTTTATTTTGGTGCCGCTTCTGAGCGGCTACGTCCAGCCGTTCCTGCAAAAGACTCTGGGCTGGACGACGCTGTTCGAGGGTTATCCCATCGGTTACTCGATGCTGGCGGCCGGGATCATCCTGGCCATCATGATCATCCCCATCATCTCCTCGATCACGCGGGAAGTACTGATGGTCGTACCGCAGCATCAGCGTGAAGCGGTGCTTGCGCTCGGGGCCACGCGGTGGGAGATGATTCGCATCGGCGTCTTGCGCAATGCAAGAGCCGGGATTGTGGGTGGGATTATTCTTGGTCTGGGACGCGCTCTGGGCGAAACCATGGCAGTGACCATG
>Ga0335078_10015475_pt1 | contig 11327 bp, 6 predicted proteins | sample Lox_Sample_32_FD_206711 | JGI IMG/M metagenome (GOLD analysis project Ga0335078, IMG submission 206711) | Soil microbial communities from Loxahatchee National Wildlife Refuge, Florida, United States - Lox_Sample_3.2 | ecosystem: Environmental > Terrestrial > Soil > Wetlands | place: USA: Florida...
TGCCGCCACGTGTGTGGCTCGTAATGGTTGGCATATCCGATGTTGCCGGTGTGATACGGCCAGCCGAACGAAACCGCGCACAGACTTACGAGCGGGAAAGCCAAAGCCATGGGCAGGACCCACCGGCACCGGGCGATGATGCCGTCCAGGAGGCACGCCGCTCCTACAGCGACCGCCGGTAAGATGGGCGCGACATATCGGACGTCCTTGTTGCCGCCGAAGGCAAACACCAGGAAGGGAGCCAGCCACGGAAGCAGGCAGGCAAGCTCGCGAAACAGCTCGAATTGACGCTTCCATACGGCAATAACAGCCGCCGCCGCGGTCAGCCCAAGATAGTATGGCGAGATACCCCACTCCGCTACAATCCCGAGATACTTCCACAACGCCATCGGCGAAAAGATCGGTCCGGTGCCCTGAACCAGCGCCGACTTGCCGAATCCGGCGGAGATGGCGTTCCGCAAAGTAGGCCACCAGTGCAACACATACCAAGGTGTAGCCAGGATCGCGGCAGGCACGCAAATCGCGAGAAGCGTGCGAAGCCGGTCGCGGCGTTTCACGATCGCCATTAGCACCATCGGACCGGCAAACAGCGGATAATCGGCCTTTAGCAACAAGCCGACCCCGCACACCACCCCAAGCGCCGCCGCGCTCCCACCCGATTCATCCCTTGCGCACAGCGTTAGCCAGAATGTCAAGGCTATTACCGCAGCCAACGGATACTCGACAAGATACCAGCGCGACAATCCATATAACAGAGGCAGTGAACCGACAATATATACGGCGATCAAGCCGGCGCGTTGCCCGCGGAGTCGTCTGCCGATTGCGCACACCGCGCCAAATAGAACCAGCATCGAGAACGTGTTCGCCAGATAGGCCACGTGCCAGCGCCGTCCGAACAGCCAGTAGAATGGCAATGGTAAGGCCGTAATCAATGGGGCTTTGAATCCCAAGGCCGCGAGAAACTGTTTCGCCAGCCCAGGTAGTCCTCCTCCGACCCAACTGTCGTACAAAGTCAGACTGTTCGATAAGTACCAGGCATCGTCCCAATTCGGTGGCGCTCTATGTAGCCGCAGCCACCACAGGCTCACCGATGCGAAAAGGAAGAAGATAGCCCAGAAGATGATGAAACTCCTGTTGGCAATAGAGCGGTAAATAAGCAAGTTAGCCTCAACGAAAGTTACAGACGTGTATTACAAATGGGTTATCGGATGGATAACATCACCCGGACGCTCTAAGACCAATTTAGCAAGCGCCCAAATTGCCGGGCTATGCGGATTTTGTAAAAGTATATCCGTGTGGCGCAATCTGTTAACGCCGTATCGCCTCCCCGTGACAAACTTCCCACCACCCCGCCCGCCACGATCCGTCGGTGCTACTCTGGACGCCGGAGCCTGAAAGCGTTGTCCCATCGCCGATTCACTCGCCGAAAGCTGCTCGCCGCGTCCGCCGCGCTTCCAACGACCGTCGCCGCACAATCCCGCCGCGTCTCCGACAGCTATGCCGATATCCTGCGGCCGCCCGATTCCGTCACCGCCTACGCCGACACCGACCGCATGCCTCTTACCCGCGAAGGCTCCAGTTGGACGTCTAAAGACATCGCTGTGCTCGTCGATCTTCAAGGCCCGACCCTTCCAGTCAGCATCGAAGCTCCCGGCACGGGACTCTCGCGCATCCACCTGCGCTGGCGCGCCGCTGTTTCCGAAACATGGCAGATTCTCGGCGACCAATGGGAGCGCAGCTATGGCGATCTCGAATGGCGCGGCATTGTCGGCGACCGCGTGCTGCCCTGGTATTTTCTGGCATTCGATGGCCAGTCCACGCATGCGTATGGCGTCGGTACCGGATGCGCGTGCTTCGCCTTCTGGCAGGTCGATCCCGGCGGTATTTCGCTCTGGCTCGACGTTCGCAACGGCGGCGCCCCCGTCCAACTCGGCCAACGTACTCTCCGGGCCGCGACCGTCCTCACGCAGCGCGGCGCCCGCGGCGAGAGCGCCTTCGATTCGGCCCGCCGATTCTGCCGCGCTCTCTGCCCCGATCCGCGACTCGCCGCCTATCCCGTCTACGGCGGCAACAATTGGTATTACGCCTACGGCCGCAACTGCTCCGCCGCCGATATCGAGCGCGACTCCACCCTCATCGCCGAACTGTCTCCGTCCGGCGGCAATCGTCCGTTCATGGTGATCGACGATGGCTGGACACCCGCCAACACCGTCGGGCCGTGGGACCGCGGGAACGAGCGCTTTCCCGACATGTCGGCGCTCGCCGCCTCCATGAAGAAGCGCGGCGTGCGCCCCGGGATCTGGCTGCGCCCGCTCGCCACCACCTCGCCCATCCCCGAAAGCGCGCGCCTCCGCCCGCGTTCCGCCGCCCGCCAGCATACCCTCGATCCCACTGTCCCCGAAATGCTCGACCTGGTGAGTCAGGACATCCGCCGCCTCGTCTCCTGGGGCTTCGAGATGGTGAAGCACGACTACACCAGCTACGACCTCATGGGCCGCTGGGGTTCGACCATGGCGGCCGACCTGACCGCCAACGGCTGGCACTTCGCCGACCGCGGCCGCACTACCGCCGAAATCGTCCTGTCACTCTACCGCGCCATTCGCGAGGCGGCCGATCGCGCGCTCGTCATCGGCTGCAACACCTTCGGACACCTGGCCGCCGGCTTGGTGGAATTGCAGCGCACCGGTGACGATACCAGCGGGCGCGACTTCAACCGTACGCGCCGCATGGGCGTCAACACCCTCGCCTTTCGCGCGCCGCAGCATCGCGCGTTCTTCGATCTGGATGCCGATTGCGCGCCCATCACGCCGGACGTCTCGTGGGACCTTGCATCGCGCTGGCTCGATCTGGTTTCCCGCAGCGGCACCGCGCTCTTCGTCTCGCCCGATCCCAAGGCCCTGACCGGCGAAACCAAAGCCGCCATCCGCCGCGCATTCCTGGCAGCCTCGAAGCCGCAGCCCATCGCCGAGCCCCTCGATTGGATGGATACACCCACGCCCTCGCGCTGGCGGATTCAAGGGAAAATCGCGGAGTACGATTGGTACGGTCCCGAAGGCGGCTCGCCGTTTCCAAAGTGACAGTAGAATCGCTATATGGTTCGCGTCCTCTTCATCCTGCTCTTCCCCCTGCTTCTCGCAGCGGCCGATCTCCGCATCGACCACATCACAGTCGTCGGTACCAGCGTCCAGCGGATGCAATCGGCGCTTTCTTCCGTCGGCATTGCCACCGTCTATGGCGGCCCCCATATCGATCACACCACCGAGATGGCCCTTGTCAGCTTCCCCGATGGCTCCTACTTGGAATTCATCGCGCTCCAGCCCGGCGCGGCGCCTGATATGATCGATCGCCACGTCTGGGCCAAATATCTGCGCGGCGACGCCGGCCCCGCCGCCTGGGCGCTGCGTACGACGGACCTCGCTGCCGAAGTTCAGCGCCTCAAAGCCGCCGGCATTCCCGTCTCCGACCCGCAGCACAGCGGCCGCGACCGGCCGGATGGCGTCCATCTCGAATGGGAAACCGCCTCCGTCGGTCCGGAGCCGCGTGGCACGTTCTTTCCATTCCTCATCCACGATTTCACGCCGCGCAATCAGCGCGCGTTCCCGCAGGACCACCCCGTCAACAAAGATTTCCGCGGCGTCAGCGGCGTCGTCATTGCCGTTCGCGATCTGGACGCATCCGTCGGACAATTCCGACAGGCCTACGGACTCCCTGAGCCGTTGAAGCAGGTCGACAAGCAATTTGACGCACGGCTCGCGATGTTCGGTGGAACCCCGGTCGTGCTCGCGCAGCCGCTCACCCGGGACTCTTGGCTCGCCCAGCGCATCAACCAGTTCGGCGAACTCCCGTGCGCCTTCCTGCTCGCCGCCGATAACTCCGCGCGCTATCACGCTGCATCCACGTCCATCTGGTTCGGCCGCAAGATCTCCTGGTTCGACGCCGAAAAGCTCGGCTGGCGCCTCGGCTTCGAACCCGCCCACTGACCCCCGTCGTGGCGCACGCACTCGTGCGTGCAGCGCCGGCACTCCTGCCGGCGTTCCGGGGCCCGCGCCTATCGCGCCTCCACCACCATCACCCGGATCAGCGACCCATCCGCTCCGCCGCGATACACCCGCTCCGTAGCCTTCTTGAAGTCCGCCGGCTTGGCGTTCGGGATATCCAGAAACTGCTGCGGATTGCGATCCACCAGCGGGAACCACGAGCTCTGGATCTGCACCATGATCCTGTGCCCCGTCCGGAATGTATGAAACACGTCCGGCATCCAGTACTCGATCTTCTCAGGCTTGCCCGGCGTGAATGGCTCCGGCTGCGACAGGCTGTTGCGAAACTTCCCGCGGAATGGTTCGCCGCGAACCAGTTGCTGATACCCGCCCATGTACACGCCCTTCGGATTCGGGTCCGGATCGGGATAGTCGTTCGGATACACATCGATCAGCTTCACCACGAAGTCCGAGTCCGTTCCGCTCGTCGAGACGCGCAGCACCGGCGTAATCGGTCCCGCGATCGTCACATCGTGATCCAGCGGCTCGGTCTCGTACGTCAGCACATCCGGACGCGTCGACGCAAACCGCTGGTCGAAAGTCATGTAGTCCACCGGCATTCCCATTCCAGGTGCGAGATCTCCGGTCGAAGGCACCGGCTTGTTCGGGTCGCTCAGATACTCGTCGAATCCCGCCGCGGCGGGCGCGCTGAGCGACAACTTCCCATCAGCATCCAGGTATAGCGACCGCGCCGCGCTGTTCTTCGGTGGCCAAGCTTCCAGGCGATGCCATTCGTTGCGGCCCGTCTCGAACAACACCGCTTTCGGCATCGGTGCATCCGCGCTGGCCTTCAGTCCGTTGCCTTTGCCCTTCAGGTTCTGCACGAAAAACGGCAGCTCGACGTTCTCCTGGAAATACTCTCCCGTGTTCGATTTGAAATTCAGATTTCCCAGCGTGTCGCCGCGGTCGCGAGCCCAACCGCCATGACGCCACGGACCCATCACAAGCGTATCCGGCGCGATCGGTCCGTTCTTTTCCAGCGCGTTGAACAGCTTCAGCGGACCCGCCAGGTCCTCGGCATCGAACCAGCCGCCTACCCACATCACCGCCGGCGTCACGTGCTTCATATGCGGCGCCTGCGCGCGCGGCTGCCAGTAGTCGTCGTACGACGTGTGCTTGATCGTGTCGTCCCAATATACGTTGGTGTGCTTCAGATATCTCTCGTTGGCGTTCGAAACCGGCCCCATGCGGAGAAAGAAATCGTACGCATCCATGGTGCCCGGACTGAACGCCACCGACGGATGCGGCCGCTCCGGATCGGCCTTGCGCGGCAGAAACGACGAATAGAAGCGGAAATTCGCCGCCAGGTGGAACGCCCCGTTATGGTACCCGTCGTCTCCATTCCCTACATCGCCCATTGGCGCCTGCGGCGACACCGCCTTCAACGCCGGATGTGAATCCATCAATCCGTGCGCCGCGAAGAATCCCGGGTACGAAATGCCCCACATCCCCACTTTGCCGTTGTTGTTGGGGATATTCTTGATCAGCCAGTCGACCGTATCGTACGTATCGGTGCTCTCGTCGGTATCCTTCGGGCCGTCGTAATGCGTCTTGTGCGGACGCACGTCCACGAACACACCCTCCGACATGTACCGGCCGCGCACGTCCTCGTATACGAAGATGAAGCCCTCCTTCTCCGCCGCCATCGACGGGCCCACCTGCGTCTTATAGTTGTCGGCGCCGTACGGTCCGACGTTATACGGCGTCCGCTGCATGATGATCGGATACGGCTGCGACTGGTCCTTCGGCACATACACCGCCGCGAACAGCCGCACCCCGTCGCGCATCGGAATCCGGTATTCGTATTTGGTGTAGTGCGCCAGCGTGTATTCCAGGTTGGCGCGATCCGGGTTGGCCGGAGCCTGCGCCGCCAGCGGATGCGTCAGAAGTATCCCGAAGAAAACGATGAAGCTTGCGAATGCTCGACACATAATTCCGGAAGTGTAGCAAATCGCGCTCCCGCCTACGGAATCCAGCCGGACTCACTAACCAATGATGCCGGGCAGCGTCATTCCCCCAGGAGGGTTTATGAAAGTGTTCGTGTGCCTGCTCGCTCTCGCGCTGACGGCCGCCATCGCGGCCGACGACATCGCGGGCTCGTGGACTTTCGATCTGGTGCAATTCGGCGAGGAGACATCTCCCGCCCGCGTCGAACTGAAAACGAATGGCGAGACCGTCACCGGCACTCTCAACGAGCTGAAAATCGAAGGCACCTGGAAGGACGGCGTGCTCAAAGTCAAGGTCACGCGGCCCACCGGCAACGAGTGGGGTACAATCGAAGGCCGCCTCAACGGCGCCGATCTGCGCGGCACCGTCCATCGCGGCTCCGATAACCTCGAATGGGTCGCGCGGCGCGTGCCGGCGCCCTCGTCCGCCGCGCCCCAGACGCACGCCTTCGAGCCCACCGCCTTCCATCGATATTTCTCCGGTACCATCGCGCCGGCCCTCCACATCAACCCCGGCGACACCGTCCGCACCACCACCGTCGATGCCGGCGGCACCGACTTCACCGGCAAGCGCCGCTCTCTTGGCGGCAATCCCGAAACCGGCCCGTTCTACATCGAAGGCGCCATGCCCGGCGACACGCTGGTCGTCAAGTTCAACCGCATCCGCCTGAACCGCGACTCCGCCGGCAGCGGCGACCGCATTACCAACGACGCGCTCGCTGCCGGCTACATCCAGAACGCCAAGTACGACGACAACTTCAGCAGCGAATGGAAGCTCGACCGCGATGCCGGCGTCGCCATGCTCGCCAAACCATCCGAGCACTTGAAGAACTATCGCGTGAAGCTGCAGCCCATGCTGGGTTGCGTCGCGGTGGCCCCGTCCGACAAACAGACCGTCCGTTCCGGCTGGCTCGGGTCCTACGGAGGCAATATGGATTACAACGGCCTTCGCGAGGGCATCACCTTGTACCTGCCCGTCTACCAGGAGGGCGCGCTTCTCTTCGTCGGCGACGGTCACGCCGCCCAGGGCGATGGCGAATTGACCGGCGACGCGCTCGAAACCTCCATGGATGTCGAATTCACGGTCAACCTGATCCGCGGCCAGAGCACCGCCGGACCGCGCGCCGAAAACGACGAATACATCATGGCCATGGGCATTGCCAACTCGCTCCCCGACGCGATGCGCCAGGCCACCACCCAGCTCGTCCGCTGGCTGGAGCGCGACTACCACCTCACACCCAACGAATCGGCCATCGTCATGGGCACGGCCGTCCGCTACGATATCGCTGAGCTGGTCGACCCGCAGATCAACATCGTCGCCCGAATCCCAAAATCGGCCCTCGCCGGCATTTCGAAGTAGCCCCTTCGTCGCGCACGCACTCGTGCGTGCAGCGCCGGCACTCTTGCCGGTGTTCAGGGATTCACTCAACCGCCCACTTTGACTTGCGCTCCGCTCCTGCTAAGATCGAATGGCTCTATGCGACTCGCCGTCCTCGGTCTCGGCCACATGGGAGCTACCCACCTCCGCGCCCTGCGCGAAGTTCCAGGCGCGGAAGTCGTCGCCGTCTATAGCTCCGACGAACGCAAACTTGCCGGCGATCTCAGTTCCGTCCCCGGCGATCACGGTGCCCCCATCGATTTCTCCGCCGCCCGCCCCTACCGCGAGCTTGACCGCGCCGTCGCGGATTCCGCCGCCGATGCCGTAGACATCTGCCTTCCCACTTACCTCCACGATGCCGTCGCCGTCGAAGCTCTCCGCCTCGGCAAACACGTGATCGTCGAAAAACCCATGGCCCTCGATGGTTTCGGCGCCGATCGCATGGCCAACGCCGCCCGCCGCTACAAGCGCGTCCTCATGACCGCGCACGTGCTGCGCTTCAGCCCCGAATATGTTTCGCTGCGTGAAGCTCTGCTCGATGGCCAGCTCGGCGTCCTGCGCTTCGCCGTCTTCCAGCGGTGGTGCCCCGCGCCAACGCGGGGCGATTGGTGGCGCAGCGTTGAAAAGAGCGGCGGCGGTGTCTTCGACTTGCTCATCCATGACGTCGATTTCGTGCTCCACTCCTTCGGCAAACCCAAACTCGTCAGCGCTGCCGGCGCTTCCGACATCGAACACGGCACCGATTTCCTCAACGCCCAGCTCATCTATGAAAACGGCGGTATCGTCAGCATCCTCGGCGGGTGGACCGAACCCGGCGCCTGCCCCTTTAGCTGCGAATATCGGGTCGTCATGGATGGCGGTGTAGTCGAGTACCGCTCCGGCTCTTGCCCGCCCACGCTCTATACCGCCGGGTCCGGCGCCCGTCCTCTGGGCCTCGTGTCGGGCGACGGCTACCGCGCCGAGCTGCAATATTTCGCCATCTGCTGCCGCACCGGAACCGCGCCCGAAGTCTGCCCGCCGAACGAATCCGTCGATGCCGTCAAGCTCATGCGCCTCCTGCTCGAAGCGCGTGCCCGCAGCGGCATCAAACTGGTATGCCGCATCTGAACGGCGCGCGAGAGCGGACCGTTTTCTACCGCCTGGCGCTGCTATTGGAAGCCGTCGTCTTCCATCGCCACGTGCTCTTGTATCCCGGTTACCTGTTTCCCTGGGATTTCCGCGCCGTCCATCTCCCGCTCGCCACTCTCATCGCCGATTCCTTCCGTCACGGCCGATTCCCTCTCTGGGACCCGTACACGTATTGCGGTATGCCCATCGCCGCCAACATCCAGGCCGCCGTCTTTTATCCGCCGCCCGTGCTGGCCGAACTTGCCGGCGCGTGGCTCGGGGACGCCGCGTTGCCTCGCCTGCTCGCAATTTCCGTTGTTCTGCAACTGGTCTTCGCCGGATGGTGTACGTTCGCGCTGCTTCGCCGCCTCGATGCCAAACCCGCCGCCGCATTCCTCGGAGCGACGGTCTTCGAACTCGGATGCTTCTTCGCCGCGCAGGCCGAGCACATGGGCGCTGTGCAGGCCGCCGTGTGGCTGCCCGCCGTCTGGCTCTGCCTCTTCGAACTGCGCTCCGTGCTCCGCATGCGCCGGCTCGTTGCGCTCGCCGCCTCTCTTGCCATGACCATTTTCGCCGGGCACCCTCCGGCGGCCGTCGCGGTCTTCCTCTCGGCCTTCGTGCTCGCCCTGGTTCTCTGGCTCTTCAAACAGACGTCCTGGCGTCTGCCCGCTGCGATTTCGCTCGCCGCCGTCTGGGCGCTGTTGCTGACGGCCGTGCAATTCATTCCCACCGCCGAATTCACTCAGAATAGTGTGGCCAAATATCGCGCCGAATGGCTCGGTTCGGGCGGCGGCATTCCGCCATCCGCGCTGCTCTCACTCCTCATCCCCAATTATTGGAGCGTCTTCGATCTTTCGAAATTCCACGGCCCCATCGACCCGACGTTCCTTTATCTGTATTCCAGCCTCCTCGGACTGCTGCTCGCCGCCGCCGTCGCCATCTGGAAGCCCGATCGCCGCGGGCGCATCTTCCTCGTCATGCTCGCCGTCTTCGCCTGCTTGATGTTCGGCGACAAAACTCCGCCTGGCCGCGCCATCATCCTTGCGCTGCCCGATTTCATCCGCATCGCCATCCATCCCGAATATTTCTTCTGCGTCTTCTCGCTCGCGCTCGCCGTGCTGGCCGGACTGGGTGCCCAGCGATTCCTCCGCTCCGCCCGGCTCCAGCTCATCGCCGCGATCCTCGTCGCCGGCGATCTGATCGTCGTCGGCTCCGGTCGTCCCATGAACATCGTCTCGCGCGCCCGGGAGCCGGGATTCGCCGCCGATAGCATCGATGGCAACCGCGGCCTCGTAGACCAGCTCCGCGCGCTCACCGCCGGCAATCCACCCTACCGTTACGACACCGGCCCCGACGTCTCGTTCCTCTGGTCGAGTTCCGCGCCCATCATCGGCATCCCCACCGCCAACGGCTGCGACCCCATGGCGCCCGAGCGCGCCATCGCCCTCCGCCTCACCTTCGCGAATGGACCGCGCTGGGGTACTTGTTATCAGGTCGTGAATCCCGCCTCGCCATCGGTCGGCCTGATGAACACGCGCGCGCTCGTGACCGTCAAGCCCGTCGACGCCCCGGGCTATCGTCTCGCCGCCGAAATCGCCGGCTATCGCCTTTACGAGAACCAAAACGTCCGCCCGCGATATTCGTTGCCCGGCGGCGCCGTGCAAGTGGTCTCGTACACTCCCGCTGCTGTCCGGCTCCAGACCGACTCGCCGCAGCCCGCCGAACTCATCGCTGCCGACGGCTACTACCCCGGCTGGCGCGCTTTCGTCGACAACCAGCCGGCCCCGCTCAACTCCGCCGAGATTGCCTTCCGTTCCATCCCCGTCCCCGCCGGACGCCACACCGTCGACATGCTCTTCGTCCCCGAGACCCTCTTCCGTTCCGCCGCCCTCAGCGCCCTGACGCTGCTGATCACTCTGGCGGTGTTCATGCGGAGCCGGTAACCCCGTGGCGCAAGCTCTCAGCTTGCCGCGCCGGGACTCATCTCGGCGCTTGTGGCCGCTGGCAGCAAAGCAGGAACATCCCAAACAGCCCCAGCGCCGCCACCGGTGTCACCGACGTCCAGACAAACAAAGTCGCCGGCGACCATGCCGTCCACCCGCCATACCGTTCGTAATACGCGCGCAGCACCGCCACCGGAACCGCGTACAGCATCGCGCCAAGCACCACCGCCACCGCCGCCAATCCCCACCGCCGCTTCGACGCCGCATGACACAGCAGCATCGCCAGTCCCGGATACTGCAATAGCTGGTAGTGCGTCCACGAAATCGGCGACGCCGCCACGCCCAGCGAGATCAGCGCCGCCGACGCCCATGGCGCTTGCTCCGCGCTGAGCCTTCCGCGGCATCTCACCGCCAGCGCCACGATTCCCGCCAGCAGGATCGCTGCCGCCACGCCGGCCGATATCAGCTTCCGTCCCCACGATAGCCGCGTGCCTTCCGTCCCGTTGCCGAATTCCCAATCATGCGGCAGTTTCGCTCCGCGGCCCGGCGAGTCCATCGCTCGCAGCACCACCGCCGGCGCCGACCAGTTCAGCAGCGCCGGCGTCCCCATCCAGTAATCCGCGCGAGCCGGTACCGCCTGCCTTGCGTTCAACGCCAGAATCACCAGCGACGGAATCACCATCCCCACCGCGGTCGCCGCCGCCAATCCCGCCATCGCACGCCGGTCCCGCCGTAGCAGCACCACTGCGCCGAGGAGCCCTGGAATCAATTTCAGCGACGCTCCCACTCCCGTCAGCAAGCCCTGTCTCACTCCCGATCGGAAATACGCCGCCGCCACCAACAAAACCAGCAGCGGCGTGAGTTGACCCAGCCCAAGACTTTCCGCGGCCGCACCGCCAAACGCCCACACCATCGC
>Ga0335078_10015476_pt1 | contig 11327 bp, 5 predicted proteins | sample Lox_Sample_32_FD_206711 | JGI IMG/M metagenome (GOLD analysis project Ga0335078, IMG submission 206711) | Soil microbial communities from Loxahatchee National Wildlife Refuge, Florida, United States - Lox_Sample_3.2 | ecosystem: Environmental > Terrestrial > Soil > Wetlands | place: USA: Florida...
GACCGGGTCAAACTCCGGGCCGTAGAGTTCCCCATTGACCAGGTAAGACGGTAGAGAAGAAATGTCCCCGGGCACCAACGGGTATTCGCCCCAGAACACTACGGTGCGACCGCGGTCATGCAGGTACCCGGCGGTCTTGGTCAAAAACTCCGCCAGCAGTTTTCCGACGCTGCCCAAGTGTTGGGCACGATCCGCTTCGTTGCACTGAGCATTCTTCACCAGCCCAATGTAATAGGGCTCGTCGGTGGAGAGGACGAAATACTTGCTTCCCAGGTTGGCGTCCAGAAGGTCCTGAAACATCCCGTACAAAAGGCTGTAAGTCTCGGGATTGGTCGCGCAGAACTCGTAATTGCTATCGGGATATTCGCGCAGCCGGGCATATTCCGGGTGTTTCAGGATGAACGCATCGTGCGCAGGTCCGTCCAGGTAAGGAATAAGCTGGATATGATATTTCAGAGCCTCGTTCGTGAGATCTTGCAGTTCGGTCGGAGTCAGTGTGTACGGCTCGACGATGGGCGCCGCGCTCTGGTACTGGAAGTGCCCCTCCAGCTTGATGGCGAATCCGTTGATTTTGAAAAACGCCGCTTGGCGAAGTGCTCGCTTCAGCACGTCGAGGTGCTCCAGGTGGTGAGCGTCGTCCCAATAGATGATACGAAGTTCGAGGTCGGGCCAATCCACGATTTCGCCTTCCGGCAGCCAAAGGCTTCCCGCTTGAGGTTTCAGCAACTGGATGAGGGTCTGCACGCCGTAGAATAGCCCGGTCGAACTATTCGCGGTGATGGCGACGGCATCTTTAGCCAACGTTATTCGGTACGCTTGCTCGGAGAGGGCGTTCTGGTCGCGATCGCTTGTGTTACCGACGGTTACGGAGTTAGGAACGACGGCGAGTCGCAGGATGCCGGCCGAGGCGGGGACGGCGTCTGACCGGCTGAGCGTTACATGATGCCTCGACTGAAGCTCGCCATTCAGGCTCTCGATGGCGATATCGTTGCGTGGTACTCCGGGTCCCAACTGCAAGCGCCAGTCCTGGCCGAACCGAAAATCGTGCTCCCCGAGCTCGACCTTCTGTGGCGCGGGAAGAACGGTGTAGCCGCGCGCGTAAAGGGCGGACACCGTTGCCGCAACAGCTCCGGCGCCCGAGCCCAACCATAATGCGGCCGGCGCCAGTAAGAACCATCGGAGAAAACTCTGGCGCTTTTCCAGGGTCATTTTGAGGCGCATGTACATTGTTCACTTCCCGCTGAGTGCGAAGGCGATCTCGTGCTCAATGGGCCGGCTTCGATTTCAAGCGCAAAGGGCCCACTGGCCACGCTCTCAGTGTAGGACCCCAGTTTGGTAATCGAGGTCGGCGCGGCTGATCTGGTAGTCGTATTTGGCGCCGGCGTTTTCCGTCTGGGCCTCGGTCTGGTTCAGTTGGGCTTGGCTGAGTTCGACAATCGAGCCCAGGCCCAGCTTGTATCGAGTCTGGGCAAGGTCGAGAGCCTGGGAGGCTTCATCGAGGAGCTGGGCGGTCAGGGCGAGGCGCTGGTAGGCCGTGTTGGCGTTGAGCCAGGCGAGTCTGACGTCGCGCGCCACCCGGTCGGCTTCATCGCGGAGGTTCTGGTCCGCCGCCTCGGCCCGCAGTCGTGCTTCGGCGGCGCGCGCCGAATAGAGGCGTCCATTGAAGATGGGAATGTTGACGTTCAGCCCGGCAGCGGCATAGCGGTCCGTCAACTGTTCCTGATGCCAGGGAGTCACGCCGGCGGCCCCGGCGAAACTGACCGTGGGAAGCCAGAGGTCCCGCTCGGCCTTGGCGAACCGTTGGGCCGACTCGCTCGCGTAGCGCAGACTGGCCAGCTCCGGCCGATCTTGAATGGCCTGGACCACCAAGCCCGATGCGTCCGGAGGAGGCGCGCCCGGCATCGGTTCTTCCGCCAGCGAATAGGTACGGTTGTCCTGGTAGCCCAGGGCGGTGGAAAGTTGCGCGAAGGCCGCGCTGACGTCGTTCCGGGCGCTCACCAGGGTCAGCTTGGCCTGCTCGAGGTTGACGTTGGCAAAACTCACGTCGAGGCCGGATTTCAACCGGTTCTTGGCGAGCTCGCTCACCTGGTCGGCCACCAACTGGCGCTCCTTGACGGTTTCCTCGGCCACCGTGAGCAGAGCCTGCGCGCGCAGGGCCTGGTAGTAAGCGTAGTCCACCGCCAGCAGCACGTCCTCGCGCGTCGCCTGGGCATTCTGGTTTTCCGCCTGGGCGTGAAAGCGCGAGCTGGCGACGAGGTTGGAAGTGCGGCCGAAGTCCGTGACAAGCTGGTTGACCGTGACGCCGTTGGCGTAGCGGTTGTAGATGATGGGATTGTTCAAAACGCCGGCGGCGATCCGGCTGGCGCTTTCGGCCCCGGCGCCCGTGAGGCTGCCATAGGTGAAGGGGTAGTAGGCAGACTTCGCCTCGGTCACCACTTGCCCGGCGGCGAGTGCGCTCAATTGCGCGGCTTGAACCTGAGGGTGGCCCTTCAAGGCGATCTCTTCCGCCTGTTTCAGGGTCAGCGCCTGCGGCGCCTGGTTCGAGGACGCCTGGGCGAAGCTGAAGCGGGCGCTCCCTAAAGTCAGAACCGCGATCAGGAGGATACGTGAATTTCGCTCGATCATTGCGCCTCCACCGCTTGAGCGGGCGGGTTGGTGCGGCCCTTCCGGTTGCGATACACCAGGAGATACGCCGCGGGAACGATGAACACCGTGAGGACCACGGAGACGGTGAGACCGCCGATAATGGCGCGTCCCAACGAGGCGTAGGCCTCGCTGCCAGTCTCCAGCTTCAGCGCCATGGGAATCAGCCCGAAGACCGTGGCGAGAGAGGTCATCAGGATGGGGCGCAAGCGGATGCGGCAGCTCGTTACCACCGCGTCGCGCACGGACATCTCGGCTTCGAGGTGGTGAGCGAACTCCACGATCAAAATGCTGTTGGAAGTCACGATCCCCACCATCATCACCACGCCCATCAGCGACATCACATTGATCGTGGTTCCGGTGACCCAGAGGAACACTAGCACGCCCGCGATTCCGGTAGGGACGGCGAGCAGAATCAGGAAGGGGTCGATGAAGGAGCGAAACTGCGCCACCAACACGAGGTAAAGAAGGGCCAAGGCCAGGATCAGCCCAAAGCCAAAGCTGCTGAACGACTGGCGCATACCTTGCACCATGCCGCGCATCACCAGGCCGACACCCTCGGGGAGGTGGGTTCGCGCCATGATCTTGTCGATGGCACCGGCCACGCGGCCCAAGTCCTCAGTGGCGGGAGTGACGTAGACATCGATCACCCTCTGGATCTGGTAGTGGTCCACTTCCGTGGGCGCTTTGAAGTTCTTCACGCTGGCCACTTGGTCGAGAAAGGCTGGATCCTTGGACGCCGGAGAGCGGATGGGAATGCCTTTCAGCGAGAACATGCTGTTGATGTCGCTTTCCGGGTACTGGACGGTGAGGAAGTAGTCGTTGCCCGTGCGCGGGTCGATCCAATAGCTGGGAGCGATCATCTGGTTCGAGGTCAGCGCGGTGATGACGTTGTCCACCACTTCTTTCTGGCTGAGGCCGAGTTCTCCGGCGCGTACGCGGTCAACCTGAAGCTGCAAGGCGGGGTAGTCGATGTCCTGCGGAATGTAGACGTCGCTCACGTTGGGCACGCCGCGAATCTGGCGCGCGAGGTCGGTGGCGACCCCATAAGTCGACTCGAGGTCCTGGCCGCTCACCTGCAAATCGATGGGCGCGGGAAGGCCCTGGTTCAGAACGGCGTCCTGCAAGCCTCCCGACTGGAAAAAGGTGCTGATCTCCGGCATCTCCTCGGCCAAGCGCCGGCGCACCCGGTCCATGTAGTCGTAGCTGCCGATCTTGTGCTCGTCGGTGAGCGCCACCTGGATAGTGGCCGTGTGGGGCCCGGAGTTGGAGGTGTAAATGGAGGTGAAATCAGGGACCACTCCCAGGTTGGATACGATCAGGCGCAGGTCCTGGGGTCTCACCACCTCGCGGACGATGCCTTCAACCCTCGCCACCAGCTTTTCCGTCAGCTCGACGCGGGTACCGCTGGGCGCCTTCATGGTGATGACGAACTGGCCGGCATCGCTGCGCGGAAAGAATGCCACCCCGAGGAACGGACCGATCAGCAAGCTCAGGACGAAAACACCTAGGATGCCGCCGACCACCAGCCACGGTCGCAGCAGGGACCGGTCCACCGTTGCCTGGTACCAGTCCAGCATACGGTGGAATCTCGCGTTGAAAGCGGCGTTGAACCGAGCTCCCAAAGATAGACGTGGCGGACGCGACGGACGGGGCTGGCCCGCCTCCTCGGCGCGCGCTGCGGCGGGTTCAGGCTCAGCCTCGTGGTGAGGCGCCTTGATCAGCTTGGCGCAAAACAACGGAACCACCGTCATGGCGATGAAGTAAGAGGCAAACAGGGCCAGGACCACGGCGAGCGCGAGCGCCGAGAAGAGGAATCGGCTCACTCCGTAGAGGAAGGTCACGGGAAAGAAGACCACCGCACTGGCGATGGTGGCCGCCAGGACGGCCATGCTGACCTCTTGCCCGCCTTTTTCTGCGGCTACCTCCGGAGGCTCGCCAAGCTCCATGTGCCGGAAGATGTTTTCCAGCACGATCACCGAGTTATCGATGAGGCGGGAAAAGACGATCGCCAGGCCGGCCAGCACCATGCTGTTGATGGTGCTGCCCCCGAAATAGAGGGCCACAATCGCTGCCAGGGCGGAGAGCGGAATGGAGAGGAAGACGGCCGCCGTCCCGCGCAGACTGCCCAGAAACAGAAGCACCATCAGCCCCGTCAGCAGCAGTCCGGTGGAGCCTTCGTGAACCAGCGTCCAGATGGCTTTCTTGACGAACTCCGATTGGTCGAACACCACGCTGGTTACAAGCTGCTTGGGCACATCGACCAGATGCAGCAGCATGGACTTGACAGCATTGACCACGGCAATGGTGTTGGTATTGCCTCCCTGCTTCATGATGGGGAGAAAAACCGATCGTTGCCCGCCCACGCGAACGATGCCAAGCTGAATGGTAGAGCCATCTTTGGCGGAACCGATATCCGCCACCGTCACGTACTGGTTGCCGACGCTCTTGATGGGAATCTGGTTCAGGTCGGGCACGTGCTCGATCTCACTGTTGGTATAGACGTCGTAGTCGTAGGGGCCGATCTTGGCGTCGCCGGCCGGCAGGATCAGGTTGGACTTGTTGACCGCGTCCACCACGTCCATCACGCTCATGCCGTGGGCGTGGAGCTTTAAGGGATCGACATAGACCATGATCTGGCGGTACTTTCCGCCGAACGGCGGGGGTACCGAGGCCCCGTACGCGGTCGCCAACTGGTCGCGAACCGCGTATTGGCCGGTGTCGCGAAGCTGGGACTCGGAGAGCCCCTGACCGTTCAGTGTCACCAGGCACACCGGCAAGCTGGAGGCGTCAAACTTCATCACCACCGGGGGCAGCGTGCCCTTAGGCAGGCGTCCCAGGTCAGCCATGGCGAGGTTGGAGATTTCCGTGGCGTCGGCATCGGCGTCGGTGCCCGGCTGAAAGACGACCTTGATGATGCTCACTCCTTCGAGCGAGCGAGATTCCATGTGGTCGATGCCGGCGCCCAGGGTGAAGAAGCGTTCGAAGCGTCCGGTGATGTCGCCTTCCATTTCCTCCGGCGGCATACCGCTGTAAAACGTTGCCACCACAACTTCCGGAATATTGATGACAGGAAACAAATCCACTGGCATGCGGAGCACGCTGGTGAGGCCGATCACCACCACAAAGAGACAGAGCACGACGATGAAGTATGGATTGCGAATGGCAAAGCGCGACATCTAGCTGCCTCCCTCTACGTCCGAGAGTTTCACCGGTTTCGGCGCGACAGCCTGCCCCTGCCGTAACTGGCTGGTGCTACCGACCACCACTTGGTCACCTTCGGAGAGCCCGGACACGATCTGTAACTGGTTGCGGGTCTCAATGCCGACGGTGACCGGCACCACCTCAATCCGATGGTCAGCGTCGACGCGATACGCCGTAGCCTTGTTCCCCTCGCGCGAGACCGCTTGGATCGGGACCGCCAGCGCGTTCTTCGTCGCCACGACCGGGAAAGAGACATAGGCATACATGCCCGGTACCAGCTCCAGCCTCGGATTGGGCACATCGACTTCGGTCATCATGGTGCGGGTAGCGTCGTCCACCTTGTCGGCGAACCGGGCGACGACGCCGGCAAAGGTTCGGTTCAAAGCCTGCACTTCCACGCTGACGGTTTTCCGCAGATGTATGGCAGGCACATCCGCCTCGGGCACCGGGATATCGAGGCGCAATAATCCGTTCTGGGAGAGCTTCACCACCGGCAGCGCCTGTTGCTCCGACGACGTACCGGCTGCCACCATGGCGCCCGTGTCAGCATACCGCCAGGTCACTACGCCGTCGAAGGGAGCGGTGATTTTGGTGTAGTCCCACAAAGCCTGAACCCGGGCGCGATTGGCTGTGGCTTCGCTCCGATGTTCCTGGGCCGCCGCCAAGCCGGACTTCGCCGCTTCGACATGGGCCTCTGCAGCTTGATCTTTCCCTTCCGCATCGTCCACGTCCTGCTGGGCGATAAGTTCGGGGCGCGTCTTCATCACCCCTTCCAGGCGGCCGTACGTCAGGTGAGCGACCATATAGTCTGCCTGAGCGCGCTTCAGCTCGTGTTGGGCCTCGTCCACCTGCTGCTCGCTCTGCCGCATCGCGGCGGCCGCCTGGTTCAGTTCATCCTCGAGTTCCGGCACTTCCAGGACGGCCAGGGTTTGGCCTTTTCTCACCCGGTCTCCCACATCCACGTCGATGTGCTTCACGTAGCCGGACACCTTAGCGTGAACTTCGATTTCCTGAAAAGGCCGGAATTCCGCCGCGATGCGCAGCGTCTGCCCCAAGTCGGCGCGCACCACCTTAGTCACCGCGACATTCACCACCCGGTTGGTGGTGGTTTCAGCGGCGTCGGCAGGGCGCGCTCCGTCGTGCGAGCAGCCCCCGATTGCAAGAAGGGCGCCCAGTAAGAGGATCGCCGCGGCGACATCCCGTGTCGACAACCCCTGTGGTCGCCCCGCGCAACCGGGACTACCCCCGCCAGACCTCGCTCGACTGATTTTGCCGTTGCTCATCGTGAGTGCTCCATTCAGGAATCAAACTTGGGCCTCTACCTATCCAGAGCCTGCGCCCTTGGCGCCGAGGTCACGGGCGAGACCGGGCCTCGTCGACGGACTGGCGCACCGCCTCGCGCAACTCCGCGAGTGTCGGCTTGGCCGAGTCGGCCACCTCGATCACCCGGCGTTCGAGCGCCGCCACCCTGGCGGCGGCCGCCGGAATCTGGCCGGCAATGGAACCCGGGATGCTGATCACTCCGTGACGGTCGCCGTGCAGGAGATCGCCGGGCTGAACCTTCAAGTTGCCGATCTCGACCGGGACGCCGAATTCGATGACGTGAAAGTAGACTCGGGACACGGCGACGCTCGCTGCGAAAAAGGAAAAGCCTATCCGCTCGGCGGCCTCAAGGTCGCGCACCGCGCCGTTGGTCACCAAAGCCACGCACCCGAGCGCCTTGAAGACGTGGGCGTGGACCTCTCCGGCGCAAGATCCGAGTCCGGGTTGCCGATCCATGTCCTCCAACACCACCACACGGGGGGCAGGGATGGTGAGCAGGTAATTCCACCAATCCGTACGGTCAGGATAGCTCCTCCCGGTCATGGGCGGTTCGGAGGTTCGAACGCGGGCCGTGACCGCGTAACCAACGATCGGAGGGAGGTCTGGGAACATGCAGCGGACGCTCGCTCCTACGAATCCTTCGTTGCGCAGGCGTGCGTCGAACGTTTCGATAGCGTCTGCAACTTGACACGTGGTGAGTTGGCGGAGAAGCGCCAGTTCCGCTGCGGTCAGAGACGAATCCATTGGCATGCCATGGCCCCCGGAGAATCGAGTATTGGGAGAACTTCGTGTTGTGGCGCGTCGCGTCCGAAAGCTGCTCGGAAATCGGCTGCGACAACACCTGCATCAGACACTTCGAAAGAAACATCGAACGCGTGGGACTGGTAGAGGCTAAATCCATCATCCTGAACCTTGGCCACTCACATTGACCGCGACCACCTAGAATCCGGTAGTCCTTGCTCTTGGTACGGCATTCTCGTAGTTCCAAGCGCGGCTCAAGGGCGTCGGCACTTGGGCCTCGCCTATCCTCGCCTTTATTAGGATGAGCTGTCGAGGTGAGAAGTTAGACGGCAGGAGGACCCCGGAGCGTGGCGTGACGGAAAAAACCGGAGCGTGAGGTTGTTGGCTGATCGCCCTCGCCCATGGCGATCGCCCTCGGCCTCGGCGCACCGCAACCGAGGACGGTAGCGAGCACCCGGAGAATCGTCACGCGCGGCGAAGGGGCACGCCGGCTCTCGCTCATCTTGCAGGTTTGAGATAACCAGTGGGACGGACTCGACTGAGGGAGCGCATAGCTGTGCTTGGCGAGCATGGCCATTGAGACAAGGCCGGCAAGCAGCAAAAGAACAGCCACGCGCGAAGCAAGGCGCCGCGCCTTTCTCCTCCCTAGCTCTCGGTTCGCCTCACTCATTTCGGAGTCCACTAAGGGCGTCGATCGATTCTTTGCGTTAGAAGCCTCATTATACAGGATGGATGCCTGAAACGCCAGTCCTGAATCAGAGCGGATACCGAAAGTGCGGAAGAGCCGTTACGGTGCAGTCCAACGTGGCCAGGCCGCAAGTGTTACAATCAGCTTTCGGCACCCTCGCACCGCGGATTCCGGGCCTGACTTTGATGGCCTGGATGACAGTCGCCGAGTCGCGCGCGGTGGTTGACGCGCGACCCGGCGCAGGATGGGCGTGCTCCTCAGCGAGCGGGACCGCCAAGGGTTGGGGCGGAGCCCGGCAGAGTGTAGCGCAAGTCGAAGAACACCATGCTCAGGTTCGCGTTCGCTGGTTGTCCGGTGGCAACAGACCAGGGGTTGCGAGTGAGGTAGGAATACTGACCGATGAAGTTCAGGGCGCCGTACTTGGCGTCCTTCCAAAGGGTTTGGTTGAAGCCGATGGTGGCTTCCTGAACGGCGCGATTCTGGCCGCTCGGCGCGCCGCTATACCCGTAACCGTAGGGAGTCAGGGTGGTGGTGGTCACGGGCGGGGTGCCGGAAGTGGTGGTCACGGGGACAATCGTAGAGTTCCGTCCAACATAAATGCCGCCGTAATAACCAAAGATCAGAGACTTCTTGTTCGTGTACTCGAAACCGGTCACCGTGGAATCGGCGTGGATGAGGGAGATGCTGCCGTCGCCGTGGACGATCAGATCCGGCGCCTGGCCGAATATGTAGCGACCGCCGCCGTCACTGACGAAGTTGTTGGTCAGCAGACGGAAGCCCTTGGCCACTTCAAAGTTAAGGTTCAAGAAACCGCCTCCACCCTCCGCCGTGAAGGTGGCGGCCGGGGTGGTCTTAGTGGAGGGGTTCCAAACCTTGAAATTGCGCTCGATTCCGCCAATCTCGAAGTGAAACTTCTTGGAGGGATCGAAGGCCAGTTTGGCGATCACATCGGGCGCAACGTTCGGGACACCTAGAGTGTTCGTACCCACGTTCAGTTCCCCGGAATAAACCGACGAGAGACTCGACGGGAACGTGATCAGCGACCCGCCGGCCGACCCTCCGACGTACTGCTCGGGACTGTCCAGAGCGACGGCGAGGGCCACTTTGCTCGAGGGGTGGTAAACAACTCGCAGTTCCGGGATCCGTCCCCAAAACAAGCCCGCCTGATAGTTCACATCCATATCTTGTGAGTAAAAGACGTCGCCGGGCAGAGGCGAAATACCGGAGCGGCCCGGAGTGAGCAAACTCCAGGTCTGGCCACCCAGCAGTTCCCAATTGGACTTCCGCACGTCAACCCAATACAAGCGCGAGCGCAAGGTGTTGCTGTTGCTGCTGACGGCGACGTTTCCGGGGTTGTTGCCCAGGAAGTCCGACTCCATGTAACCGATGAGGTGAGCGCCCTTCACGTCCGCATCCACGCGGAAGCCGACGCGGGAGTTCTGCATACTCAGGCGGAACTCGCTCAGGTTGCCCTGATAGCTGCTGGTGCCGTAGGGTATGCCGGCGAAGTTCGTCCCGATGCCGCTGCCGCCATCAATGCTGCGCCAGACGCTCGTAAAATCCATAAACCCAACCGGTGTAACATACGCGTCGCCGATGTGAAGCTGAAGCGGTGACGTTTCTTCCGCCGGCGGGTGCGGCGGATTCGGCGCAGGCGCCGGCGCGCTCACAGGTGCTGCCGCCGGGATCACCGGAGTCAGGCTCGCCACTTGACCCAGATTCCCGCTTGCTGGGGCCTGGCCACCGGCGGTGCTTTGGCTGGTGGTGGAAGCGACCTGGGATGTCGTTCCCGCTTGGTTCACTTGGATTGCCTGGAGAAGTTGCATTTGCCTTGCCAGGGCCTTTTGAAGCTGGTCGATCTGCTTCTGCTGGAGAGCGAGCTGATCCTTGAGGCTCTTAACGTCGTCGTTCTTGGGGCTGGACGCTGGGGTGGCGGTCGGACTGGCCGATTGCGGCTCTGACGCCTGTGCCCGGGCCTTGGTGTTGTAAGTCAGGCTGGCTGCCAGCAGCATAACGGCAACCAGCGACCATGATGTCAGTTTGAGTCTATGCATTCGTTTCACCTCGTATCTCTGAGTTTTGCCGGTCGTGCCTCGAGCCCCAACCGGCCCCTTCTGTATCCTGATGGATCGCGGAGCGATCAACGTAAGGCGTCGACTGCCGGTGCCAGCACCGGCGCCCTCCGCAGCACAGTCCCGGAAGAGACTGCCCGCCGTACCCGCCCCCCGCTGGCGGCTAGTCAGACTGTCAGTCCATTGCTAAGGGCGGATGACAGGAGTGTTAAGATTATGTTACTTGGCGGGTGGAGGACCATGACGGCCTCCCCTGACGCGCGAGTCCGGGACTCAACCCCGGAGGGGCGCGAGAGAGTAGCTCTTGGCACCAGCCCTGGGAGAGGCCGGCAAATTATAGTCTTTGTTGTTTTTTGGGGGGACGTCTGATCCCAGGGCTTGCGCCCTGGGCTACTCTCTATCGCCCCTCCGGGGTTAAAGGACTTATAAGGTCCGTTTTAAGTTCGTTTTAGGGTTCGTTCCAAGGGATAACTATTTGATTCTACAATGCTTACTAGGTTCGGTCGACCCATTTCACCGTTTTTCGGCGATCCCCCGCTAACCACGGTTTCATGCCCCGCGCGTACCTTCTTGACCCCCTTGGTCGTAATGGCTTTCGCATTCAAGCCGGAAGCGGCGTGGGATAAGGACACCGACCGCCGCCAACCCAACGGCGA
>Ga0335078_10015477_pt1 | contig 11326 bp, 12 predicted proteins | sample Lox_Sample_32_FD_206711 | JGI IMG/M metagenome (GOLD analysis project Ga0335078, IMG submission 206711) | Soil microbial communities from Loxahatchee National Wildlife Refuge, Florida, United States - Lox_Sample_3.2 | ecosystem: Environmental > Terrestrial > Soil > Wetlands | place: USA...
CGAACCGCATCGGGCCCTCGATCGTCAGTGGGAACGAGACCGCGGCGCCGGCGTCGAGCGCGGCGCGGAGCGGCGGCCACCAGCCGGCGAGCGGCTCGACGTCGTCGTTCATCACGACCACGTACGGTGAGCGGGCGGCGCGCAGGCCGGCGTTGACCGGCGAGGCGAACCCCTGGGGAGGACAGCCGTTGTCGATGATCACGATCTCGTGAGCGGCGTCGGTCGTGGCCTGGACGGCGGCGATGCACGCGCGAACCCGCTCCGAAGCGGCGTCGAGTGTGGGGATCACGACGGTCAGCTCGGGCGCCTCCCCCGCGGGGCGCCGCGCGCCGCCGGTACGGGCGCCCGGGGCGGCGATGCTGCTTGCCGGCGCGGTGACGGCGCGGCGGCCGGGCTGGGCGAGCGCCAGCGCGAGCGCGCCGAGCACGAGGTGGCCGGGGAGATCGGCGAGCTCCGCGGCGCGCAGGTCGGCGGCGCGGACCGCGACCGACCATGCAGCGACGGGGCTCTGCGAGCAGCCCGCGCCGTCGGTGGCGCTCGCGGCAAGCGCGACCCCGGGGTCCTCGAGCGCCGCGGCGAGCGCGCCGAGCCATCCGGGCGCGGGCGCCGCGGCGTCGCGGATCAACACGATGATCTCCCCGCGGGCGCGGTCGGCGCCGCGCCGGGCGCAGGCGGCGAACCCTAGGCGTCGCTCGTTGCGGAGCACCTCGACATCGCCGGTGAGCTGGGACAGGAGTGGTTCGAGGCCGATCGAGGCGTCGTCGACGATGACGATCTCGTGGGCCGGGTCGTCGGGCTGCGCCGCGATTCCCTGCAAGCAGCGCAGCGCCTGCGTGGACCCGCCGGCGAGCGGCACGATGATCGAGACCTTCGGGGGCATTCTCCCCCGGGTGATCGGCCGGTCCGACGGTTCCTTAATCCACACGGAGGCGGGCCACCACGGCAGCCCGCCTCCGCTTTCCGGTTCCCTCGATGAATCGGACGTGGCTATGTGGCCCGCGCGGTATGAGGAGAGGCGCGGGCGGGTTGTGCCCTCGGCAGCGCCGAGCTTGGCTCGCCGGGCACGGGCGACGCCTCAACGCCGCCCGGCCCTGCGAAAGGGGGACTAGCCCGTGATCAGCTTCAGCACCAGCTGCGGCTGCGAGTTGGCCTGCGCGAGCATCGCCGTGCCGGCCTGCTGCAGCACCTGCTGCTGGGTCAACGTCGTCATCTCGGACGCCATGTTGACGTCCTGGATGCTGCTCAGCGACGAGGACATGTTCTCCTGCGTCGTCGAGATCGCCGTGGCGGTGTACTGGAGACGGTTCTGGACCGAGCCCAGGGTCGCCGCGAGCGATGAGATGTTGTTGATCGCCGTGCTGATGGCGCTCACCGCGCCGGCCTGGCTGAGGTCGAACACCGTGCCGCCGCCGACGGCGTTGCTCCACGTGAACGCGGTCGTGCCCAGGTTCGACGAGCTCTCGATGTCCTGGAAGGAGACCGTGAGGGTGTCGTTGGAGGCGGGGCCGACCTGGAAGGTCACCGCGCCGCCGGCGCCGGCCGAGCCGTCCAGCAGGTTGATGCCGTTGAACTGCACCGACCCGCGCTGGCGGTCGATCTCCTGCGTGAGCTGGTTGACCTCGTCCTGGATGTCGCTCTGGTCGGTCGAGGACAGGTCGCCGTTCTGGTACTGCACGGCCAGCTCGCTGACGCGCTGGAGCATGCTCTGGACGTTGTTCAGCGCGCTATCGGCGGTCTGGACCATCGAGGTCGCGTCGCTGACGTTCTGGCCAGCCTGGGTGAGGCCGTTGACCTGGGAGGTCAGGCCCTGGGCGATCGCATAACCGGCGGCGTCATCCGCAGCCGAGTTGATCCGCAGACCCGAGGACAGACGCTGCATCGCGGTCGAGACGGCGTTGCTCGAGTTGTTGAGGCTGATCTGCGTCTGCATCGCAGACGTGTTGGTGAGAATCGAAAGGGACATGTTGACACCTCCGTGGTGTGGTCGTTTTGGGTTTGTCCCCCGGCTGCTCCTTGCCGCCGGTCTCTCCGGTTATCGCCCCGGAGGTCCCGCACTTGAGGGGCGTCCAGAACGACCTGGACACATCAGGCGGTCACGTTGATGTGGAGTCCCGGCTCGTCGTCGTCGCCGGCGTCGCCGAGGTAGTAATCCGTCCCCTCAATCGATGCGTGAGCGGCGGCCTCGGACTCCGGGCGCCTGCGCCGCCGCTGGTCCCGATCGCGGTTGTTTCCGGCGGGGTTGCCGTCGATCCGGCCGGCGATCGGCGCCGGCGTCACCGGCGGGATGTTCGGCGCGACTGGGACGATCGGATGGAGCGGGTCCATGGCCGTCGGTCCGGCGTCGGTTACGAGCCGGCTCCGGCGCCGGCCTGCGCCGGCGAGCCCTCACCGGCGGGCGCGGGCTTCTGCGCGCGTGCCGGGATCAGATCCGGGTCCGGCGCCTGGCTGCGCTCGACGGCGGCGCGCAGCTCGGCGAGCACCAGGTGGCGCCACACCGTGACCGCGCACATCCACGCGAGCATGTAGCTGACGATTCCGGCCACGAGCGCTCGCACGCCGACGTCGAACGTGGGGACGCCGGCCTTGTAGCTCAGGTAGCCGGCGATCGCGAAGCCGGCGACGCCGCCCCAACCCTTGGCGCGGCGAACCTGGTAGCTGGCGCGAGGGTGGTTGGCGACGCTCGGGGCGACGGCGCCCCTTGCGGCGTCGCCGGCGGCGTCGTCGCCCGTCTTCTTCTTGCCCTTCTTCTCGTCTTTCGAGCTCTTGCTCATCCGGTGCTCCCGTGATCGATCACGCGGCCCAACTTGGCCAGCGCCGCGCGCTGGCGTTCGAACACGAAGTGGATCAGCCGCTGGCGGTCCGACCTCGAGATCCGGTCGAACACGAGCGCACGCTTGCCCTCGTCGCCGGCGCGGACGACCTGGGCATAGCCCTCGACCGGTGTCGAGCCCGCGCCGAGGTTGAGGCTGAAACGGACGCGGGCGCCGAGCGGGAGCGAGTCGGCTCCGCTCACGAGCATGCCGCCGCCGCTGATGTCGATCGCGTGGGCGTTGATCGGGTCCGCGCTCGCTACGCCGCCATGTGCCTTGGCGACCTCGACCTTCTGGGCGGAGGGAACGCGCACGAACTCGCGCCGCTGGGTGACCTCGGGTGCGGTCGACACGTCGAATCGCACCAGGTCTCGCTCCTGCACGATGGCCTGCCCGTGGAAGCGGACCAGTCCGCGAGGCGACACGTACTCGAGCAGCAGGGGCTCGACCACGTCCTGGGACAGTTCGTCGCCGGCGTCGAGCATCAGCACGAGCATCAGGCAGTCGCCGCCCCGCTCGTACACCCGTACCGGAATGCTGCCGCCGACGGGCGTCGTCAGCTTGCCCTCCTTACCGCCCACGTTGAGGCGGACGATGTTGTCGGTGGGCTCGGGCTGGGGGGTCATGGGAGCAGGCGTGCCGCCAGCGATGAGGGGTCGGACGCCGACAGCGCGCCGTCGAGCTCGAGACCGTCGTGGATGTAGGCGACCGGCATGCCGCTGATGTGCGCGAGCTCGGCGGCGATGCCGAGCTGATCGGCCTCGTCGGCGTGCGTGACCGCGATCCCGTCCGCGCCGAGCGCCGCAAAGCCCTCGACCAGCTTCCGCGCCGCGTGGACGCTGAACGTGGCCGGCACCGCGATGTAGACCGCGTCGAGCGACAGCGAGCGGAGCTCGTTCGCGAGCGCCTCGATGCCGGCCGGATCCCGCGGCGTCACGCCGGCGGTGTCGACGACCACGAGGCCGCCGTCGCGGCCGTGCTGGACGGCCGGGATCGCCTCGGCGCCGTGAGCGGCACCCATCACCCACACGTTCTGGCCCTTGAGCAGCTCCTTGAGGTCGCCACCCCAGTCGTCGCTGCCGAGCGACACGACGCTCGCGGCGAGCGTCGAGCCCTTGGCGTAGGCGGAGGCGAGCGCCGCCGCGCAGCGGGTCTTGCCGGCACCGCCGGCGCCGACGAACGCGATCGCGGCACCGCTCGCCGGCAGCGGAGCGGGCGCAGGGATGGTGGCGGCCAGCGTGGCGCGGACCGCGTCCCGCAGGCTGCCGTTCGCGAGCGGCGAGCGGTGCGCCGAGGCGGCGACGATCAGCTCGTTCGCCCAGACGTCGCTGACGCCCTGTGAGGTCAGCTCCCGGGCGACGGTGGTCGCGTCGTCTGAGTCTATGTCTCCGGCCTGCTTGGCGACCCAGGGGTTGGCCGCCGGCGGGACCACCAGGGCGGGCGTCGCCTGCGCGGCCGGCGCGGGCGTTGCCGGGGCGGGCGTTACGGGCGCCTCGAACGCCGGGGCGGGGACGGGCTGGGGGGGCGCGACGGGCTCGGGGGCCGCGACGGGCTCGGGTTCAGGGACCGCGATGGGCTCCGGGGCCGGTGGGGTGATCGGTTCGCCGGGCAGCGTGGGCAGGCCGCCGGTGGTCACGAGCTTGACCAGCTGGTCGATGTCGACGTGCGCCGCCGCCTGCTCGAGGCGGCTGACGAACGACTCGGCGGCGCCCTCGGTGGCGGTGAGGGTGGGGGGCGCGGCGGGGGTCGGGGGTCGGGCGGGGGTGGCGGGCGCGGCGGGCGCGGCGGGGGTGGCGGACAAGTCGGGCTTGGGAGCCGGGACGGCCTCGGGAGCCGGCACCTCGAACTCGGGCTCGGGCGTCGGGGTCGGCACCCGGTCGGCGGCGACCGGCGCCAGCGTCACCGGCTCCTCGGCGGGCGGCAGCGCGGGAAGGGAATAGACCTCGTCCTCCGGCAGCTCCCAGCCGTTGACGGGCTCGTCCTCGTCGTAGATGTCGACGCTCGGCGCCTCGGCGCGCGGCGCGGCCTGGGCGTCGACCTCGACGCACTTCTGGGCGAAGAAGCCGCCGACGCCACCCATCAGGCCCTCGCGCTGGCGCAGGATGATCGCGTCGGGACCGAGCTCGGCGCGGATCTGCGGGATCAGGTCCTCGAGCTTGCGGCCGCGGTAGGTGCGCACGCCGTAGAGCTCTCGGTCGTGGCCGTTCGTGTGGGGCTCGGTAATGGTGCTCATGCGCTGACTACTCCTATGGTTTCGACGCTGATGCCTGCGGCGACTTCGTTGTAAGAACAGACGGGGAGGTGGGGCACGGATGATTCGAGGAGGCGGCGGACGTGGCGACGAACGCGCGCCGAGCACAGCAGCACCGGACGGATCCCGCCACGCGCGGAAGCCTGGTCGGATTGGCCCTTGACGGCGGTCAGCACGGCCTGGGCCCGGGTGGGCTCCATCGCCAGGTACTCGCCGTCGCTGGTCTGGGTGATCGATGTCGCCAGCTCCTGCTCGACGGTCGGGTCGAGCGTGATCACGCGCAGCGTCTGCATCGGGTCCAGATGCGGGGCGGTGATCGCGCGGCCGAGCGCCTGGCGCGCGTATTCGGCCAGCAGGCTGGGGTCGCGGGTGATCCGGGCCTTGTCGCCTACGGACTCGACGATCGCGCCGAGGTCGCGGATCGACACGCCTTCGGAGAGGAGCGACTGCAAGACACGCTGGATCTCGCCAAGCGAGAGAACATCGGGCACAACCTCCGTAACGACAGCTTCGTTGATTTCCTTTAGCTGATCCAGAAGCTGGCGTACGTCCTGCCGCGTGAGCAGCTGGGCGGCGTGCTTGCGGATGGTCTCGGTGAGGTGGGTGACGATCACCGATTCGCCGTCGACGACCGTGTATCCGAGGGCCTCGGCCTCGGCGTGCTGGGTCTCCGGGATCCAGATCGCGGGCAGCCCGAAGGCCGGCTCGGTGGTCGGGATCCCGGGCAGTGTTCCGACCGCGTCGCCCGGGTCCATCGCGAGGTGATGACCGGCCATGACCTGACCGCGGGCGACGACCGTGCCGCGAACCTTGACCACGTACTCGTGCGAATCGAGGTCGACCTCGTCGTGGATCCGGACCGGCGGGATCACCATCCCGAGCTCGCTCGCGATCTGGCGGCGGATCATCGACACCCGCCGGACCAGCGACCCGCCGGTGCGGCGGTCGACGAGCGGCACCAGGCCGAAGCCGATGCCGAGCTCGAGCGGATCGATCGGGAGCTCCTTGAGCACCTCCTCGCGCGGCGCCGCGGGCGTGTCGGCGTCGGTCGGGGCCGGGAGCGCCGCTGCTGCGGCCGCGGCGGCGAGCTCGTCGGGCATGCCGTTGCGGACCGAATAGCCGATCGCGGCCATGATCCCGCCGATGAACAGGAACGGGAGCTTCGGCAGGCCCGGGATCAGCGCGAACGCGCACACCACGCAGCCGGCCACGAGCGGCGCCTTGCGCTGGCGCAGGATCTGGTTGGCGAGGTCCGAGCCGAGGTCTTTCTCGGACGCCGAGCGGGTGACGAGGATGCCGGTCGCCACCGAGATCAGCAGCGCCGGGATCTGGGCGGCAAGGCCGTCGCCGACGGTCAGCAGCGAGTACGTGTGCGTCGCCTGCGAGAACGGGATGTGGTGCTGGACGACCCCCACGACGATCCCGCCGATCAGGTTGATCCCGGTGATGATCACCGCCGCCATCGCGTCGCCCTTGACGAACTTCGAGGCGCCGTCCATCGCTCCGTAGAAATCGGCCTCGCGGGCAATCTCCTGGCGGCGATGGCGCGCCTCCTGATCGGTGATCAGGCCGGCGTTGAGGTCGGCATCGATCGCCATCTGCTTACCGGGCATCGCGTCGAGGGTGAAGCGGGCGGCGACTTCGGCGACGCGACCGGCACCGTTGGTGACGACCACGAACTGGATCACGACCAGGATCAGGAAGATCACGAGGCCGATCACGACATCTCCGCCCACGACGAACTGGCCGAAGTCGCGGACGACGCTGCCGGCGTCGCCCTTGGTCAGGATCAGACGCGTCACCGACACGTTGATCGCCAGCCGGAACATCGTGGTCAGCAGCAGGAGGCTCGGGAACGCCGAGAACTCGAGCGGCTTCTGCAGGTACATCGTCGCCACCACGACCGCCAGCGCCGCCGAGATGTTGATCGTGATGAACAGGTCGAGCAGCATCGACGGGAGCGGGACGATCAGCATCGTCACGACCACGACGACCGCCACCGCCGCGACCAGGTCGGTGTGCTTCAGGAGCCTGCGGATCGTGTTCTCGTTCATGCCGCGGCCTTCCTACGCCCGGCCATCCGGTAGACGAAGGCGAGCACCTGCGCCACCGCCGCGTACAGCTCGGCCGGGATCATCTGACCGATCTCGACTGAGGAGTGCAGCGAGCGCGCGAGCGGCGGGTCGGGCACGATCGGGACGTTGTTCTCGTCGGCGATCCGCCGGATCTGCTTGGCCACGAGGTCCTGGCCCTTGGCGACGACGATCGGCGCGGGGTGGCTGCCGTCGTAGCTGAGGGCGACCGCGAAGTGCGTGGGGTTCGTGACGACGACGTCGGCCTGGGGGATCGCGGCCATCATCCGGGCGCGCGCGGCCTGCAACTGGCGCCGGCGGATCGCGCCGCGCACCTCGGGAGGCGCCGAGTACTGCCGGGTCTCCTCCTTGACCTCGTGCTTGGTCATCTTCAGCTGCTTGTTGTGGCGGTAGCGCTGGTAGACGAAGTCGAGGATCCCGATCAGCAGATAGGCGATCGCGGCGCGCTCGGCGATGCCCATGATGCTCGAGTTGACGAGCACCCCGAGCGCGGCCGGCGGCGTGTCGATGCTCGCGCCGATGTTCGTGAGCTGGGGCAAGAGCGCCATCGCCACGACCACGCCGACCGCGGTCACCTTCGCGATCGCCTTGATTCCCTCCGTGGCCACCCGGATCCCGAACAGGTTCCGGAAGCCCGTGATCGGGTTGATCTTCTTGAAGTCGGGCTTGATCGCGCTCATCGTCGGCTTGAACGACACCTGGGCGACGTTCGCGATCACGGCGGCGCCCAGGCACAGGCCGGCGATCGGCGCGACCGTGCCGAGGATCGTGTGGAGGGCTGCGTTGAACAGCGCGTGCAGACCGGCGGCGCTCGTGGCCTCGCCGGGGTTCGAGATCTCCCGGAAGGTGGAGCGCATCGAGTCCGCGATGCCGGACACCACCGCGGGGCCGACCGCCACCAGGCCGATCAGCCCGGCGACGAGCACCACCGCGCCGTTGAGGTCAGTGCTCTTGGCGACCTGCCCCTTCTTGCGCGCCTCGCGCTTGCGCTTGGCTGTCGGCTTTTCTGTCTTGTCGTGATCGGCCATGGCTGCTGCTCAGAAGGCGTGGAGCGCGGTGGCGACCGAGGTGTAGATCTGGTTCGACAGCCAGCCGCCCAGGAACGGCAGCGTGGCCGAGACCGCGAGCAGTGAGACGCCGACCTTGAGCGGGAACGCGACCGAGAACACGTTCAGCTGCGGGACGACGCGCGAGACCATGCCGAACGCGACGTCGGTGATCAGCAGCGTCAGGACCACGGGCGCCGCGACCTCGAGCGCCGAGGTGAAGATCGAGGTGAACGACAGCTCGGCGGCGCTGGCCAGCGAGGCGAACTGCGGCGCCTTGGTCAGCGGGATCAGCGTGAACGTGCGCGCCATCCCGCGCAGCATCCAGGCGTCCCCGCCGATCGCGATGAACAGCATCACGCCGATCAGCGCGTACAGCTCGGAGAACACGCCGCCCGGGTTGCCGTTGATCGGGTCGACGGTGGCGCCGAACGAGAAACCGGAGAGGATGTCGGCGAGCCCGCCGGCGGTCTGCACCGCCGCGAGCAGCGCGCCGATCGCGAACGCGAACAGGATCCCGACGAGCAGCTGCACGACCATCAGCCCCGCGACCTCCAGCGGCTGGGCGGGAAGCTGCTGGCCGTGCATCGCCAGACCGGTCATGCCGATCGCCAGCGCGACCGCGACGATGCCGCGCACCTGCTTGGGGATCTGCTTGGCCGAGAACAGCGGCGCGAGCACGAACAGCGGGCTGACCCTCCCGAGCACGAGAAAGAACGCGGTGATCGACTGGCCACCGCCGAGCGCCGTGAGCGCGTGGCTGAGCGTCAGCTGGTTCATCCGACCAGTGACGGGATCGACATGTACAGGTTCTGGGCGTAGCTGACCAGCTGGTCGAGCATCCACGGTCCGAGGACGACGATCAGGACCGCCACCCCGACGATCTTGGGGATGAACGACAGGCTCTGCTCCTGGATCGACGTGACCGCCTGGAAGATGCTCACGAGCAGGCCGATGATCAGCCCGAGCAACAGGATCGGGCCCGCGATCTTCAGCGCGAGCATCATCGCCTGGGTTGCGAGATTGACGACCGTGTCCTGATCCATGTCAGTGGAAGCTCGCGACCAGCGAGTGCGTGATCAGGTCCCAGCCGTCGACCAGGACGAACAGCAGGATCTTGAACGGCAGCGATATGAATGAAGGAGGCAACATGATCATCCCCATGGACATCAGCGTCGAGGAGACGATCAGGTCGATCAGCAGGAACGGCAGGAAGATCAGGAAACCGATCTCGAATGCCGTCTTGAGCTCGCTCATGATGAATGCGGGGATCAGGACGTAGGTCGGGATCTGGGCGCGCGTCCGCGGCTGGGTCTTGAGATGCGCGAGGTTCACGAACAGCGACAGGTCCTGCGCGCGCGTCTGCTTGAACATGAACTCGCGCAGCGGCCGCTCCGCGCGTGAGATCGCCTCCGAGGTCGACACCTCGTGCTTGGAGTATGGAGCCCAGGCGTCCGTCTTGATCGCGGAGATCGTCGGCGCCATCACGAACAGGGTCAGGAACAGCGAGATGCCGATCAGCACCTGGTTGGGCGGCGTGTTCTGGGTCCCCAGCGCGCTGCGGACGAAGCTGAGGACGATCAGGATCCGCGTGAACCCGGTGACCGTGAACAGGATCGCCGGCAGGATCGAGATCCCGCCGATCAGCAGCAGGATCTGGAGTGCATTGCTCGAGTCGACCTTCACGAGCGAGCCGTCAGCCGCCGCAGGACGTCGAGCACCCGGTCCGAAGGCTTCTCCGCCCGGTCGGCCGCTTCTGGCTTCTCGGGCGGGACCTCGATACCGAGCGCGATCGCCTCTGCCTCGGAGTAGCTGCGGATGGGGGTGACGCCGTTTTCGGCGACTCCGACCACCAGCACCTCACGACCGGCTCGCACGACCGCGACCGAACGGCCGCTGCCCAGCGGCAGGCTCGCGACCTGCGTGAGACCTTGGCCCGTCGGGCGGGACTTGCTCTTCTTGGCCTGCTTCATGATCCACGCGATTCCGTAGATCACGGCGATGACGATGAACAGGCCCACGATCGTGCGGACGATGCTCGCCCCGCCACCGCTGGTGGCGGCGGCGTGGGTGGTGCCCGAGCTCCCGCTCAGGTGCACCGGCGTGTTCTCGCCCGTGGACTGGGCGAGCGCCTGCGCGCTCTGGACGTGCGCCTTCTCGGTAGAGGGGGCATCAGCCAGCGCGGGCGTGGCAGCGGTCAGCATCAGGGCGCCGGCAAGCACGACGCCACGAATGAACGTGAGCGACTTCATCGAGGGAAAGGACTCCGAGGGAGAGTCCTTCCGGTAATCGGCCGCTAGCCCCGCGGGCTTGAGCAGGCGCGTGCGGGGGGTTGTGGCGCGCGGGGCGGGGGGTGGCGCAGGGCGGTGGCGCGGGGCGAATAACTCGCCACTCGGCGCACTCCATGGGTCGAGTGCTGCGAAACTCGTGCCAGGACCGATCGAATCGCCATTCGGCCCGAGGGGGGCGTCGAGTGGCGAGAAACTCGGCCCCGCGCGTCGGGTGGCGGTGGCGCGGTGGCGCGGATCCTTGCCCGCCGGGTCGGGCCGGGTCCGGGGCGCTTTTCAGCGCCACGACCCGGGTAGAACGGCTATATGCCCGCTGTTTCGCTCGAATGGTCGGCCGCCGAGGTCGAGGACGCCAGGCTCACCGTGCCGACGGCGACATCCCCAAAGGCTGGAAGCAGGGCTTCGAGACGACCGTCAGGCTGCTCGGCGGCGGCGAGTGGGGCGAGATCCAGGTCAAGCGCGACAAGGTCCGGGTCGGCGACGTCGAGCCCGGCAGCGAGGACGAGCTCCGCCACCACATCGAGGCCGTCGTCGCACAGGCCAACGCCGACCACGAGCCCGACGACGGCGACGAGGATGACGGGGCCCCGGACACGGACGAGCCCGGTGCCGGTGCCGGTGCGGGGGGCGAACGTCCCGACGCCGAGATGACCCGGCGGTTCCGGTCGTTCTGAGCGCGGGCGCCCAGCCGGGCGCGCCAAGGCTAAGCGGCGAGCGCCTTGCCGACGGCCTCGAGCAGCTGCGCGGGCTGGAACGGCTTGACGACGAAGTCCTTCGCGCCCTTCTGGATCGACTCGATCACCTTGCTCTCCTGGCCGAGCGCCGAGCACATCAGCAC
>Ga0335078_10015478_pt1 | contig 11326 bp, 10 predicted proteins | sample Lox_Sample_32_FD_206711 | JGI IMG/M metagenome (GOLD analysis project Ga0335078, IMG submission 206711) | Soil microbial communities from Loxahatchee National Wildlife Refuge, Florida, United States - Lox_Sample_3.2 | ecosystem: Environmental > Terrestrial > Soil > Wetlands | place: USA...
CGCTTTCGTCGGGATGAGAAAGGTTTGTTCGAGCGCGTACTGCCCGGACATCACCGCATGCGCTACGCCGTCGGTCAGCACGAGCCACGTCGCCATGGGCGGAAACTCCAGCCGCACTTTCGGGCAGGCCTTCTGAAAATCCGTGTTTTCCTTCAAGTAGTCGTGAAACCGCAGCATGAACATGTCATAGGGCGTGCGGCCCATGCCGCGCAGGCCTAATTTCCCGCCCAGGTCCTGAACGGTTCGGCTCACCCACGATTCCTCGGCGTAGCGCTGAAGGTCCGAACCCTCCGCATAGCGTTGCGCGAGGGCTTCGAAATTCTCGGTCGTGTTCCACACGCGGGGTTTCGCCGGATTCAAATTCGTGAAAACCCGCAGGATGCGGCCGCCATGCGTAGGCCGGCTCGGGAATGCGTCCACGTGCAGCAGGTCGTTGCGTTTGTGCAGCGGCAATCCCCGGCGCTCTTCTTCGAACGGGCGAAAGCTCGAAAAATCGATCGTGAGCTTTCCCGCGTACGGCTCGAGGAATTTCGCCACAAAATCGATCACGGCCGCCGAGTAACTTCGAAAGATCGTGCGGATGCGGTCGATCGTCTCCGCCTTCCCGGAAACACCCTTCAGGATGTCGTCGTTTGGCCGGTAGGAAACATTCTTGTGCAGCCTCAGCTCGGCCCATTCTTGCGAGAGCAGAAAATCCTGATCCTCGGCGGGCAGCACAAAGGGGGGTTCATGGAACATCAAAATATGCCCGGATTCGAGCATTTCGCAGTAGCTGCGCGCTCTCGCGCCGCGCTGCTGGGCACCGACCCAGCCCGTGCCCTTACGATAATCCTCGACCAAAATCCACGGCAGGTTCATTGCTGACCGTCTCCGCCTAGCCCTGGCTCGCCGTTTTCGCCGCCTGGTAGCCTCGCGGCAGCAGCGCCGAGGAAATGTCCGCGCGCGAAAGGTCGACGCCGTCTAGATTCGTCTCCCGCAAGATCGCCGTCTTCAAATTCGCGCCCGCGAAATCCGCACCCGTCACATTCGCATCGCGAAAATTCGTCGCGCCAAAGTCGGCCTTGCGCAAAACCGTGTTTTGCAAATCCGCGCGGAAGAATTCCGCCCCGCCGGCCTGCGCTTCAGTCAAATCCGCGCCGGCGAGAGTCGCCTCGGTCAGGTCCGCCTTCCGCAGGTCCGCTTTCTGCAACTTGGCGCTGGTAAGATCGGCGGAGCCGAGCTTTGCCTCGCGCAGGTTGGCGCCTTCCAGATTCGCGCCCCGCAAAAGGGCGTAAGTGAGATTCACTCGCTCGAGACTCGCGCGAGAAAGATCGGCGCCGGCCAGATCGGCGCGCGCACCCTTGAGATTGCCGGTCACAAACTCTCTATGCGCCTGCAGAATATCCGAGAGCTTTTTCCCGTTATGACGAATGCCGCGCGGCGAGCGCCCGCCGCCTTTGCTGAACAGACCCATTTCGCATTTCCCCCATCCGATTTGTTTGTCCGAATTCTACTAGAATTCAGCTACGCCGACACGAGTGTCTCCTCGTTGCGGTTTCGTGATAACGTAACTGCAGGTCCGGCTTCGAAAACGCGCCCAGGTTTCCGAGCCGCCGCTCGCAGGTCGAGCAGATGATGAACTCCCGCGGTTCTTTCGCATTCAGCCTCCTTGTGGCCGTGTTGTGTGTCTTTTCGTCCGCGGCGATACTCGCGCAGGAGAACTCGACTCCCACCGAAGAGACCATCGCCAATCTAGCCGCCGGCCGTGTCGTGATCGCCGTCGTTAAAGATGCGATCCTGGTCGCGACCGTCGAGAATCCCATCGAGGCTCAGACGCGTCCGCCGACGCCCGTTCCTCTCGGGAGCGCCCGCCTCGGAATCCTGCTCGGGCCCGTGAACTGGTGGTCGCCGTCTGCGAAGGTCGAACTCGCAAGCCTCGATCAGGAGCTTCCGCGCCTGCACAGCCGCCTCATCGCCCATGTGCCTCACATGCAGGCCGAACAAGGCGGCGAAGAAGCGACCGACATGGAGAGCATCGGCCAGGGACTGCTCGAACGGTTAAGTGCCGTCGCCCAGAATCTCCACAGCGAAGTCGATTTGCCGCCCGACGAGCCGCTTTTGCAACTGGTGGTCACCGACTATATCCCCGGCTACGGCCCCGAAATCTGGCAGCTCGACTACAAAATGAAGCAGCAGGAAGAAGAAAACAGTTATTGGACCACGCGCATTCTCCGGCCCACCTACCTGCAATTCTGGCCGCCCGAAAAGGGCCATCCGCACACGCTGGTCGAATTCGCGTATCCGCCCGAAAATGCCCCGAAGCCGCTCGTCGATCTGCTCAAGGAAAAGGACCCTCGCCTCGAAAAGGTGGTGGAGTCGGAACCGAAAATGGCGCAGGTTGCAAATCTATTCCTAGAGGGCGAGAGCAACAAAATTCAACCCGATGACGCGACGCAATTCCTCCGCGCGGTTCTTGAGGCGACCGCGCCTCCCACCGCGCGCGAAACCATGGCCGTCATCACGGAAGAAAAGGGCTGCGACTGGATTCTTCCGCCGCCGCCCGAACCGAAGTCAACGCTGCAGCAAACCGAGCGCGATCCCGACGCGCCCAGCCTGCTTCACCCGTAGAAAACGGCCAGCGGTATTTCAAAACGAAGGCTAAGAGGGCTACTTCTGTTCCGCCATCTGCTTTTGCAATTTCGCGTTCTTCTCCGCCACGCCGCGGACCAAGTCTTCCTTGTGCGCCACGAGCTTTTGCGCCACGTCCGGATCGGATAGCCCGATAATTTCCGCTGCGAAGATCGCCGCGTTCGTCGCCCCGGCCTTATCGATCGCCATCGTCGCGACGGGAATGCCGCCCGGCATTTGCACAGTGGCCAGCAGGGCGTCCATGCCATTCAGCGCACTGCCGCCGAGCGGCACGCCGATCACCGGCAACGTCGTGCTCGCCGCCATCACGCCCGCAAGATGCGCCGCCGCGCCCGCCGCTGCGATCACAACTTTGAGTCCTCGCTTCACCGCGGTCGTGGCATATTCGTGTGCCAATCCCGGGGTGCGGTGCGCCGACATGACCTGCATCTCATAAGGAATGCCAAATTTCTTCAGCATTTTTCCGGCCTCACTCATCACCGGAAAATCCGAATCCGAGCCCATCACGATTCCCACCAACGCTTTCCCCCCCGTCGTCACTCTTCGCTCCTGGAAAAGATTTCAACGCCCAACTGCTGCCAAATTTCGGTTGCCGATGTCTCGCCGGTAATGCGAGCCCTCGATTTGAATCCGGCTCACGGCCTCGTACGCCGACTTCCGCGCGCTGGCCATATCCGGGCCGGTCCCGCACACCACCAGCACCCTGCCGCCGCTCGTTTGAAACGTATCGCCGTTCCGCCGCGTGCCCGCGTGAAACACAACTACGTTTGGCACCTTCGACGCCTCGTCGAGGCCGTGAATCGGCACGCCGGTGTACGGATCGCCCGGATAGCCCTTCGAAGCGATCACCACGCACACGCTGGCCCCGGACGACCACGTCGGCTTGAATTCGCGAAGATCGCCGCTGGCCGCAAGCATGCACGCTTCGCCGAAATCGAATTGCGCGCGCGGCAAAGTCGCTTCGGTCTCCGGATCGCCCATCCGGCAGTTGTATTCGAGCACCTTCGGTCCCTCGGGCGTGAGCATCAGCCCGAAATAGAGGAAGCCGCGATACGGCAGTCCCTCCGCTTTCAGTCCGGCTAGCGTGGGACGAACCACGCTCTCGATGATTTTCGCCTCGAGCTGTGGCGGCAAAATTTCGTCCGTCGAATAAACGCCCATGCCGCCCGTGTTCGGCCCCTGATCGTTATCGAACGCCCGCTTGTGGTCGCGCGCCGGCGCCATGCGGATGAAATTCTCGCCGTCCGTCAGAATAATGTAGGAAAGTTCCTCGCCCGCGAGCGCCTCTTCAAAGAGTATTCGCTTGGCCGCCTCTGCAAATTCCTGGCCATTCATCAAGCGATCGACGAAAGAAGCTGCCTCGTCTTTGGACGACGTGACGAGGACGCCTTTCCCCGCGCACAGCCCGTCCGCCTTGATCACGAGCGGCCATTTCACTACATCGAGTGCCGCATGCGCACCCGCTGCGCCTTCATAGATTCCATACAGAGCTGCCGTGGGGATTTTGTGCCGCTCAAGGAATTCCTTCGCGAAGATTTTGCTGCTTTCAAGCTGCGCGGCCCCGCGTCCGGGACCGAGCAATTTCAATCCGCGCGCCCTGAACTCGTTCGCTATCCCGAGCGCGAGCGGCACTTCGGGGCCAACAACGGTGAGATCGGCTCCCAGCCTCGCCGCCAAATCGGCCGCCGCCTTCACATTTTTGACGTCGAGCGATATGCACTCCGCGTCTTGGGTGATGCCATCGTTGCCTGGCGCACACCACACCTTTCTGACCGATGCGCTCCGCGCCAGTTTCCAGACGATCGCGTGCTCCCGCCCGCCGCTTCCGATGACGAGGATTTTCATGTTCGCCGCTGGGAGCAGACACGATACGGCCCACACCGGGCAGTGTCAACCCCAGCAGGAGGAAAAACTGCCGTTTTAAAATTACGCTACGCGATTTCCGTTCGCCGCAGCTTGATGCGCTGCCGCTGAGCGCAGCAGCATTTCCAAATCTCTCGACTTCAGTTCCCGCGAGGCGCTCGCCCACGGCTCCTGCAGATTAGCGAACCCTATCCCGGCCGCCTCCCCGATGGGGGCCCCGATGTAATCTCTTCTCGAATCGCTTTCGACCACACGCAAGACCTTGCGCTTGAGCTCAGAAAACACCGTATCGACGTCCGCCGACGCATCCACCGCTTCGAAACGATATTCGGCCCCCAGCTTCTCGAATTCCGCCAGCAGCGCCGTCTGATAATTGCGGAAACTCTCATACATGTCCTGGCCGGGATAGACATCCATCCCCGATTCCCAATAGTCGAAACCGCGCGAGAAAATAACGCGCGGAATTAATTGATCGACTCCAATGCGCAAATACATCACCGCATCGGGCACGAGTGCCATGCTGTAAATGCTGCGAATCCACGCCGCGTCCATCCCCCGGACGATCGCCCTGGCCATCAATGAATAGATATATCGATCCGTGAGCACGATGAAACCCGCGCGCAATGCGGGTGCAATCTCGTTTTCGAGGCGGTCTACGAAATCCGTTGCGTAAAAGAGGCTCTGCGTAACGCGCCCGAGATTGTTTCCTTCTTTCGCGCGGCGAATTCCGTCGCCCGCGAGCGCCGATCTCGTCATCCCGGTGTCGAGCACCGCGTGCCCGCGCTCTTCGAGCCACGCCTTCAGCAGATTGATCTGCGTCGTCCGCCCCGCGCCGTCCGTTCCTTCGACGACGATCAGCTTCCCGGACAAGTCCGACAGCTTCATCCCCGGCACAATTTTTCCGTATGTCTGTCTCATGGTCGCACCCTCAATTCTTTCGCTCGATCCAGATGTGTCTTGGCGATTTGTCGTACTTGAGCCTGCTGCACCTCCACGGGCAACGTCGCATCGATCACGGTCAGGCCGAATTCCGGGATCATCTTTTCGTACTCCTGAAGAATGCGTCCCTGAAACAGCCGGAAGCTCTCGGTCGGGTCATCGCTCAGTCCAATATCAAGCCCGGCTTCGTAAAATTTGAACCCGTCGCGCGCCGTCACCAGCCGGCCAATCGCCGTTTCAAGGGGCACGCGAAAATAGAACGCGACCGTCGGCTTCATTGCAAACGCGTAGAGCTCGCGTACCCACTTCGCATCCATCCCGCGAGCCACATCGCGCGCAAACGCCGTATAGATGTAGCGATCGCAGAGCACAACGGCCCCCGCCTTCAACAGGGGCAGAATGCCGTGCTCGATGCGGTCCGCAAAATCCGTGGCGTGAATCAACGAAAACGTCGCCGGCGTCAGCATCTTTTTCTTCTTGCCTAGCTTCGTCGTGTCCTTCACCAGCGGTGATGAGTTCCACGTGCTGAAGACAACGCCGTAGCCCTTCGACTCGAGCCACTTGTGCAAAAGGCTGAGTTGCGTGGATTTCCCGGAGCCATCAATTCCCTCGACGACAAAAAGTTTGCCGGGAAAGGTTTGGCCGCCGTTGTTTCGCGGCTGTTCGAATGTCTGCGCGACCGGATAGAAAACTTCGAAGGGCCCAATTCGGACGTTGCTGCCCGTATGCATAGCTCTCTTTCTCTCGCCTATGTTCCCAAGACGGGTCAGGCATAGTTCTCCGCGTGGAGGTCAAAACGTGCGGATAGGTTTATGGTTCTTCGGGGTTTCTGGCGTGGAACGAATCCCGGCGGACTCCAACACTATCTTCACTTTTTGTTTTCTTGTAAAGCGAGATTTTGTATTTTGTTTGCAAGTGAGGCATGTGTTGCGAGCGACGTGAATCGTCTTAAGCTCGTTGGCGTCGTTCGCTTTGGCATCAGCCACCCTATATACTAATAATGTAGTAGTTTATCCTGTCATCTTTATGGACGACTCTCGAATCCGCGAATTACTCGCTCCCTACGGAGTTAATGCCGATTCGCAGCTCTGCGAACGCATCCGCAAATACACTGAGCTTCTTCTCGCCTGGAATAGAAAGATCTCTCTGACGGCGGTCACTGAGCCTGACCAGATCGTTCGATTTCATTTTGGGGAAAGTCTATTCGCGATCAAAAGGGGGCATGTGGAAAAAAGTCGGCTCGCCGACGTTGGCAGCGGGGCTGGTTTTCCGGGCCTTCCTCTGGCCATGGTTCTTCCAGAATTAGATGTGACATTGATCGAATCGAATTCAAAGAAGACGGCCTTTCTCTCCGAAGTTGTTCGGAGACTGGGCTTGAAGAATGTATTGGTATGGCGAGGTCGAATGGAGAGCGAAAAATCATCCCGACCCTTCGATTTCATCGTGGCGCGGGCTCTGGGAGACTACGAAGGACTGGCTCAATGGGCGAAAGATCGGCTCGCGCCCTCAGGAAAGCTCGTTCTTTGGGTTGGGGAAGAGGATGCCTCCAAAATCTCCGCCCTGAAAGGCTGGGATTGGGAGACTCCCATACCGATTCCCAATTCCCGCAACCGAACCATCCTCATCGGCACTCGAGAAGGCTCTCATTGAACGTGTTCCACGTGGAACAATCGATTCGAGGCGAATCAGGATGCGAATCTGATTTGTTCCACGTGAAACATATTGCATTCGCCAAAAAGTATCTGATACATTCCGCTTTCAACAATCGCGATTTCTGAGGGATTCTTGGCTAGAGTCATCGCCATTGCCAACCAAAAGGGAGGCGTCGGCAAGACCACCACAGCCGTAAATCTTGGTGCCTCTCTCGCTTCCAACGAGAAGCGTACGCTGATCATCGATTCGGACCCCCAAGCCAACACAACAAGTGCCCTCGGCTTCCCGAAAGATCCTGCTCGCCGCACCCTATATCAAGCCATTATTCTCGACGAGCCACTCGAGCGCGTCACAATCGATGCCAAGATGGACCGTCTTGATCTGATTCCTTCGGACAAGAATCTGGTTGGAGCCTCGGTTGAGCTGGTTGGAATGGAGAATCGGGAGTATCGCCTCAAAGCCGCTATCTCGGCCGCGAGGGAAAAATACGAATACATCCTGATCGACTGCCCTCCGTCCCTCGATCTCCTTACCCTGAATGCGCTCGCGGCCAGCGACTCCGTTCTTGTACCGATCCAGTGCGAGTACCTGGCGCTCGAAGGTGTCTCCGAGCTCCTTGACACATTGATGCGGCTTCGCCGGACGATCAATCCGTCCCTTGCGATCGAAGGCATCCTCCTCACCATGTACGACGATCGTACGACGCTCTCGAAGCAGGTGGCAGCAGATCTTCGCAGCTTCTTTGGCGGCCAAGTCTTCGAATCCGTAATCCCGCGCAATGTACGTCTGGCCGAAGCGCCAAGCCACGGCATGCCTGTGATCTTCTACGACATTCATAGTAAAGGTGCAGAAAGCTATATCCAACTTGCTAAGGAGGTTATCGCCAATGCCCAGAAACGCGTTGGGCAGGGGATTGAGCGCCCTGATCCGGGAACCGGAACCGCCGCAATCGCAAGCGCCGCCGCAGCAGGAGCCGGGGGCGGAACCGCCACGGTTGCAGCCGCCGAACCAGCTTCAGACGCCACCGGCAACCCCGATAGTCAGGTCGATGGGAATCTCGGGGACGGCAGCGGGGATGGCGGCAGCTCCAGCCCTCAGCCCGAATGATGGTCTGTCGCACGTCGATATCGACCTGATCGATCCGAGCCCGTTTCAGCCTCGCACGCGGTTTCGTGAAGAGGCACTGGAAGAACTCGCCGCCTCGCTGCGCGCGAGCGGGATTATCCAGCCGCTCGTGGTCCGCAGGATCGGCGCTCGTTATCAGCTGATCGCCGGCGAGCGCCGTTGGCGCGCAGCGCAGCGGGCCGCGATGAGCCGCGTCCCCGTAGTCGTGCGCGATGTGCGTGACGAAGTCGCGCTTGAGATGACGCTCGTTGAGAATCTCCAGCGCGAGGATCTCAACCCCGTGGAACAAGCGCACGCCTTCGAGCGCTTAATGAACGAGTTTCACCTCACCCAGGAGCAAGTCGCCGAGCGCACTGGCAAAGACCGCGCCACGATCGCCAATTCCGTTCGCCTTCTGCGCCTGGAAGAGCCGATCCTCGAATTCCTCGAGGAAGGTCGCCTGACCGCGGGACACGGCCGCGCCTTGCTCGCCATCGCCGACCTCAAAGAGCGCCTCGAACTTGCCCGCAAGATCGCACGCGGCGGCATGACCGTACGTCAGGTCGAGCGCTATGCCGCTCGCGCCGCTCGGGCAAAGCCTGAAACAACGCCGACGCCGATCGACCCCAATACGAAATGGGCGATCGAGGAGTTGCAGCGGAAATATGGAACAAAAATCGCCATCCATCCCCTGCGACCTGGCCGTCCGGGCCAGTTAGCGTTTGAATACTACGATCCGAGCGACCTCACGCGTCTCTACGACCAGTTGATGAGAGAATAGGGAAACGTACTCCCGGGGTGTCGTGTGGCACTGAGTTGGTTTGATCGAAAACGGCAGGATTCAGCCGAATGGACGGGCTTCCTCGAGCGCGGCGTCAAGATCGAGGGCAAGCTCGAATGCCATGGCACGTTCCGCATCGATTCGGCGATGACCGGCATTCTCGTCTCCGCGGACACTCTGATTCTCGGGGAGCACGCCGAAATCGAAGGTGAAATCCACGGAAACAAAGTGGTCGTGGCGGGCAAATTCGGAGGCTCGATCCACGCAAAGACCAAAGTAGAAATTCAGCCGAGCGCCATCGTCACCGGCGAAATTCATTGCCCGTGCGTCGTGATCGAAGCCGGTGCGATTTTCGACGGCCGTTGCCACATGCCCGCGCCCGCGGAGACCGCAAAGCCCGTCACAATCCCTATCCGCTCCGCTGCCAGCTCGCGTTAGTCAGTGCGCGAATCGAGAGAGCCTAGGGAAGTGTAAGCGCAAGGAGCACGTTTCCCGGCATGCCGTTTCCCGTGCCAACGTAGCCCGATCCCAGGAAAAGCATCCCGCCGGCGATGATCGGTCCGGGCGCGCCGAGCGAGCCGCCTTTCGCGGCGATACCGTTGACCGTCGCGAATCGGCGGGCCGTATCGAAGCTCCAAATCTCACGCCCATCCGTCGTCGCTAGCGCATGCAACACACCATCCCATCCTCCCGCGAATACGACGCCGGGGATCACACTGACCGCCGCTTCGAGCCCTTTGCGTGGACGTTTGCCGGGGCCAAGATGCGCGGGCGACGGCGTGATCGGAACGTTCCACAAGACTTTCCCGTCGCTCAGCCGGACAGCCGCAACCGTGCCGGCCTGCGTGTCGTAATAAACGTTTTGCTCGTCGGCCGCGCCACCCCACAGAATTTGCACCTGCACTGGTGCTGTCGTGTCTCGCCCCGCCGAGAGATCAGCCGTCCAGAGCAGAGCGCCTTTCTGATCCGGATCGAGTGCGACCACCTCGCCGCCCTTGTGCGCGCACACGAGGACGCGTTTGCCGTTCGCAAGCTTGCGCAGAATCGGCGAATCGCCGAAATCCCAATCGGGCCCGACATTCTGCGGGCACTGCGCGCCCTTCGGCCCGGGGCCGAGGCAATCGCCGGGTGATGCATCGTTGGCGTAGCCCTGATACGACCACAGCACTTTGCCTGTCTTCAGGTCGAACGCCATGATCGAATCCGTATTTTTCGCCGCAGGTTCGGTGAATCCGTTGCCCGTCCCGACGTAAATCGCGCCGCGCTTGGGATCAATTGTCGGTGCGGACCAGATCGACGCGCCCGCCGGCGCCCACAGTTGCGTGCCGAGCGCATTTTTCTTCGTCGGCTTCGGCTCTTCTGCGATCGTGAACGTTTTCCAGATCACTTCGCCCGTATTTGCGTCGAGTGCCGTCAAGCTGCCGCGATAGGTGCAACAAGGATAGTGCGGATCAGAAGAAACCAACTCTTCCGATCCAGCCAACCCAACATAGAGACGTCCTTTGTAGAAAACTGGCGCGCCCGTGATGTGCGACAGCTGCCGCGGCTCGAGATTCCGCTTCCAGATCAGCTCACCGGTTTGCGCGCCGAGCGCATACATGTTCGCTTTCTTGTCTCCGAAGAAAACAGCGAGCTTAGTGCCGTTATGGATCCGGGCGACGAGCGCCGCGGTTCGGATTTGACCATCCACGCGATAAGACCAGTAGATGCAGCCTGTCTCAGCAGCAAGCGCGTATGCGTAGCCGTTGTAGTCACCAAAGAAGACGCGCCCACCGACCATGGCAGGTTGCCCAGAGGTCTCTCCGCCGGCCGGGAGCCCGAACGCCCATTTGAGCTTGAGGCCCGGGACGTACCTCGAGTCGAAGCTTGCTGGTTGAAAGCGGGTGTTCGCAAGATCGTTGCCCCATCCATTCCACTCTGACGCATCGCGGTCCAGGGGGATCCGCGGATTTGAGCTGCAGTGATTCGTCATGTTTTTCGCGTCGCCAGCATCCGCGGCGCCCAGCGGACGCGCGCCAAAAAACTCGGCGATCATGCGTTTGTCGTCGTTGCCGAGATTCTGCGCTTGCGCCGTCATCACTCCCGTCGTGAGCGCCGCATAGATCGCCTCGGGAGACATCTGCGCGAGCGTCTCGGTTGTCGGCACGACGCGCCCACCGACCACGACTGGCTGCTGGTCCGCGCTCGCTTTCGCGTTCTGGTGGCAGCTCGCGCAATTCTTGTTGAAAAGCGCCTGGCCCACCACTCGTGCCGGTGGACCAACGAGTGGTCCGCCTTGCCCCGCGCCGGGGAATGCTTCTTGCGCTGGCTGCGCCGCGGCTTGCTCGCTCGCAGGCTGAGCAGATTGTTGCTGAGCAC
>Ga0335078_10015479_pt1 | contig 11326 bp, 11 predicted proteins | sample Lox_Sample_32_FD_206711 | JGI IMG/M metagenome (GOLD analysis project Ga0335078, IMG submission 206711) | Soil microbial communities from Loxahatchee National Wildlife Refuge, Florida, United States - Lox_Sample_3.2 | ecosystem: Environmental > Terrestrial > Soil > Wetlands | place: USA...
CACCGGCCAGAGCGCACAGCAACTGACCGACGGCTACACCAAGGCCACCAACCGGCCGTGGACGCAGCCGATCGGCTTCCAGCACGCGCTGTTCGAGGTGGCGATCGACGTCTTGAAGCGCGCCAAGAATCCGCACGATCCGAAGGCGGTTTTGGATTCGATCGTGGCGACCAACTACAACTCGATGGTCGGCCACATCCAGTGGACCGGGCAGCCGGTCAAGAACGTCACCAAGACGCCGCTGGTCGCCGGGCAATGGCAGCGCAAGGCCGGCAAATTCGACCTCGTCATCGCCGAGAACAAGACCGCGCCGGAAATTCCGGTGGGCGGGAAGTTGCTGCCGCTCACATGATTTCTTCACCTCCCCCTTGTGGGGAGGTCGATCAATGCCGGCTTGCCGGCATTGATCGGGTGGGGGTGGCTGCGATTTCATCTCGACTGAACGATCCCCCTCCCTAACCCCCCACAAGGGGGAACGCGCGGAGCAAGCGGTCAGCGCCATGCCCACCATCCTTTCCCTCGACAACATCTCGAAGCGGTTCGGGGCCGTGGTAGTGGCCGATGGGATCGACCTCGCGCTCGCCGAGGGTGAGGCGCTCGGCATCATCGGGCCGAACGGCGCCGGCAAAACCACGCTGTTCGGCATCGCCGCCGGCACGGTGAAGCCCGACGCCGGCCGCGTCGTCTTCGCCGGCGCCGACATCACGCGTCTGCCGCCGGAGCGGCGCTGCCGCCTCGGGCTCGCGCGCTCGTTCCAGGTCCCGCAGCCGTTTTCCGGCATGGCCGTGTTCGAGAACGTGGTGGTGGCGGCGGCCTTCGGCGCGGGCGAGCGCGAGGCGGCCGTGTACGACCGCTGCGGCGACTTGCTCGACCGCTGCGGGCTTGCCGACAAGGCCAACCGGCGCGCCGGCAGTCTGACGCTGCTCGACAGAAAAAGACTTGAGCTCGTGCGCGCATTGGCGACCAAACCGCGCGTGCTGCTGCTCGACGAGGTCGCCGGCGGCCTCACAGAGCACGAATGCGCCGTACTGGTGACGCTGATCAAAGACGTGCGCGCGAGCGGTGTATCGATCGTGTGGATCGAGCACGTGGTGCATGCGTTGCTCGCCACGGTCGACCGCCTGCTGGTGCTGCACGGCGGCAAATTCATCGCCGAAGGCGATCCGTACAGCGTCATCAAAAGCCCACAGGTGGCGGAGATCTACATGGGGATCGAAGCGGATGCCTGAGCCCCTGCTCGACGTCCGCGCCATCGACGCCTTCTACGGCGATTTCCAGGCGCTGTTCGGGGTCTCGCTCACGGTCAATGTCGGCGAAGTGGCGGCGGTGATCGGCGCCAACGGCGCCGGCAAGAGCACGCTGCTGAAGACCATCGCCGGCATGATGACGCCGCGTCATGGCAACATTCTGTTTAATGGCGAGGCGATCGGCGGCGCCGCCGCGTTTGACGTGCTCAAGCTCGGCATCGCGCTGGTGCCCGAAGGCCGCCGGCTATTTCCGTCGCTGACGGTCGAAGAGAATTTGCTCATCGGCGGGCAGTCGCGCCGGCCCGGCCCATGGACGCTCGATCGCGTCTACCAGCTTTTCCCTGTGCTGGCCGAGCGCCGCCGCCTACCCGCTCCGGCGCTGTCCGGCGGCCAGCAGCAGATGTGCGCCATCGCCCGGGCGCTGATGGCGAACCCGCGCCTCTTGCTGTGCGACGAGATCAGCCTCGGCCTCGCGCCCATCGTCGTGCGTGACATTTACGCGCAGCTGCCTGCGATTGTGGCGGAAGGCCTGTCGCTGATCGTCGTCGAGCAGGACATCGCGCAGGCGCTCAAAGCGGCGGCCCGCGTCTACTGCCTGCAGGAAGGCCGCGTCGCGCTGCAAGGCCCGGCACGCGAGCTCACGCGCGAACGCATCGCGGCCGCGTATTTCGGGGTGTGACGGGATGCAGTGGTTCAACCTCATCCTGCAAGGCGTGCTGATCGGCGGGCTCTACGCCATGTTCGCCGCCGGCCTGTCACTGATCTTCGGCGTGATGCGGCTGGTCAACATCGCGCACGGCGATCTGATCGTGCTCGCGGCCTATGTCGCGCTCATGGTGACGCAGACGCTCGGCATCGATCCGCTCACCTCGCTGCTGCTGGTCGTGCCGATCATGGCGATCCTCGGCTACGCGCTGCAGCGCGGCCTGCTCAATTTCACCTTGGGCCAAGACCTGCTGCCGCCGCTGCTGGTGACTTTCGGCCTGTCGATCATCATCCAGAACGGGCTCCTGGAATGGTTCACCGCCGACAGCCGCAAGCTGCAAGCGGGTGCGATCGAAATTCAAGCCTTCCAGGCGTTACCCGACGTGTGGGTCGGCGTGTTGCCGCTCATTCAGTTCGCTGTCGCGGTCACGGTGATCGCCGGCTTGCAGGCGCTATTCTATTACACGCCGCTCGGCCGCGCCTTCCGCGCCACCTCCGACGACCAAGCGGTGGCGCAATTGATGGGCCTCGATACCCGCCACGTTTTCGCCATGGCCATGGCGCTGTCGCTCGCCGTGGTCGCCATCGCCGGCGTGTTCCTGGCGGTGCGCGCCAATTTCGATCCGTCGATCGGGCCGGCGCGGCTGATCTTTGGCTTCGAGGCGGTCATCATCGGCGGGCTCGGCAATATGTGGGGCACACTGATCGGCGGCATCGTCCTCGGCGTGTCGCAGGCGATCGGCGCACAGATCGACCCCGGCTGGCAGGTGCTCGCCGGCCATATCGTGTTCCTGATCATCCTGGGGTTAAGGCCGCAAGGACTGTTCCCGAAGGTGTCCGGATGACCAAAGTCGAGCACGCCACGCGCTCGAGCCGCATCGGGGTGGCGCTGACCGCCGTCACACTGGTGGCGCTGGCGCTGGCGCCGTTCTGGGGCGACCGGGCGACGTTGCGGCTGCTCGCCGAGATTTTTACTTTCGTGGCGCTGGCGAGCCTGTGGAATCTGCTCGCCGGCTATGCCGGCCTCGTCTCGGTCGGCCAGCAGGCCTTCGTCGGCCTCGGCGGCTATCTGTTGTTCGCGCTGGTCATCCTCGCCGGGGTGCATCCGATCGTCGCAATCTTTCTCGCCGGGCCGATCGGCGCGCTGGTCGCCGTGCCGGTAGCGGCGCTGACCTTCCGCCTGCGCGGCGCCTATTTCGCCATCGGCACCTGGGTGGTGGCGGAGGTGTTCCGCCTGCTCGCGTCGCAGATTTCCGCGCTCGGCGGCGGCTCCGGGGTCAGCCTGCCGGCCGCGGCGGTGATCGCCATGGCGCCGAGCCGGCAAATGCGCGAATTCGAAACTTACTGGCTGGCGCTGGCGCTGGCCGTCGCCGTGCTCGGCGCCATCGTCGCGCTGCTGCGCTCGCGCCACGGGCTCGCGCTCACCGCCATCCGCGACAACGAACTAGCGGCGCAGAGTAACGGAATCGACGTCACTCGCATCAAATTCGCCGTCTATGTGCTGACCGGTTTCGGCACCGCCATGATCGGCGCGCTGATTTTTCTCATGAAGCTGCGCGTCTCGCCGGACACCGCCTTCAGCGTCAACGACTGGACCGCTTTCGTCATCTTCATCACGGTGATCGGCGGCATCGGCCGCATCGAGGGCCCGATCATCGGCACCGTCGTTTTCTTCGCGCTGCGGCAGACTTTGTCCGACCTCGGCAGCCTCTACTTGCTGATGATGGGCGCGGTCGCCATCGTGGTCATGCTGTGGGCGCCGAAAGGGCTTTGGGGCCTGATTGCGGAACGCTTCGGCTGGCAAGTTTTGCCGCTGCAACGGCGGCTGGTGCTGGACAAAGAGACGGGAGGACACACGTGAGCACGATCATCGATATTTATTGCCACATCTATCCCGACCGTTTCTTTCAGGAGATGACGCGGGTCGCGCCCAATCTGGAAAACATCGGCAAGCGGCTGCGCGGCATCACTAAATTGTTCGATCTCGATGCCCGCTTCAAGGAAATGGACGAGTTCGGCGACTACCGGCAGATCATCTCGCTGCCCAATCCGGCGATCGAGGATATCGCCAAGCCGGACGTCGGCATTGAACTCGCGCGCATCGCCAACGATTCGATGGCCGAGCTATGCCGCAAAAATCCCGAGCGTTTTCCCGCCTTCGCCGCGACGCTATGCCTGACCGACGTCGAGGGTTCGATCAGGGAAGCGCAGCGCGCCATCAAGGATTTGGGCGCGCGCGGCGTGCTGGTCTACACCAACGTCGCCGGCGAGCCGCTCGATCAGCCGAAATTCGAGCCGCTATTCAAGACGATGGCGGAGCTCGACCTGCCGATCTGGCTGCATCCGGTCGGCACCGCGGCGATGCCAGACTATCCTGCTGAAAAGAAATCGCGTTTCGAGATGTGGTGGTGCTTCCACTGGCCCTACGAAACGTCGGTGGCGATGCTGCGCATGGTGTTCGACGGCCTGCTCGACCGTTATCCGAAACTCAAGATCATCACGCACCATCTCGGCGGCATGATCCCATATTTTGATGGCCGCGTCGGCAACGGCCTCAAGGTGTTGGGGCAGAGAACGTCGGACGAGGACTATTCGAAGATCCTGCCGTCGCTGAAGCGGCCGCATCTGGACTATATGCACGACTTTTACGCCGACACCGCGATGTTCGGCGGCGGCATTCCGGCAACCCGTTGCGGCTACGAATTTTTCGGCGCGGATAAGGTCGTCTTCGCGACCGACACGCCGCTCGGGCCGATCGCGCCGACCATTAAAACCATCAAGGGCTTGGGCCTATCGAGCGCCGACGAGCACAAGCTGTTCTGCGCCAATGCCGAGAAACTGCTCAAGATGAACTTCTAAGTTCTCCTTCTTCCCGATTTTCTTGGCGCAGTTATGCGGCGTTCGCCGGCTTTCTCTTGCTCTTCTTACTCTCGCGCGAGCCGACGCCGTGCACCGGGGTCCAACTCGGCGGATCGCTGGCCGGAAAGCTCTCGTCGGAATTGACCACGACCGCGTCCTCGTAGGACTCGATGCGCCCGCGCTCCTGGTCCACGGCGCGCCTCGGTTTTTCCATCGCGCAAACTCCATAGTGCCGAATGGCCGCCCTTCCGGCGGCCCGTTATCGCCAGGACAACCGCCGGCCGGGCGAAAAGTTCCGACGCTCGGGAAATGGAACTTATTCCGCGGCGGCCTTGTGCGCCGCTTCCAGCCGCGGCTTCACCACCACCTTGATAGCGTCGTCGACGCGGTCCTTGGCGTAGCGGATCGCGGTCGGCAGCTCGGCGAGCGGGAAGGTGTGGGTGTGAATCTTGGTGGCGTCGAAGCGCTTCTGCCGCATGAAGGCCTCGGCGCGATGCACCGCGCTCTTGCCCTCGCCGCGGATGCCGTAGACGTAGATATTGTTACTGACGATGTGCGCGATGTCGACCAGCGCCGGCTCGTGGGTGAAGGCGGCAAGGCAGACCTTGCCGCCGCGGTTGACCATGTGCACGGCGTCGTTCACCGCCTTGCTCGCGGCCGAGCACTCGACGACATAGTCGACGCCTTTGCCGCCGTTGAGCGCCTTCACCGCGGCGACCAGGTCCGGCACCTTGCCGACATTGACCACCGCATCGGCGCCGAGCGCGCGCGCGATCGTCATGCGGTTCTCGCGCATCTCGGTGAGGATCACCGGCTGCGCGCCGAGCGCCTTGGCCACCGCGACCGCCATCAGGCCGATCGGGCCGGCGCCCGAGACCACCACACTTTCGCCGGCGACCAGGCCGCCAAGCTCGGTCAACGCATACATGGCGGTGCCGGCGGTGACGACTAGCGCGCCCTCCTCGTCCGACATGTCGTCCCGGATGGCGACCAGCGTGTTGATGTTGTTGACCTGGTATTCGCAGAAGGCGCCGTCGGTGGTGAAGCCGTTGGCGCGGTGGCCCTTGTCGAGGTCGCCGTAATTGAGGCCGTAGTTGTGGCAGGAGGTGTACATGCCTTCGCGGCAGCGTTTGCACTGACCGCAGCCGGCATGAATCTCGCAGGCGACGCGCTGGCCGATTTTGTATTCGTCGACGCCCGGCCCGAGCGCCACCACCGTGCCCATGTATTCGTGGCCCGGCGTAAAATTCTTGTTGAACGGCAGGCCGCCCTGGATGATCGCCGGCGGGCCTTGATAGATGACCTCGAGATCGGTGGCGCAGATCGCCGAAGCGTCGATGCGCACCAGCACTTCGGCGCGCTTGGGGACAGGTACTGGCTTGGCGGTGAGCTTGAGCTCGCCGGGATCGCCGAGGACCCAGGCCTTCATGCTCTGCGGAAGGGGAAAATCCGTGCTGGTCTTCACTCCGGCCGGCGCGTCCATGGCATCCTCCAACGCGGTTCGCGCCGAAGGTCGCGCATTGCCGCGCCCGAGGTCTTGAGGAAAGTCAATTCTCGTTGCCGAATGTCCGCGTTCGGAGGGCAAAGCGGACATCGCGGCCGCTTGTCGATTTGTCCGCATGCAACCCGAAGCGGGTATGCCGGCCACAAACGACTAGCGCAGACCTCTCCGCGCAAATGCAAACCGCGGGGATCATCAGTCCAGCTTGATGTGCGCGGTCCGGATTACCTTGCCCCACTTCTTGGTTTCATCCGCGAGAAATTTGGCGTAGGCGGCGGGAGTCATCGGCAACGGCACGACGCCAACGCCGGAGAGCCCAGCCTTGATCTGCGGCTCGGCGAGCGCGGCATTGGTTGCCATGTTGAGCTTGCTCACGACTTCAGAAGGCGTGTTTTTGGGCGCACTAAGACCAATCGTGATGCTCGCCTCGTATCCCGGCAGGAAATCGCCAACAGTCGGGAGGTCCGGCAATGCTTCGTAACGCGCTTTCGACGTAACCGCTAAGGCACGCAGCCTGCCTGCTTTGATGTGGCCGATCGCCGGCGGCAGAGTTGAGAATACGACCTGCACCCGTCCACCGAGCAGATCATTCAACGCCGGCGCCAGACCACGATAAGGCACGTGCACCATGTCGACTTTTGCCATGGCCTTGAACAGTTCGGGCGCTATATGTGCCACGCTGCCGACGCCGGCCGATCCGAAGCTGATTTTGCCCGGATTGGCTTTGGCGTAGGCGATGAATTCGGGAACAGTTTTGGCTGGAAATGATGGATTGACCACCAGAACAAGAGGCCCTGTGGCGACGCAGGCGACCGGCGCGATGTCGCGCAGAAAGTTGTAACTGAGCTTGTCGTACAAGTTCGCCGTCACCGTATCCGGGCCACTGGTCAGGAGTGTGTACCCGTCAGGTGACGCGTGGGCGACCGCCTCGGCGGCCAAAGTGCCGCCGGCGCCTCCTCGATTTTCGATCACAAACGGCTGACCGAGCCGTTTCGATAGGCTTTGACCGATGAGACGGGTGATGATGTCGGCGGCGCTGCCGGCGCCAAAGCCGACGATGACACGCACCGGCCGGCTCGGATAGATTTCCGCCTGGGCGAGGCGCGGCAGGGCTGGCAACGCGGCGGCGCCTGCCAGCAGACGAAGAAAAGCTCTACGGGGAAATTTCATGGCTTATCCTCCTAGAGTGTCGGGATCAGGCGGCTATTTCATGTGTTCCCTTGGCGTCGTGCGCTCTCGGTCCACTTTCATTCGAGGTGAACCTACGGAGCAGTAAGCTTTTGGCGCCGCTCAACTCGACGTTGGACCGTAAACGGGAAGTTGTTTAAGCTCCATATTTCAGGGCTTAATTGTTCTGAATTTACCCATACGGTTGGGTGCGATGGACCGCACTGAGATCAGCTTTGGCCGCTTCCGCTTGGATCTGAGCCAACGCCAGTTGGTCCGCGACGGAAAGCCGGTACAGCTTCGCAGCCGAGCGCTCGACATTCTGTGTGTGCTCGCTTCCGCGAAGGGCGAAGTCGTCAGCAAGGACGACCTGATGACTCAGGTTTGGCCCGGCTTGGTTGTCGAGGAGAACAATATCCAGGTCCACGTCTCGGCGTTGAGAAAGGCTCTCGATGAGGGAGCGACCAGCCAGACTCGCCTGCTGACGGTGCCGGGACGGGGCTATCGGCTTGTCGGTCTTAACGCGCCTCACTCGGTTGCGGATGGTAGCCAAGATAGCTCATTGAGCGCGACGCCGTCGGAAAAGCCTTCCATCGCCGTACTGCCGTTCCAGAACATGAGCGGCGATCCCGAACAGGAATATTTCGCCGACGGCATGGTTGACGAGATCATCACCGGGCTTTCACGCATCAAATGGCTGTCGGTGATCTCTCGCAATTCGACTTTCATTTACAAGAACAAGCCGATGGCCATAAAGGAGATCGCGGATAAATTCGGCGTTCGCTACGTGCTCGAAGGCGGGGTGCGCAAGTCGGGAAATCGGGTTCGGATCACCGCCCAACTCATCGATGGAGAGACCGACGTTCATCTTTGGGCCGAGCAATATGACCGTGTGCTGGAAGACGTCTTCGCGCTTCAGGACGAGATCACCATGTGCGTGATCGGGGCGATCGAGCCAAGCCTCAGGAAGGCCGAAACCGATCGCATCAAGCGCCGAAGGCCCACGAACCTCAACGCCTATGATCTTGTGCTACGATCGCTGCCCTTCGTTTTGGGTCACATACCGCAGGACTCCAAAGCGGCGATTCCGCTGCTCCAGGACGCCCTGAAGCTGCAGCCCGATTACGCCACCGCCCATGCGTTTCTGGGCCGGTGCTTCCATCATCGCTACGCTCGGGCAGGACTACGCGAGGAAGATCGCCTCGCTGCAATTCAACATGCGCGCGCGGCGATCGCGTACGGAAGCGATGACGCGACAGCGCTCGCAGCCGCGGCCCATGTCATCGCGCTGGATGAGCATGATGCCACTACGGCGCTCAGGCTGTTCGATCGCGCGCTGGAACTCAGCAACTCCAATGTCTTTGCACTCAATTTCAGCGCCATTATCCTCGCCTGGTTGGGAAAGACAGAACTTGCCATTGAACGGGCAGAGCGGGCCCTTCGGCTAAGTCCCTTGGACTTTTATAATTCCCGCGCGCACCTCGCGTTGGCAATCGTGTACTTTCAAAACCAGCGATACGCTGATGCATTGGATGCGGCTCGGAGCGCGGTTCATGCCAACCCGAGGCATGGTATCGCCCACGCAATTTTAGCGGCTGCGCTCTTGCGACTCGGGCGCGCGGCGGAAGCGAAGGCTGCCGCCCAGGATGTGTTGGAGCACCAACCAAGCTTCACCATTCATGAAAATCGCCTTGTTACTGGCGGGCTTGAACCGGCGGTGTTTAAACCCTTCGCCGATGCTTGGCGCGAACTCGGCCTGCCGGAGTGATTAACGACAAGCGATGCCGTTCCTCGACGATGCGGCGTGTCGCCTGCTGGCGCTTGACAGACAGCGAAGGACTGCCGCCCGATGTCCGCTTTTCGGGGGCAAAGCGGACGTCGCGCGCGCTTGTCGATTTGTCCGCATATCACCGACAGCGGCCCGGTTTGAAATCGAAAGTGGCCGGTTTTGCTCTTCGCTTGTCAGCCGATTGTATAGTAGTCCTAACACAGCTTTAAATGGGCGAGGAACGCGAGATGTTGACGAAACTCTCTACGGTCGTTCTTGCTATAGCGCTTCCCTTAATCTTTATCGCCGCGACGGTCACGGACTCCCAAGCTTCCGCTGGGGTGAAACACTGCAGAAGAGTTGGGTATTGCCCAGCAGGCACATGCGCCCAAGACGGCAGCATGCGGGCCTGCAACATTAAAAACTGCAGCAAGCGTAACTGCCGCTAACTGAAATACCCGAGGCCGCTGGCGGCCTCTTTCGCTTCAAACTAGACATGCAATGCCGCCGATTGGCACTTAATCGACAGCGAAGGGCTGCCGCCCGATGCCGCTTTCCGGCGGCAAAGGAGAGATCGCGTGGGCTTCCCCGCTGTGCCGGCTGACGACCCATCGGTGCGACCTCAGCGATGCGAAAAATAATCGACGGCGGTCGCTCACCAGAACCGTGAAAAAATCGATTGTTCGCAGCCGCGAGGAGCCGCTCGTACGGGGAAAAATCATCCGCCTCGTCGCGGTGCGGTAGCACCAGGGTGTCTTTCGCGGTACTTCGGGCCGGGGCCGCGCATGTAATGTCGCTCGGGCCGATAAGAGACCGATGCCGGCACCAATTTTCCAAGCAGCCACCGCCAAAGAGAGAGGCGGGGCAACTGCGCTTTTCCGTTGAAGAATGCCATAGCCTGACGCTCGCGATGTAGGCTTTTCCCAGGGGCGATTTTTGCGCGCCGCGTTGCGCCGGATTGATCGCGAAACGGCGTCGCCTCGGTCTAGGGACCGACGAACTTGTCTAAGAGGAGTGCGGCACAGGTCGCTATGATCAGGTAAGGCAGCGCCTCCAAGACGAATCTCGACGTTCGCTCCAGCATGGAAGGACTCCGTGATTCTTTCGTCCGCGACCGCGCAAGCACGTATTTCATACGGTCAGACGAATTTCAAACATCTGTTTGAGGCAGAACCATGACGTCTGCCGCCGGCCGGCCGATCAAAGCCGTTTGCATTTTGTTGCAAGAGGCATTATTGAACCGATTCAAATACTTGTTTGAATTGGGAACCCCATGACGCGCCCGTCCGAATACACCCGCAATTCGATCATGAAAGCGGCCGTGCAGCTCCTGGCCGAGAAAGGCTACCAAGGCACGAGCGTTCGGGACATCGTGGCCAAAGCGCGCGTCAACCAGGCCGCCATCAACTACCATTTTAAGGGCAAGGATGGGCTCTATCTCGAACTCCTCAAAACGGCGTTCGCGAAGCTGACGGAACAGGCCGGATTCGATCCCGAGAAACTTAAGTCTCTTTCCCGCGAGGAAGCCCTGCGCAGCTTCGTGCATCAGCAGTTGCGGCCGCTGCTGTTTCGCGACGAATTAAGCCTGTACATTCGCATTTTTGCCTGGGAGGGCGCGCATCCCAGCAAAGTCTTTCTCAAGTTCATGGCGAAAAATACCGTCACCTATCTGACCGCCGCCGTCGATATCGTGCAAAGGTTCTTACCGCCAGGCACGGATCGGCGGGTCGCCCTATGCGGCGCAATTTGGCTGATGGGACAATGCAGTACCTTCGTGCGAAACCGTGAACTTTTCGCGCAAGAGCCGTTCAAGATCACCCCGGACAGTCCGTTTGTGGATGAGCTAACCGACCTCATCTCGCGTCTGGCGCTCGGAGGGTTGCGGCAGACATCGAAGCCGCCGGCTCGGTGATCGCTTCCTTTCCACGAGAAAAGGCGCCGACGTCCGGTGTTGGCAGATTTTGTTGCAGAAGTGATTTGAAGGCTTTGGCGAACAGTGATTCCGTCCGCTAACGACATTTTGCGTCGGAGGCGGGCAATGATGGGACGCCAGAACAACGACCATGGTCATCTGTTCTA
>Ga0335078_10015481_pt1 | contig 11326 bp, 10 predicted proteins | sample Lox_Sample_32_FD_206711 | JGI IMG/M metagenome (GOLD analysis project Ga0335078, IMG submission 206711) | Soil microbial communities from Loxahatchee National Wildlife Refuge, Florida, United States - Lox_Sample_3.2 | ecosystem: Environmental > Terrestrial > Soil > Wetlands | place: USA...
TGCTCGGGCTGCTGACCGGCCTGTTGTTGCAGCGCTCCGGGTGGCGGCCGTTGCTTGCCGAGCCGCAGGCGTGGCGCCGCGCCATGGCCAGCAGCCTCGGCGCCACCACCGCAGCACCGGAGGAACTGGTGAAGGAGCAGGTTCCGCTGGTCGTTGACGCCAGCGGCAACCCGGATGCGCCAGCGATGGCGCTGAACATGCTGGCCCACGAGGGAACCCTGTTGATCGCGTCGTGGTTCGGCACCAAACCAGTGGTGCTGCCGCTCGGCGGCGCCTTCCACCGGCGGCGCCTGATCATCCGCAGCACCCAGGTTTCCACGGTGCCGGCCCGGCTGTCCGGTACCTGGACCCGGTCGCGGCGCCGCCGGGAGAGTGCTGACCTGATGGCCGGGCTACCGTTGGCACAGCTGTGCACGCACGTCTTCGCCTTCGGCCAGGCAGCCGAGGCGTTCCGAGCCGTGGACCAGGGGACACCCGGGTTGATGCATGCCGTTCTTGACTACGACAGGAGTGCTGCCGGTGACCTGTGAGGTCGGGGTGAGCCGAAGCGTCCGTGCATTCCACATCATGCCCGGATTGCCCGGGCCAGAGGGGCAACTGCATGATCATGACTACCGGATAGAGATAGTGGTGGACCGCGAGCAGCTCGACGACCGGGGCATGGTGTGTGATCTGGATGTACTGGAAGCGGCGCTGGCCGAGCTGACCAGCCGGGTCGATGGCCGCAACCTGGAGGAGATACGCCCGGCCGGGGCCGGGGCGGTCACCGTAGAGGTGTTCGCCCGCTGGGTGCATGACAGCCTCTCGCCTGCCGTCGCCGCCGCTGGCGGCGAGGCACTGGCAGTGCGGGTGTGGGAGACTCCCAGCGCGTTCGGCGGGTACCACGCACGATGCTGACCTGCCTGACGAGGCCGGGGCTGGCCGCTGAACCGTATTGCAGACATGTTCGTATTGCTGTTCATGGGAACAGTCGACACAACATTCTCGTCATCCCCGGGGGACACCCACATGACACTGGGCTGGGATAACCCCACGGCAGATCCCACCACCACCATCCTGCTGCGGCATGGCGATACCCGGCTGTCACCCGAACACCGCTTCAGCGGGCTGCGTGACCTCCCGCTCAGTGCCATCGGGACCCGGCAGGCCCGGGCCGCCGCCTGCCGCCTGGCCACCGGTGCCCCGATCGATACCGTGGTCAGCTCGCCACTGCAGCGCGCTGTCGCCACCGCCGCCATTGCGGCTGGCGAACTGGGCCTGACCGCAGTCATCGATGACGATCTCCGGGAGACCGACTTCGGGGACTGGGACGGCTTTACCCTGGCAGAAATCCAGCAGCGATGGCCCGCAGCCGCGGCAGCCTGGCGACGCGACCCCGAACAGGCACCACCGGGCGGGGAGAGCTTCGCAGAGAGCGCACACCGGGTAAACCGGGCCTGTGACCGGCTGCTACGAGATCACGGCGGCCAGACCGTCCTGGTGGTAAGTCACATCACTCCGATAAAGATCCTCCTGTGCCGCGCCCTCGGTGTCCCGCTTGGCACCCTTTACCGGCTGTATCTCGGCTCCGCCTGCATTAACGAGATCCAGTGGCACGGCCGCGGATTTGCCGCTGTCCATTGCGTCAACGACACCAGCCATCTGCCCTGACACACCGGGCCGGCCGTCATCCGGCATCTCGTAGTTCTTCGATGGCCAGCCGCAGCGAACGCAGCGCATAGTAGGTGCGGGACTTCACCGTGCCGGGTGCGATCCCCAGGGCATGCGCGGCCTGCGCAACCGAGTTGCCGCGAAAGTAGCACTCCCGCAGCACGTCCCGGTGTTCCGGCGTCAGCCGGCCCACCGCAGCGGCAACCAGATGGCGGCTAACGATCTGCTCGCTGGCGTCGCCAGTTGGCTGCTCGGCGCGGCGGTCAGTTACGATCCCGGAGCTCCGTTGCCATCTGTGCCGCCATTCCGGTCGCGTTATGCGCACGGCGACTGCGACCGGTTCACCGGCATTTGCCCCGTCCCGGACCGCGTGCCGTGCCCCGCAACAGGAACCGATCGTACCGCGAGTTGCCGTCGGGGCCGGCGCCCCGCTCACCGCCGCGGTCCGGGCGCTGCGGGCCCATGGGCCGACGCCACTTGGGGCGAGGGCGTGCTGAAGGCATCGAGGAACTGGTTGCGGAAGGCGTCCATCGGCTCGACCGGAGCGGAGGGGCCGGGCAGCAGCCCGTCCTGCCAGCGCCAGGAGGCAATCTGCCGGAACACGGAGGGGTCGCGGGCGACGATCGAGATCGGCACCTCGTGGCTGGCCCCCGGGCCGCTGATGGGGCTACCGGGCTCCTCGTCGCCGAGCAGGATGAGCACGAGGTTTGGGTCGTTGAGCTCGGTGACCCATGAGGTGAGAACCCGCAGCGAGTACTGGATCGACCGGCCGAAGAACTGGCGCACGGTGCTGGCGTTGCGCCAGACCATGATCGGGGATTCGCCCCGCGCGGGCATGGAGTCGAATACCGAGCCGTTGCCGACCTCGTTCCAGGGCACCATGGTTGGCAACGGGGCCCAGGGCGTGTGCGAGGAGACCGTGTCGATCTCGGCCATCACGGGCTTGTGGCCCGGGCCGAACTGGTTCCGCTGCAACTCGGCGTAGGTGTACTGGTCGGGCATCGAGGCGTAGCTGAAGGCCGGGCCGTGGTAGCCGACGTTGAACCGGTTGTAGAGCTTGTCGAAGTGGTAGAACCGCGTGCCGGGCGGCCAGACGGGGTCGTCCTCGGGGCTGTCGCTCACGGTGCGCCAGCCGGCCTTGCCGAAGGCGTCGCTGAGGGTGAACCGGTGGCTGGCGACCAGATCGGCGTACCGCAGTTCGGTGTTGACCCACAGCCCCGACTGCAGCGTGGAGTGGGCGAGCTGGCTGATCCCGCCGAAGCCCGGGGAGGTGATCCAGGCGCTCCGCGTGGACCAGCCGGCCCGGTCCAGTGCGGCGGCGCTCCGGCGCAGGAGGGCGTCGATGCCGCGGGAGAAACTCGTGCCCTGGACGGCGACCTGCCCGTAGCTTTCGACGAAGTCGAAGACGACATCCTTGCCGCGCAATCCGGTGAGCAGGTCCGCGGCGGGGACGCTGGCTTCGGGGTCGGCGCGGTGGAGGGCCTGCTCGAACCGGTGCTGGTCGCGGAGCGCTGTCTGGGTGCTGCGCACCTGCGCGACGACCAGCCCGGCGGCGCTGGTGGAGGCGACCGGGGAACCCGGGACGAGTTGCAGGGCCAGGCCCGCGCACAGCGCCCAGACCGCGGTGAGGGCGGCGAGCCCGCGGATCGCGTCGCGGCGGTGCCGGGCGGCGACGGTGGTGAGGTGAATCGTTGCCGCGGTGATCGCGCCGACCAGCAGGATGAGACCGAGCCAGAGCGCGGCGAGCGCGATGTTTGTGCGCGCCGGGCCGATCGTGGCGCGCACCACGCCGATGGCCGGGGGGATGTCGAGCCAGCCGAACACCGGGTTGAACGCCCGCCCGATCTCCAGGTAGAACGCCATGTTGAGGAGCTTGACCAGAGTAAGCAGGCCGAACAGGATTCCGGCGACGGCGGCCACGATCCGTCGCGGCCAGGCCGGCAGCACCACCGCGATGGCAACCAGGACCAGCCCCTCCACGGGGATGCGGGCAAAGGCGGCGGGGGTGAGCTGGAGGAGACGGTCGGGCACGACGAGGACGCCCCACACGAGCACGGCCGACAGCACGGTGCCGGCCAGCCGCAAAGACCGGCGGGTGCGCGGGCCGGCGCCGGTACGGTACAGCCAGATCACGGCGCGGCCGAACGACTCGGCCAGCAGCAGCAATGCGGCGGCGACCGCGATCATCCCGGTACGGCGGTCGAGCAGTCCGGATGCGGCGACGGTGAGCACGATGCCCTGGACCGCGGCCACCACCTTGCCCCAGTACCGGGGTGGCAACGGCGCGGCCAGCCACGGGATCAGCCAGCCCGCCAGCAGCAGTGCGTAGCGGGCGGCGCCGATGAGCAGCACCCAGCCGCCGTAGTCCTGGGACACGGCGATGCTGAGCAGCAGGATGAGGAACGCGTCGACCTCGCTGTCGAGGCGGGCACCCACCGGGGTGGCGGTGCCGGTCCGGCGCGCCACCTGCCCGTCCACCGCGTCGAGGACCAGCGCGACGGTGGACAGGGTGACCAGCGCCGGTACCGCCAACGGCCGGGCGAACGAGTCGGCAACCAGGCCCGCGATCCCGGCGGCCAGCAGCGCCCGGGCCGCGGTGACCCAGTCCGCCGGGAACATCGCCGGCTGGTCGCTGCGCATGCGGGCAGTGACGAGCAGCGCGGCCGCCGCCGAACCGGTGGCCAGCCCGGCGATCCAGCCGGCGACACCGAGACCAGCCGTGGCGGACACGACACCGAGCAGGGCGGCCGTGGCGAGCAGCCCCAGGATCGCCGCGAGCGGGATCGACGGCAGCGCGCCCTTGCCCGCGAGCCGGACCGCAGGCAGCGCGCCTTCGTCTACGGGCTGAATCGGCACCGTGCCTTCGTCCGCGGGCTTAATGTGCACCGTGCCTCCGCCTTCGCCAGCCAGCTGCGGTCGTTCATCATGGGGACAACGGGTCCCCGGTCACGCTGGTTCACCGCGGCCCGCCGCCGGCCCGGCATGCTGCCGCAGCCGGACGGTTGAACTATGTGTCCAGCCGGCCCGTGTAACCGGTGTGGCTGGCTTGCACTCAGTTTCGTCCGGGCCCGGTCCGGCCGTCCGCCGCTTCGGCCCATCGCTGCTGCGCCTGGCCGCTGGCGTCGCCGTGCTGTGGTTCCTCTGGCGGCAGGTGGGCGCGGCGCCGTTCCAGGACGGGCTGCGCGCGGTCACCTGGCCGGCGGTCGTGGCCGCCGTCACGCTCACCGCCCTGACCACGGTGTGTTCGGCCTGGCGGTGGCGGGTCGTTGCCCGGGCGCTCGGCGTCGGCATCAGCCTGCCGGCCGCGGTCTGCGCCTACTACCGTTCCCTGTTCCTCAACTCCGTGCTCGTCGGCGGGGTTCTCGGCGACGTGCACCGGGCGGTTACGCACGGCCGGCGCGCTGGCGACGTGGTGCGGGGGCTGCGCGCGGTGGCGTGGGAACGGCTGTGCGGTCAGGTCATCCAGGTCGTGGTGACCGCCGTCGTGCTGCTGACCCTGCCCTCGCCGGTCCGGCCCGAACTGCCGTACGTTCTGGCGGGTGTCGCGGGCATAGCCGGGTGTGCCGCGCTGGTCGTGCGCGGCGCCGCGCGCCGTGGCCGGTCGCGGCTGACCCGCGCCGCCCGGGCCGTTTCCGCTGACCTGCGTCACGGCGTCCTGGCCCCGGGCGTGTGGCCCCGGCTCACGCTGGCCTCGGTGCTGGTCGTCGCCGGGCACACGGCCACGTTCGTCATCGCGGCCCGGGTCGCCGGCAGCACCGCATCCCTGGGCGAACTGGTCGCGCTGCTGATGGTGGTCCAGACTGCAATGGTGATCTCCCTGGGCATCGGCGGGTGGGGCCAGCGGGAAGGAGCCGCCGCCTGGGCCTTCGGCGCAGCCGGGCTCGGCGCGGCCACCGGGGTCACGGTCGCCACGCTCTATGCGGTGCTCATGCTGGCCGCCGTTGCCCCGGGCGCGGGCCTGCTGCTGAGGGACGCCGTTCGCCGCCGCCGCGACCGGGGGCACCCGGGCGGCCCGGGCCGACCTGATCCGGCGCCGCAGACGTTGGCGGCCGTTCGTGGCTGACCGGCTCGTCTTGTGACCGGGGCGGTCCGGGCGGCAGCGATTCGCCGGGGCATTCGCCTCCCGCTGTCAGCCGGGCCAGCGGCCCGCGAAATCAAGCTGGTGGGCGATGTAGACCAGTTCGCCCGCGGCCAGTTGCCGGCCGCGGGCGGCCAGCCAGCCGGCCAGGTCCGCCGGTTCCACCTGGTCCTGGCGCTTCCGCAACGCGTTCTGGATCGTGTTAAGGATGCTGCGCAGGAAGTAAGCCTCCTCGCCCGGGTAGGTCCCGTCCGGGCCGGCGCAGACGACCCAGTCCGACGGCCCGGCCGCCAGCGCGGGTGCCCCCGCAGCCCGCAGGTGGTGAAACAGGTGGCGGCCCGTCCGGCTTTCCCCGGCCGGCCGGCCGTGGCGAATGCGCTCATCCATGTCGCGGTGGTAGGCCCGCATGATCAGGCCGTCGCGGGGGTGGCCGGGCGCGAAGATGCTCTCGCCGTCATAGTTGATCGTGAACCAGTAGGCGCCGCCGGGGACCAGCAACCGCAGCAATCCGGGCAGGACAGCCGGCACGTCCACCAGATCCAGGACGGCGCTGGCGATCAGCACATCGGCCGGCGCCCCGCGAGCGCCGTCCAGGTAACTGCCGAGCTCGGCGTGCACCAGGCGCACCCGGAGATCACCCACCCGCAGCCCGTCTGGCAGCAGGTCGCTGCGCAGGCCCCGCGTGGCCGCCCAGTCGCACAGCCACCGGCGAGAACAATCCAGCAGCCGCCGGTCCGCATCCAGCAGGATGTACTCGCCGGCGCCGACCGCGGCCCAGTCCATCAGACGGGCGACCATCGTCCCCAGGCCGGCGCCGACCTCCAGCACCCGCGGCGCACCCGCGGGCATCAGGCGGCGAAGCTCGGCCAGCACATGCCGGTTGAGCGCCCGGTCATCCACAGTCGTCTTCGCAGCCAGGTAGCGGGCATAGTCAAGGGTCATCGGGACTTCATCAAAGCAGGTCATGGCTTTACGGCCACCATCGCGAACTTGCGCACCCGCCCGCTGCCGAGCCAGTCACTCCACAGCTGGTGGGCCGTGATCAGCTCAGCCGTGGCCTGCGTCCCGATCTGTCCGGCGAGCTGAGCTGAATGAGCCCGGTAACACCGAAGCAGCGCCGCCGCCACCGCGTGGTGGGCGGAGCTGTACTCCGCCCGCCAGGTCACGGTCAGCCCCGCCCGGCGCAGCACGCCCGTCAAGTCCGCCAGCTCGATGAGCCAGACTGTATCGGCGCCGGGCATCCGCGCCCGCTCTCGCCGGGTGAGTGGCCTGCCCTCCTCGACCGTGAAAGCGAAACGCCCGCCCGGCTCCAGTACGCGCCCCACCTCACCCACCAGGGCATCCTTGTCGGGGAATGCCAGCATCGTCTCCAGCAGGAGTACCACCTCGAAGCAGCCCCTGGGCAGAGGCGGGAGGTGAGCATGCTCGAAGCGGCAGGGAAGATTCCCGGCCAGTTCCTGAGCGATGGCCAGTGCACTGGCGGAGTAATCGACACCCAGGTAGTGGCATCCCGACTCCGCCGTGATCATCCGGCCGGGCCCGGCCACCCCGCAGCACAGGTCGAGCACCGAGACGCCGGGGGCGACCCTGGCCTGGCGCGCCAGAGCCCGGACCTCGCCCGCCCGCATGAAGCTCTCCTGGCCGACATACTCGCCCGGGGGGTAAGCGGTCGCCAGCGTCGGCGCCGTCAAGAATGGTGCTCGTTGAACCTGTCTCACCTCATGCTCCGCACGGTGCCCGGCCGGGGCCCGAACCGCGGCCGCCGCTGCCACGTACCATCCCGTGTCAGGAATGACGTGTCGGCGGCGGGTGTGGTTCAGCTCCGCCGCGGGGCGGCGGCTGGCTCGGTGCGGCACGCACTCTGGAGGGCCGGAATATCGTGCGGGTCCACGTAGTAGCCCCCGAGGGGTTCGACGATCCCGGCCGGCCTACCGGCGGCAACATCTATGACCGGCGTGTCTGCGCCGGGCTGGCCGAGGCCGGGTGGGATGTGCTGGTCACGACCGTCGCCACGGCGTGGCCGGTGCCCGGCCCGGGCGCCCGCGCCGATCTGGCCCGCATCGTTTCCGCCATCCCCGATGGTGCGGCCGTCCTGATCGACGGGCTCATCGCCTCACCGGCCGCCGCGCAGCTGCTGCCGCACGCCGGCCGGATAGCAATGACGGTGCTGCTGCACATGCCCCTGGCCACCGCCCTCGACACGCGCCACGATGCCAGCGCGGAGCGCTCCGAACGAGCCGTGCTCCGCGCGGCCGCCGGCGTGGTCGTTACCAGCGAATGGACCCGCCAGCAGGTGCTGACCCGGTACGCGATCCCGGCCGGCCGGGTGCAGGTCGCCCGGCCCGGCACCGATCGTGCCGCCGGGCCGCCCCGGCCCGTCCGCGGCCAGCTGATCTGCGTCGGGGCCCTCGGCCGCCACAAGGGGCAGGACCTCCTCGTCGAGGCGCTCGCCGGCCTCGCCGGGCGGGACTGGCATTGCCTGCTGGCGGGACCGCTCGACCGCGACCCGGACTTCGTTGAACAGTTGCAGGCCCGCATCGCGCGGCTCGGCTACGGCCAGCGCATCCGGCTCGGCGGCGTGCTGACCGGCGCGGCGCTCAGCCACGCGTATACCACCGCCGACCTGCTCGTCGCACCGTCCCGCTCGGAGACCTACGGCATGGCCGTCACCGAAGCGCTCGCCCACGGCCTGCCCGTCATCGCCGCCGCCGTCGGTGGCCTGCCCGAAGCGCTCGGCTGCACCGCCGATGGCACCCGCCCCGGGCAACTGGTCCCGCCCGGCGATCCGGCCGCGCTCGCCGCCGCGCTCGGCGACTGGCTGGGTGACGAGCGCCATCGGCACCGGCTACGGGCCGCCGCACGACAGCGGCGGTCGGCCCTGCGCGGCTGGGAACAGACCACACAAGAGGTAGCGAACGCACTGACGGCCCATGGGTACCGTCAGCCTGGTGCCGCCGGGAGCGGGCAACCACCCTGAAAGAGCAGGGGCTCACGCGTTCCAGGAGCCGAGGAACGCGGCGTCTTTCGCCGAGACACTTGCCCGGAACATGGGGTGCAGGCCCATCGACGGCGAGTACTTGCTGGCCGGGGCCTCGCGGCCCAGTGCCTCGGCCATCGCGCGGACGTGGTGCGGGCCGGCGCCGCAGCAGATCCCCACGTATTCCACCCCGAGAGCATGTGCTTCGAGCGCGAACTGCGCCATCTCAAAGCGCGTGCACCCGAAAGGCTCCAGCGCGAGAGGGAAGGCCCGCTCCGCGGTCTCGGACCGGAGGGTCTGCATCGTCAGGGCAGCCGCATCCGTGCGGTACGGCACCGGCTGGGCGGCGACCGCGCAGTCGACCTTGTCCCGGATCCTGGCTATCAGGGGCAGCATCGTCTGCGGCCCGCGGTCGCAGTTCAGGCCGACGACCTCGGCTCCCTCGGCGGCGAGGATGCGGCATGCCTCCACGTAGCTGTAGCCGTCGCGTGTCTGATCCGGCTGCGTCGGTGCCAGCGTGACCATCGCCGGCAGCCCCAGCCCCTGAATGACCTCCAGCGCGATCAGCGCCTCACCGAGATAGTCATTGGTCTCCGAGATGACAAAGTCGATCCCTTCATCCACCGCCCAGTTCAGCTGTTCGGCATACATCGCACGGACGGCGTCCTGGGCCGCTGCGTTGTCCGGCTCGTAGGCCCAGGTGTTGCAGACGTTGCCCGCCACCAGGGCATCGCCCTCCTGTGCGACCTCGCGGGCAATCCGTACGGCATGCCGGTTCATCGCCTCCAGGTCGTCCTGCCGGCCTACGTGCCGCAGCTTCTCGCGGTGCGCATAGTAGGTGAGCGCCACCATCACATCCGAGCCCGCGCGCAGGAACTCCCGGTGCAGCTCGCGCACTGCGCCGGGAAAGTCCAGAACGACCTCGGGGACGTACGGGCCCGCCTTGATGTATCCGCGGCGTTCCAGCTCGAACACGTAGCCCTCGGCACCGAGCACGGTGCCGCCCTTCAGCCGCTCCGCGAGTCCCGCCTGGGGGCGCCCGTTCATGAGACCGCACCTCCCGCCGTCAGCCCGCCGGCCCGCCTGCCCGGCACTATGCGACCCCGACCGCGGGCGGCGAATCCAGCGGGCGCAGCTCGTCGGCGTAACAGACCGACATGCGGCGCATCACACCGCCGTCATCGATGGTGTACTGCCCGAGCCGCCACAGCGGGGGCGAGTAGGCGTGCAGGGAGATGGTCTGCTCAGCCTCGCCGGTAAGCCGGTGAATATGATCGGGGCCGAAGGCGAATGAGGCGCCTTCGGCGACCACCCTTTGCACGTGCACGCCGCCGATCCGGGGATTGGCCTCGACGAGCGCGCCGCGCACCACGCGGACCGCGCCGGATGAGACATCGTGGTCATGCCAGCCCGTGTCGTTGCCGGGGCACCAGCAGATCAGCCAGATGTCCACGTACTCGTCGCGATGGACTGAGGCGTAGTGCCGCCGGCCCCCGGCATAGGTAACCTGATCCCTCCACAGATCCGGGCGGCCAGCCAGGTTCTCGACGAGTTGAGCCAGTTCGCGCTGGTCGAGATACCGGGCCGGGAGCGCGGAGAAGGTCATTGCCATCACTCCTCTCCTGGTGGGCAGTCAAATCTGACCTGGTCACCGTGAAGCAGCCGCGCTGGGTTCACCGCACGGATCGCATGCCGGGCGGCCTCGCCGAGGCCGAAATCGGGGCGCGGCTCCGCGTACGGCCGGTCTGAGCCGAATACGAGCATGTCCACGCCCAGCACGCGGAGTACGCCGTCCACGGCACGGTTGCCGTAGCTGGAAGTCTCGACGAACATGCGCGGATCCACTCGGCCCCGCGCCAGCGGGTCGGCGCCGCCGCGGGCGGCCAGGCGCTCACCGTGCAGCGGGCCGAGGCCCGCCAGCGCGGTAAAGCACACCCGCAGCCGCGGGTAGGCCGGCCGGGCAAAGGCACGGAACGCGAACCATGCCGCGTGCAGCTGCTGGACGTAGGGGACGAGGGCGGCCCACCACGCCGCGCCGGCCGCGGTCGCCCCTGCCGCGGTCGCGGGCGCGGGCCCGGGATGGATGAACAGCGGGAGGTCCCGGTCGGCGAGGACGTCAAGCAGGGGGCTACACCATTGGTAGCCGGGCTCGTCAGCGACCGCGGTTGCGGGCAGCTGGAGCCCGAGGAACCCGCGGTCGAGCTGCTTGGCAAGGCCTGCCGCGTCGATATCTGTCAGGCAGGCCGCGGCCCAGCCGCCGAACGGCGCGCCCAGCCCGGCGATCCCGTCGTGATAGGCGTCCAGGAGCGGCACCGCATCCTCGGGCCGCAGGTACTCGATGCCGAGCGGGCTCGACAGGCCGATCACCACCCGGCCGACACCATCGTGAGCCGCTTGGGCCGCCCGCAGCGTGATGTCGTGGTCCGCGGGGTTCACCTCGAACGGCGGCTCACCGGAGGTGAGCAGCGTCCAGCCGTCCAGCCGCGGTGGCTGTGCTCGCCGCCGCAACTCCTCGGCGAGCGCGCCCGGCCAGACATGCTGGTGAATGTCGACGTGCAGCTTGCTCCTCCGCTGATCTCCGGGCCGGTCGCAGGACCGGCTGGATGGTGGGGCGGACTCCC
>Ga0335078_10015482_pt1 | contig 11325 bp, 8 predicted proteins | sample Lox_Sample_32_FD_206711 | JGI IMG/M metagenome (GOLD analysis project Ga0335078, IMG submission 206711) | Soil microbial communities from Loxahatchee National Wildlife Refuge, Florida, United States - Lox_Sample_3.2 | ecosystem: Environmental > Terrestrial > Soil > Wetlands | place: USA: Florida...
GCCGGTGTGCTCAAGGGCGGCAGCAATACCGTAACCTTGACCTCGCAGAACGGCGATTACGACACGAGCCTGGTGAACTATATCCGTATCTCTTATCCCCATCGCTACATGGCCGACTCCGATCAGTTGAAGTTTACGGGCCGCGCCGGAGACGAGATTACGGTGGGTAACTTCACGAGCACACCGATGGTGCTCGATATCACCGATCCAAACCGCGCCGTCGAGTTGGCGCCGCAAGTCACGGAGAGCGGCAGCGGCAAGTATTCGATTGCGCTGCAAGTGCCCTTCACAACGACGAACCCGACCGCAGCAACGCGTCATACCCTGCTCGCTGTCGGTCAAGATCGTATCGCTTCACCTGACGGTATCTGGGCGAATCGTCCGTCGCATTGGCATAGTGCGCAGCCCGGTGCGGATATTGCGATCGTCACAGATGGTGAGTTTGCTGGAGCCCTCACGCCGCTGGTTCACGCACATAAAGCGGACGGCAAGACATCGGCGATCATTCCAGTTGGCGAACTCTACGACGAATTCAATTTCGGCGAGCACAGCCCATTCGCGATCAAACTGTTTCTGCAAACCGCCGCGAAGAAGTGGAGGACGCCGCCGACCTACCTTCTGCTGAACGGCCGCGCGTCGCTCGATCCGCGGAACTATCTCGGTTTCGGCAACCTGGACCTGGTTCCAACCCGCATCGTGCCGACGGCGACGTTGATGACCGCATCCGATGACTGGTTCTCCGATTTCAACAATACTGGTGTGCCAACGATTGCGACGGGACGCTTGCCAGTCAGCACAAGCGATGAGGCGAAGACCGTCGTTGGAAAGATCGCCGCCTACGAGAGCCAGTCGACCAATGGCTCGTGGAGCGCGAACGCGCTGTTCGTCGCTGACAAGGACGACACTGAAAACTTTACACAGGATAGCCAGACTGTCCAGGCTATGTTGCCTTCCACCATGGAGGCCACCGACCTCTTTGTCGACAACGTGGGTACAGTTGCTGCTCGAACCGACCTACCCACTGCCATCAATTCTGGGCTGGGATTGGTCAATTATCTCGGCCACGGCTCGGAGGAGCAGTGGGCAGGGCCTGAGATCCTCAACACAACGACTGTAAGTTCGCTGACCAATGGATCTCAGCTGCCAGTCTTCCTGATCATGGACTGCCTGAACGGATTTTTCCAGGATGTCTATGGACAGTCGCTGGGCGTCACGCTGATGCTGGCACCAAACGGCGGCGCTGTGGCTGTGCTGGCGTCGAGCGGACTGAACCAGGCGCCTCCACAGACAACTCTCGACGCGATGGTGGTGAAGAATGCATTTGCTCCGCAAGGCATGACTCTGGGAAATGCGATTATTCAGGCCAAGAGGCAAATCTCCGACCCAGATGTCCGCCGCACGTTCGTCCTGTTGGGCGATCCTGCCATGCAGGTGAACTTGCCCGCAAATCCATAGGCACAACCCGGATCCGTTCCGATGATCCAGCGTATCGCGTCAGTTCGCTCTCACATCGGCCAACACACTGCCGACATGGCCATTCAGATTGTCCCGGACCACAACGCGAAGCTTGTAAGCTCCGGGTGCAAGCTCTACGGCGTTACCGAATCCCATGCCATGCTCCTGAAGTTGTCGCAACTGCTCAGGAGTCAGATTCGCGTTGTAGCTCTTGTTCTCCTTGACTACGCTGTTGCCCTCAGAAGTTAAGACTGCATAGGAGATGTCCAGGAAGATGTGATTGTTCTCTTCGCTCTCCACGGTGATTCCCCCTGGAAGCACGACGGTGGAGAAGGCCACTTTCTTCTTATCATCCGATGTCGCTGCGGGGTTCAGAAGAACGCGCAAAGGAACTCCCGTGTAGTCCAACGGTGAGCGGAGCGCCGCGTCGACGTCAAATCTGCTTGACGCCAACGGGTCAATTGTCGTTTGGGTGAGATAAAAGCCCTTCCGGGCGCGAACATGGTAAGACCCGGCCTTGACCGTTAGTTTTCGCCAGCCTGCGTGCCGATTGCTCTTATCCAGAGGGTAGCTCAGCAGGTAATACCGCGACCCATCCTTCGCGGCCACCGCGACTGCGCCGGTTGTGTCGTTTGTGTTAACGAATGCACGTCCGCCCGTCAAGTCCGCCATCAGGTGCATCGTTTCGAGGATGTCTCCCTGCCGATTCGAAGCATCCGCAAGCATGTATTGTGGATTCGCGTTCATTGACCGGGTCAGGCGGACGCTTGCGTCAACGTTGTCGGTGAGCAGGCCCCGCGCATCCACGGGATAGACGGCAATCATCTGGTCGCTGAGTTCCTGCATCGCGTGCTGATACACATCGAAGGGAATCCCGTTGCTGATCGATGCTGTGCCAGGGTCAAGAGAGAACGGAAACCCTCCGGTAATCCAGACGAGCGACTTGCGCCCCGGAATCCCGCTGGAGCGCTGCGCTATCTGTTGGAACGCCGTAAGGGTACTTCCAGCGGCCGCGGCCGCCACCTGCTGTGCATAGGGCCGTTCTGTCGAGGCACGCTCTGCCAGCGCGAACTCTTCAAAGTCGACCTTCGGATCGAGCGGATAAGCCAATTCCGTGGGGCCGACCGCAGTGGCTCCTGGAGTTCCCGAGCCGATGGGTCCGTCAAGCTTCGCCCCAAAGCTGGTCTGTAACGCTGGATCCAGCCGATCCATCGCCGTAAAGTGGCTGCGAACCTTCTTCAGAGTGGTAATCAGTTCGGCCGAGCTCTGAGTGTAGTCGTGCAACACCCGAAGCCCATCGTTCTCGATGGAGACGACCTGGTAGAGACAGTCCTCTTGCAGTGTTTGCGCTAGATAGGAAATCACCTGCTGGCGGGCCCGACTCTGGTCAAAGAACGGCGTGTTGACCATGTCAATCGCGATGATGATCAATCGCCGCGGGGCCCGATCTTCGATCGCCAGCTCATTACTGGCTACGTTCGGATTCTCCACCGGAGCTTTCGCCAGATTGCCTGCAATCGGCACGATCTCGTCGACGCTGGCAATCGCTTGGTCCTTCCCGTTCTCCTCAATGCGAAAGTCTGCTTTCTTGAGGCCGATGACCGGGTTTCCATCTTTGTCGGTCACCACGACAGGAACGAGCACATACTGGACCTTCGTCGTGAATTTCAATGGTGCCTTGTCGTAGCTCTGGTACTGGACGTGAGGCAGCGTAGTCGGGTCCACCATGTTCGAAAAATCATGAGGTGGCGGCGTCGCTACAGGTTGGGTTGCTTTTTGCTGAGCCAAGATCAAGGGCGAAAGTAATGTGATGATGATGATGAAGTTCAGGGGAGCAAGAACTCTCTGGAATAGCACACGAGGACTCCACAACATGCGCACCTCCGGCGGCCGAGAACATGCCCGCTGCCAACAGCAACCCCATTCTGGTATCTAAGTTGCATGCTCTTGTCGCTTTTTGCGCGCATAGTGATCCCGGTCACACTCTTGCCCGTGGTCCTGCGATGCGGACTGATCAACTTCACGACGCCGCCGAGACTGCCGTCGGAAGAACTGCCGTTCGCCGCAGCGGCTCGGTGAGTGCCCTCATCACCTTACCGAATCCCGCGAAATCCAGGGACTGCGGGCCATCCGACAGAGCGCGCTCAGGGCAAGGATGGACTTCGATGATCAAGCCGTCCGCTCCGACAGCGACTGCCGCGCGCGAAACCGCAGCGATCAGGCTCTGCTTGCCGGTTCCGTGTGAAGGATCGGCGATGACCGGCAGATGGGACAGGTCACGCGCCAGCGCCACTGCGGCGAGATCGATCGTATTGCGCATCTCCGTTTCGAATGTCTTGATGCCGCGCTCGCACAGCACAACCTGATGGTTTCCTCCGGACAGCAGATACTCGGCAGCCAGCAGCCATTCTTTCACTGTGGCCGACGGTCCGCGCTTCAGCAGAATCGGCTTGTTGACGGTCGCCAAGCGGCGCAGAAGCGCGAAATTCTGCATATTGCGCGCACCGACCTGCAGCATGTCGACGTGCTCGCAAATCGTGTCGATGTCTTCCGTACTCATCACTTCGGTTACGACGGGCAGCCCGGTTTGTTCCTTAGCCTCGCGCAGAATCTTGAGCGCCTCCAGCCCTAACCCCTGAAAATCATAGGGAGAAGTGCGTGGCTTGTAAGCCCCGCCGCGCAGCATGGCAGCCCCCGCGCGTTTGACGGCATGAGCGGTATCCAGCAATTGCTCGCGCGATTCCACTGAGCAAGGGCCGGCGATCACCACCACCTCAGGGCCTCCGATCGACACGCCGTTAATCTTGACAATCGAGCGCTCGGGCCTCACTTGCCGGCTCACCAGTTTGAACGGCTGGGCGATGGCGACGACGTTATCGACGCCGGGAGCGACCTGGAGTGCTTCGATCTCGTGCCGCCGCCCGCTGCCTACAGCAGCGACGATGGTGCGCTCGGTCCCGCGCGTGACGTGAGGCTGGTATCCGGCCTCGCGGATACGCTCAATGACGTGGTTGATCTGTTCTTCCGTGGCTTCGTCCGACATGTTGACAATCATGGGCTGGATCTCCTTGGCTAGTTTGATCTGATTAGTTTGATCTCAAAAAGCAAAAGCCGCGATCCGTGGATCGCGGCTGCGGCTGAGCTTGGTTGCTTCGATGGTTTCAGTGATCCATCTGCACTCCAAGCTGCAGCGCAGCCGCTACCCAATAAAATCGGTAGTAGGCGGCAAACGCGCTGCTTGGAGTAAATCGTTTCATAAGCTTTTGATTTCTGAGGCGAACCCGGCCTCAGTCACTACGCGGCACCTTCTACTGCAGCGAGCTGGCGACGCTGGAGAATGCATTGTTCGCATTGGACCCGATCAAGCGAACTGTCCCCACCACCAGAACCAGAATCACTGCCAACATCACCGCATATTCGGCGATGTCTTGCCCCGCATCTTCCGACCACAGCCTGCGAATCAGTTTGGACATTTGCTCTCCTCCAGGGCCAGCGTCGGTTCCTTTGAGAGGGAAGGACCGACCAGAGAAACCAGTGGACACATCATGCACGTGCTGCAAGGTGCTTGTCAAATGGACCTTTACGTTTTTTTCACAGAAAGGTTACTGCTCCGGAATGCCCGCTGCATGCGGTGTTTGGGCGATGTTAGAAGACGGCGACGAGGGCTGGTACAACAGTTCTTGAGCCGAGTGCTGTGCCACCTGAAGGACGCGGTTCGGAAGCATGCCAAGGTAAAAGGTGGCCAAAATGCTGACGGCGAGCGCCACGCCGAGCCCAAACGGCACAGGGGTCACAGGGACTTCCTTGCGCGATTCTCGCATGTACATGACTACTATGATTCGCAGGTAGTAATAGGCGCCGATGGCGCTGTTGACCACGCCGATCAGGGTAAGCCAGATCAAATTGGCTCGCAAAGCTGCGCTGAATACGTAGAATTTGGCGAAAAATCCCCCCGTCATGGGGATGCCGATCAGAGAGAGAAGGAAAATCGTTAAGGTGGCCGCCAGCAGTGGGGAAGACCGGCCCAGACCTTCGTAGTCCTCGAGGCTTACATAGCGCTCGCCGGCGTTGGCAAAATGGCTGACCACGGCGAAGGCGCCAATATTCATCGCAGCGTAGGCGGCCGTATAGAACATCGCCGCCGAGATTCCATTCGAAGAATTCTCTTGCGACGTCATGGCAAAGGCCACTAGCAAATATCCAGCGTGCGCAATTGAAGAGTAAGCCAGTAACCGCTTTACGTTGGTCTGAACCAGCGCCCCAACGTTGCCCAGAGTCATGGAAAGGGCTGCGGCGACCCAGAGGAACCAGAAACGTCCCGGCGCGTTGATGGAAAACACAACACGCAGCAAAACCGCGAAGGCTGCAGCCTTTGGCGCAGTCGACATGAAGCCCACGACGGGAGCGGGTGCTCCTTCGTATACGTCCGGCGTCCAGATGTGGAAGGGCGCGGCCGCGACCTTAAATCCCAGGCCGACGAACATCAGCGCCATGGCGACGAATACGAGGACTGGCACTGGCCCGGATTTCAGCGTCTGGCCGATCGTGTCGATGTTTGTCGATCCCGTGGCCCCGAACATCATCGCGACCCCATACAGAAAAAATGCGGTGGCGAACGAACCCAGCAGGAAGTATTTCAACGAAGACTCGCTGCTCGATGCATCGTTTCGGCGAAATCCGGCCAGGATGTATGTCGAGATCGACGAGATTTCCAGCCCAATGAAAATCAGAACCAGTTCGACCGCTGACGCCATCAGCACCATGCCCACGACGCTGAACAGAATCAGTGCGTAATATTCGCCGGCGCGAATGCGCTGCACCGCCATGTATTCGAACGAACTCAGAGTCACCACGGCGGCGATGGCAATGACCAGATAACTGAAGAAAATGCTGAAGGTATCAACGCGGATGTTACGCGAGAACGCAAGCCCCGCGGGCGACTGCGCCATGTACCACACCGAGGCCAGCCCCGCGAGCGTTCCGGCCAATGCGATGAACCCGAGCGTACTCTGGCTCTTCTCTTCATCGACGAGAGGATCGAGCACCATCACCAGGATGCCGAACAGCGACAACACGATCTCCGGCAGAATGCGGACATAGTCCACGTTCTGGGGAATCGCGTCTACCAGCATGGCGGGGATCATCATTGGCCCACCACCTTGCTGATCATCTGCGTCACTGGGGGGAGTGCAGATTGCACGGCCGGGTCAATCGCTCCCAGCCAGAGAATCGGCGCAATTCCCATGAGCAGCGCTACCGCGGCACAGGGCCAGACCGCCGCCTTCTCAAAGCCGAGCATGTCGGCCATGGAGTTGTTCACGGGATTCGTAACCTTCCCATAGAACACGCGCTGGAACATCCACAGCAGGTAACAGGCGCTCCAAATGACACCAGTCGCAGCGAGTATGCCATAGATGGGCCTCGCCTGAAACGCGCCGCTAAGCACGAGGAATTCACCCACAAAACCGTTGAGCAGGGGCAGTCCTACCGAGGCCAGCACAATAAAGAGGTAGGACGTAGCGTAGACCGGCATGGGAGCGGCCAAGCCTCCGAACTCACTGATCTCATAAGTGTGCCGCCGTTCGTGCAGAATGCCCGCCAGCATGAACAACGCGCCGGTCGAGATACCATGCGCGAGCATGACGAACATCGCGCCATTCAACCCCGAGGTGGTGAAGCTGAAGATCCCGAGCACCACAAATCCCAGATGGCTCACCGAAGAGTAGGCGATCAACTTTTTCATGTTCGGCTGCACCATGGCGACGAGCGCACCATAGATGATGCCGATCAGTGCCAGGATCATGATCCATGTCTGGTTTTGCCGGGCTTGCTCGGGGAACAGGCCCAAATTGAATCGCAGCATGCCGTAGGTTCCCATCTTCAGGAGAACGCCCGCCAGTAAGACGGATCCGGCCGTCGGAGCTTCTACGTGCGCGTCGGGCAACCATGTGTGGAACGGGAACAGGGGCACTTTCACGGCGAACGCGAGGAAGAATCCTAGGAAGAGCCACTGGGCGGCAGCAGGGAAGCCGGGTACACGGCCAGCCGCGATCTGTTCTTGGATCTTTACAAAATCGAATGTTGCCGGACTAGTGTGCGCATACAGCCATAAGATCGCCGCCAGCATAAACACGGACGCGATCATCGTGTACATAAAAAACTTCACCGCAGCGTAAACCTTGCGCTCGTGGCCGAAAACGCCGATCAGCAGCGCCATCGGAATCAGCGTGGCTTCCCAGAAGAAATAAAACAAGAACAGATCGAGCGACGTGAAAACCCCGATCAGCGCGGTTTCCAGCACCAGCAGGAGGATGAAAAACTCCTTCACCCGATCATGCACCGACTTCCACGAAATCAGCACGCAGAGCGGCGTGAGGAACGTGGTCAGCACCACCAGCCACAGCGAGATGCCGTCGATCGCCATGTGGTAATGGATGTTGGAGCTTGCGATCCAGGCCTTATTGATCTCGAAATGAAAGGGAGTGTGCTCGCGGTGGAAATAAACCGGCAGGTGCAACGAGAACCCGAAAGTGATCAGTGAAACCAGCAGCGAGATGATGCGGATGTCGCGGTCGCGGCGCGGCATGACCGTAAGGAAGAGCGCTCCAGCCAGCGGAGCAAACGTTACCAGCGTCAGGATGTATGGGCTGAGCATGTCAGTATTCATCGGCCCACCCCCAACCAGATCATGTAGGCAATCAGCACGGCTGCGCCAGCGGCGATCCAGCCCGCGTACGAACGCAGGTTGCCCGATTGCATATGGCGCACTTCATCGGAGACGTGTTGCGCTCCATCCGCGGCGTTATTCACGGTGTCGTCGATAACCTTGCGGTCGACTCCTTGCCAAAGAATGCTGGTCGATCCATCCACCAGCGGCTTCACGAAAACCTTGGCGTAGATTTCGTCAACGTAGTACTTGTTGAGGACGGTGTCATAGAACGAGCCCAGCGAGGCCGCAATTTTCTCCGGAAGTTTCGGGTTGCTCACGTACAGAATCCACGCCAGCACCGCGCCGCACAGAGCGACCAGCACCGAGATACCCATCAGAAAAAGCTCGATACCACGGCCCGCCGCTTCCGACGTAGCCTCCTGTCCTGAACCGAAAACCGGCGAGAGGAAATGTTCGAACCCGTTGCCGATGCCCACCAGTCCGCCGACCAAGGATAGAAACGCCAGGATCATGAGCGGCACGAGCATCACCATCGGACTCTCGTGAGGTTCTCCATGCCCATGATCGCCGTGGTGCGAGCCATGGCCATGTTCGTCAACTTTCGCCCCGCGATAGTCCCCCGCGAATGTCATGAACAGCAGACGGAACATATAGAAAGAAGTGATAAACGCGGTAATGACACCGATCAGCCAGTACACCCAGCTTCCATGATCGCTCGAATACGCCTTCCACAGAATTTCGTCTTTGCTCCAGAAGCCGGCGAATGGCGGAATCCCCGCGATCGCGAGTGTCGCGATTCCCATGGTCGCAGTCGTCCACGGGATGTAGGACCGCAGCCCACCCATCTTCCGCATATCCTGCTCGCCGCCGACCGCGTGAATCACCGAACCGGCAGCCAGGAACAGCAGTCCTTTGAAGAAGGCATGCGTCATCAAATGGAAGATTCCGGCCGAGAATGCTCCCACGCCGCATGCCATGAACATGTATCCGAGCTGCGAGACCGTGGAGTACGCGAGAACCTTCTTGATGTCGGTCTGCGTGATGCCGATCGTTGCCGCAAACAGAGCGGTGAGCGTACCAATGATCGCAACCACGGTCAGCGCAATCGGAGCGCGTTCGAAGATCACATGCGAGCGCGAAACCATGTAGACGCCGGCGGTCACCATCGTGGCCGCGTGGATCAGCGCTGAGACTGGCGTGGGGCCTTCCATCGCGTCCGGAAGCCAGACGTACAGCGGAATCTGCGCCGACTTGCCGCAGGCGCCGACCATCAACAGAATGCCGATCGCGGTGAGCAACCCGGCGCCTGAGTTTTCAACGCCAAGAGGCTGGACTTGCCCGAAGACTCTGGTGAAGTCGAGAGATCTAAAGTGCTGGATGATTAGGAACAGCCCAATCAAAAATCCCAAGTCGCCGATCCGGTTGACGATGAATGCTTTCTTCCCCGCCGATGCCGCCGAATCCTTCGTAAACCAGAACCCGATCAGCAGGTACGACGCCAGGCCCACGCCCTCCCACCCGATGAACATCACCAGGTAGTTGTTGGCCAGCACCAGCGTCAGCATGAAAAACATGAACAGGTTGAGGTAGCTGAAGAACCGGTAGTAGCTGGGGTCGTCCCACATGTAGCCAACGGAGTAGATATGGATGAGGAACCCCACGCCGGTGACGACCAGCAGCATCACCAGCGATAGCTGGTCGAGATAAAGCGCGAAGTCGACGGAAAAAGGGCCAGACCGGATCCAGTGCGCGAGATATTCCTGGTAGGGAAGGGCATTCCACGCACGAAACGCCACCACCAGCCCCCAAGCAAACGCCGCGCCGGAAAAGAAGAGCCCGACGACACTGACTGCAGTCCGGGAGGATTTCTTTCCCAGGAACCCATTGATCGCCGCACCCGAGAGCACCAGGGCGGGAATCAGCCAAAGATTGAAGTGCTCGGTCATAGTTTGAGCAGGTTCATAACTTAAGAAGATTCACCCGGTCGACGTTTAGAGTCTCGCGCGTGCGGTACACGGCGATGATGATTGCCAGTCCCACGGCGGATTCGGCGGCAGCCACCACCATCACAAAGAAGACGAAGATTTGACCGGCCAGGGCATGCCAGTGGGCCGCGAACGCCACGAATGAAAGATTCACGCCGTTCAGCATCAGCTCAATCGACATGAAAATCGTAATGATATTGCGCTTGATCAAGAATCCCGTCACACCACACGCGAACAGGATTCCGCTCAGCACCAGGTAATACGACAGGGGAACCATTCAGTCCACCTTCCTTGGCCCACTCTCGGACGCAACTGCCGGTTCGCCAGTCGGCGGCCTGCTGGCCAGCACGACGGCACCCATGATCGCGACCAGAATCAAAATGGAAGTGATTTCGAACGGCAGCAGGAATTCATGGAAGAGCAATGGCCCGATCGTCGTGGGTGCACCGGGCAATGCGCCCGCCGCGACTTCTTCGGTTCCTGAGTGTCGCAGAACCACCCAAGCCATCAGGACGCTGCCCAGCAGCATTCCGGGAATGCCGAACCACAAAGCTACACGGCTGCCTTGCGTTCGCTCTTCCTCCCCGGCATTCAAAAGCATGATCACGAAGACAAACAGCACCATAATGGCGCCCGCATAAACAATGACTTGCACCGCGGCTACGAACTCCGCGCCCAGCAACAGATACTCGCCCGAAAGAGCGGCCATCACCGCAATCAGCGACAATGCGCTGTTGATCGGATGCCTCTGCGCCAGCAGGTTGACCGCACCCGCCACCGCAACAGCCCCGAACGCCAGAAACAAGATTAGATGGATGCTGATCATGATCCAGTCACAAGTGGCCAGTGGCTAGTGGTCAGTTATAGGGTTTAACTGGCCGCTGATCACTGACCACTGATCACCGTTTTCTCACCATGCCACCGCGATTGCCGTGCCAATCAAATTCACCAGCGCAAGCGGCAGCAGAAACTTCCAGCCAAACGCCATCAGTTGGTCATAGCGGAAGCGCGGCAACGTCCCGCGCACCCATATATACAGAAAGAGAAATGCGAAAACTTTCGCCACGAACCAGAACACCGGCAGAATTGCCTGCACGATCGGAGGACCAAAGATCGGTCCGTGCCACCCGCCCAGAAACATCAACGTTGCCAGGCATCCCACCGTGATCATGTTCGCGTATTCGGCCATGAAGAACATGGCAAATTTCATGGCGC
>Ga0335078_10015483_pt1 | contig 11325 bp, 8 predicted proteins | sample Lox_Sample_32_FD_206711 | JGI IMG/M metagenome (GOLD analysis project Ga0335078, IMG submission 206711) | Soil microbial communities from Loxahatchee National Wildlife Refuge, Florida, United States - Lox_Sample_3.2 | ecosystem: Environmental > Terrestrial > Soil > Wetlands | place: USA: Florida...
AGGCATCACGGCGAGCCTCAATGACGTTGTAGACATTGATAAAGACGCCGTAACGTCGTTCTCCGTGCTGAATCGCGTGCTCAACCTCATCGACTGTTTGTGCGAGGCTCAGCGGACGAACCCGTACGCCCAGAATGTCCACACGATCGCCGTTGCGAGTGAGCACCTCAGGCATGGCTTGGGTTGACATGGTCGCTGCCAGGTTTGGTTTCAATGGGTTTCCGCGTTCGTCACGCCACTTCCGCAAGGGTGCGCAGCGCGTTTTTCGCGGAGAGCAGCTTCAGAGTGTCGATGTTGTAGTACTGGGGGTTGTCCCAGTCCTGAAATTCGTTCATGTGTTCAATCAAATCTTTCACGATGCACTTGACATTGTGATTGGGGTGGAAGCTCAGAGTATTCTCCGCTTTCTGAATACTGACTTTGTAGTTTCGGAAGTCCTTTTTGTGGTTAATTGTCAGGTGAACACGAATTCCCAACTGCTCCTCGATCGCCATCTTTACCAGGTCCCCGACTTCTCCCACCGTATAGTTTCCGGACGCGACGTTGAAAATGCCGGAAAGCTTCTCGCTGGCTTCAATGGCCCGAATATAAGCGTTGGTCGCGTCTTCGATACTGAGAATCGGCCGCCAGATAGAAGGATTGTTGACGGTAATCTCCCGATTGCACACCCCGTTCTTGAACATCGTGTTGACGATGAGGTCGAAGCGCATCCGCGGGCTGTAGCCGGATACTGTCCCCTTGCGCAGCGAGATCACCGAGAAGGTGTCATCCATCAGATTCATGACGGCTTGTTCACCCTGCAGCTTTGAAATTCCGTAGGGATAGGATGACGCCACCGGCCGCGTCTCATCGAACAGTTCGTTGTCGGTGTAACCGTAAACGGAGCACGAACTGGCATACACATAACGCTTCACCTTGGCCTTCTTGGCGATGTAGGCCAGGTAAGCCGGAGCCGCGGCGTTAAAAATGAAGTTCTCGCTGGGCGAGAATTCCGCCATGGGGTCGTTCGACAAGCCGGCGAGAAACACAACCTGCTGGTAGGGTTCCAAATCCTGCACGCTGATGTCGAAGATGTCCTTGCGAATGATTCCGGTTTCTCGCGGAAGATGATTGCCGAACCAGAACAGATCGACGACGTCGACCTCGTAGCCTCGATCCAACAGTTTGGGTACTAATACCGAACCCACATAACCCGCGCCACCAGCGATCAGTATCTTCATGAGCCCCTTATCTCCCTACCAGAGTGTGCTTCTCGGAATACTGGAAATTCTCTGACTCCGGAGTGGCTAGCCACTGCTTCAGAGTCTGTGCCTTGCGGTCCTTGTCCGACAATTGAACATCGCGAAGCGGCCATTGAATGCCGATCTCCGGATCGTCCCAGCGAATTCCGGACTCGCCCTTATTGTTGTAAATTCCTGTGCACTTGTATTGAATCTCGGCGTAGTCGGAAAGAACACAAAAGCCGCGGGCAAAGCCTGCCGGAGCCCACACTTGCTTACGGCTCTCCGCAGTGATCTCCGCGCCGAACCACTTCCCCAGCGTAGGGGAGCCTTTGCGAATATCGACCGCGACCAGAAACGCGGCTCCGCGCGTCACCCGCATCAGTTTTCCCATGGGAGGCTCCCATTGAAAGTGCAGGCCGCGCAGGACTCCACGCACGGAACCAGAGTGGTTGTCCTGCGGGAACTCAGTGGGTAAGCCCAGCCCGCCAAACAAATCGGCGCGAAAAACCTCGGTGAAGAATCCGCGGTCGTCCTGAAATACTTGCGGGGCTAACACGCAAACATCGCCGAGTTGTCTTGATTCGATGGATATTTCCATAATTCGTTACGCTCGCCACCACGCATTAACGCGGCGCTCTTGGAATCGTTTATGCGCTCAGTCCGACTCGATCGGCGGCCCAGTTCGGTTTTGAAGCTGGAATCCCGGATTTCGACAGGACAAATTTGTCGATAATAAGGGCATCCAGGCCGGAGCCGAAATAGCTCCTCATTGCATCTCGCGGCGTCACAACCAACGGTTCTCCGAACAGATTGAATGACGTGTTCAGCAGCATGGGCGCGGGCGCTTGCTCGCCAAAGCGCTTCAGCAATGCCCAGAACAAAGGATTGCTGCGCTTTTCCACGACGTGAAGACGAACCTGGCCGTTGGGCAACAGGAAACTCTCCGGCAGGCATTCAGCGCCAGACCGGACGCAGGCAACCGAATTCATGAAGCGGCACTGCCTGGAACCCTCGAAAAACCGATCTGCATCTTCTTCTGGAACGGAGATGGCGAAGGGACGAAACCACTCGCGGTGCTTGATGAAGTCGTTCAGATTCTCCTTGACGTAGGGCGCCCAGGGCGAAGCGAGAACGCTGCGATTGCCCAGGGCACGGGGGCCGAACTCCGCAGATCCCTGAAACCAGCCCACAATTTTTCCCGCCTGCAGCAAGCGCGCGGCAGCATCGAGTTTGCGCTCCTCAGTGTTGGGAAGCAGGTATCTGCTCTTGGAGTTATCGAGGATGTCTTTGACCTCTTGCCGGCCGAAGCGTGGTCCCAGATAAGCGTGGACGATGGCATCAGCCCGAGGTTTTTGCAATCCCTGGTGCCAAGCCAAACAAGCTGCTCCGAGCGAGGTCCCTGCGTTGCCGGGGGCCGGCGGCACAAAGACCGTATCCGTTCCCAGGCTTTTTTCCAGAGCGGCGACGAGTAGCACGTTCTGGAATAGACCGCCGGCGAAACAAACCTGTTGAATTTGCGTCTGCCGGCGCAGGTCCTGCACGAGGTCGCTCACGATCTCCGCGCATGCCGACTGGATACTGCTGGCCAGAGTCTTGCGCTGTTCCTCGCTAAGCTCTTTGGTTGCGCGCGGGAGTTGGGTGGAGCGGTAGAACTTGTCCGACAGGCAGAGCTGGTTTGACAATCCGCGGGTGAAGAAACTGTAGTCCAAGCGAGGCATCGCGCGACCGCGGCTGCGCAACATCTTCACGAAGATGTCTTTGAAAAGCGGAGTGCCTTCGAGGCTGAGCCATTGGGTCTTGTGCTCTTCAAGATGCGGGCGGAAACCGATGAAGTCTGTAATCTGGGAATAAACCCAGGCCAGAGAATGCGGAAAGGCCACATTGCGAAGCGGGCGAATCCGATTGCCTTCGCCAATCGCCAGCATTGCTGACTTGCCGTCGCCGTCCTCGTCCATGGTAACGATGAGGGCCTTTTCAAAAGGCGAGAGGAAAAATGCGCTGGCCGCATGACACAGGTGGTGATCGAATCCGATCACCTTATGAGGACTGCCTGCCGCAAACCGTCGCAGCACCCGCAGGTCATGGAGCTCTTTAGCGAGGACACCAACCTCAGTAGCTCCGTGGTAAGCGCTGACCGCGGGCGCAGAGGCCAGGAGCTTCGCGCGCAGGAGCGATTTCCGGTACCAAGCCTGAATTGGCTGGGCGGCAACAGCCACTACATCAATCGTGTCCCAACCGACGCTCTCGCTCTCAAGACAGGATTGAATGGCCCTCTCGGGAAGACCCTGGGTACGAGCACGTGCCAGTTTGTCATTCTCAATGGCGGCTTTGACCACCCCGTCTTCGAGTAATGTGACAGCTGTATCGTGTTTAAAAGACGATAACCCTAGGATTCGCATCTTTGCCTGTTTACCAGCTTTTGATCGGGGATGAGCGCTATAAGACCTAAGTCATGTCGTCTAAAGGTATTGGTAGCCGCGGTTGCCGCCAAGTGGACAAAAGCTTAGAGACGAAAGTCTCTAAACCCGATGGGTACCATATAAGTCCCTTTGCGATAACCTATTGTCCCTCACGTATTTGCGGCACTTTGGCGGAATGCTTGCACGGATTCCAGCGCAAAGTGCCGCTCCGAGTTTCATTGCCCTGTTCCGGTTAGGGTTGTCTGCACAGTGACTCCCGCAATCACCAAATGCCCGGTCCGCTTACCGGTGGCTTTAGGTGAGAAGTTGATCGTGACTACGCAGGAAGTATCGGGCGCCAGGACGCTGTGACAAGTATTGCCAACGATGTTGAAATCGCTGGAGTTTCCAGTGATCGAGAATGCGCCCAAGGCCTGGTCGGCGAGGCCCGACGTATTGTTGTACTTGACCGTCTGGGAAGCGCTGGTCTGACCGACCGTCGTGGTGGGGAAGGTCAGGCTGCTGGGGCTGCGCCGCAATACCGGCACCATGTTTACCTGACGAATGCGGTTGTTGCCGGTATCCGCAATCAGCAGGCTCTCGGAACCGTTCACGGACAAGCCAATGTTGTCCAATGTGGCGCTGGTGGCTGGGCCACCGTCGCCAGCGAATCCAACCGCGCCCGGGTTCTGGGGGTTGCCGGCGACCGTGGCGATGGTTTGGGTGGCGGCATCGACTCGTTGCACGACCGAATCGGCTCCGCCGCCGATGTACAGGTTGCCAGCGGGATCAATCGCCACACCCAGAGGAATTAACATTGCGGCTTTGGTCGCCAAGCCACCATCGCCGGAGAATCCCGCTTTTCCACTAAGTGCGTAGGTGATTATGTCGCCAACCGCGTCCGGCGATCCGCCGCAACCCTGGCTGACCGTCAGCACGCAGCGAATCCGGTTGCTCTTGGACGCCGAGATGTAAACATTTCCGGAGCCGTCGACGGCTACGCCTGAGGGATGATAAAGCTCAGCAGTGTTGGCCGGGATGCCGTCACCGTTGTAGCCGTGAACACCGGTTCCAGCTTCGGTATTGATAATACCGCTGCTGAGATTCACCACTCGGACACGGTTTCCGTAGAAGTCGCCGATGTAAAGGTAGTTGCCATCCACCGCGACAGAGGTCGGGTTCGACAGTTTTGCCGAAGCACCCTGACCACCATCCCCGCATACTGCGGTGGTTGGCGTACAGGGAAATCCCACGGTTCCGGCCACGGTGGAGATCTGGTGGTTATTCGCCGCTACCTTCCGCACCACATAATTGGCTGTGTCGGCAATATAAAGGTTGCCGGCAGTATCGACGGCGATTCCTTGCGGGCCATAAAGGCTGGCATTGATCGCGGAGGTCCCATCCGGACTGTAGCCCACACTGCCGTTGCCAACGACGGTTGTGATGACAGTGCCGCCAGAGCTAACCTCGCGGATGCGGTTATTGGCCGTGTCCGCAATGTAGTAATTACTCCCGCTTGTATCCCAAGCCACTCCCGTGGGATTCGCCAGGGTCGCTAGAGATGGTGCCCCTCCATCGCCTCCCGAGCCACCTCCTGCAACGGTGCTGATATTTCCGCCACTGACTTCACGGATGCGTTGATTGCCGCTGTCGGCGATTAAAAGGTTTCCGCTGGGGTCCATCAGTAAAGCGTATGGCTCGTCGAAGGTCGCGGTTTTCGCTGAGCCGCCATCCCCGGAGAAACTCTGGACGCCGGTTCCCGCCACAGCGACGACGTCGCCGACTGGCTTGAAACTGGAGCATCCGCCGCTGACCGCGATGATACAGCGAATCCGATGATCCAGCTGATCAGCGAAGTAGAGGTTCCCGTTCTTATCCAGAGACAAGCCCGTAGGATTGAAAAAGTGTGCCGTCGCTGCTGGTCCGCCGTCCCCACAACCGTTCGTGGGAACCATGCAGAACTGTCCGGAACCCGCAAAAGTGCTGATGATTCCACCCGGGGAAACCACGCGAATTCTCTGGTCTCGGGTGTCGCCGATGTAGACGTTGTTGGATCCGTCGACAACCACACCAGTCGGCATGTCAAGGTTGGCACTGGTCGCTGCGCCGTTATCGCCACAAGGATTGGTGGGGCCGTTACACACAAGACCGGTTCCCGCTATGGTGGTGATGATTGCGGTATTCTGGCTCACCATGCGAATTTTCTGGTCCAGAGTATCGGCGATGTAAAGATTTCCAGAACCGTCAAAGGCCAACGCTTGTGGCGCCGAGAGCAGGGCTTGACCCGCAGGTCCGCCGTCTCCGCAGGGGTCCGTACTGGGCGCACACTGTGGGTTTCCTCCTGCCACCGTCACAATGGCCCCCACCGAAGCCTTCGATCCCATGCACCCCCCGGCTACAGCCAGGACGCAACGCACGCGGTTCAGGTCCGCAATATACAGATTGCCTGACGAGTCAAAAGCCAAAGCGGCCGGTCCGTTCAGATTCGCGGACGTAGCAGGGCCGCCTTCGCCGCTGAAACCCTGGATGCCAGTGCCCGCAAAGACGCTGATGTTTCCCGAACTGACTTTGAAAACATAGTAGCTCGCCGCTGCCGCAATATAGATATTGCCGGCCGCATCCTCAGCCACAGATGTCGGACCAGGGATATCCGCTGAGGTCGCGGCACCCGCAGGGACCGCCCCGCCCGCGACGGTATTGATGGTGTTCTGCGCATTCAGTGAGGGTGGCAGCAATGCGAATCCCCCGAGGATAAGCATTGCCACGGTTGCGGTAAACAAGCGGCTCCTATGCAGGCGTGAACCGGATGCATGGAACTGGCTGCTCCCAGCCTGGAATGAACTGTGCTCGGTCCAAAGTGAACGTACTGTCAAATACATCGTGCCTCCTAACAGAATCGAGAAATCTTGAAGAAAGTCCCCTTCGGGACCGGTTGGGAGAGTTCTTTCGGGGGAAGCAAAATCACTGCCTTCTTGCAAAAATAGATCATTTCTATCAGCAGCCAGAGCCCAGCCGACAAGTGTTCACGCGGGTCGCCCAGGTGCATCCGCTTCCGACCGTGCTGGTGCAATTGCTGGTCTGATTGCCATTGATGTACTCGTCCACTGCCCAGAACGTCAGATCATCATTTGGGTCCGACGACACGCTGACGTATTCACCCCAGAATTTGTCCGTCTCATCTTGTCCGCTGGATCCGCTATTACTCAGAATGGCTACTGGCGTGTTCTTCTTTCCGCTGGCGCCGATCGTGACAAAAAAAGGAGAAGGATCATAATTCATACTGCTGCCGCTGGCGGTCGAGCCGGTCACCGTGTAGGTAATTCCAAGGTCACCGTGCTTATCCATTCCAACACTCGGCATGGAGAGGAAGAAATTATTGGTGACGTCTTGAATTTCTCCCAGAAGGGCTACCGAGGGACTGCTTCCGGCCAGAATCTTGTAATACCGGATTCCAGTGCGCCCAGTCTTGGCGGCTTTGCGAATCGTTTGTGTAACCGCCAGGTACTCTCCTGGAGTTGATCCCACGGTGATGTAGCGATAGGGCAGGCGATACATCAAACGATCACCCACGCTGTCAATCACCCCCCCGTAGGGCTCAGGGATGCAGAGAGTGTTGTAAGGGTGGCCGGGCGAGTAACAGCCTGGGGTGTACGGCGAACTCGGAAATGTGATATAGGTCGGACCCGCTCCGCTGGCAAATCCCAACCATGTCCAGAAGGCCAACTGATCAGAGGAACAGGGTGCGACTGAGCACTGCTGGTTCGTGCCGGGGTTGCTGGGATTCACTTGAGCAATAAAATATTCTCCCGCCGAATTATTCGGAATGGCATTGTTCCCTTCGAAATCGGCAGGCAAGAGAGTGTGGATCAAACTGTTGTTGGTTCCACCTGAACCTGTGACATAACCGGGGATGTAGGTATAGCAAACCGGCGGGCTGGACGACAAGCCAGCCAGCATGCTGGCCTTGTCCAGCTTGCACACCTCGAAACCCACGATGTCGAAGCTCCGATCGCGATCTTCCAGATCCCAGGTCACGTAGAATCCGTCCGACCAGGTACCGAACCTGGAGTAGTCAGGGAAATATGTGTGTCCCTGCGTATTCTTGGGGATGGCTGGGCTGATCTGGTAGGCGTAGACATTCCAATAGCTCAACGAGTTGAAACCTTCGAGATTGTTCGCCGGCACCGAACCGTTGGGCGCGCTGACACCGATGCAGTAATAATAGGTGCCAAGGGCGGCAGGGTTGAAAATATTGGCCAGCACAAAGACTCCGTCGATGCGGTCATAGCTGGCGATCCCGTCGAGGGAACCGTTACCGCAATAGGTGGTGCCGTTGGGAGCAAACAGTGTGGTGATCGGTTGAGGTACCGCGTTGCCGTTGGGCTGGTTGCTCAGTATCCCTTTGCCCGTACCCCGGTCGAACGCCTGAATGTAGTTGTTGGCGAATTCCAGGTACTGACCGACTCCGCTCGCGTTCGTCGGACCCACCCCACCGTTCGGATCCGGCTGCGGCCGGACCTTCTGTCCGGATTTCAAAATGCTGCTGGCGTCGATTCCCTCGAACTGCCCATTCCACGATCCTGCTGCCGGAGACGTGGTATCGAAGCCCACCCAGGAGGTGCCTCCGGGACAGGTACTGCTGCTATTGTTTCCGGCACACCAAATCTGCACAGGCGCTGTTGCGGCCGCACAGGTCCCGGTGGGAGGGGTTGCGCCGCAGTTGTTCTGCGCCTTTAGCGCCACCCCACCCAAGGTCAGCCAGGTAGTCAGCAGGACGAGAAAGCGGATTTTTGTTGGCCGATGTACGTTCATTGGAAAGCCCAGTTTGGCGGGGAGGAGTTGATGTCCTATTTTTCGACGAGGAAGTTCTCCAGTACCAGAGCATCCATTTCGCTCTTCGAAAAAGTGTTGAAGGCGTTCGCTGGAGTATTCACGATGGGCTCGCCCCTCAGGTTGAACGACGTATTCAAGACGACCGGAACCCCTGTGGCTTGGCCAAAGCGCTCGATCAAGTGATAGTAAAGTGGACTCTGTTCCTTGAATACGGTCTGCAATCGTCCCGTCCCGTCCACGTGCGTAATGGCCGGGAGGGTGCTGTGCGCAGCAGTTTTCACCGGCACCACATACAACATATAGCGGGCCGGGTAATGCTGGCATGCGTTGGGAAGTTCGAAGTATTTCTCCGCACACTGCGCCAGGACCGAAGGAGCAAAAGGACGATAGGGTTCACGAAACTTGATTTTGGCGTTTACGATGTCTTTCATTTCCGGGTTGCGGGGATCGGCCAGGATGCTGCGGCTGCCGAGAGCGCGCGGTCCCCATTCAAAGCGGCCCTGCGCCCACCCGATTACCTTGCCGTTCATGAGGCGCTCGACAACGCTGTCCACGAGTTGGTCCTCGTTTGCGAGGCGGCGGTGAGGAATGTTGTTCCCCTTGAGAAAGTCACTGATCTCGGCCTCCGAGTTGGCGCGACCCCAATAGGCGTGCTTCATGGTGAAGTTGCGCGGCTGGCCTAACAAGGTGTTGTAGGCCCACAATGCCGCACCCAGAGCCCCGCCGCCATCTCCTGCTGCCGGCTGAACGTAGAGCTCCTCGAAGGGCGTTTCGCGCAGAATGCGAGTGTTCGCCACGCTGTTCAGCGCTACCCCTCCGGCCATGCAAAGCCTCTTGAGCCCGGTCTGCTGATGTAGATTGTGAGCCATTCCTAATATCAGCTCTTCGGTGACTTTCTGAATGCTGGCTGCGATATCCGCATAGTGTTGGTTCAGCTTGCAAAGTTCTTTGTAGTTGGAAGGCTGGTCGCCGAAATACTTAGGGAAGCCGGTAGCCTCGGTAAAGAACTGCAACTTCGAATCCCGCGCCTCACCGAACAGGGCCGCGAAGCGCCGACTGTAGGTACGGTCCGTGGAATGGTGGAAAGAGAAGTAGTCCATGTCGAGCGAGAACGAGCCATCGCTATTCTGCTGGACCACTTTCCACACCTTATCCATGTAGCGCGGCTCGCCGTAGGGAGCCATGCCCATCACCTTGTATTCGCCTTCATTCACCTCAAAACCAAGGAAAGCGGTGAATGCGCTATACAGCAAGCCGAGAGAATGAGGAAACTCCATTTGCTTGAGCAAACGGATCTGATTGCCCCGGCCGACTCCGTAAGTACCGGTGACCCATTCGCCCACCCCATCGATGGTCAGGATGGCGGCTTCGTCGAAGGGAGAGCACAGAAAAGCGCTTGCCGCATGAGACAGATGGTGCTCGGAGAACAGGATCTTTTCCTTCGGCAGGCCTCCGAGTTCTTCCTGAATGGTGGATGCGACCCACATCTTATCCATGGTCCAGGTCATCATCGACTCGCGAAATACCTTCCATGATTTCGGATAGGTCTGAAACGATGTCATGAGAATGCGGTCGAGTTTGCGGAAAGGCTTCTCGAAATAGACCACGTAGTCGAGGTCCGGCCCTTGAATTCCCGCCTGAGCCAGACAGTACTGGATCGCCAACTTAGGAAAACCGAAATCGTGCTTGATGCGCGAAAAGCGTTCCTCTTCCGCCGCAGCGACAACTTGGCCATCGTGCAGCAGCACTGCTGCCGCATCGTGGTAGTAGCAGGAAATTCCCAGGATATACACGGTTATTGCTTTCTGGCCCACTGCAGATCGTAGGCCTCATCAGGATGTTCGAGCCATTCGGTAGGGCGCTTCTTGATGCGAAGCGGATCGGAAAACAAACGCGCCGCTACGCCAAACGGCAGCACGATGGTGGCGTAGAAAATTGTCAGTAAAACTCTGGACTGGAAGTTGCCGATTTTCTTGGCTATCCGTTTCCAACCCTGCCAAAGCCGCTTTAGCGTTTCCACATCGTGCTCCCTTTGCTTCGCAAGTGATTGAATCGATTCATGGCCGGCTGGTTACCGGTTTAGTGGTCAGAGAAGTGACGGCCGAGTTGCGACCGTCTGACTCGCAGGCGGCAGCGTAAGAACTCAGACCACGCACTGCTGGCAGCAGCTGTTGCGCAATCATGACGTGCCCGATAGCGCTGGGATGCACGTGATCCATGAAGACTTCGTCCTGATTCTTGTCCTTCATCAGATCAATGATGTTTACCAGCGGAATGTGGTTTTGGTTGGCGTAGTCGAGCATGGCCTGCTGATACGGGTGCGCCGGATAGGTCTCTTTCCTGGAACCGAGAAGCAGCAGAATCATCTGCACATGATGCGCGTCAGCCACTGCTTTGGCCTTCTCGAGCTTCGCCAGAAAATGAGCCGCGGGCAGATCGGGGCTTGACTTTGCAGAGTTCCATGTGCCCAGCATGAGTAACTCTCGAAACCGGTAGTACGCCAGCTGTCGCAGGAGATCTTCGATGAAAAAGTTGTAGATCGCACTGTGCCGGGCCAGGGATTTAAGCTCGACTCTACGCAGGAACGATTCCCGTTCTTTGCCCTCCAGATCAGGGATTCCCTCGAAGCCGGTGTTTGCGCTGTAGGCCACGATGACAGCATCAGGCTGATAGCCATCTTCGACGACCTTCATCATCCGTTCTTCGACCAGAGAATTTGGATAAGCATTCACACCCGCCGAGATCACCTGAAACTTGGTGCCGGAGCAACCTTGTGTGTTGAGCAACTTCTCGAGCTGCGCGCTGTAGTTCTGGTCATCGCCCACTCCCCAACCCATGGTTACGGAGTCGCCAAAGGTAAAAATGCGATA
>Ga0335078_10015484_pt1 | contig 11325 bp, 12 predicted proteins | sample Lox_Sample_32_FD_206711 | JGI IMG/M metagenome (GOLD analysis project Ga0335078, IMG submission 206711) | Soil microbial communities from Loxahatchee National Wildlife Refuge, Florida, United States - Lox_Sample_3.2 | ecosystem: Environmental > Terrestrial > Soil > Wetlands | place: USA...
CGAGAGCCCCACCGACGCACTTTTTGTAGTAGCCGACGGCGTGGGCGGCTACGAGGGCGGTGAAATAGCCAGCAGCATGGCGGTGGAAACCGTGCTCGAAGCCTATCGCGACAGTCCCGCCGCGTGGGGTCCGGCCAAGCGGCTTCATCGCGCCGTCCAACGCGCCAATATCGAGATCTACAACCGCGCGATCACCGTCCCCGAGCTGCGCCGGATGGCCACGACGCTGACCGCGGCGGTGGTCAACAGCGGCACGCTCAACATCTCGCACGTGGGCGATTGCCGGCTCTACCTGCTGCGCAACAAGCACGTGCAGCAGCTTACTCGCGATCACACGGCCGTCGGAGAGCGCGTGCGGATGGGCCTGATGAGCGCGCAGCAGGCGCGCAATCATCCCGAGCGTTCGGCGCTGAACCGATGCCTCGGGCACGAGCTGATCGTTTCGGTCGATCGCATCTCGATGACGCTGGTGCAGGGCGATCGACTCATACTATGCAGCGACGGCCTGTACAGTGTAATAGAGGATCATGAGTTTGATGAACTCACGCACGGACTTGCGGCCGAGGCTGCGTGCCACCGACTCATCCAAGAAGGCGTGGCGCGCGGCACGATCGATAATTTGACGGCCGCATTCTTTCGGATGCATGGCGACACACCCTTCGTACCGGCTCCGCTTGGATGGCGCGCGCGCCTGCGCAAGCTCTTCGGGCGCGGCGACTAGGCGGTCGCCGGCCCGCTCACATTAAATGTCCGCATCGGACTCCCAGACAGCTTAGGTAAACCAGGTGGCGCGCGAGGTCAGCGTCGGAGAACGCCTCGATCAATACGAGGTCACCGAATTGATCGCGCGCAGCGGGATGGCCTCGATCTTCAAGGCGATTGACTCCAAGAGCAGCGACGTAGTCGCCCTTAAAGTCCCCTACATGCAGTTCGAGAGCGACGTGGTGTTCTACGAGCGCTTCCGCCGCGAGGAGCAGATCGGCCAGCGCCTGGAACATCCCAACATCATCAAGGTGCTGAAGCCGCTACGTAAGAGCCGAATGTACCTGGCGATGGAGTATTTCGAGGGAACGTCGCTGCGGGCGCTGCTGCGCGACAGGCAGCCGCTCGATTCGGCCCGCGCCTTGAAGTTCGGTCTACAAATTTGCGACGCGCTGGTCTACATGCACGGGCAGCGCGTGGTTCATCGCGATCTCAAACCCGAGAACATCCTGGTCGGCAGCGATGACACCATCAAACTTATGGACTTTGGTATCGCGCTCGACGAATCGGCCCGCCGCCTGACCTGGGCGGGATTGTCGACCACCGTCGGCACGCCGGATTACATGGCGCCCGAGCAGGTTGGCGGACGACGCGGCGACGCCCGCTCCGATATCTACGCGCTCGGCACGATCTTGTACGAGATGCTGACCGGTAACCTGCCGTACTCGGGCGCGAATGTTTACGCCACCATGAAGGCGAAGGCATCGGAGGATCCGCCGCGCCTGACCGAGTTCGTGCCCGAGATCGATCCTGGGCTCGAAGAGATCGTGCTGCACGCGATCGAACGGATGCCGCGCAATCGCTACGACAGCGCGGCCGAGATGCTGGAGGATCTGAAAGATCCTTCGCGCGTGGTACATACCGGACGCGCCCAGAAACTCCATCCACGCAGCATCCGCGGACGAAAACTGTGGCGCGCGCTGATGACCGGGGCGTTCTTCCTGTCGCTGGCCGCGATCTGCATCCTGGTGATCTGGCTGGCAAACCGCTTCCCGGCCTCGCCGCCCTCCGGCCACGCCCAGTTTCGCGGAACCAAATAAATCGCCGACAGCTTCTTATCTAGACTTGCGCGCCGATCAGCGAGTGCGCGGTAGCTGATTCGATTCGCACGCGCACGGTATCGCCCGCGGCGACGCCGTCCCTGGCGGGAAAAACCGCGGTCTTGAATTGCGGAGTTTTGCCCGCGAGCATCCCATTACCGCGACGCGCCGGACCTTCGACTAGCACGGGATACTCGGCGCCGATCGCGGTCCGGTTGCGCTCAAGAGAGATTGCCTCCTGCAGCGCGATCACTGCGGATAAGCGCCGCGATTTCTCGGATTCGTCCACGGTGTCGCCGAGCTTGTAGGCGCGGGTATTCTGGCGCAGCGAATACTTGAAGGTGAAAGCCGAGTCGTAGCCAACCCGCTTCATCAGCTCGAGCGTCGCGTCGAAATCCGTCTCTTCCTCGCCGTGAAACCCGACGATTATGTCGGTCGAAAGCGCGAGGCCTGGTATCGCGCGGCGCAGCCGAGCAACAAGTTCGAGATATTCGGTCGCGGTGTAGCCGCGGTCCATCGCGGCCAGCACGCGATCCGATCCCGATTGCACCGGCAGATGCAGATACGGCTGGACCTTCGGCTCCGACGCCATCGCGTCGATCACCGAATCGCTCATGTCGCTCGGATGCGGTGACGTGAAGCGGATGCGCTCGATTCCGTCGATCGCGGCAACCATCCGCAGCAGCCTGCCGAAATCCACGTTATCGTCGCGATATGCGTTGACGGTTTGCCCGAGCAAAACCACTTCCCTGGTTCCATGCTCCGCCAGCTCGGTGATTTCGCGAACCAGCGATTCGGCGGGCACGCTGCGCTCGCGGCCGCGAACGTAGGGCACGACGCAGAAGGCGCAGAATTTGTCGCATCCACGCATCGCAGTGACGTACGCGCGCACGCCGCCTTCGCGATACGACGGAACACCGGCGTAGGTCTCGTTTCGATCCAGGCGCAGATCGATAGCCGGGTCGAAACCCGCTGTACGGATCAGATCGGGCAACCGGCGATAGGTGTCTGGACCGGCGACGAGATCCAGGTACGGTGCCTGCTCGATCAACTGCGCGCGGTTGTGCTGCGCCATGCATCCGAGCAGGCCGATCCGCACCTCGGGACGCCGCTTTTTGAATTGCGCGAGCACGCTCAAACGGCCGAGCACGCGCTCCTCGGCGTGATCGCGGATCGCGCAGGTATTGAGCAGGATAACGTCGGCACGTTCGGGAGATTCGGCGTTCGCGTAGCCGGCCGCCTTGAGCACGCCGGTCACCAGTTCGGAGTCGGCGATGTTCATCTGGCAACCGTAGGTCTCGAGATAGACCGAGGGCTTGGCGGTGTCAGAGGCTGAGGTCCGGGAATCCATGGGCAGAGGCGATCTTAGGCGAGCAATTTGACCGAGACAATCCGCCGAGACCATCCGATTTGAGCGCTTGGCGCAGGGCGGCGCGGTTGCTCGTCGCGATTTGGATGATTATCTTTTCGCCATAGCGCGAAGCTTATGAACCAGGGACGAAAACCGTCGTTCGAGCGGATGGAGGCCTCGCTGCTGGCCTGCCCGAAGTGTCGTCAGGCGGTGCCGGTTCGAAAGCGCCTGCTGCTGATCCTGCCCGAGGGCGACAAATACGAATACGTCTGCCCTCATTGCTCCAGCACCTGCGGCACCACGGTCGAGTCATCCGGCGAGCGCCGCATTCTCAACTGATCTCTGTCCGAATCAATCCGCGTTCGGTGTGAAGCGGCCGCGCGGGCCGATATACCCGCGCGACCGAATCGAAATATCGGACCTCGGATTCCTTCCTAAAATCAGCCCATGGTTGAGAACGTCAGTGGCTCTACCTCGTAGAGCACGCGGACGTCGCCCGGCTTGTTCCACGGATACTTTTCCTGGCCAAGATATTTTTTGGCCAGCGTGTCGATATGCTGGAAGCCGCCTTCTTCGGTCACGCGCTTGACGCGGCCGCGCACCTGGATGTGGCGATACGGATTGGTCGGATCCAGGATCGACAGCGCGACTCTGGCGTTCGCCCGCATGTTGCGATCTTTGGTTCTGCCGCGCGCCGAGTTGAGCCGGATAATACCGTCCTTGAAATCGAACCACACCGGGGTCACCTGGGGCGATCCGTCAGGCATCACGGTGGCGAGATCCGCGAAAGCCTTTTTTTCGTCGGTGAACAGATCCTTAAACTTGTCCGGAATTGCTGCCATGTGATTGCCCTCCTCGCGGGTCGGATTATGGTTAGCTGCCTGGATTCCAGGCGGCTTGTGACGTGGGGTTCATTCTGCCTTAAAAGCTGGTGATGCCCAAGCGGTCAGTTCGAAATTGACGGAAATCAGAGAGTCGCCTGTAATCAAATCTTAACGTGAAAATGCTAATTTAGTGCGGTTTTAACGTGCGCGAATTGACTCTCCGAAACGCATGAGTTATAGCCGAGATCAGGCCTGAGGGCGACTTTTGTCTTTCGCGTCTGCCTTTCATTACCAAGGAGCTTCAAGAGCATGGCGTTGTTCAATAAGGAACCGGAAAAGAATCCCAAAATTCAGCCCGCGAAGCCTCAGGTCACCCCGCTTCAGTCTGTCGCACCCGCGGCCACCCCTCACGAAGAGGCCCCGCTCAAGCCCTCGGTCGCAAGCGCACCGGCTCCTTCGCCCGAAGGGCGCGCGTATCTCGACAAGGGCTGCAAAATCAACGGCAAGCTCTACTTCGAAGGTCCGGTCAAAATCGACGGGCAGGTCGACGGGCAGATCGACGCCAACGATAGTGTGTTCATCGGCGAGAGTGCGGTAGTGACCGCGCAGATCAAGGCCGCGTCGGTGGCGGTGGCGGGCAAGGTCAGCGGCGATATCGTCGCGACCAAGCGGGTCGAAATCCGGCCTTCGGCGAAGGTTCTTGGAAATTTGACCGCGCCGGTATTGGTGGTCCACGAAGGCGCCGTGTTCGAAGGCCATTGCGTAATGCAGGCGGAGCACAGCGCTCGCGAGGAACACAAAATCACGCTATTCCCCAAGGAAGAGCGTCTGGCGAACTCAGGAGGGCAAAAGCCGGCCTGACGCCGATTTGGGCTCCTTTTCCCAATCACTTTCCGTTCGCAAATGCTGATTCCGACCCTTCCCGCACGGGAGACGCACTGACATGCTCAAGATTCCACCGGACTGGGGAACCTTCTGCGCACTGATTGTTTCTTTTTTAGTTTTCTGGTTTATTTTCAAACGCCTTTTGTTCGACCCTTTTCTGAAGCTGCTGGCTGAGCGCGAGCTTAAGCTAAAAGCTTTGAGCGATCGCACCGAGCGACTGATCCACGAAGGAAAGGCCGCCGATGACGAACGCACGCGCCAGTTGTCGATGCTCAGGCGCGAACTGATCGCCGAGCGTGAACTCGAGCGCCGCCGGGTCGAAGAAGATATCGCTCGAATGATGGAGGAGGTTCGTTTGGCAGCCAAGCATTCGGTGGAGCAGGTACGAGCCGAGATCGAGCGCGAGTTGCGCGCGGCCGAGCAGCAGCTTGGAGCGTTCGGCGACAGCCTGGCAACGGAACTGGCGGAGCGCGTGCTGGGCCGCTCGCTCAAGAGCGGTCCCCAGGTTCATTCGCTCAACTGATTAGATGAAACTGAAAGCGGCGATAGCGACGATTCTGGGCGTGGGACTTTATCCCGCGCTGGCATTTTGCGCCGAAGGCGGCGAAAGCGAAGGCTCATGGCTGACGCTGCTGTTCTTCGTGCTCAATTTCGCCGCGTTCGTTTACATCATCGCCCGCTTCGCTGGTCCTTTCTTCAAGAATTTTTTCCGCGATCGCTCAAGCTCAATCCGCGAGACGCTCAACCGGCTGGAAAAGGAAGTTCGTCAGGCGGAGCAGCTTGCCGATGAAGCGGCCGCGCGTGAGGCGAGGCTCGATGCCGACAAGACCGCGTTGGCCACTGAGATGCGCGCCGAGACCACGCGCGAGATCGCGCACATGCGCACGCTGGCGCAAGCCGCCGCCGAGCGAATCAAGCGCGACGCCGAGCTGACCGCGGCGGCAGTGGCGGACAACGCCAAGCGCCAGATGCGGACGCATCTGGCGCAGGTCGCCACCGACCTGGCGCGCAAGATGATCGCTAACAATCTCGACGCTTCCGACCAGGGCCGGTTGATCGACGATTTTATGCAGTGCTTGCATCGCGAGGTAGCGAAGCCTTGAGTTCGGCGCGAGTGGCAAAGCGCTACGCGCGGGCATTGCTCGAGTTGGCTGCTGAACAGAACCATCTGGAAGACTGGGGCGCGGAGCTCGAGCGCCTGGCGCAGACCGTAACCTTTCCCGATCTTGCCCAGCGCCTCAACTCCCCCGAGCTTCCGGAAGCGGAGCGGCTGCAGGCGATGACCAAGATCGCCGAGCGGCTCGATCTAAGCTTCCCGTTGCGTTCGTTCGCGGCAGTTCTGGCTCGCCATGGGCGGATCAACGCCGCCGCCGAGATTTCGCAGGCGTACCAGGCGCTGCTCGATCAGCAGCTCGGCCGCGCGCGCGGCGAGCTGACTTTCGCCGCCGAGCCGACCGACGATGAAATAAAACGGGTGGTCGCCGGACTCGAAGGATTGGTAGGCAAAAAGGTTATTCCTACGGTAAAAGTGGACCGCAGATTACTCGGCGGCGTGGTGGCCGAGATTGAAGGTAAAATCTACGACGCGAGCCTCGAGACCAGACTCCAGGAAGCGAAACGCCGGCTCAGCGAGTAACCCGTCCGAGGACCTACAGTTTTATGGCAGAGATCAGACCGTCTGAAATCAGCGATATTCTCAAGGAAGAAATCAAGGGCTTCGAGGCCCAGGTCGACGTGCGTGAAACCGGACGCGTGCTGTCCTGCGGCGACGGCATCGCGCGCATCTACGGATTGCAGAACGCCGCTGCCGGCGAGCTGCTCGAATTTCCGCACTCGATTTACGGCATGGTGCTCAACCTCGAAGAAGACAACGTCGGCGCCGCGCTGTTCGGCGAGCCCTACGCGATTCGCGAGGGCGACGAAGTCAAGCGCACCGGCCGAATCGTCGAAGTGCCGGTTGGCGACGCCTTGCTCGGCCGCGTGGTCAACTCGCTCGGGCAACCGATCGATGACAAGGGGCCAATCAAAAGCAGCGATCGTCGCCGCGTCGAGATCAAGGCGCCGGGCATCATCTTTCGCCAGCCGGTGAAGGAGCCGCTGCAGACCGGGATCAAGGCGATCGATTCGATGATCCCGATCGGACGCGGCCAGCGCGAACTGATAATCGGCGACCGCCAGACCGGCAAAAGCGCGCTCGCGCTCGACGCCATCATCAATCAGCGCGGCCAGAACGTGCAGTGCTTTTACGTCGCGATCGGGCAGAAGCGCTCGACCGTCGCGCAGGTGGTCGAGAAGCTCAGCCGCTTCGGCGCGATGGAGTTCACCACCGTTATCGCGGCGACCGCGTCGGAGGCGGCGCCGCTTCAGTTCATCGCGCCCTACACCGGATGCGCGATGGGCGAATATTATCGCGACACCGGCAAGCACGCGCTGGTGATCTACGACGATCTTTCCAAGCACGCTCAGGCCTACCGGCAATTGTCGCTGCTGCTGCGCCGTCCGCCGGGACGCGAAGCCTATCCCGGCGACGTTTTCTACCTGCATTCGCGGCTGCTCGAGCGCGCCGCCAAGATGAGCGCCGAATACGGATCAGGCTCGCTCACCGCGCTGCCGATTATCGAAACCCAGGCCGGCGACATCTCGGCTTACATTCCGACCAACGTCATCTCGATCACCGACGGCCAGATCTTCCTCGAAACCGACCTCTTCAATTCCGGCATCCGGCCCGCCGTGAACGCCGGGCTTTCGGTCTCGCGCGTCGGTTATTCGGCGACGATCAAGGCGATGAAGCAGGTGGGCGGCACGCTCAAGCTCGACCTCGCGCAGTATCGCGAGATGGCGGCCTTCGCCCAGTTCGGCTCCGACCTCGACGCTACCAGCCAGCGCCTGCTGCATCGCGGCGAGCGGCTGGTCGAGATGCTGAAGCAGGGTCAGTACGAGCCGCTGCCGGTTGAAAAGGAAGTGCTGATCGTCTTCGCATCGACCCAAGGCTACCTCGATCATCTCGACGTCGCGCAGGTCGGTCCGTTTGAACGCGAGCTCTACTCCTTTTTCGACGGCAAGCACGCCGGGCTGCTCGAAGAAATCAAGACCAAGCGCACCTTGGAAGACGACCTGCGCAAACGCCTCACCGCGGCGCTCGACCAGTTCAAGCAGGCGTTTTCAGCGGCCACCGCTGACGCCAAGGATCAGGCGGGGGCGAAGCAGGCAGCGGCCTGATTCAGGGACTGAAGCGGCTCGATGGCAACCCTCAAGGCGATTCGCCGGCGGATAACGTCGGTCAATTCGACCCAGCAAATCACGCGCGCGATGAAACTGGTGTCGGCGGCCAAGCTGCGCCGCGCCCAGGAAGCGTTGCTCAATGCGCGCCCGTACGCCGAGACCCTGACGCGCGTGGCAGAATCGCTGCTCGAGAGCGAGCACAGAGCGCTGGCCCCGGTCGAAGGCGCGGAAAAGGTCGCGCTGATCGCGGTGGTAAATTCCGACCGCGGGCTTAACGGCAGCTACAATACCAACATCATCAGGACCGCCGAGCATACCGCACGTCGGTTGCGCGACTCCGGAATGGCGCCGGGATTTTTCGCGGTCGGGCGCAAAGGCCTCGATCACTTTCGCCGCACCCGGCAAACCCTCGCGGGAGAGCGAGTCAACAATACGCCGCGGCTGGCCTCGATGGTGCTGGCGCGCGAGCTTGCCGATCGGATGCTGAGCGAGTATCGCGGCGGAAAGATCAGCGAGGCCGGTATCGTCTACAGCCGTTTCCATTCGGCGCTGTCACAGATTCCGACCTACGAGCGGATTTTGCCGATTCCGCATCCCGAAGGCACCGCCGAAGATGCCAACGCGCCGAAGCTTGAGTATCTGATCGAGCCCAGTCGGGCCGAGCTGGTGCCGATCGTGCTGCAGAGTTACGTGCAATACGCTATTTTCCATGCGCTGCTGGAGGCGGAAGCCAGCGAGCATAGCGCGCGCATGACCGCGATGGACGCCGCCACCAACAACGCCAGCGACATGATCGCGTCGCTGACGCTGGAGATGAACCGTGCGCGCCAGGCGACGATCACGCGCGAGCTGATGGATATCGTCGGCGGCGCAGAAGCTCTCAGAGGCTAAATTCCGCGCTGCATCGCATGCGCGGCCGAGATGATGAAGACTTTTTTGGCGTGAGTATCAACCATGAATGAGGCAGCTTCCGGGCACATCGTCCAGGTTTTGGGTAACGTCGTAGACGTCGAGTTTCATGATTCGGCGCTGCCGGCGATCCTCAACGCGATTATCGTGAATAATCCCGCGCTCAGTGGGACCGACGCCAACATGGTGCTCGAGGTCGCACAGCATCTTGGCGAAAACACCGTGCGATGCATCGCGATGGACTCGACCGAGGGGCTGGTGCGCGGGATGCCGGTCAAAGACAGCGGCGGGCCGATCAAGGTGCCGGTCGGAGCGGTGACGCTGGGGCGCCTGATGAGCGTGACCGGCCGTCCGATCGACGAAGCCGGACCGATCTCGAGCGAGCACTCGATGCCGATTCATCGTGAGCCGCCGACCTTTGCCGAGCAGGCAACCGAGGTCGAGATCTTCGAGACCGGAATCAAGGTCATCGATCTGATCTGCCCGTATTCGCGCGGCGGCAAAATCGGTCTGTTCGGCGGCGCCGGCGTCGGCAAGACCGTTTCGATCATGGAGCTGATCAATAACGTCGCCAAGCAGCACGGCGGCGTCTCGGTGTTCGCGGGAGTCGGCGAGCGCTCGCGCGAAGGCAACGATCTTTACCTCGAGCTCAAGGAATCCGGCGTTTTGTCGAAGACGGCCCTGGTCTATGGCCAGATGAACGAGCCGCCGGGCGCACGCGCCCGCGTCGCGCTGTCGGGTGTGACGGTCGCGGAGTATTTCCGCGACGAAGAAGGCAAGGACGTCCTGCTCTTCATCGACAACATCTTTCGCTTCGTCCAGGCCAACTCGGAAGTGTCGGCGTTGCTCGGACGTATGCCCAGCGCGGTCGGTTACCAGCCCACTCTCGGCACCGACGTCGGCGAGCTGCAGGAGCGCATCACGACCACCAAGAAAGGCGCGATCACCTCGGTGCAGGCGATCTACGTCCCCGCTGACGACTTGACCGACCCGGCACCGGCCACCACCTTCGCCCATCTCGATGCGACCACGGTTCTCGATCGCAAGCTGTTCGAAAAGGCGATTTACCCGTCGGTCGATCCGCTCGCCTCGACCTCGCGCATCCTCGATCCGCAGGTGGTCGGCGCTGAGCATTACGACGTCGCGCGACGCGTGCAGGCGATCCTCCAGCGCTACAAGGACTTGCAGGATATCATCGCAATCCTGGGCATGGACGAGCTCTCGCCCGAAGACAAGCTGGTGGTTGCGCGCGCCCGACGTATCGAGCGCTTCCTGTCGCAGCCGATGCACGTGGCCGAGGTGTTCACCAACACTCCGGGAGTTTACGTGCCGCGCAAAGAAACCGTCCGCGGCTTCAAGGAAATTCTCGAGGGCAAGTGCGACGAGTTGCCGGAGCAGGCGTTCTACCTGGTCGGCACGATCGAAGACGCCTTCAAGAAAGCCGAGCGGCTGGCGGCGGAGTAGCAGGCCGGATAGAGGCTGATTCGGTCATGGCACAGACTTTTTCGTTCAAGCTGGTGACGCCGGCGGGGATTGTATGTGAGGCCCAGGTTGAGTCAGTCACCGCAATTGGGCCGCTGGGCGAGTTCGGAGTGCTCGCGGACCATATCAATTTCATCACTTCGCTTAACCCCGGCGTCCTGACGATCAAGCTCGACGCCACGCACTATCGCCACTACGTGGTGCCGGACGGTCTCGCCGAAGTTAAGGACGGCGCGATGACGGTGCTGGCCAGCGAGGCGCCGCCGGCCGAAAACTTCGAGCGCGGCGCGGCCGCCGACGAAGTCGAGGCGGCTGCCGAGCGCCTGCGCAATATGAGCTTCTACCAGGTCGAGTACCAGGACGCGGAGCGCGCGCTGCAACTCGCCCAGGCGCGAGCCTACGCCGCCGAGCTACACCAGCCGCATCGATAATTCAGCCCAGGGCGGACAAATCCTCAAAAAATTTCGGGTAGGTCTTGGCGACGCATCCGGGATTCTTGATGCGCACGCCGGCGAGCTTGAGCCCCACGACCGCGAAGGCCATCGCGATTCGATGGTCGTCGTAGGTTTCGATCGCGGCTGCTTTTAGCGTCGAAGGCTGAATCGCGAGACCATCCTCCGACTCGTCCACCGAGGCACCCAGGCGGCGCAGTTCGGTCGCGAGCGCGTGCAGGCGGTCGCTCTCATGATGACGGATGAAGGCGACGTTGCGAATTCGCGTAGGTGAATCGGCAAACGGCGCGATCGCGGCAAGCGTCGGCACCACGTCAGGCATCGAACTCATATCGGCGTCGATTCCGGCGAACCGCCCTTCGCCGCGGATCTCGATTGAATCGCGCCGCCGGATGAGC
>Ga0335078_10015485_pt1 | contig 11325 bp, 7 predicted proteins | sample Lox_Sample_32_FD_206711 | JGI IMG/M metagenome (GOLD analysis project Ga0335078, IMG submission 206711) | Soil microbial communities from Loxahatchee National Wildlife Refuge, Florida, United States - Lox_Sample_3.2 | ecosystem: Environmental > Terrestrial > Soil > Wetlands | place: USA: Florida...
TGCCGAACTACTATGCTCTCTCTTCGATTGTTTTTATGATGGGCTTCGTATTTGTGTTCGACGGTCTCCATCAGCGGAACCGGCTGATGCGGCTGTTTCGGTCTCTCAGTTTTTTGACGCCGGATGAAGTGAACCAGGTACAGGCGATCTGGGCGGCTTGCCAGGACTCCTGATCGTAGGCTCCCCCAACTCTTCCAGGTCCTTCTGGCGGCGTCGGACCGGCCCAAGGCGTTTGGTGCTATTCAGGTCCGAATAGTGCTATCGTCGAGACAACATGAACCCGGAAACTTCGCGCAGGAGCTTCATCCGAGCCGGACTGACCCTCCCGGCCGTTGGGCTCGCGGCACCTTGCTCCGGCGCCGCTTTCGAGGCGCCGTCGTCAATTCCATACAGGACCTTGGGCAAAACAGGCCTGAAAGTCTGTCCGGTAGGAGTGGGCGTCGGCTTCACGCCCGATCCCTCCGTCATCGCCCGCGCCTTTGACCTGGGCATCAACTATTTCGATACCGCCAACGATTACTCCAACGGCAACAGCGAGCGCCTGCTCGCGGTTGGCCTCAAGGGCATCCCGCGGGATAAGGTGATCGTGGTTAGCAAGACACCTGCCAAGACTCGCGGCGCCTTCATGGCGGATCTCGAAGAAAGCCTGAAGAATCTGGCCACCGACCGGATCGATATCTGGCTCCTGCACGCCAAGAGCAAGCCCGAAGAAGTCCCGGACGAGTTGCTCGAAGCCGGTGACACCGCCAAAAAGCAGGGGAAGATCCGCTTCTTCGGCGTCAGCACCCACGATCTCGACCTGATGGCCGATCGCTTCCTGAAGGCCGGCAACATCGACGTGGTCACCTTCGTTTATAACTTCACCATGGGCACCGGCCGGGAAGCGGCTATCGCTAAATTGAGCCAGGCCGGAATCGGCCTGACGGCCATGAAAGTGATGGCGGCGAACGGCGGAGTCCTGCCCGATTTTTCCTCCATGACCAAAGGCGGCCGGGCGGGACGCGGCGGAGGCATGCCCCCGCGGCCTGCGCCCATCAAGAATCCTCTGCCCGCCCTCAAATGGGTGCTGCGAAATCCACTGGTGGCCACCACCATTCCCGGCGTCCGTGACACCGAGATGTTGGAAATGAACTTCCGGGCCATTAACGAGAAGTTCACCGACGAAGATCGGAAGCTGCTTGCGGCGCGTAGCGAGGAGATCCGCCCCTACTATTGCCGCATGTGCTATAGCTGCCGCGGCCAGTGTCCCAAAGAAGTGCCGGTTACCGACCAGCTTCGCATTCTGGCCTACGCGGACTTTTACGGCGATTTTCCGTTGGCGCAAAGAAGCTTTGCCGCTCTGCCGGAAAAAGTTCGCGCCGTGCGCTGCGGCGAGTGCGCCGAGTGTACGGTCCACTGCCCCAACGGTGTCCGTGTGCCCGAGCGGCTCATCCGCGCCCAGGAACTGCTGGCCTAGAAACCGCAAACACATCCGAACGGCGGCGGGAGTAAGCTGGTTAGCGAAACGGCGGGAGCGCTATGAAATCGATCGTCGTCTTCCTCTTATCGGCATGTCTGTCCATGGCGGGGGTTCCGTTCCAGATCAGCGGGTCCGGCCCCGGCTCTATCGGCATCAGCTCGACTGCCGATTCGGCCATCGTCACCTGGAAGGATAAATCCGGACGCGCGTGCCGCGCGGCGTTTTCACTCGACCCGGCCAAGCCGCTGATCGCATCCATCTCTGTGAACGGCCAAACCGTCATCAGCCGGGCGCAGCCGGTCTACCGCGCCTCCACCGGCAAGCGGCGGGGCGGATTCGATCAGTTTTTCGATTTTCCTCCCAGCCACCCCGAGGGCACGCGCAGCTTTCTGGGCGATTTCAAACTCACCGCGGGACACGCGAGCTTCATAGGCGACCGCCTGGATATCGCGTTTGATGGATTGGCTCTCGGAATTTTCCACGGCTCCATCCACTACTTCTTTTTCCCCGGCAGTACGCTCATCCAGCAGCGAGCCGTTGTGAGCACCAATGAGCCCGACACGGCATTCTTCTACGATGCCGGCCTGCGCATGGCGGCGGATGAAGACCGCCGCTCCGGCGGCACCATGGAAACCTACGTGAATTACTACGACACCGCCGGCAAGCTCCAAAGGGTGCGTGCGCCGCATGCTTCCGAGTGGAATCCGGTGGCGGTCCGCTACCGGGTGCTTTCCGCCGCCACGGGCGCCGGCAGTGTGGCCGTATTCCCGCCGCCGCACCGGTATTTCATGGCGCGCGACTACACCAGCAACATGGGCTATCTGTGGTACGCATCGTGGCGTGGCAATGTGTCGCTGGGCATTCGGCAGTTGCCGGACGACGATTCGCCCTACTATCCGTGGATGAACGCTCCGCCGGGGACACAGCAGGAATTGGACCTGTTCCTGCTGGTGGACGATCGCCCCGCGCCTGCCGTGCTCGATTCCGTTCTGCTTTACACGCATGCCGACCGTTTCATCGCGCTCGACGGATACAAAACCTTCGCATCTCACTGGCATTTCGCGTATACCGTGCAGGCGATGGATCACGGTTATGGCTGGACTCCGCCTTTCAAGCCGGTGCTGAAAAACATGGGCCTGAACATGGCGATGATCATGGATTTCCACGGCGACGGGCACCCTTCCGACACCGGCGAGATCCGGCTCCAGGAGTTGAAAGCCTACTTCGACGCCTGCCGCGCGCAGTCGGACGCCAATTTCCTGCTGATCCCCAGTGAAGAAATGAACACCTATCTGGGCGGTCACTGGGGCATCGTGTTTCCCAAGCCTGTGTACTGGTTCATGAAGAGCACTCCGGGCGAGCCGTTCCGGTCGGCCGATCCGAAATATGGCACGGTCTACCGCGTGGGCAGCGCGCAAGACGCCATCGCGTTGTTGCGTGCGGAGCGCGGCTACATGTACCAGACGCACCCGCGAACCAAGGGTTCGACCGGCTTTCCTGATGAGATCAAAGACAGCGAGCAGCTCCGGAGTTCGTTTCACCTGGGCGCCGGCTGGAAGGCCATGAATACCGACCTCTCTTCGCCGCGTCTGGGCGATCGCGCCTTCCGCACCGTCGACGACCTGAACAACTGGGGGCTGCACAAGCGCCTCATCGGCGAAGTGGACGTCTTCCAGGTGGATTCTACGCACGAACTCTACGGCCACATGAATGTCAATTACCTGCGCCTGCCGGCGCTGCCCTCGTTCGACCGCTGGTCGGACGCGCTGGCGGCGCTCGCAAACGGCGATTACTTCACCACTACGGGTGAAGTGCTTCTGCCGCGCGCCAGCTTCGAACCAAATGCCGACCGGGTTACGGCGCGTGTGACGGCCACCTGGACGTTCCCACTGCGCATGGCCGAAGTGGTATGGGGCGATGGCCACGAAACACATACCCGCACGATTCCGCTGGATGAAACCAGGGAATTCGATGGCCGCGACTTCACCTGGCGGGTGACCGTGCCGGGATGGAAGTGGGTCCGCCTGGCATTGTGGGACGTGGCCGGCAACGGCGCCTTCACCACGCCCTTTTGGAGGAATTGAATTGTACAAGCTTGGCTTTGTGTTGCTGCTTTGTCTCGGGCCCGTGGAGGCGGCGGACCTTCCGGCGGCTGCGCCGGTACATAACCGTGCGCCGCTGGCGGAGGGCGCGTTTTACAGGCTGCCGCTCGGTTCAGTGAAGCCGAAAGGCTGGCTGCTGGACCAACTGCGCATCCAGTCGGAAGGTATCACCGGGCGCCTGGGCGACTTCTGGCCGGACGTGGGATCGAATTCGGCATGGCTCGGCGGTTCGGGCGAGGGTTGGGAGCGCGGCCCTTATTACATGGATGGTCTCGTTCCCCTGGCGTATCTGTTGAACGACACGAAGCTGATCGCCAAAGTGCGGCCCTGGATGGAATGGACGCTGACGCACCAGCGCCCCGATGGTGCCATCGGTCCCGCCAAAAACCAGGATTGGTGGCCTATCATGGTGATGCTCAAGGCGCTCACGCAATACCAGGAGGCGACCGGCGATCCGCGCGTGATTCCCTTGATGGAAAAATATTTCGCCTACCAGGCGGGAATGCTGGATTCGGTCCCCCTCAAGAGCTGGGCCATCTACCGCTGGCAGGACGAACTGGCGAGCATCCTCTGGCTCTACAACCGGACGGGCGATGCCAAATTGCTGGCCTTGGCGAACCGGATCAAGGGGCAAGGGTTCGACTGGCCGCGGCTCTTTACCGGCTTTCCCTTCACCGGCAAAGTCACGCGCGAGCAGGCCAAGCATGATAGTCACGGCGTGAATAACGCTATGGGGCTGAAGACCGCGGCGCTGTGGTACCTGGTTTCGAAGCAGGCGTCCGATCGCGCCGAAACCGCGCGGATCATCGGCGTGCTGGACCAATACCAGGGCTTGCCGAACGGCATGTTCAGCGCGGACGAGCACTTCGCCGGGCGCAACCCGTCGCAAGGCACCGAATTGTGCGCCGTAGTGGAATCGATGTTCTCCCTGGAACTCGACTTGGCGGTGCTGGGCGATGCCTGGATCGGCGACCGGTTGGAGAAGATCGCCTTCAATCCGCTGCCCGGCACGCAGACCGCCGACCTGTTGAGCCATCAGTACGACCAGCAACCCAACCAGGTGATGTGCTCTCTCGGCCGCCGCGACTGGACCACCAACGGCCCGGATTCGAACCTTTTCGGGTTGGAGCCGAATTTCGGCTGTTGCACGGCGAACCTGCACCAGGGTTGGCCGAAATTCGCGGCCTCGCTCTGGATGGCCAGTGCCGATGGGGGCCTGGCAGTGGGCGCCTATGCGCCGAGCGAAGTTCGCACCGTTATCAACGGCGCCGTGGTGACGGTGACCGAGACCACCGATTATCCGTTCCGCAACCGCATCTCGCTGGTGGTGTCCGCCGCCGCGCCGCAGCAGTTCCCGCTGCATCTGCGCATCCCCGCATGGACCGACCATCCCTCGATGAGCATCAACGGGCAGCCGGTGGAGGGGATCGGCATAGGTTCGTATAAGCGCATCGATCGTCAATGGCGCAACGGGGACCGCATGGAAATCACATTTCCCATGCCCGTTCGGCTGAGCCAGGGGTACAACGGGTCGGTTTCGGTGGAGCGCGGCCCGTTGGTGTATTCGTTGCGCATCGGCGAGCACTGGAGCAAGCTGAAACAGACCGGGCCGGTGACGGATTGGGAAGTTTATCCGACGTCAGCCTGGAACTACGGACTGCACGTGGACTTGCGTAACCCGGCTGCCTACTTCGAGGTGGAGGAGAAACCCATGGCGCGGCAGCCCTTTGGCGACAACCCGCCAGTGGCGTTGAAGACCAGGGCGCGGCGATTGCCGGAGTGGGTGATGGTGGACGATAGCGCCGCGCCTCCTCCGGCCAGTCCGGTGGCGATGCAGGCCAAAGAGGGCGAGCAGGACCAGACCGTTACGCTGATCCCTTACGGCGCGGCCCGCTTGCGCATCACTTCATTTCCGGTGCTGCGGCTGGAAGCGGCGCGGCCGTGAGTCGGCTCGGGCCGGCAGGACGAAGGACTTGCCGGCCGACTGGGGCAGACGCTTTCGCCTGCCGACCGATTTTTTTCACAAACCCGTGAGCGAGCGTTGCGGTGGTGGCTCATCGACCCGTCCTTGTCTCGCCATCGTCCGCCCACGTTCGTGATATTGTGATTGAGGAAAAATGGCCACCAATCTCGCAATCGCAAAGCGCCGGGCGCGGCTTACCGGCGGATTTGCGCCGCAACTGGCAGCCGCACCGCAAAACCAAACCCATCTCATCGCCGAGATTCGATGGTTTCCCGTCCGCGAACCGGCCTCGGGAAATCGGTACACGATCATGCGGGTGAAGACCGGTTCCGGCTTGACCGGCTGGGGCGAGTGCGCGCAGGCTTCCGGGCAGGATGCCAAAGCGTTGGAGCAGGCATGGATCGGCAAGCCGGCTACGCTCTACGCCGCCATCGACGCCGCCATGCCGTTGGCGGGTGCCTTGGATATGGCCATGCTTGATATCCTCGGCAAAGCCTGTCATGCGCCGGTCTACCGCGTCTTGGGAGGGCCGACGCGCAACAAAGTCCGTGTGCTGGCCGATTCGGCCGCGGCGCCCGGATATCATGCGTCAATCGTGAGCGTTCCGCCGCCCGCGGCGCGCAACCAGGGCAAAGCCTATCAGAACCAGGTGCAGGCAGCGGTGAAGCAGGTGGCCGAAGACCGCGATTACGTGCTGGACGCGCACGGACGGCTGACGCCGGGCGATGCCGCATCGGTGGCGGCCACGGTCGAAAGCAGCCACCCGCTGTGGTTCGACGAGCCTTGTTCGGTCTCCAATCTTGAAGCGGTGCGCAAGATCGCGGCGGAGACGGTGACGCCGCTCGGATTCGGCCGCGGCATCACGGACCCCGGAGTTTTTCTGGCGCTACTCCGCGAAGGATTGGTCGACGTAGTGCGGCCGGACATCTCGGTATACGGCATCAGCGGCGCGCGCCAGGTCGCCGTGCTGGCCGAGCCCTACTACGTGGCGATCGCGCCGCACCACGACGGCGGTCCGGTGGCCACCGCCGCGGCGCTGCACCTGGCGGCCAGCGTTCCCAATTTCTTTATCCAGCATGTCCCGCGTCCGGAGAATGCCGAGGACCGCGCCATGCGCGCCGCCATCGTTTCCGCCGGTCTGGAGACACCCAGCGAAGGTTTCCTGGAGCTTCCGCCAGGTCCCGGCCTGGGCATCGATGTCAACGAGAGCGCATTGGAGAAATACCGTGCTGCGTAGAAACTTTCTGGCGTTTGGCGGCGCCGGCCTGGCGCTCGCCCGCAATGCGGCGAAGCCCGAAACGCGGCAGGCCGCGGTCGAGACTTGCGGCTGTTCTTTCGTGCCCCAGGCGGCCTCGATCGGCGCCTTCGAACACCTCCAATCGGGCCTCAAGGTCACCGGGATGAAGGTCTTCGGTGTATCGCTGACGCCCACTTCCGACCGGCCCTACGTGTTCGTGAAACTGGAAACCAATCAGGGGCTGGTTGGTTGGGGCGAGGGCACGCTCGAAGGCAAAGCCGGTGCGGCCATCGCGTGCATCCAGGACTTCCACGATTTCGTCGTGGGCAGCGACCCCATGCAGGTCGAGCACACCTGGCAATCGATGTACGTGCACAGCTTCTATCGCGCCGGGCCGGTCATGGGATCGGCGATTTCCGCCATCGACCAGGCTCTCTGGGACATCCGCGGCAAAGCGCTGGGGATGCCGGTGCATCGTTTGCTGGGCGGTCCGTTCGATCCGCGTGGCGTGCGCGGATACTACCACGCCGATGGCGTCCGCACGCGCGAAGGACTGGTGCGCCTGCGGGGGACCGCGATCGAACGGGGCGTCTCGTGCTTCAAAACCGGGTTGCCAACCTACTACGAGTGGATCGAAAGGCGCAAGAAGATCGGCGCCGCCGTCCAGTGGATGCAGATGCTGCGCGAGGCGCTCGGACCCGACATCGATATTGCGATCGACTTTCACGCCAAGACCAGCCCGAGCGTGGCGTCCATCCTGGTGAAGGAAGCGGAGCCGTTGAACCTGCTGTTCATCGAGGAGCCGTGCCCGCCGGAGAACGCCGGGGCCATGGCGAAGATCGCGCGCCGCTCCACCACGCCCATCGCCACGGGAGAACGGCTGGTGGCTCATTACGGATGCCGCGAGCTGATCGAGATGGGCATCGTCGACATTCTGCAGACCGACATCAACCACGTGGGCGGCATCACCGGACTCTGGAAGGTGTCGCGCATGGCCGCGGTCTCGGGGATTTCGATGGCGCCGCACGCCTGCGAAGGGCCCATCGGCGGCCTGGCCACGCTGCAGGTGAACGCCGCCATGCCCAATTTCGTGGTGCAGGAGATCTGCGGCCAGATCGATCCGGGTCCGGCGGACAAGGTTTGGGAAGAGTGGCTCGGGTTCCCCGCCATGCGAATGGTGGACGGGCGGTTCCCGCTTTCGCAGAAGCCCGGCCTGGGCTTTGAACTCTCGGAAGCAAGCTTGGCCAAGTACCCCTTTGGCGGTACGCGTCCCATGGCCCGCGTATTTCACGAAGACGGTTCGGTGGCGGAGTGGTGATGGCAGACGGCCAGATGACACGCAGGGGTTTTTTGAGCGCGGGGAGCGCCGGCTCCCTGGCGTTGCTCGGACTCGGCGGGTTTACACCGGAAGCGCGCGCCGCCGCCGCGCGCGTGGGACCCCTGAAGATCACCAAAATCGAGGCCGTGCGTTTCCGGCGCGACCTGCGCATCCAGGGAATCGCGCCCGATTGGACCTGGGTGCGCCTGCACACCGACCAGGGCATCGTCGGCATCGGCGAATCCTACTCCGGCGCCGGCCACGAGTCGCACGTCGCCGTACTGAAAGCTTACTCCCACATGATCCTGGGCAAGGATGCGGCCGATATAGACCGCCTCTGGCAGGACCTCTTCTACCAGATTTCCTACGCGCCTTGGGGCGGGGCCGAGACGCGCATGCTCAGCGCCCTCAATATTGCGCAGTGGGATATTCTCGGCAAGGCGTCCGGGCTGCCGGTCTATCGCTTGTTGGGCGGCAAATCGCAGCAGAAACTGCAGGTCTACAACACCATGAACGGGTGGCCCATCAACGGCATGCGCGAGCACGACGCCCCCGAGAAACTGACCGAGTTCCTGCTGAGCCGGGGCATCAAGGGAATTAAAATCTACCCCTATGACCGCGGTCCGGTCAACGCTGCCGCCCGGCACGGCGGTACGTTCATCTCCACCAGCGAGCTCAAAGACTCGCTCGATCCCATCCAGCGCATTCGCAAGACGGCGGGCGACGAAATGGGCATTTTTCTCGATCTCAGCAGCAAATGGAATCTCACGTGTTCGGTGATGATCGCCCATTCGCTCGAACCCTACAGCATCATGTACCTGGAAGATCCCATGCTGGCCGACAACGTGGAAGCCTATGCCACGCTGGCGCGCCAGACCAGCATTCCCATCTGCATCAGCGAACGGCTGGCCACGCGTTTCGGCTTCCGCGAGATGTTTGAGCAGCGCGCCGTCGGCGTGGTGATGTGGGACGTGACCTGGTGCGGCGGCATCTCCGAGGCCAAGAAGATTTCCTACATGGCGGATACCTACAAGATTCCGGTGTGCCCGCACACGGGCGGCGGACCGGTGCTGTGGTTCGCCTCCATCCACGCCGCCACGTCGTTGACCAACTTCTTCATCATGGAGAGCGTGTACCACATGTACAACGATGTGTACCCGCATTTCATTGAAAATGTCCCGGCGCCGGTGAATGGAACCGTGACTGCACCCGAGACGCCCGGCTTGGGAATCGAGCTTCGCGACGAGCCGTTCCACAACGGCGATGCCGTGATCGAGAGTATTGCCGCGGTGTAAGTTGCCATCGGGCGAAGGAGCGGATTGCAATGCGAAGACGCAAGTTTCTGGCGGGAGCCGCGGCGCTCGGTGGGGTTCCGGCCATGGCGCAATCCAGCCGCAAAGCCGGTACAGCGGCGGGGCATTCCGCCTTGCCGGCCCGGTTCGTGCCGTCGGCTTACGCCACCGAGAGGACCGGATACAGCCCGTTCACCGTTCCCGATTACTTCACTTTTGCGAACGATCTGGCGATCGAGCGCAACGCGCCCGGCAAACCGCACGCCGGCAAAGTGCTGGCGGCCGTCCAGGCGCACGTGGACGATATTCCCCTGTTTTGCAGCGGCACGGTGGCCAAGCTGATCGATGAGGGCTACACCGCCTACCTGATTCGCGTCTCGAACGATGAGGCTTCGGGCGTCACGCTGGGCCACGGCGTCGCCCAAAATGAAGCCGACCACGAGAATGCCGCCAGGCAACTCGGGTGCAAGAAGGCGTTTTCGTTCTACTACCGCAACCACCGCATGGACGATGGCGCCATCATCGAGCTGCGTGCCCGCCTGATTTTCCTGTTCCGCGTCTTACATGTGAATACGATTTTCACCATGGACCCCTACAATCACTACGACGAGAATCCCGATCACATCGTGGTGGGCAAGGCCGTGGAGGGCGCCAACTGGATGTCCGGCGGCCGCGATTATCCGGAGCATTTCAAGGCGGGGCTCAAGCCCACGCAGATCCGCGAGAAATACTACTATGCGCGCTCGCCACAGGGGCACAACCTGGTCAACCGCATCGTGGATGTCAGCTCGTATATCGATACCAAGGTGCGCGTGAACGTGACCAACCAGCACAAAGGCCCCGCCGGCACCGCGGGCGTCCGCCTGCGCGAGTACCTGGCCCAACAGGGCAAGAAGTTGCCCCGGCTCGGCAGCGACGACGAGACCGCCAATTTCCAATACGTGAAACATTTTCTGATGGAAGATTTTCGCCTGCTGGGGCAGCCGTTCGGCGTCGAGTATGCCGAAGCCTTTCGCTATATCGGGCCGGATTCGCCTTACGAAGAAAAGATCCGGGAGGCGGCCATGCGCGAGGCTGTCAACCTCTGAGGAACGCCATGCAGGAAACCACCATCCAACCAGCCCGTTCCGGCCAGCCTCACGCCGGCCAAGTCTTCGCCGCGGTGCACGCGCATCTCTCGGATGTCCCAACCTTCGCCGGCGGGTTGTGCGCCAGGCTGATCGCCGAAGGCTACACCGGCTATCTCATTCGCACCACCAACGATGAAGGTAGTGGCGGGCAGTCGAGCGCCCAGAACATCCTGACCAACGAGACCGAGCACGCCAAGATGGCCCAGGCGCTCGGGTTCAAAGATGTGTTCGAGCTTTACTACCTGAGCCACCGAATGAATGAGGCATCCCCCGTGGAGTTGCGCGGCCGCCTCGTTCTCCTGTTCCGAATGCTGAAGGCCGACACGGTCCTGTCATTCAGTCCATCTTCGGAAGGCGAGCCGGATTCCGACCGCTGGATCACCGGCCGGGCCGTGGAAGAGGCTTGCTTCACGGCCGGGCTGTCCCACGATTTTCACGAGCATTTCGAAGCCGGCATACTACCCCACACCGTCCGCGAGCGTTACTGGTTCCATGCCCGGCCGGAGCAGCCCTTCAATCGCGTGGTGGATATCAGCGCCTATGTGAATGCCAAGATCGCCGCGATGGTGGAGTGCCGTTCGCAAGGTAAGGGCAATGCCGGATCGCTGCTGCGGGCGCGCCTGGCCAAAGAAGGCCGGCGGCTGCCGTTGCTCGGCGACGACGACCGCACTGCCGACCGCGCTTACGTGCGCCAGTTCCTGCTCGCCGAATTCCGCGCCTACGCCCAAGGTCACGACTTCGAATTCGCCGAACGGTTTCAGTATAGCGGGCCTCCCCCGGACCGCGAGGCGCCGGTCGAAGATTACATCGCCCAAAACGCCCTC
>Ga0335078_10015486_pt1 | contig 11324 bp, 5 predicted proteins | sample Lox_Sample_32_FD_206711 | JGI IMG/M metagenome (GOLD analysis project Ga0335078, IMG submission 206711) | Soil microbial communities from Loxahatchee National Wildlife Refuge, Florida, United States - Lox_Sample_3.2 | ecosystem: Environmental > Terrestrial > Soil > Wetlands | place: USA: Florida...
GGATCCAGTCGCCGGCCCGGAACGGCCCGGCCCCGGCGTCCGGCCCGGCGCCGGCGTCGGGCCCGGCCCGGCCGGGCCGCCTGCTCCGGCCGGGGTCGCCGATCCGCGCCCGGGACAGGAAGGCGATACCGGCACCCGGGTCTCCCGTTCGCGCGAGCACCGTCAGGGCGGCCACCGTGACCTCCGGCGCCGGATCGGGCATGGCGCGCCGCGCGATGTCCGCGGCGAGGCTGGCGCGTCCCGCGCGCAGGACCGTCATGGCGATGCTCTGCATGTCGCGCGCGAAGCCCGACGTCGACCAGGGATCGTCCGGCTTGCGCCCGGCGAAGAGCGAGTCGATCAGCGCCATGGCGGCGTCGGTCCGCCCGGCGGCGAGCAGGACCGATACCTCGCCCGGGATGTTGCGGTTGTCGCCGCCGGGCGGCGGGATGAGGAACGACACCGCCCGGTCCGGATCCCCCGCCCCCACCGCGGCCTCCGCGGCCAGGTAACGTCCCCAGCCGTCATTGGGCTTCAGCGCCAGATGATCGAGGGTCTCACTGACCAGCGCCCGGGCGCCCTCGCCGAGCGACGCGAGCTGGTAGGCCAGCAGCGCCCGGGCGTCCTCGATGGTCGTGGTCATCGTCCCGTTCTCGAGCGACATCGTGAACTGGGTCGGTTCCCTGCGGTTCAGCAGCGGCGCGGCGACCTCGCGCAGGCCGTCGGTGCCGAAGTTGCGTCCCAGCGTCACGATCGCGTCGGCCCGGGTCGATGTCGGCAGGCTGGCGTCGGCGGCCAGGCCCAGCAGCGCGCTCCGGGCGGTCTCCCGGGGCGGCTGCGCCGCCACGATCGTGCAGAAGTAGCGTGCCGTGAAGATGGACCGGGCCCGTTCGAGCAGCCTGCGGAGCACCCGCTCGGGCATCGGCGGGGCGACGTCGATGCCCTCGGCGAGCAGCCGGCCGGCCAGCGCGGCGTAGGTGTCGATGCGGCTGCTGTCCTGGTTCAGGATGATGCCGCCGCCACGGTACTTCAGGTGCAGCTCATAGCCGTCGCTCTGGTTCAGCACGTAGTCCAGCAGCGGGCCGATGGAGTGGCCCCGGATCTGCGCCCAGCAGGCGACGGCCAGCACGGCCAGGCTCTGCCCGCTGTCCGCGATGGCGCGGCGCAGCAGCGGGTCCGCGTCCGGGTCCTGGCCCGGCCAGCCGGCCGGCAGCTCGTCCGCGAGGTCCCGGGCGGCCAGGTACTCGGCGAAGCTCCGGTGCAGCCAGTGCAGCTCGCCGGTGGCTTCGTCGCCGCTCAGCAGGCCGGTGCCCGACAGCAGCCCCTGGACCAGACCGGGCCAGCCGTAGACGAAGTCCGGCAGGTCCGGGGTGTGTTCCTCGGTCCACGGCACCGCCTCGGCGAGCAGCGGCGCGCCGGTGGACAGCGTGACGCGGGCCAGGTGCATCAGCAGCGCGGCCCGGTTCTGGTAGAGCCACTCCGCCGGGCCGGGGCCCGCGCCGACGGCGACCGCCGCGCGGGTGAAGGCCGCCCGGCGCTCGGCCTCCCCGTCGCGGCCGCTGAGCAGGTTGGCGACGAACTCCCGGTACAGGCCGGGGCGGCCGGACGGCAGGCCCTGCCCCGCGCGGCGCCGGAACACGATCAGCGTGAGGGCCGCCAGCAGCGGCGCCCGGATGAGCTGGCGCAGGCCGTTCTCGTCCGCCTGGCGCAGGAAGTCATCCACCTCCGGTTCGCCCTGGCCCAGCCAGCGGCGCGCCAGCTCACGAAGCTGCTGGTCGTCGAACGGGCGGAGGAGGTAGTGGCCGAGGCCGGCCTGCCACAGCGGCAGCAGCTCCTGCGGCGGCAGCGATCTGGTCGTCACCATCCAGCGGTACGGCGCGTCCGGGCGCCGCGCCTCGGCGGCGATGGTCGCGATGATCCGCTCCCGGACCGCCGGGTCGGCGACCTCGTCCAGGCCGTCGACGAGCAGCAGCCAGGGCGCGTCCCCCGCGCGGTCCTGGAAGAGGTCCGCAGGCAGGTCACGGCTCAGGCGGACGGCCAGGCGGGCACGCGCCGACGTGTGCAGCAGGGCGGCGAGCGGGGCGTCCCCGCCCAGGTGCGTGGCCGGTATCCGCAGCGGCACCGGCGGCGGGCCGTGGTCCCCGGCCAGGCCGGGCTCCTGCGCGGGGCCGGTGCCCGCCACCGCGCTGCCGCCGAGCCAGGCCGAGGCAAGGAGCTGGGTCATGTGCTGCGCGAACGTGGACTTTCCCGCGCCCGGACCACCCTCGATCACCAGGCTCCGGTGCCGGGTCAGCGCCTGTTCCGCCGGCAGCGGGCGTGGCTCGGTGCTCAGCACCCGCCCATCCGGCCCGTGTGGCACCTCCACCGCCCACTGGCTGACGTACACCTGGTCCAGCCGGAGCGACCGGCTGTCCTGGAGCCGGTACGGCTGCACCAGGGACGCCGCCTGCTCGGCGGCCATCAGTGCCTCCAGCGCCTCGCCCCGCTGGTCGCTCAGCCGCCGGGGCGGGCCGACCGCGCCGAGCTGGTCGGGCGGCGGCAGGCCGATCAGCGCGCCCAGCTCGCTGACCTGCGTGCCATCGAGGTGGTCGTACCACCGGTCGACCCGGCTGGCCGCGAGCTCGCCGAGCCCATCGGACAGGTGGTGCGCCAGGACCAGGCCGATGCAGTAGCCGTCACACCACAGCGCGGCCCCCGACATCCCCTCCCACGGGGACCGCTCCGGGTCGCGGTCGGGCGCCGGGGGCGGGACCCGGACGGCCAGCGTCCCCTCCCGCATGTTGGACCAGACCGGCGCCGCGCCCTGCACGTGCGCGTAGTCCCGGTAGGCCGGCGCCGGCGCCCCGCCCGCTACGGCGTCGTCGTCGGCGGGATCGCGGCGCAGCTTGAACCGGGGGAACCCGAGCGCGCTGCAGGACAGCTCGCCGTCGGCGTCCTCGATCCGGGCGAAACGCACCGGCGGAAGCTGGTCGGCCCGGTGGCCGGTCTCGTCGATCGCGACGACGGCCACATCGATGCTGGCGTCCCGCCAGATCACCCGGCCGTCCGCGGTCCAGGCTTCCGGCTGGTCCGCCCGGAACCGGACCCGGGCCGTCGGCTGGTCGCCCACCACGTGCGCCGCGGTGAGCACGATGCCCGGCCGGACGCGGTAGCCCGAGCCGCGCTCGCCGTGCCGCTGCCCGGCGCCGCGGACGATGACCTCCGCCACCCGGTCCGGGTCCAGGCCCGCGGGCAGCCGGCTATGTGAGGTATCCATCGCTCACCTGCGCCCCACCCCCGCGCGCTCAGATCTGCGCACATCCGGCCGCTCGCACGCCGGCGTTTCGCGGCCGAATTCACCATAGACCCGCGGTGCGCCCGGTGAACAGGGCGCGCGGAATGGGCCGGGCCATTCGCCCCCGACGGGCTTGATCGCCGGGTGACGGGCCAGGCCCGTGGTGGCAGGGGTAAAGCGCGCTATTGGGTCAGCAGCCCCCGCCAGGCCATTCTGCGGCCGCGCCACGATTCCGTGTTCTGCCGCGTGACCGTTCCCGGCGGGAGGTGGCGGACGTGCGGTCACGACAGTCGTGCAAAGATCATGTAAAAGATCGATTGCATCCTGAGATGGAACCCGCCGAGCGCTCTCCTTACGGCAGCCTGTGGTGTTGTGCGGTTGCCGAGGGCGGGAGGTGCCGTCATGGCGAGCAGCGGGATCGGCCGGAGTGTTCGTCACGGCAGGCGAGGGAGCGGCCGCGGCGCGGTGACCCCCTGGAGTGTGCCCCGGGCAGCGGCGCTGCTCGGGTTGCTGGTCATGGCGGCGATGGGCGCCTTGCCTGCGCCGGCGGCATCGGCGACGGCAGCATCCCGTGCGCCCGCGGCGCCGAGGCCGATCGAGGCGGCACCTCGCGCACCGGCCGGCGCCGCCAAGGCCGGTGCGGTGCCTGCGCCGGCCGTGGTCTCGGGCACCGTGGTGCTGAAACCCCGGGACAACGCCGCCCTTGTCCGGTTCATCGGCGCGGTGACCAGCGAGAGCTCGCCGTTGTTCCACCGGTACCTGCCGGCCGGGGCTTTCGCGAGCCGGTTCGGCCCCTCGCGGTCGGCGGCCAGCGCGGTGCGCGCCCGGCTGACGGCCGATGGCCTGCACGTCCGCGGGGTGTCGAGCGATGGCCTGCTGATGCGGTTCAGCGGGACCGCCGCACGGGTCGAGGCCGCCTTCCACACGGGGCTGGAGAGCTACCGGCTGCGCGACGGGTCCATCCGCCGCGCGGCGACCTCCGCCATCACGCTGCCATCCGCGATCGCAGGCTCGGTCGCCGCGGTCGTGGGCCTGGACGACCTGGTGCAGCCCCAGCCGGAGGGGCTGCGCCCGCCCGCTTCAGCCAGGGGGAGAATCCGTGCGGCGAGGACGGTGCGCTTCAGCCACCCGCCCGGGTCGCCGAAGGCCTGCGCCGGCGCCACCGCGGCGGCACATCAGTTCGGCGGGCTGACCGACGATCAGATCGCCCGCGCGTACGGCGGGTTCGGCCTCTACGGCGGCGGGGATCTCGGTGCGGGCCAGCACATCGCCGTGTACGAGCTTGAGCCCTTCCTGCGCTCGGACATCAAGGCCTTCGACACGTGCTTCTTCGGCGCGGCCGCGGCCGCGAGCATGCTCAAGCGGCTGCACGTGATCAGTGTCGACGGCGGCCAGCCGGCCGGGACCGGCAGCGGCGAGGCTGTCCTCGACGTCGAGGACATCTCCGCGATGGCGCCGCAGGCGACCATCGACGTCTACGAAGGACCGAGCCCCGGGACCGACGGCGTCGACTACGACCCGGTCGACAACTATGCGGCGATCATCGACGCCGACCACGACCAGATCGTGAGCACAAGCTGGGGGCTGTGCGAGCAGGCCATCGAGTCCGGCCAGCCCGGTCTCCAGGAGGCGGAGAACCTGCTGTTCGAGCAGGCCGCCGCGCAGGGGCAGACGGTGTTCAGCGCCGCCGGCGACAACGGCTCCGACGACTGCAACACGGACGAGACGCCCACCCCGGTCGCGGGCCAGAACCCGGTCTCGGTCGACGACCCGGGCAGCCAGCCCTATGTGCTGTCGGTCGGCGGCACGACGATCGATGACGCGGCGACCCAGCCGCCGGCCGAGCATGTCTGGAACGACGGCGCCGACGAGGGCGCGGGCGGCGGCGGGATCTCCCAGTCGTGGACCATGCCGGCCTGGCAGCGGGAGAGCACCGTCCCGGGGATCGCGCTGCCGGGGAGCGCCGACTACACCAATGCCGACAGCGTGGAGAAGAAGTTCGGCTACCCGCCGGACTTCTGCCAGGCGACCGTCGCAGGCGCGAGTCCGGCGGCACCGTGCCGCCTGGTCCCGGACGTGTCATCACAAGGCGACGAGTTCACCGGCGCGGTCACGATCTACCAGGCAGCGTTCGGCGGCTGGGGCACCATCGGCGGCACATCCTCCTCGACACCGATCTGGGCGGCCATGCTGGCGCTGGTCAACGCCTCGCCGGCGTGCGCCGCGCATCCGGTCACGCGCAGCGGGGTCGGCTTCGCCAGCCCGCTGCTGTACGCGGTGGCGTCGAACCCGGGCGAGTACGGGGCTTCGTTCAACGACATCACCACCGGCAACAACGACGTCTACGGCATCGACAAGGGCCTGGTGTTCCCGGCGACGACCGGCTACGACCTGGGGTCCGGCCTGGGGTCCCCGCGGCTGACCGGCCCCGGCGGCAGCGCCGGGCTCGCCTACTACCTGTGTGGCCTCGCGGGCCAGGCAAGCAGGCCGGTTGTCGCCAGGCTCAGCCCGGCGTCCGGCAGCACCGCCGGCGGGGAGCGCATCACGATCACCGGGACGGGGTTCTCCGCGGGCGGGTCGCCGGACGTCGCCGCGATCGAGGTCGGTGCCGCGCAGATCCCGCCGGGCCGCTTCACCGTCCGCAGCGCGACCTCCATCACCGCGACCCTGCCGGCCGCCCGCGCCGCCCGCCCGCCGCTGTCCCCTGCGCCGCAGGACGGCGCCGGCCCGGCCGACGTGATCGTGGCGCTCAGGAACGGCGAGACGAGCATGCCCGGCCCGGCCTCGGTCTTCGAGTACGTGGATACCAGCGCCGGGAAGACCGTCCCCAGCATCACTGGCGTGATCCCTTACGGCGGGTCCGGGGCCAGGCCGGGGCGGGTCACGATCCTGGGGTCCGGCTTCACCACGGCAGCCGCGGTCAGCTTCGGCGGGGTTGCCGCGACGGCCGTCACGGTGAACAGCCCCTACCGGATCACCGCCACCCCGCCGCCGTACTCCGCGCGGACCACCTGCGCGCCGCTGCCTGCCACCGGCGTCTACGCCGGTGAGAACGCGGCCAACGACATCTGCCAGGTGCAGGTGAGGGTCGCCGGCCGTCACGGCGTCAGCCCCGCCGGGCGAATCCGCCCGCCGGCCGAGGGGCCGGTCACGGTCAACTCGCTGGGCGTGCTGGTGCCTCCACCCGGCTGCCACTGCGAGACCATGCAGGCACCGACCGAGTTCGACTACCTGCCCGCGCCGTCGGTCACCTCGGTGTCCACCTCGGCCGGCGCCGCGAGCCTGGCCAGTGAGAAGGGCGGCACCGTCATCACCGTCCGCGGCAAGGGCCTGGACCCGCTGACGATCGACTGGGCTGACTTCGGCAACCCGGCCCGGGGGTCCTCGATGGACACCAACTACGTGTTCCTGACCGGGACCGAGATGCAGATCGCCGCGCCGCGCGAGCCACGGACCACCGGCCGGTCCGGTGTGCCGTTCAGCGTCAAGACGCTGGCCGGGCAGTCGGCGCCGGCCACCGTCACGTACGCGGGCGTGCCGGAGGTCACCGGGGTCGTCAACACGGTCAACAGCACCGAGCTCGACGGCACCTACGGCGCCCCGGACACCGGCCGGACCCCGATCCAGATCAGCGGCCGGGGGTTCGCCGGCCAGATCATCGCCCCGGTCGAGTTCGCCGACACCACCTCACCGTTCTCGGTCGGGACCCAGTACGCGTTCACCGTGACCGGCGACACCAGGCTGAGCACCCAGACCGTTGCGCAGAACCCGGCGATCGCCGACGTCCGGCTGTGCACGGTCACGGCCTGCAGCCTGAACCGGCCCGCTGACCTGCTGGACATCTACCCGCCCGGCAATCCGCACGTCGCCTCGGTATCGCCGGCGGGCGGGCCGGCCGCCGGCGGAACAAAGGTCACCATCGGAGGCCAGAACCTCGGCTGCCCGCTGGCGGTATTTTTCGGCAATGTCAAAGCCGAGTCGTTCACGCCGGTCAAGGCACTGCTCGACTGCGGATCGACCGCCAGGGTGCGCGCCACCTCGCCCCCCGGAACCAGCGGTACCAAGGTGCCGGTGACCGTCGGCACCATCGAGAGCTACTTCACCGGCTCCGGGCGAGGCACCACTACCGCCAGATTCGCCTACAGGCCCTGAAAATACTGCTGGCGGTGCTGCCCGGTTCAGCGGTGGCCACCCGGGACACCGTTACTCAGCTGGCGCGCCGGGTCAGCCATTCCGCGGCGAGCAGGCCGTAGGCGACCTCGTCGCGCCGCCCGCCGGGGAAGCTGATGGCCTGCCGGTGCACGCCTTCCTCGGTGAAGCCCAGCCGGGCGGCCAGCGCGCGGCTGCGCTGGTTGGCGACCTCGGTGTGCAGGGTGACGCGGGCGAGGCCGAGCGGCCCGAAGGCCTGGTCGAGCAGCGCGGTCATGGCGCGGGTGACCAGGCCGCGGCCCTCGAATGCGGCATCGATCCAGTAGCCGCCCTCGGCCGACTGGCTGTAGGCGCTGATCCGCAGGCCCGCCGACCCGGCGAGTTGCCAGCGGTCACCTGCTGGCACCGCGATCGCGACCGGGAACTCGGTTCCCGCCAGCCAGGCGTGCCCGCTTGCCTCCAGGAATGACCGGGTGCCGTCGGGGGTGAGCGGCTGGGTGGCCCATGGCTCCCAGCGGGCCAGCCGCTCCTGGTTGGCCGCCAGCAGTTCGTGGTAGGCCTCGGTGAGCGCGGCGGTCCGCGGCAGCAGGGCGGCGTCCGCGCCCAGCGGGAACGTGAACATCGCGGTGACCAATATCGGCATGTGCACCTCCTGCGCATGCGGCGAGCCGGGGCCGGTGTCGCCTGGGGCGTACCACGGCAACCGGCGGCCGATCCTCGCCCGAGCCGCCGGGCGACGGTCCGGGGTGGCTGAGGAGCAGGGCGATGGTAGGCCGGTCGGCCGCCGGCTCCGCCTAATCGATGCCCCGCCCATCGCCGTCTCCGCTGACACCCAGATCCGCCCGCATCGCACTGCGCAGCCGCCTCAGGCGCTCCGTAGCGTCATCCAAGACGTCCCTGATCGCGTTCAGCGTTTCACCGTCAGCAGTAGATCGCTCTTCAACTCGTTTCGTCAGAGCGTAGGCTTCCGCGAAGGAATCGTTGAGTTTGCGGGTCATTTCGAGGATCTTGTCAGGCACTATCATCTGAGCCTCTGCGTAAGACCGCCGGTAGTCTCGGCGGGCTTCAGCAAGGGTCTCGTTGTGGTGGTCCTTGCCCGTTCCCGGCGCCCTGTCGGCGGCATACGACATTGACCGTAGGGCACCTTGGTAGTTGCGCGCTGCGAGGTTCAGGGCGATGTAGCAGGTGCGCAGCTCCACGAAAGCGGCGCGCCTCTCATCACGATCACGATCCTCGCGCTTCTCGAGAAGGGCCGCCTCCACTTCACGCTGCCGGCTCTGTGTTGTGACGAAGCTTGCCACCACGGGTGAAAGAAGCGTCCCCAATACCCCGACGGCCGCCACCAGCACAGCTCCCTCGCTGCTAACGTCCATGGTCCCTCCCAGTTGCGCGCCAAAGGATCCGGGACCGCCTCGGCGGGCTGAGTCCGCCTGGCGACACCGGTGCAACGCGCCGGGTCGGCCACACAGCGGTCATGGTGGGTGACCACAGCCGCCACGCAGGCGATACCGGACCACCGGGCCCACGCCACTGGCGAACCCGGCAGGCGCGCGGTCCCGCACGCCTCATCCGCCCACCAGCGGCCCAGCCCGTTCAGGGCAAGCCTGGCTTCATCCTGCCAGCCGTGCTGAAGATGAGCCAATTTCCCGGCCATCTCTCCAGCGGAGAGTTCACCGAGGCCGGCATGGTCTTGTTGTGCTCGGCCAGATGGTGCCCAGCCCCGTGGTGTCCAGCCGCGTGGTGACCAGCCCTGTGGTGTCCAGCCGCGTGGTGACCAGCCGCGTGGTGACCAGCCCCGTGGTGACCGGCGAAGCGCCCGCAGCGGTCACCGGCAACAGCGAGGGCTCTCGGGCGGCGGCCGCCGGAATAGCAGGGGCGGTGAGTATGATTCAGCCATGTTCCATGGGAGCCCGGGCGTGCTTGCAGCGCTCCCGCTGTGCCTGGCCGCAGTCACGCAAAAGCTAAGGGCATCCTTGTGAGCAAGGTGCGGGTCTTTATCCAGTTTGTTGTTGGCGTCATGATAGTTGGCATACTTGTCAACTTGGTCTCTGACTACCTGGGTAACCATTACCGCTCCGTAGAACGGATCCTTATTGAACTGACCCTGGCAGGCGTCCTCATCTGGGCTCTTATCCTCATAACCGAGGTGGTCCTCACCCGCTTCAGTGGCTGCCGGTACGCGGTCGAAGCCTTAATTCTCAATAGCCGGGACGAGCTGCTTCTATGGCGCCACCCGTATCACAAATGCATGCTGCCGCCTGGCGGACGGGTCAAGCGCGGGGAGTTCCCCAACCAAGCTCTCAGGTCGCGCCTTCAGGAGCGACTGGGCCTGGGCCCCTCACAATACAGGTTCGATGGACGATTTCATCACGGGATTAACGAGAATTCTGGGAACCTAGGGGAGGTGCAGCGGCTGGCGGCGCCGTTTCTGGTCCAGCGTGAACTGCACCGACAGCGCGCCTTCGTGAAGTCTCACTACGATTTCATCTATGTGCTGAAGCTCGTCGCCGACGATATCAATCTTGATCTGCCCCGGTACAGCCCGGTACACTTCGTCGACATCGAAGCGCTTAAGGAAATGGTGTCCCAGGGCCGCACGTATCCTGATGTGCTGGATGCCTATAGACGCATCCTGAACGCATCCGCGCGGGAGCCGCTGTGATACGCATACGGTTTCCTCAGGGCGTCGCTTACCCAGAGTGGCTGGCTGGCAGCCTTGCCAGCGGGGTAGAGGTCACCTGTGATCCGAGAGTCATAGCGATCGAGGCGGAAAAAAACGGCCCGCGCCAGGCTGTCGCCGTTGACCGGCTTCTCAAGCCCATGTTCCGAGCCACCGTCCGGAATTCGATCAGGCCATTCGCGCTGGTGTCCATCGAAACGCGTTCGGGGTGCAATTATGACTGCTCGTTCTGCCCCGTGTCGCGTTCTGTAGACCCCCGGGCCCCCGGTGAGATGAGCTACGAGCTGCTCCAGAAGATCGCCGCCGAGCTATCTGATCTCAGGTTTTCAGGAATGATTTGCCTGTTCGGGAACAACGAGCCGCTGCTCGATGAGCGAATGCCTGGCCTCGTACGGATGTTCAGCTCGGAATGCCCACAGTCGAAGGTGCGGATCCTTACGAACGGCACATACGTCAGCGTGCCGCTCGTCACCGAACTGTTTGAAGCTGGCCTAGCCCGGCTGACAATCAACAACTACACCGACGGGCAACGCCTCATCGCTCCTGTCCGCTCGCTAGTGCGAGCGGCAGGCCAACTGTTCCCGTTCGATATACGCGTGAGCGTCCGCAGCCGGGTCGAGGTCCTTACTACACGGGCTGGAACGGCGCCGAACAAGCAGGTGCCGGCATTTACGCCCACAGGCTTTTGCGGGCTGCCCTTCACTGATATTTATGTCAGCTATACCGGTGCTGTCAATCTGTGCAGCTTTGATGCTTACGGGCAGGTGCCGATGGGCAACGTCACCGACCTTCCGCTGATGTCTATCTGGCAATCAGAGGGTTTTCAACATTATCGGGATAATCTTCTCCGCTCCGTCAGGGCTGGATTGACACTATGTCAGAACTGCGACTACGATGGGTTCCGAAATCCTGATGATCGTTTGAAGGTGCCCCTTATCCGCCAGGATCTTGAGATACGGCTGGAGCAGCAGCTTGGATAGGGATCAGGTAATCGCCCGGACGGCGGAGTACGTAAGACATGAGCTATACCATGACTCATCCGGTCATGACTGGTGGCATATCCAGAGGGTATGGAGGATGGCAGCAGTTCTTGCCAGAATAGAGGGTGCCGATACTTACATCGTGGAGCTGGCGGCACTCTTGCACGACATCTCTGACTACAAGCTCAACGGCGGAGACCATGAAAAGGGACCGCGCGTAGCTTATGAGTGGCTGCGCGGCCTCGGGGAGACGGATGAGTGT
>Ga0335078_10015487_pt1 | contig 11323 bp, 10 predicted proteins | sample Lox_Sample_32_FD_206711 | JGI IMG/M metagenome (GOLD analysis project Ga0335078, IMG submission 206711) | Soil microbial communities from Loxahatchee National Wildlife Refuge, Florida, United States - Lox_Sample_3.2 | ecosystem: Environmental > Terrestrial > Soil > Wetlands | place: USA...
TCCCCGGGTAAGTCCACCCACGGCCCCTGGCACAGCATCACCATGATCGGTGCCATCGCGCTGAACGGGTGGCGTGGATTCATCACCGTGAACGCCCCGACCGACTGCGACGTCTTTCTCGCCTTCGACGAGGCAGTCGCCGCTGCCATGGCCGAAATCTCTCTCGAGGACGTGCGCGCCTGGGCTCGCTACGCCGGCTACAACATCGCATTAACCTGAAAGCGGTCTAGGAGCCCCGGGATCGTCAGCTCTCCGGCGACGGGTGCGCGCCGCGCGCCGCGGCCGGCGCCGGGCTCTCCCGCCGGGGCCAGGTCCCGAGCGCGGCGCCGCCGACGATGAGAGCCATGGCCACGGCCGAGGCGGGGCCAAGCCGCCCCCCGCCGAACGTCGCCACCATGAGCGTGGAGAGAAGAGGCGTGAGGTAGGCGAGCGTGCCCACCACGCGCGGGTCCCCGGCCTTGAGCGCCCGGTCCCACAGGTAGAAGGCCGCGCCCATGGGGCCGACGCCCATGAGGGCGAGGTAGGGGAGCTCGCGGCCGCTCGGGACGTAGGCCGGCTCGAGGGCGGCGTGGCAGGCGAGCGCGAGCGCGCCGGAGACGAGGCAGAAGGTGGCGATGGTCGAGGTGGGGAACTCCCCCATCCGCTTCGTGAGCAAGGAGTAGGTCGACCAGATGACCGCGGCCGCGAGCGCGAGGAGGTACCCGGCCAGCCCCTCGCCGGAGAAGCCGAGCCGGCCGCCGCTGACGAGCAGGGCGGCGCCGCCGAAGCCGAGCAGGGCGCCAGCGACGTGGCGAGGTCGAAGGCGCGTTCCGGGGACGAGGAGGGGCGAAAGCACCACGATGAGGAGCGGCCAGAGGTAGTTGACGAGGTTGGCCTCCACGGGCGGCGCCAACCGCAGTGCCAAAAAGAGGCAGAAGTGGTAGGCGAAGAGGCCGTACACGCCGAGGATCAATATGGAGGGGCGGACGCGGAGCGAGATCCCGCGCGCGCCACAGAGAGCGCCGAGGACGAGGGCGATCCCCACGAGGAGGAACGGGGGTACCCGGGCGAGCTTCAGCCCGAGCAAGGCGAGCGTGCTCCAGAGGGCGATGGCGCCGAGGGCGAAGAGCGCCGCGCGCCGATGGTTCGAGGGCTTTCGGGACACGCCCGCATCATGCCACGGCGGCGGTCCGTGGGGAGCCGCTCCGCGCCCTGGCTCGCGGGCGCACGCACGCACCTGCTGCGCGTCGACCCGGCGCTCGATAAGGGGAAAGCCGAACCCGAAGTCCGCCGGGGAAGGTGAGCGATGAGCGTTCGGATCTACTTGGAAGACGCCTACCTCCGCGAGTTCGACGCCGAGGTCCGGGAAAGCGCCGGGGGGGCCTGCACGCTGTCGCGGACGGCCTTCTTCCCCGGCGGCGGGGGGCAGCCCGCGGACCGCGGCGAGCTCGTCCTCGGGGGCGGCAGGGTCTCGGTGGCGGAGGTCCGCGAGGACGAGGCCGGGCGAGTCTGGCACTCGGTGGGGCGCGACCTCGCTCCCGGCGAGCGGGTACGCGGGATGCTCGACTGGCCCTGGCGCTACGCCCTCATGCGCCACCACGGCCTCATGCACGTCGTGAACGCCGTGGCCCGCGCCGCCTTCGGCGGGGTCATCACCGGCGTCCAGATCGGTCCGGAGCGAAGTCGCATCGACTTCCGGTTCCCCGAGTTCGCGCGCGAGCAGATCCCGGAGTTCGAGGAGCGGGTGAATGCGGCCATCGAGCGCGGCCTGCGCGTGTCGTCGGCGGTGGTCTCGGAGGAGGAGTTCCGCGCCCGGCCCGAGCTGGTGCGCACGCTGAACGCGCCTCCGCCGGTGGCGGGCGGGCAGGTGCGGGTGGTGGAGATGGAGGGGTTCGACGTCCAGGCCTGCGGCGGGACGCACGTCCATTCCACGAGCGAGATCGGGCGGGCGCGCGTCTCCAAGTTCGACAACAAGGGAAAGATCAACAAGCGCCTCTACTGGGAGCTCGAGGGTTGAGGGGCGGCTTTTGCGGTCGTCCCCGGAGCGAGGGGGAGCGCAGGGTCGGACCTCGAGGGAAGCGGTTCGGACGCCGTCCGCGGGCGGTGCGCCGCTTCGCACGGGGTGACCCGCCGGCCCGGGTCCCGCCCGGGCGGGCGCTGCGGAGGAGAGGAGGGTGAGCTCGGCCCCCGCCCCGCTGGCCGAGACGAGCGCTCGCATGCCGAGCGCGGCCGCCCTGCGCATCGTCCCGTGGCTGTGCGGGACCGCGCTCTTCATGGAGCTCCTGGACGCCACCATCGTGAACACGGCGGTCCCGGTCATGGCGAAGGCGCTCAACGCCGCCCCGCTCAGCCTCAAGACCGTGCTCACGAGCTACACCTTGAGCCTGGCCATGTTCATCCCGGTGAGCGGCTGGATGGCCGATCGGTTCGGCACGCGGGGCGTCTTCTCCTCGGCGGTGGGGCTCTTCCTCCTCGGCTCGCTCTTCTGCGGGCTCGCCGTGAATCTCCCCACGCTCGTTGCCTCCCGGATCCTGCAGGGAATGGGGGGGGCCATGATGACCCCGGTGGGACGGCTCGTGCTCGTGCGCACCTTCCCGCGCGAGCAGTTCATCCGGGCGATGAACTACGTGGTCATTCCCTCTCTCATGGGGCCCCTGGTCGGCCCTCTCCTCGGGGGCTTCATCGTCCAGTTCCACTGGCGCGCCATCTTCTTCCTGAACCTCCCCCTCGGGATCGTGGGCCTCTGGCTCATCCGACGACACATGCCCGACTACCGATCCGCGGACGTCCCTGCGCTCGACTGGAGGGGTTTCGCCCTCTTCGGCGCCGGCATCGCCTTCCTCTCGCACGTCCTTGAGGTCTTCAGCGAGCACGCCTGGAGGGCAGGCCCCCTCCTCGCCATGACGGCGGCCGCCGCCGGGCTGCTCGCCGCCTACCAGCGTCACGCGCGCCGGGTGCCGTACCCGGTCCTGCAGCTGTCCCTCTTCCGGACACGGACCTTCCGGGCCTCGGTGGTCGGCGGCTTCGTGACCCGGCTGGGCATCGGCGGCATGCCCTTCTTGCTGCCGCTGCTCTACCAACTCGGGCTCGGCTACACGCCGTGGCAGGCGGGCCTGCTCATGGTGCCTCAGGCGAGCGCCGCCATCCTCATGAAGTTCTTGAGCGCCTGGGTACTTCGCCGCCTGGGCTACCGCCGGGTCCTCGTCGCCAACACCGTGCTCCTCGGCACGACCATCTCCGCTTTCGCGCTCGTGGGCGCGGGGGCGCCCATCCCCGCCATCCTCACCCTGAGCTTCCTGCAGGGCTTCTTCTCCTCCCTGCAGTTCACGAGCATGAACTCGCTCGTCTTTGCCGACGTGAGCGACGAGGAGGCCAGCAAGGCGAGCAGCATCTTCAGCACCGCCCAGCAGCTGTCCCTGAGCTTCGGCGTGGCGGTCTCCTCGCTAGTGGTGGCCTTCTACATGCGGGTGGCCCCCGGGTCCTCCGGGGCGCGCCTCATGGGCCCCCTGCACGACGCCTTCATCACCCTCGGCATCCTGACCGCGCTCTCCGCCGCTCTCTTCGCGGCGCTCCGGCCCGACGACGGAGCCAACGTGAGCCAACACCACCGGGCCGGAGACCCCGAGGTGCGCCAGGGCTGAGCGGCCGGGGCCGCCCTGGCGCCTGGCCCGGAGGCGGATGCCCCTACTCGGGCGGGTCGTCGTCCTCGCCGTCGAGGGGCCAGAAGAGCCAGGTCGCGCCGGCGGCGAGGAGGGTGATGGCGACGGTCGTGTAGGCGAGGGACTGGCCGCGCCAGAGTCCCGAGACCCAGTCGGCGAGCTGGCTCTGGAGGACGGCCTCCTTGCCGCCGATCCGCTCGAGGTCGCGCATTCCCCGCTTCGTGCTCTGCATCTCGGCGACGTCGTCGCTCGGCCTCACCGGATCGGAGGTGACGTAGATGGCGACGGCGAGGCTCCAGCCGAGCGCCACGATGCATCCCACCACGATCGAGCGCCGCGGTTGGAAGGGAGGACGAGGCGGCGTTTCGGACACAACGGTCTCCCGGGGTTGCGGCGGCGGCAAGGAGGAGAGACGGGAGCCCGCGGCGCCCCCAGGTCCCCGCCCGGGCCGGGGCCCGAGCCGCGGCTAGCCGAGCCGCTGGCGGAAGTATGCGTCCTCCGGGAGGTCTCAGGCAATTCCCGCTACTCGCGGCGGAACCAGGCGAGAGCAAGGCCCGTCATCGCGGCCGCGAAGGCGCCGAGCACGCCGAGGTCGAGCCCGGTCCCGAAGACGGGCGCCTGGTGGAGCGCATGGCGCATGAGGTCGACTCCGTAGGTGACCGGGTTCAGCCGCACGAGCACGGTCATCCACGCCGGGAGGCGCTCCACCGGGAAGATGCCCCCGGAGAGGAAGAAGAGCGGGAGGACGACGAAGTTCGAGATGACCCCGAATCCCTCGAAGGTCTGCATCCGCGTCGCCACCACCACGCCCAAGGCCGTCACCCCGAGGGAGAGGAGCACGATGACGGCGAGGAGCCCTGCCAGGGTCGCGGCGCCGAGCGGGACGGAGACCACCGGAGCGAAGAGGACAGTGAGGCACCCCTGCACCACGGTGACCACGGTCCCGGAGAAGACCTTCCCGCACACGATGGTGACGCGGGGGATGGGCGCCACCAGCACCTCCTTCAGGAATCCGAACTCCCGGTCCCAGATGATGGTGACCCCCTGGAACATCCCGCCGAAGAGCACGGCCATGGCGATGGCGCCCGCGAAGAGGAAGGACTGGTAGCCAACGCCGTGCGCCTTCTCGAGGGAGGCGCCGAGGCCCTTGCCCATGAACACGAGCCAGAGCACGGGCCGGGCGAGGGCCCCGAGCACCTGGCTTCGGTCTCGCAGGAAGCGGACCAAATCGCGCCAGGTGAGCGCCCAGATCGCCTCGACGGTGCTCACGTGCGCCGCCTCATCTTCACCAGGCGGCGCAGGACGTCGCGGCTCGACGCCTCGTCCGGGCGGATGGTGTGCCCGGTGAGCGCGAGGAAGGCGTCTTCCAGCGTCGGCCTCGCCAGGCTGAGGCGCTGCAGCTGCACCGGGAAGCCAGCGAGCTTCGCCAAGAGCTCCTCGGCGCCGGAGACCGCGAACTCGAGCCCGCGCTCGGTCGGGAGCGGCTCGATGCCGAAGCGCGTCGCGAGCTCGCGCGCGGCGCGGGCGTCGTCGGCGGTGGAAAGCGTCACCCGCTCTTCGCCCGCCCGGCGCCGCAGCTCCTCGGGGGTGCCCTCGGCGATGAGGACCCCGTGGTCGAGGATGGCGACCCGGTCGCAGTGCTCGGCCTCGTCCATGTAGTGGGTGGTGAGGAAGATGGTGAGGCGCTCGCGTTCCCGCAGCTCCCGCAGCCGGTCCCACAGGGTGCGGCGCGTCTGGGGGTCGAGCCCGGTGGTCGGCTCGTCCAGGATCAGGATGGGGGGCTCGTGGAGGAGGGCCCGGGCCACCTCGAGCCGCCGGCGCATGCCGCCGGAGAAGGTTCGCACCCGCTGGTCGGCCTCGCCCGCGAGGCCGATCCAGGCGAGGGCCTCCTCGATGCGCGCACGGCGCACGCCCCGCGGGACCCCGTAGATCATGCAGTGAACCCAGAGGTTCTCGCGCGCCGTGAGGCGGTCGTCGACCGAAGGGTCCTGGAAGAGGATGCCGAGGGACCGCCGGACCCGAGACGGGGCCGTGCGGACGTCGTACCCGGCCACGCGGGCGCGGCCCTCGGAGGGCTCCAGCAGCGTGCAGAGGATCTTGATGGTCGTCGATTTCCCGGCCCCGTTGGGGCCGAGAAAGCCGAAGATCTGGCCGCGCGGCACCGCGAAGGAGACGCCGTCGACCGCGGTGAGGTCGCCAAACCGGCGCACCAGGCCCTCGACTTCTATGGCGGCTGCGGTCGCTGGCTCTGACATCGAACGGATGCTACTATGGAGTGGCTCCCCTGGATCGCCGTCGTTCCCCGAGCCAAGAGCCGCCGGCGGGCGGAGGCGCACAATTCGCGGGGGTGCCGCCGGCTTGCGACGCAGGGTGGCCGAAGATTGCTTCGCGAGCTGGGCGACCGGGACGACCTCCAAGGGGGTGCAACCAAAGCCTCCCCCGGGGGTTACTTGAGGTCGATGGAAGCGAGCCAGCTCGAACCGAGTGGTGCGGTCTCGAAGGAGGACCGCGGCCTCTCCGGGGTGGGAGGAGGAAGGACGCCCGAAGAGCTTGGTGGGTCGGCGAGCCCGGTGATGGGGCGTCCGCGGCTCGCTCCGGGGTGGTCGTTGGGGTTCGGCTCGAGCCTGCCGCACCGGCTTCGACACGAGCCCAGGAGGCACCGCATGGCACCCGTCTCGAGGGTTCTCTTCGCCGTCTTCGCCCTGTCCGCTGCGGGCCCGGCGGCGGCGCAGTACTACTATGCCCCGCCCCCTCCTCCGCCTCCTCCACCGCCGGCCTACTACCAGCCTCCTCCTCCGCCGGCGTATCCGCCGCCGGGCTATTACGGGGCGCAGGCGGTTCCCCGAAACAACACCCTGCGGCTCTCGGGCGGCATGGCCTTCGCCAGCACCGGGTATTACTGCGGGTACGCCGTCGCCCCCGGCTACGCGTACCCGGTCTGCGGCGGCGCCTATTCGCCGGTGCTCCCCGACCTGAGCATGGACCTCGAGCTCGCGTTCGCCCGGAACCACGCCATCGGCATCGGCGCCAACGTGATGTGGGGGACCTACGACAACATCGGCAGCACCATCTGGGAGCCCCATGTGGACTACCTGCTGCGCGGCAGCCCCCTCGCGCCCGTCCGCGGCCGATTCCGGCTCGGCATCGGCGTCTACATCGCGTCGGTGAGTGCCTACAACAGCCCCGCCGTGAGCGCCTCCGGCGCGGCCCTGCGCCTCGGAGGAGGCATATCCATCCTCGCGGACCAGCCCATCGGGATCGGCATCGACGCCATCTACGAAGCGGGCTCCCTGAACGGCTACTACGTCTCCACCCTGCAGCTCTTGGCCGGTCCGGAGTTCCACTTCTAGTCGAGGTTCGCTCCGGACTCGCGCGGGGTGAGCCGCGCCGATGGCCGCCCGCGCCGCCCGGGCGGGACGCCGCTGAACCCTCGGGCGAAAGGCTCTCTTCGCAGCCGTCCGGGGCCGTGCTAAGGACGGGCCATGGATCCATCCCTGGGCCAGGTGGTCGTCGTTACCGGCGCGAGTGGCGGCATCGGGGCCGCGCTGGCGGAGGAACTCGCTCGCCGGGGAGCGAAGCTCGTGCTCGCGGCCCGGAGGCGGGAGGCCCTCGAGGAGGTGGCGAGGCGTTGCCGGGCAGCGGAGGTGGTCCCCACCGACGTGACCCGGCGTGCCGAGGTCGAGCGACTGAGAGATTCGGCCATCGCTCGGTTCGGCCGCGTCGACGCCTGGGTGAACAACGCGGGCCGGGGGATCACCCGGTCCATCGCGCAGCTCACCGAGGAGGACGTCGACGCGATGATGCGGGACAACCTCAAGTCGGCGCTCTACGGGATGCAGGCCGTCCTCCCTCACTTCCGGGAGGCGAGGCGGGGCGTGCTCGCGAACGTCTCCTCCATGCTGTCGCGCGTTCCCTTTGCGACCATCCGCTCGGCCTACAGCGCCTCCAAGGCAGCGCTCGACTCCCTCACCGAGACCCTGCGGCTCGAGCTGGCGAAGGATTTCCCCGACATCCGCGTCGTCCTCGTCCTGCCCGGCGTGGTGGCCACGGACTTCGGGACGAACGCGCTCGGCGGGGGCCCCGACTCGCGCACCCTTCCGGGCGCACAGCCTGTGGAGGAGGTGGCCCGCCTCATCGCGGACGGCCTCTGGGCCGGCCCGGCGGACGTCTACACGCGGCCGGACGGGCTCGATCGCGTCCTCGCGCACCTGCGCGGCCTCGCCGGGCTACCGGGCGGGAGCTGACCGGCGCCGCGCGGACGCCTGCCCGGCTCCGCGGGGCCTTTCTTCGAGCGGGGCCCCCTCCCGGCCGCGCTCGAGGCGGTCGGGACGAGCGCCTTTCCCGACGATCGTGCTATGGGAGCGCCACTCGAATCCGGGACGCAGGCAGCCCATGTCCGACGATCGCGCAACCGCACCCAAGGCCCTGGAGGAGGCGCTCGGGGAGAGCGCCCGCTTCCTGGAACGCGCGGCGTCCCTCTGCGCTCGCTATCGCGCCGGCGAGGTCCACGCCCGCGTACCGGGACAGTTCCAGGATCCGGACCGCTCCCTCGCCGAAGTCGTCGCCGAGAGTCTTCCCGCCTCGCAGTCGGCGCTCCAGGCAGCGGCCAACGGGCTCTTCTACTCCTTGCCGGTGGCCTTCGACCCCGCCAACAGCATCGGCCCGTACTTGGCGGCGCTCGACCGGGATCCCAGCGGCGAGCCGTTCCGGTTTCTCGACCTCGGGGCCCTCATCGCCTCGCAGCCCTTCGGCGAGAACGACCCGGCCACCACCGCCGCCATCCTCCGGCGCTTGCCCTACGTGGTGGGGCGCTACGCACACTCCGAATACCAGACGATCGTGTCGCTCGAGTTCAAGGCGGCGTTGGACCGGATCGCCCCGGCCGGCGCGCCCCGCCACTTCGTCGTCAACACCGGCGCCGAGGCCGTCGAGAATGCCATCAAGTCCGTCCTCCTCAACCGCGTGAAGACGAGAGCCACCGGTCCAGACCCGGTGGCCGCGGAGGGGGGGGCGGACGGGCGAAGCCTCTTCCTCGTCTGCTTCGACGGGGCCTTCCATGGTCGAACGCTCGGCAGCCTGGCAGCCACGCAGCGAAAGCGGGCTCGCCTCGGATTCCCCACCTTCGACTGGCCCAGCGCCAGCTTCCCGGTGGAGGACCCGAGGTCCCCGGCGCGGACGCGGCGCCGGGACGAGAAGAGCCTGGAGCAGGTGTGGACGCTCCTCGTCACTGGCAGGACGCCGGGCGCCGCCCGGCCGAGGGAGCAGTTCCGCTCCCAGCTCGACGCCTGCGACGACCTGCTCACCCGCCTCCCGCCGCCGGGGGCCGAGCGGGCCGCGCTCGTGCAGGAGTTCGTGGACCGGCAGCGAGCCATGATCCCCGCCGGTCCGCTGCGGCTCGCGCAGCGAGCGGCCGGCGTCCTCGTCGAGCCCATCCAGGGGGAGGGGGGCCTCCGCTTCGCCTCGAGCCGCTTCTTCCAGCTCCTGCGGCTGCTCACGCGTCTCTACGACGTCCCGCTCGTATTCGACGAGGTCCAGACCGGCTTCGGCGCCACGGGCTTCTTGTGGGCCCACGAGCGCTTCGACCTGCCCTGCCCCCCGGACGTGGTGGTCTGGGCCAAGAAGGCGCAGAACGGCGTCCTCTTCGTGAGCGAGGAACTCGCCACCTTCTTCCAGGAGGAGAAGAAGTTCAACACCACCTGGGAGGGAGACTCGGTGGGCATGGTCCGCTTGCTTTCCTACCTGCCCAAGCTCGACCTCGAGCAGGTTCGCCGCACCGGCCTGAGGGCGAAGGAGGGGCTGGAGCGGCTCGCGAAGGACTACCGGGGCCTCCTGCAACACGTGCGGGGCGTGGGCTGCCTCCTCGCCTTCGATGTGGTCCGGCCCGACTGGCGGGAGTGGCTGCGGGACCGGGCCTTTCGGCGCGGGCTCATTCTCTTGCCAGCCGGCGAGCGAACGCTGCGCTTCTATCCTCGATACGACATGGAGTCGTACGCCATCGAAGAGGCGCTCGGCCTGCTCCGCCGCGCCGTAGAGGACCTGGTGGGGGGCCGGACGCCCGCCGAGCTTCCGCAAGGGCCGGAGCTCCGGCTGTGGACGCGGGAGGCGCGACCGGCCACGCTCGAGGTGGTGGATCTCTCGCGGGACTTGGAGCGGCTCCTCCCGGAGGTCGTCGCCGTGGAGGTCGAACGCTACGGGAACCTGGCGAACTATCCGCCCGAGGTGCTGAGGGCGGGCCGCCGGCCGCTCCTGCAGTATCCGGCGGAGACGCTCGCGTCCACGCTCGCGCAGGCGCGCGCCTGCGCGGTGGCGCTGCGCGACCGCGTCTCCCAGCGAATCGTCGCCTACGCGCTCGGCAGCCCGCTCGAGAACCACGACGAGCTCGGCGTCCGCGAGGACCCACGCTACGGGGAGAGCGACGCCTTCTACCTTCAGGCCGTGGCGGTGTCCCCGCTGCTCCGAAACCAGGCGGAGATCGAGGGGATGGTGCTCGACCTGGTCCGGGAGCGCGCGCACGCCGCCGGCTTCAAGTCGGTGTCCGCCCTCATCGAAGCCCGGCTCAGGGAGACGGGGCCGCGGTGGATGCGGGAGGCCGTGGTGCTGGAGGTGGTCGACGACTACCTGCAGAGTGGCATCCGCTTCCTCTACCTGCAGGCGCCCTGCTAGGGATGGCCTCTTCCCCCGCCGGAGCCAGCGCCGCGATGTAGCGGGCCCGCCGGGGAGTCGTGCAGGGGGGATGCGCTGCCTCGCCCGGCGGGCCCCGGGCGCCTGGGAGAGGCGCCTGCCGGCAGTGTACCCCCGAGCCTGGGTCCCCGGCGAGGGGCCGCCTTGCCGCGAGCCAGGCGCGTCAGGTCTCGAGCTCGGAGACCTTGGCGTCGACCTCGTGGTAGCAGGAGACCCACCAGGCGCCGGCCACCTTCACGAGGACCTCCTCGAGGCGGGTCCGGAGCGTGCCGTCGGGCCAGGCCCTCACCCCCCGGGGCAAGGCGGAGAAGCCGGCAAGCTCCGCCTCGATCTCGACGACGGCCACGTCGCTCGCCACGATTCGGATCTTGCGGACGGTCTGCTTGAGCTTGCTCCCCCGGAAGATGGTCTTCAGCTCCTGGTCCAGGCGGGCCTCGAAGCTGCTCCGGCCGGAAGAGGAGAGCCCGGTGACGTCGGTGAACTCGACGTCGATGGCGAAGCGGGCCACGTAGGCGGAGGCGTCGCCCGCATTCCAGGCCTTGGTCGAGTCCTCGACGAGCGTGCGGATCGCGTCGGCGTCGGAGGTGTGGTGCGGCGGAGGTACGACGATGACCGTGCCGCGGGCGTGCGCGTCGAGCGGAGCGACCACCGCTCCCACGGCCAGCGCCAGCGCCCATCGAGCGAACCGCCTCATGAGGGATGGACGAAAGACTAGCACGGCGGAGAACCCCTCCACCACTCGACCTCTCGGGCGGCCCGCCCTACGGCGCACGTCGCCTGTCGCCTGTGGAAGAGAAAGGCGGGGCCCGGGCCCGCGCGCGACGCGCGGGCGGCGGAAGGCCGGCGCCGTCATGAAAGCGGCGCTTGACTTCGGGAGGGCGCGGGGGCGGGGAGCCGATCCGGGTCCGGTCCAGGGAGCAGATGCCGACTCCTTCCGCGCCCGAAACGGCGCCAGCCGGGCGCTGCGATCGTGCTAAGTTGCCGAGCGTCACAGCCCCGGCGGA
>Ga0335078_10015488_pt1 | contig 11323 bp, 5 predicted proteins | sample Lox_Sample_32_FD_206711 | JGI IMG/M metagenome (GOLD analysis project Ga0335078, IMG submission 206711) | Soil microbial communities from Loxahatchee National Wildlife Refuge, Florida, United States - Lox_Sample_3.2 | ecosystem: Environmental > Terrestrial > Soil > Wetlands | place: USA: Florida...
TGGGGAGATGCGCTGCGATTGCGTCGAAAGTCCGGGCTTTGTACCGGTGCAAGAGGCTCTCGACGGTTCCTTCGCCGGCGTTGTAAGCCGCCAAGGCCAGTCGCCAGTCTTTGAAGCGGGCGTGGAGGTATTGCAGGTATCTGGCTGCGACCCGGGCGCTGTCATCGGGCCGCAGGCGATGGTCCAGCGGCCAGGTTCGCAGCCCGTATCGCTTGGCGGTAATCGGCATGAGTTGAAACAGGCCCGCCGCACCGGCTGGACTGAGCGCGCGCGGGTCAAACGAGGATTCCACCTCCGCGACCCAGACTAGTTCGGGCGGGACGCCTTGCGCCTTAAAGATCGGTTTCAGGCGCGACACGTAAGGATTAGCCGCTTTCGGCGCTGGCCGGGTGGCGAACTTCTTGACCCAGATCTCCCGCTCCAATTTCGGCGGTGGATTGGTCACCGGCCGCGGTGGCTGCCCGGGCGCGACGCTCGGCGGCGGGATGGTGAGCCGGAACTGGTCAGCGACGTCGAGGTAGTCCAGTTGCGCCTTGAGCCAGGCTGCGTAAGGCTGCGTCTCTTCGTACCCTTCCAGCAGCGGCAAGATTGTCTTGGCAGTTTCTTTGAGCGGCGCAAGATCAACCACGTATTCCCCATGGAACCGCTTCTCGATGTCGCTGAGGAACTGCTTGACCTTGTACCGGTCCACGTCACGCAATGCACTTAATGCCTTATCGTCAAGGTTTTCTTGCGCCCACTGGTCGGCGGATTGGACAAGCTCGTCGAGAGTCATCGAGTCGTCCTGGGCCGATGACGCAACCGCCCACAGCAGCAAGAATGCAACGATGCAGCGTCTCTTCACCGCCGTGAATGTAGCAGGATGCGCGCTCGACGCACGCGCAATAGGACCGGGCGGATCCTGACACCACCACCGGAACGCCGGATTCATCCGGCAGCCCCATCGCCACTCGCTCGTCTGCCGGATGAATCCGGTGCTCCGGTTAGAGTGGCTACACGCCTTGGTGGTGGTGTCAGGATGCGCCCAATAGGACCTCACCGGCCGCAAAACCTTTGACAGGGAGGAGGGTTTGGGTCACTTTGCCGCCGCTTGCACGGATTTGCCCCGAATGCGGACAAGGTGTAAGAGTCATTGAATTATATGGGCAAGGCGTTAATCATTGCCGAGAAGCCGTCCGTTGCGGGCGACATCGCCAAGGCGCTGGGCGGCTTCAAGAAGCGCGAGGACTACTACGAGAGCGACCAGTATGTCCTCTCGTCAGCGGTCGGCCACCTGCTGGAGCTGTGCGTGCCGGAGGAGTTCGAGGTGAAACGCGGCAAGTGGTCGTTTGCCAACCTGCCGGTCATTCCACCGCACTTCGACTTACAGCCGCTTGACCGCAACGAGGGGCGACTAAAGCTGCTGCTCAAACTGCTCAAGCGCCCGGACGTGGAGGGGCTTATCAATGCTTGCGACGCGGGCCGGGAGGGAGAGTTGATTTTCCGCTACCTGGTGCAGTACGCGAAGGCCAAGCAGCCCATCAAGCGCTTGTGGCTGCAGTCCATGACGCCCGCGGCTATTCGGGAAGGGTTTGGGCAGTTACGGGACGATGCGTCAATGCAGCCGCTGGCGGATGCGGCGGTGTGCCGTTCGGAATCGGATTGGCTGGTGGGCATCAACGGCACACGGGCGATGACGGCGTTCAACTCGAAGTCGGGCGGGTTTCACCTGACGACGGTAGGCCGGGTGCAGACGCCGACGCTGGCCATCCTCGTGGAGCGCGAGGACCGGATCAAGAACTTCGTGTCGAAGGACTACTGGGAGATCCACGGCACGTTTCTGGCCAAGGCGGGCGAATACCCGGGACGCTGGTTTGACGAGAAATTCACCAAAAAGGATGGCGAGGGTGATTTGAAGCCGGAGCGGGTTTGGGAAGCCAAACTGGCCGAAGCTATCCGCGCCAAATGCCTCGGCAAGCCGGGCATCGTCACCGAAGAAAGCAAGCCGACGACCCAAATGTCGGGGGCGCTTTACGATTTGACGACTTTGCAGCGGGAGGCGAATGGCCGGTTCGGGTTTTCGGCCAAGACGACGCTTTCGCTGGCGCAGGCGCTCTACGAGCGACACAAGGTGCTGACGTATCCGCGCACGGACTCGCGGGCGCTGCCGGAGGATTACATCGGCACGGTCAAGACCACGCTTGGGATGCTGGAGGGCACCAGCTACGGCGCCTTTGCCGCCCAGATTCTGAAGAACCAATGGGTCAAGCCGAACAAGCGCATCTTCAACAATGCCAAGGTCTCCGACCACTTTGCCATCATCCCAACCTCGCTCGCGCCCAAGCATTTGGGGGAACTGGAAGCGAAGCTTTACGACATGGTCACCAAGCGGTTCCTGGCCGTGTTTTATCCGGCGGCGGAATTTCTGGTCACCACACGCATCACGCGCGTGGAAGGGGAGCCGTTCAAGACCGAAGGCAAGGTGATGACCAACGCGGGCTGGCTGGCCGTCTATGGCAAGGAGGCGCAGAGCGACGATACGCCAACGCTCGCACCGGTAGAGCCGAAAGAGACGGTGCAGACGACCCATGTCGAGGTCGTGGCGGCGGTGACCAAGCCGCCAGCGCGCTTCACGGAGGCGACGCTGCTCAGCGCGATGGAAAGCGCGGGCAAGCTGGTCGAGGACGAAGAATTGCGCGAGGCGATGCGCGAAAAGGGTTTGGGCACGCCGGCGACGCGCGCGGCGATCATCGAGGGGCTGATCTACGAGAAGTACGTGCTGCGGCAGGGGCGCGAGTTGCAGCCGACGGCCAAGGCGTTTTCCCTTATAGCGCTATTGCGGGGGCTGGGAATTCCCGAGCTGTCCTCGCCGGAACTGACCGGCGATTGGGAGTTCAAGCTGCGCCGCATGGCGCGCGGGCAAATGAAGCGGGCCGATTTCATGCAAGAGATCGCCGACATGACGCGGGCCATCGTTGGGAAGGCGAAGCGGCACGAAAGCGACACGGTTCCGGGCGACTTCGGCACGCTCAAGGTTCCCTGCCCCAAGTGCGGGGGTGAGATCCATGAGAACTACAAGAAGTTCCAGTGCCAGAAGTGCGACTTCAGCCTGTGGAAGATTGTGGCGAGCCGCCAGCTTGAACTCTCCGAGGTCGAGGAACTGATTGCCAAGCGGCAGGTGGGACCGCTGCAAGGTTTTCGCAGCAAGCTGGGCCGGCCTTTCTCGGCGATGATCAAGCTCACGCCGGAATTAAAGCCCGAATTTGATTTTGGCCAGGATCGGCCGGATACCAACAGCGCGGTAACGAAGGCCGACTTCAATGGTATGGAGCCACTGGGAAAGTGTCCGAAGTGCGGCCAGCGCGTATTTGATACGCCGATGGCATACGTTTGTGAGAATTCAGTCGGGGCCGCTCGCACGTGCAATTTCCGGTCGGGCAAGATCATTTTGCAGCGAGTCATCGAACGGGAGCAGATGCAGAAACTGCTTGCCACCGGCAAGACGGACCTGTTGGAGAAGTTCATCTCCAAGAAGGGGCGGCCCTTCAAAGCTTTCCTGGTGGTCAAGGACGGGAGTGTGGGTTTTGAATTCGAGCCGCGCGAAGCCAAGCCACCGAAGTCCGCCGCCAAGGCCGGCAAGCCGGCGGAACCGGAACCGAAGCTGGATTTCACGGGGCAGCCCCCGTTGGGCAAATGCCCCAAGTGCGGCAAGCGGGTGTTTGAGAGCAAAGCCGCGTACGTGTGCGAGCATTCGCAGGCGGACAGGCGGCCCTGCAAGTTCATGATCAACAAGGTCATTCTGCAGCAGCCCATTGACCGGGAACAGGCGGCGCGGCTGTTGGCAAAAGGCAAAACGGACTTATTGCGCGAGTTCATTTCCGCCAAGAGTGGCCGGCCATTCCCCGCCTACCTGGTAATGGACGAGGCGGGCAAAATCACCTTCGATTTCCCCTCCCGCGAGGTTGAGACAACGAAGAAGATGGCGTAGCGGCGTGGGGGCATTTCCGGACCCCGGCGAGTCTCTTTCTTGCTGGAGAACCGGATGGCGAAACGCCCGCGCCACTGCCACCTGGCACGCAGACGAAGGAAGGATCATTAGCTTGATTCGCGGCACTGAACTAATATGACGGAGCCGATTCAGCCGGCGGTCAATGACAAGTGGATTAGCAAGTTCCAGCAGCACTTGGCAACAGACCGGGGCGCCTCGACTTACACCCAGCGCAATTACCGGCAGGCGATGCTGGAATTCCATCGCTGGCATGAGACGGAGCGGCGGCGACCGCCCGCTTGGGAGCAGTTGCAGCGTGACGATTTCCGTGCATACCTGCGGTTCCTGGGCCGGCACAATCTCAGCCGCGCGGCCATCCAACTCCGGTTCAGCGCTTTGCGGACCTTTTACCGGTTCCTGGTCCGGCAAGGGGCCGCCGTCAGTTCGCCGATCAGGAACCTCTCCCTGCCCAAGCTCGGCAAACGGCTGCCGAAGTTCCTGACGCCGCAACAGATGACCGAGCTGCTGGCCGCGCCGCTGAAGCTCTTGCCGGCGCGGGACGAGAAAGACCCCGAGCGGTCGGCTGAGAACTATGCCTGCCGGCGCGACCTCGCCGTCCTGGAGACCCTTTACTCGTGCGGCTTGCGCATCAGCGAGGTGTGCGGGCTGGTGGCCCAGGACCTTGATTGGAATGAGCGCCTGGTGCGCGTGCGAGGCAAGGGGAAGAAGGAGCGCCTCGTTCCCATCGGCGAAACCGCGCTGTATGCAATCAAGGAATACTGGACTCTGCTCCCCCAGACCCCTGCCGGCGAGTCACCGGTCTTCCTAAGCGGCGTCAACAAACGGACGCCCGTGTCGCCGCGATACCTGCAGTTGCGCCTGAAGAAATACCTCGCCCTGGCTGGTTTGGACCCGCACCTGACGCCGCACAAGCTGCGACACAGCTACGCGACTCATCTGCTGGACGGGGGTGCGGACCTGCGCAGCGTGCAGGAACTGCTCGGGCACGCCCACCTCGTCACGACGCAGGTCTATACCCACCTGACGACCGAACGCCTCAAACGTGCCTACGACGCGGCACACCCGAGGGCCTAACCTGGCCGGGTACCGCCCCTGCCGCTTCACGCTCCCCCACTCCACGGAAACGATGCGGCTGATCTGAAAACATGTCGCTACGAATTCCGGGGCGCTCCGGAAGCGGGCTGCCGATCAGCCGATCTGAGCTTCGTTCTCTATTCCGCGGGCGCGATCTTGACCGTATGGGTCACCGGCACGAAAGCGGCTTGGATGGCGGCGGCCAGCGGCTCACGCTCCCTTTCGGTCCGGTCTGCGACGCCTTGCATGTCGGTTTTAGCTTCGGCGCTCCGGAAGGCTTGCTTGATCTGCCTCGTTTCGAAGGCCTGCTTGGCTGCGACCGCCGCATCCACCTTCGCAAAGGCTTCACAGAAAGGATTGCAGGGAAACTCCGCAGCCAGGTTAATGCCGCGCGCCAGTTGGCTGGCGTCGAAGGTCTTGCTTGCGCTGCCCCACGTGACTTTGTAGCGCTGACCGGCTCTGACGCCACTAGCTTTGAGCATCAGCCGATTGAGGTCCTGGTTGAAAGGAACAAGCGTCATGGCGGAGCGGATGCTGTTGTCCTTTGTCGGGTCATCCTTTTCGCACACTGGATACGATGCTGCGTCCTGCCCCGCCGGCACACAGGCACAAAACGGATAGCGTGAACTCTTGAGGGTGAACTCGCCATCCTTCGCCGAAATCAATTCGTGCCCCGAGGAAACGACCATGCTGCCCTTGCCCAGATCAGCAACGAACACACCGATGTCGCCCTTCAGGCCCATCGCCTTCAGGAAGGCGTAAGCCATTATGGTATGGCCGGCCCAGCCGGGATGCACCCCATCGGCGCCGGCGATGGCGTAGTTGGCGCTATACTCCTTCCGCGCGGCCACGCCCGCAGTCAGCATCGGCCAAAAAACATCGGCGAACCCGACGTGTTCCCTTTCGGCGAGTTCAACGTCAATGTCGCGAAGGCGGCAAAGGTTCAGGTTCAGGTCCATGACGCTATCGTTGGTATGGTTCGACCAGCGGGGGACTTTGCCCACGCACCCCGGCGAGCCTTGAATCACGCGCACGCCATTGGCCTTGAACGCTTCGATGATGGCGGTGGAGGTTCCGCGATACGTCTGTCCAATGCGGTCTTCGTAAGCTCGATACTCATGATCGTTCATCCCGTAACAGGTGGTGGCGATAGTTGGTTTGAAGCGGAGACAGTCGTTGGTCATGCGCGCCAGGAATCCAGGCGCCCGCTCGCCGCTCCAGCCGTATTGCCGCACCGTCACGTTCAACTCAGGCTCGCAAACCGTCAGGTAATCCTCGATCAGGCGCGAATACATCCTCTGTTCGGTGATGGAATCACCGCAAATCGCCAGTCGGTCTCCCGGCTGCAAGACCAGCCCGGTCGCCTTCGGGGCCTCGAGGAGCTTGAACTCGGCCAGGCGGATGTCGTTCGACTCTTGAGAGAACGTGTAGCTGAGACCCAGGTGGCAGGCAACCAACGTAAGGAGCAGAATGGCTTTTGAGCGCATAGTTCAGGTGGAACGTATTGTTCGACTTTTCTGGCGCCGCGTCAATCTCCAGGCCTGCGCGGCGTCGCTTGAGCTCACGGCGCCTGTGGAATCCGCCCGAAGCGACGTGAAGCGAAGGCGCGGGTTTGGCCGTCTTCTTTGGTCACGATCAAGGCAGCCAGGCGCGGCGAGGAGTTGATCAAAGCAAGGCCGCGCTTCACGCCCAGGAGGCTCACAGTGGTGTCGAGGCTGTCGGTGGTGGTGGCGTCTGGCCCGATAATGGTCGCCTGAATGCGGTTCGTCAGACCGAGGCCGGTGACCGGGTTCACGATGTGCGAATAGTGGACGCCGTTGATCTCGATGAACTGCTCGGTGTCGCCGGAGGTCGAGATGCCGGCGTTGCGGAGCAGGAGCGTGCAAGCGGGAGGGTTCGTAGTCACGCCGAAGACCGCAATGCCGATTCTCCAACCGCGCTTTCCGGGAGGAGGATTCCCGACCGCGATGTCACCGCTGGCCGCCACGAGTGCCCGATCAATTCCCCTCTCCGTCAGAACCCGCAACGCCGCGTCGGCGGCACAGCCTTTGCCGATGCTGCCTAAGTCCAGGCGCATGTTCGGGACGAGCAAGGTTACCGTGCGCGCGCGCGCGTCCAGCCGCAGTTTCTGCCACCCAACCGCCGCTCGGGCGGTCGCAATCTCCGCGGGCGTGGGAAGCACCTTGTGCTTCCGGGCGAACCGCCACAACCGGACATAAGGACCGACCGTCACGTCGAACGCCCCGCCGGAGACCTTAGAAACCTTCTGCGCGCGCTGTAGGACATCGAAGAGATCGGCGCTGACCCGCACCGGCTTGCCACAGGGCTGATCGCAGAGCCGCATCAACTCGCTGTCCGCCTGGTAGTCGCTCATGATGTCCTCCAGGACGTCAATGCGCCGGAAGGCCGCCTCGGCGCCCGCTTTGGCCGCCGGCAGATCAGGCGCATAAAGGGTGATGGTGATCAAGGTGCCCATGGCCGGGTGAGAGAATGCGAAGCGCTCAAGCGGCTTTGCGGGGGGCGCGGACCGGCAGGCGGTAAAGAGCAGAACCACGGCGAGGCAGGCGAGAATGCGAAGGCCGAGACCTGGAGGCCGTGACTCCAAACCAGGCGGTTGCTCAAACATAAGTCAGCAAACAGAAAGGCCGGCCAACCCGGCCGGCCATGAGTTCAATCCATACAGAGCAACCCATCACGCTTTGGCGAGCGGGAGCACCGGGGGATCCTTGAAAATGTCGTGCTCGCTGGGCATGGGCGGCTGCAACGTGCGGAAGGGGCCCCATTCCATCTTGGCGCAGTCTTTGTACAGGAGATCAGGACCATACAGGAAATTCGAGTTCAGGGCTTGGTCCCATTCCACGCCGGCGCCGCTATACGCCGCCTCGCGACCCATAATGGCGGTGAGCGTGCTGTCGGCTACTTGCTTGGCCTCGTTCAAGTCCGTGTCCTTCACGATGGCGTTGATCAGGTCAATGTGCTCCTGCACGTAAGGATCGGTGGCCTTTTCCCGGAAGCGCCACGCCGCACCGCCCTTGGGCTGAATGAACCCACCGGGGTTGGAGGTGCCGTTGGTGCCCTGGACGCCTTCGCTGACCGAAGACCAATCGCGTTTGATTTGACCGCAGTAGCTGTACATTCGCGCGCCGTTGGCGTATTCATATTCCACGCCGAAATTGTCCCAAATCTCGCCGGACTTGCCATCCAACTGCTGCCGCGCGCCCATGCCCCAGCACTTCGTGGGGTGGTCGCCGACAATCCAATTACAGACATCGAGGTTGTGGACGTGCTGCTCGCAAATATGGTCGCCGCTAAGCCAGATGTAATGGTACCAATTGCGAATCTGCCGTTCGAGCTCGGTGCTGCCGTGGTCGCCGCGATGCCAGATGGGGCCGCCATTAACCCAGTAGGCACGCAGCGTGACGATGTCGCCAATCGCCCCGTCTTTGAGGCGTTTGATCGTCTCAATATAGCTGGCCTGATGACGGCGCTGGGTGCCGGCGGCAACCTTAAGATTCTTGGTCTTGGCTTGGTCTGCCGCGGCGTGAATGACACGGCAGCCGGCGCCGTCCACCGCTACCGGCTTCTCCATGAACACGTTCTTGCCCGCTTCGATAGCCGCCTTGAAGTGGGCAGCGCGGAACCCGGGCGGCGTGGCCAGGATGACGTAGTTGACCTCGGGAAGCGCCAGGACTTTCTCGTAGGCGTCAAACCCGCTGAAGCACTTGTCCGCCGCGACTCCGAAGCTCTCCGTGCCGCGTCGGGCCTGTTCCGGGAAGATGTCCCCCACCGCCACGATCTTGGCGTCCACGCCCGCGGCTTTTCCGGCTTCAAGGAAGTTCACGCCCGCACCGCCGCCGCGTCCGCCAATCCCGATGATTGCCGCTCGGATTGCCTGTGTGCTCTGCCCGCGGAGAACCGACGGGAAGCTCGCGGCTGCCGCCGCCGAGGCGGCAATAAGCGTTGAACTCTTAATGAACTGCCGGCGTGAGAACGCCGACGACGACGATTTGCTTGAGTAATCTTGCATGGAGTCTTTCTAGTTTGTGTTCTATTTCACGTTATGGCCGATAGCCGGTGCGCGTACTGACGAAGTGCTCACACCGGGCATTTAGTCCTTTTCCACACCGCTTGTCCAATACTTTTGCATTTGTTCGGCGGTCGGCACTTTCAGCGGACGCACAATGCGGAAGCCGACAAACTGCGCGTCCGAGAAATACCAAACGCTCTTCGGCAACTGCGGGTCCTGCATCTTCCAGGCCCGCTCTGAGCCCCGGCGGGCCGCGCTGCGGCACATCGCCAGCTCATCATCCCAAGAACCACCACGCACCGCGAGCGGATACGGCTTGGTCGCCTTGTTCCAGGGATCCACAACCTCACCCTTGCCGGCGCACTGCTGGTAGAAGTCAGGGTCGTACTGGTCCAGCACCCACTCCACGACGTTGCCGTAAATGTCATACAGCCCCCACGGGTTGGGCTTCTTCTTGCCGACCTTCTGGTACTTGAAATCGCTGTTCTGCTCGAACCACGCGTACTCGCCCAGCTTGCTCTTGTCGTCGCCCCAGAAATACGTGGTCGTCGTGCCGGCCCGGGCCGCGTATTCCCATTCCGCCTCTGTCGGCAGGCGGTAGAACCGCCCGGTCTTCGCGCTAAGCCACTGGCAATACTTGTTGGCGCCGTGCTGTGTCATGCTGATGGCCGGGTAGCCGTCCTTGCCCATGCCAAAACTCATCTCGACGTAGGGCTTGGACGGGTGCGTCACGGCGTCAGCCAGTTTGTCTCCGGCGGCATCAGTCGGGATGGTGCCGCGCGTCCGCCGCTCCTCGTCCGGATACATAAACAGTTCATATTCGTTCCAGGTGACCTCGCACCGGCCCATCCAGAACGGCGAAATCTTCACTTTGTGCTGCGGCCCCTCGTCCGGCTTGCGTCCCGGCTCGGTGTCTGGACTCCCCATCACATACTCGCCGCCCGGAATCGGCACCATGGCGAAGCTCACGCGCGTGCCAGTAATCGTGTTGGTATAAGGCTTCATGTCGCTCTCGGTTGCCTCGGTCTGTTTGGCCACAATCCGCGCGCGGATGTCAGGAATGGTGACGTTGTCGTTGTCCGCCAGCGAGGCCAGGCCGCCGAACGGGCCGGGAACGTAACCGGTCCCTTCCGCCTTGTAGATCTGGTAGCGCGTCGAAAACTTGCCGCCGACAGGCTTTGAAAGAGCAATGAGGCCGCCCGGACAACTCGCTGCCCACGTAAACAAATAGTTCGTCGCCGTCAGACCCTGGACCAGCGCCGGCGCCTTCGTGCCGTCGAAGCTGAACACCCCGGCGTTCTCTCCCTCTCCGAATATGACGAACAGCTTCTTCGCCCCGTCCTGGTCGAGCACCAGAACTCGCCGCACCGGCTGCTCGAGGCCAAAGTTCTGACCCGCCCCAAATTGAAACTGCCCGGGCGTGGATTCTTCCACCGGACGCACCGTCAGGTTCTTATCCCCCGGCTTGTAAACCAGGAACTCGCGCAACGCCGACCCGCGAAAGTTCCCCACGGCGTAGTCCGAGCCGGCGGGCAAATCCGCCGTGGCCACCGTCACCGGCTTGCCGCTGCTCAAATCCTCGATCCGTAGCGCGTCGGCCTTGTCTTGATGCACCAGCAAGCAGAGGAACTCGGTTCCGCCCACCTTAAGCGCCACCCGGTTCCCACGTAAGGCGGGACCCGCCAATGGCGCATCGGCGAGCTTCGGGAACTCTTTCCCGTCATTGCGCAGCAGCGTCCCTTGGCTCGGATCGGGCGAGTTGTAAATCGAGCCGACATAAAGATCGTCCAGGCCAGTTTTGCCGGCACCGCCGATCTCCACGCCCACAACCGTGTTCGGTCCCAGCGCCGCCGTGAACGGCACCGGCACCGGCCTGCCCGGCGCGGTCGAATTCGAGACATCCGCCAATGTGATCTGGTTGTCGTCCGGTGAGGCAAAAGCCATCGCCTCCTGATCCGCCCCCAGCAAGTGGCCGATGCTGAACCCCGTGACCCCTTTGATCCCGCTCATCCGGCAATCCACCCAGGTAAACACTCCCGGCGCCAACTGGTAGCCCAGCCGGTACTTGCCGCTCTCTTTGTCCACGATCACCAGGTCTATCCTTCCGTCCCGGTCAAAGTCGCCGCTGGCGAAGAACTCGCTCGGGCTTTCATAAATCAAAGAAGGGGCACCCTGCCCCGCCGAAGCCGGCATGGCCGCAACCGCCAGAACCGCCGCCGTTGTCGTCGCCAGAA
>Ga0335078_10015489_pt1 | contig 11323 bp, 10 predicted proteins | sample Lox_Sample_32_FD_206711 | JGI IMG/M metagenome (GOLD analysis project Ga0335078, IMG submission 206711) | Soil microbial communities from Loxahatchee National Wildlife Refuge, Florida, United States - Lox_Sample_3.2 | ecosystem: Environmental > Terrestrial > Soil > Wetlands | place: USA...
AAATACGGCCGTTCGCTTCTCGTGCAGAAAAGCCGGAAAGTCTCTATATGGCAATAAAGTAGCGGCCGAGCCCAGGTCCGTCCGGATCACCCGTCATAATGAGAGAATTTGCAACAGCCCCCGATCGATCGACACAGCACGTGAAGGCCGACGGCGGGGCGTTGTTCTCGACGCTGTTCCACCTGTGGCCCTATATCTGGCCGGCTGACCGGGCCGACCTGAAGGGCCGCGTCGTGTTCGCGACCGTGCTGATTTTCGTTGCCAAACTCGCCACGATCGCGGTGCCATTCACCTTCAAATGGGCGACCGATGCGCTGGCCGGCCACGGCACCGCGCCGATCGGGCCGAACGATTGGCTGGCGTGGACGCTGGCGACGCCGGTGATGCTGACGGTCGCCTATGGCGGCATGCGCATCCTGATGGGCGTGCTCACGCAATGGCGCGACGGCATTTTCGCCAAGGTGGCGATGCACGCCGTGCGCCGGCTCGCCATGCTCACCTTCGAGCACATGCATCTGCTGTCGCTGCGGTTCCACCTCGAACGCAAAACCGGCGGGCTGACGCGCGTCCTCGAACGCGGGCGTAACGGCATCGAGACCATCGTGCGCATGCTGCTGCTGCAGCTGCTGCCGACAGTCGTCGAACTGGGCTTGATCGTCTGGGTCCTGCTGTTCCATTTCGACTGGCGCTACGTGGTGGTGATCGTGCTGACGGTCGCGCTCTACGTCGGGTTCACGTTCTACGCGACCGAGTGGCGCATCGGCATCCGCCGCAAGATGAATGAGAGCGACACCGACGCCAACGCCAAGGCGATCGACTCGCTGCTCAACTACGAGACGGTCAAATATTTCTCCGCCGAGGAACGCGAGGCCAAGCGTTACGATGCCTCGATGGCGCGCTACGAGGATGCCAGCGTCAAGGCCTACACTTCGCTCGCCGTGCTCAATGCCGGCCAGGCCATCGTGTTCACCATCGGGCTTGCTGCGGCCATGGTGCTGTGCGCCTACGGCATCGAAGCCGGACGCAATACGGTCGGCGATTTCGTCATGATCAACGCCATGATGATCCAGCTTTACCAGCCGCTGAATTTCATGGGGCTGGTTTACCGCGAAATCAAACAGGCGGTGATTGACATCGAGATTATGTTTTCGATCCTCTCGCGCAAGCCGGAGATCGAGGATCGGCCTCGCGCCCGTCCGCTCAAGGTGCGCGAGGGTTCGATCCGCTTCGATAACGTGTCGTTCGCCTATGAACCGGCGCGGCCGATCCTCAAGGGCTTGAGCTTTGAGGTGGCTGCCGGGCGTACCGTCGCCATCGTGGGCCCTTCCGGCGCCGGCAAATCAACGATCTCGCGACTTCTGTTCCGCTTCTATGACGTGACCGGCGGCCGCATCACGATCGACGGCGAGGACATCCGCGACGTCACGCAGACATCGCTGCGCGCGGCGATCGGCATGGTGCCGCAGGACACGGTGCTGTTCAACGACACCATTCGCTACAACATCCGCTACGGTCGATGGGATGCGACCGACGCGGAGGTCGAGGAAGCGGCCCGACTGGCCCAGATTGACGGCTTCATCCGGCTGGCGCCGAAGGGCTACAAGACCGAGGTCGGCGAGCGCGGATTGAAGCTCTCCGGCGGCGAAAAGCAGCGCGTCGCCATCGCGCGCACGATCCTCAAAGCACCGCCGATCCTGCTGCTCGATGAGGCGACGTCGGCGCTCGACAGTCACACCGAGCGCGACATCCAGGACGCGCTCGATCGTGTGTCGAAGAACCGCACCACCCTGGTCATCGCCCACCGGCTTTCGACGATCGTCGGTGCCGACGAGATCCTGGTGCTCGATCAGGGCGTCATTATCGAACGCGGCACTCATGGTGAACTGCTGGCGCATGACGGCCTTTATGCCAGCATGTGGAATCGCCAGCGCGAGGCGCAGATGGCGCGCGAAATTCTCGCCGAGGTCGAGGACGACGCGGCCGCGCCAGACCGCATTCCGCCGCCCGAAGGCCCGGAGGCAACCGAAAAAGAATTGCTGCCGGCCGCCGACGCCGCAGAGTAATGACGCCAAATACCTTCACTAATTGCTGAGAGCTAATGTCCGTCATCAACTCCATCCGATCGCAGCTCGCGCCGATCCATCCGCAAGGCTATCCCTTTATCGGCGGGTTCGCGCTAGCCAGCCTCATTCTGTTTTGGCTGTGGCCGCCGCTCGGCTGGCTCGCCACCGTCGCGACGCTGTGGTGCGCCTATTTCTTCCGCGATCCGCCGCGGGTGACGCCGGTGCGCGAGGGTATTGTCGCTGCGCCGGCGGACGGCCGCGTCAGCCGTATCGCCAGCGCCGCGCCGCCGAAAGAGCTCGATCTCGGCCAGCGGCCATTGCCGCGCATCTCCATCTTCATGAGCGTATTCGATTGCCACATCAATCGCAGCCCGCTCGCTGGACGCATCGAGCGCATCGTCTACCGGGCCGGCGCTTTTGTCAGCGCCGATCTCGACAAAGCGAGCGAGAGCAACGAGCGCAACGCCTTCGTGATTGCCACCGCCGGCGGCGCGCGCATCGCGGTCGTCCAGATCGCCGGATTGGTGGCGCGGCGTATTGTGCCGTTCGTTCGCGAAGGCGAGCCGGTCGGCGCCGGTCAGCGCATCGGCATGATCCGCTTCGGCTCGCGCGTCGATGTTTATTTGCCCGAAGGCACGCGGCCGCTGGTGGCCGAGGGACAGACCGCCATCGCCGGCGAGACAGTGCTCGCCGATCTTAAAGTTTTGGAACCAGGCCGCACGTTTACCGTCGGTTGACCGGCGCAATGCCGGGCCGTGTCGGTCGATGGCGGGACCGGTGCTGACAGGCTATATTGCCGTTATGGCCATGCAACCCCCTTTCGAGGATCAACGCCTGCGCCGGCGGCGCTTTCGCCGCATCCCGGTGCGAACGCTGGCTCCGAACCTCGTCACATTGCTCGCGCTTTGCGCCGGGTTGACCGCGATCCGCATGGCGTTCGAGAACCGCTATGCGCTCGCGCTCGCAGCCATTGTCTTCGCCGCCATCCTCGATGGCCTCGACGGCCGGCTGGCGCGGTTCCTGAAAGGAACCTCGCGGTTTGGCGCCGAACTGGACAGCCTGGCCGACTTTGTGAATTTCGGCGTCGCGCCGGCGCTGATCCTTTACTTCTGGGGGCTGCACGATTTGAAGTCGGCCGGTTGGATCGCGGCGATGGTGTTTGCGATTTGCGCCGGGCTTCGGCTCGCTCGCTTCAATGTGATGGTCGACGATCCGGACCGGCCGGCCTGGGCCAGCAATTTCTTCGTCGGCGTGCCGGCGCCGGCCGGCGCCATCATTGTGCTGTTGCCGCTGTATGCAGCCTTTCTCGGCTTGCCGCGTTCGCCGTTTTTGACCTGGGCGATGCTGATTTACACGCTGGCCGTCGCCATACTGATGGTCTCGCGGCTGCCGGTGTTCTCCGGCAAGCGCGTCGGCACCCGCGTGCCGCCGGAAATGGTCGGACCGCTGGTGATCGTGGTGGTGCTGTTCGTGGCGTTGCTCATCGCCTATCCGTGGATCATTCTTACCGCCGGAACGTTGGCCTATCTCATCAGCCTGCCGTTTGGCTGGCTGTCGCACCGCGCGTACGAGCGCCGCTCGGGCGAGACCAAAGCCGAACCGATTGCCGCTTCGCCGATGCCGTCGGCGCCGTTGGCTCCAACAATTGTCGGTCCAGCCGGCGACGACGAGCGCCCGTCGCGCCTCAATTGAACCGCATCGCCAAACGTTGCTGAACTGCCGGGAGGGAACCATGCGAGTTGCTCGCCGCGCTCTTCTGGCTTCGATGATGGCATCGTTGGCGGCACCCGCCGTTCTGCGCCTGGCACGTGCCGAGGCGCCGCAGGTGACGCTCAAACTGCATCATTTCTTCTCGTCGGTATCGAGTTCCCACGACAAGTTTCTGGCGCCATGGGCGCGCAAGGTCGAGGCCGAGTCCGGCGGCCGTATCCGCATCGAAATTTTTCCCTCGATGCAGCTCGGCGGCGCGCCGGCGCAGCTTCTTGATCAGGTGCGCGACGGGCTCGCCGACATCGCCTGGGCGATGCCGGCCAGTACGCCCGGACGCTTTGCCAAGATCGAAGTGTTCGAGTTGCCGTTCGTGCCGTCAGGCCGGGCATTGGTCAATTCCAGGGCAATCGAGGACTACGCGGCAGAAAATTTGCGGGACGAGTTCCGGGAGATTCGTCCCATCTGCTTTTCCTGCCGCGACCGCGGCATCCTGCACGCCAACCGCAGCATCGGGTCGATCCAGGATCTCAAGGGATTGCGGCTCCACGTGGCGAACCGCCTCGCCAGCGACGCCGTGAACGCGCTTGGTGCGCAGGGAATGAGTTTTCCGATGCCGCAGGTGCCGATGGCCGTGACCGGGCACGTCATTGACGGCTGCCTCGATCCTTGGGACGTGGTGCCGGGTCTACGACTTCACGATCTTCTGAAGTTCCACACCGACTTTGCCGAATCGTCGTTGAGCACGTCGACCTTCGTACTGGCCATGAACAAGACCGCCCATGACCGGTTGCCGCGTGATCTGAAGACGATCATCAACAATAATTCGGGCCAAGTCGCGGCCGGCATGGCCGGCGCCATGTGGGACATCGAAGCCAAAGCCGTCGCCGACATGGTGCGCGGGCGAGGCGATTCTGTCACCGTGTTTGCGGCGGAAGATGTTTCGCATTGGCGCAAAGCGACCGAGCCCGTGATCGCCGCGTGGCTGAAGGAAATGAAAGCGCACAAGGCCGACGGCAGCAAGCTTATCGCCAGCGCCAAGACGCTCATGGCAAAATACGCGAACGAACCGGAGCCGCAGGCGACGCAGCCGCCCGAACAGAAGGCTGCCACGCAGCCGCCGCAGCGTCCGGAAGCTAAGGCTCAAGTCAGCGCGATGCCAAAAGCGGATGCTCCATCAAGTCCGCCGATTGCGAAGCCCGTTCCGACGAAGCGGTTGGACATCCCGCTGTAATCCGAACACGCCGGTGTCATCGCGGCGATCAGGTCTCGGCGTGCCGCCTTTACTTACGCGACAGCAAAAGCGCCACGCCGCTCGTTTCGTGTCCTTCAAGGCGACCGTCGGCGAACGAAAGCTGTGCCAACGGTTCGCCCTTGTGATCGCGGATAAACAGGGTGCCGTGCTCGAACGTCCACTTGCGGCTGGTGAAGAAATTGCCAGGACAGCCGCCTTCGGGCGCGATCGTCCCTTGGACGGCGCCTGGGGCGTTGCCGAAGCTCATGAAGCAGGCGCGGCCGCCCTTCTCTGCAAGTTTCCAGCGGCCGGCAAGGTCGATTGGCGGCGGCGGTGGTGGGGGAGGCGGTGGCGGCGGCGGAGCTGCGTTGGCTTGCGGCTCAGGCCGCTCGGGGGCGGTGCTGGCGCAGCCGGCCAGCGCCGCCAGCACGAGCAATGCGGCGGCGGCCTTGGCCGCCCGCGCCCTTAGCCTCGTGTGCGTCAGATCGATCATCGCGAACCAGGAAACCCGAATTGTGGCGGCAAATGAAGCCCCAAAAAGCCGCCCTGGCATGGGCAGGACGCCCCATTTGCGCCAATATTCCTAACCGAAATCAACCCTTTTATGGGAGCCGTGTCGAGGGAGGAGGCGCGCCATGATGGAGTCATTGTTGGCAATTGGCCAGGGCAGACGCCCCCGCTTTGCCGTTGCGGCCTTGTTTGCGGTTGCACTGGCGCTCTCGGGGACTGCGGCGATTGCCGAAGACGGCAGCAGCACCGCCGGCAACGCAACCTCGCCGGTCGAGGAATTCTCGCAACAGCTCGAAGCGTTTCAGAAAAGCGTGCCGGATCTCAACAAGTCGATCCAGGACTCCGCCGGCACCATCGACAGCGTCACCGATGTTGAAAAAGCGCGCGCCGAGATCGACAAACTGCGCGAGACGGTGTCAACGCTCTTGGGTGCCGTGTCCGACAACGGGCCGGTCTCGCAACTCGGCGCCAAGGCCCTCGATCACGTCCACGACAAGCTCAAGAGGCTTGCGCAGGAAACGCGATTCAAGCCGGAGGAGCGGCAATACCTGCTCGATCAATGGCGCAAGCTTGAGCTCGAAACCAGCAGCGCGACCAAGGAGCTCGACGATGCCCGCGCACAATTCGCCGGGCTGTTGCAAACCTTGCAGACGAACGAGGACTTTATCGGCGAGCTGCTCGAGATCAGGCAGGCCGAGAAAGCGCTCGAAGTCATCCGCAATCTTACGCACGACATTCGCGATGCTTCGACCCACCTCAACAAGCTGATCGGAGGCATTAAGCCGCCGGGGGCTTAATGCGTGCGTTATGATGTGAGCGCGACCATGTGGCGTTTGCTGGGGCTTGCCGTCAGCGTCGCTATCGTTGGTGCCGCGATTGCCGCGTGCCGTCCGGGCGATGACGTCGGTTATGTCGAGATCAAGACCGTTCCGGTGACGCCGGTCACGCAGACGGCGTTTTATCTCGATTCCACAAAATTGGCGCCGATTAAGAAGGGCAGCGCCATCCTGCGGCAGCGGGTCGGCATCCTTAAACTTCAGGCCGACGGTTTCGCCGGAGCACTGGCGCCGCTCTGTGACATCGTGGTGAAGCGAAATCGCATCACCACCGTGACAGTTTCGGTATTGGAGCGCCCGCCGCGCTGCCAATGCCGCTACAGCGGTTCGGATGCAGCGCGCGCGTGCGTGAGTTGACGCCTGGAGGCGTCACTTCATCGTTGGAATGACAAATTCGGCGCCCTCCTTCACGCCCGAGGGCCAGCGCGCAGTTACGGTCTTAGTCTTGGTATAGAAGCGGACCGCATCCGGACCGTGCTGGTTGAGGTCGCCGAAGCCGGAGCGTTTCCAGCCGCCGAAGGTGTAGTAGGCCAGCGGCACCGGAATAGCGAAGTTCACGCCGACCATGCCGACCTCGACGCGGCTGACGAAATCGCGCGCCGCGTCGCCGTCGCGGGTGAAAATGGCGACGCCGTTGCCGTACTCATGCTCGGACGGCAGCCGCACCGCCTCCTCATAGTCCTTGGCGCGAACGACCGAGAGCACCGGGCCGAAAATCTCCTCTTTGTAGATGCGCATTTCCGGCGTGACGTGGTCGAATAGGCAGCCCGCCATGAAATTGCCGCGCTCGTAGCCCTGCAGCTTGAAATCGCGGCCGTCGACGACGAGCTTGGCGCCTTCTTTGACTCCGAGGTCGACGTAGTTTTTGACCTTTTCCAGGTGCGCCCGGGTGATCATGGGCCCGTAATCGGCCTGTGCATCGGTTGACGGCCCGATCTTCAAGCTTTCGACCCGCGGCACGAGTTTTTCCAAGAGGATGTCAGCGGTTTTCTTGCCGACCGGCACCGCGACCGAAATCGCCATGCAGCGCTCGCCGGCGGAGCCGTAGCCTGCGCCGATCAGCGCATCGACGGCCTGATCCATGTCGGCGTCGGGCATCACGATCATGTGGTTCTTGGCGCCGCCGAAACACTGCGCGCGTTTGTTGTTGGCGGTCGCCGTCGTGTAGACGTATTCGGCGATTGCCGACGAGCCGACGAAGCCGACGGCCCTGATGCGCGGATCAGTAAGGAGCGTGTCCACAGCCTCCTTGTCGCCGTTGACGACGTTGAGCACGCCCGACGGCAACCCTGCCTCCATCAGCAGCTCGGCCAGCCGCATCGGCACCGACGGATCGCGCTCCGACGGCTTGAGGATGAAGGCATTGCCGCAGGCCAGCGCCGGCGCAAACTTCCACATCGGGATCATGGCCGGGAAATTGAACGGCGTGATGCCGGCGACGACGCCGAGCGGCTGGCGCATGGAAAAAAGGTCGATGCCGGGGCCGGCGCCTTCGGTGTATTCGCCCTTGAGGAGGTGGGGAATGCCGCAAGCGAACTCAACGACTTCGAGGCCGCGCTGCACGTCGCCCTTGGCGTCGGCGAAGGTCTTGCCGTGCTCGGAGGACAGAAGCCGGGCCAGACTGTCGAATTCCTTCTGCGCGAGGTCGAGGAATTTCATCAGTACGCGCGCGCGTCGCTGCGGATTTACCGCCGCCCAAGCCGGTTGCGCAGCCTCGGCGACCGCTATGGCGTGCTCGACCTCGGAATGCTTGGCGAAGGCCACTTTGGCCTGCACCTCGCCGGTATTGGGATTGAAGACGTCGCCGAAGCGGCCCGATCCCCCCTTCACCTCTTTGCCGCCGATGAAGTGGCCGATCTCACGCATGAACTTTCTCCCCTGGATAATGGACGGCAGCTCGGCCGTTGCTATGAGCGGCTATTGTGCCGCCTTTTTCCGCAGCGGTCACGAGGGCGCCGGTGCGGCATCGTCAGCGTCGACTGGTTCTACCTCCTCCGTCGGTCTTCGCTGGCCACGGGATGAGCGGTCTCGGTGTGCGCATACCCTGTCCGTGCCGGCGCGTTGGCGCTCTTGCCCCATCCGCGGGAGGGCAACGGGATACCAGAGGGTAACCGTCCCTTAAGCGCCATGACGGTACGGTGCCTTGCGGCCGCAGGAAGCGCAGCGCGGGGCCGGGGGCCATTTAGGGGGCCTTATAAATGGATATTGCAACGGGCCTAGGCTTGGCCGCCGGCGCGGTCGTCGTCGTGACCATGATGTTGTTGGGCGGCGAACTGCGCATGTTCTTGAGCGAACATGCCATCATCATCATTTTCGGCGGGTCGTTTGCCGCCACCTTGATCCGCTTCCCGCTCGCCGCCATGTTTCATGGGCTGCCGCTGGGCGCGAAATTTGCCTTCACCATGCGGCGCACGACCCAGCGCGAACTCGTCGACGAGATCGCCGGGCTTGCCGAAATCGCGCGCAAGCAGGGGCCCATCGGGCTGGAGAAGGTCGAGATCGAAGACCCGTTCCTGGCCAAGGGAATTCGCTTCGTCGCCGATGGTTACGACGCCGAGTTCATTCGCGACAATCTCGAGCGCGACCGTGATAACTTCCTCACCCATCTGGACGAGGGCCAAAAGATCTATCGCGCGGTCGGAGACTGCGCGCCGGCCTTCGGCATGATCGGCACCTTGATCGGCATGGTGCAGATGTTCGCCAACATGACGGACCCTTCCAAGTTGGGACCGTTCATGGCGACCGCGCTGCTGGCGACGCTCTACGGCGCAGTGCTGGCGAACATCATCTGTCTGCCGATCGCCGACAAGCTGCACCTCAAATTGGTCGACGAGGAAATCAACCGCACGCTGATCATCGACGGCATCCTCATGATCCGCGAGTCAAAGAGCCCGACGCTCGTCCGCGAAATGCTGATCGCTTACTTGCCGGAGAAGCACCGGGAGATGGAGCCGGAGGCGGTGCCGGCCTGAGTGTGAATCCCGAACAGCGGACGGCTGACGGCGCAAGGAAGTAAGCGATGGCACGGCGCAAGGAAGCGCATGGCGGCGGCCACGGCTGGTTCGTCACCTTCGCCGATCTCATGGGCCTGCTCGTGAGCTTCTTCGTCATGCTGGTCGCGTTCTCCAATCAGGACCAGAAGAAACTGCAGATCGTGGCCGGTTCGATGCGCGACGCTTTCGGCGTGCAGGCCAAGGTGCGCTATTCGGGCGTCATTGAGGTCGACGGCCTGCCCACCCGGCCCAAGCTTAAGAACGCGGCGCATGTCACGCCCGAGGACGCTTCGGCGACACCGACGCCCGATGACCAGGATCACCGTCGTGAGCTCGGGGCCAAAGTCACCAACGACCAGGCCTTCGCGCTGGCGGCGGCGTCGCTGCGGCAGGCCCTTCAGGACATGCCGGAACTGACAGAGGCCTCCAAACACATCATGGTCGAGGAGTCCAAGGAGGGGTTAAACATCGAAATCGTAGACCAGGATGGTCGCTCGATGTTTGCGGAGGGCTCCAAGGAGCCGTACGAGCGGACCCGTCGCATCATCGAGAAGCTCGCCGGGCCGCTCAAGGCGACGCCCTATCGGCTCTCCATCACCGGCCATACGTCCGCGTCGAAAACGCCGCCACGGCCCGACTACGGCCCGTGGAACTTGTCGGCCGATCGCGCCAACGCCGTGCGCCAGATTCTGGAGGAGGAGGGCCTGCCGTCGGGCAACATCTACGCCGTGGCCGGCAAGGCCGACACTGATCCGCTGTTCCCCGACGACCCCTTTATTGCCGCCAACCGCCGGGTGACCATCACGCTGATGCGCGAGGCGCCCCCGGTTCCCCCGGACTTGCGGCCGTAAGCCCCCCGGATCGCTTAGACCCGGGCGTTTTGCGCTGGCGGCGGCCTCCTATGCGTTGACCCGACAATGACTCGCCGGCGCGGAAGGTGTATAGGCGCGGCCCTGCACCGTCTTTCGAGGCGGCATAAGAGCCGGGCGAGGTCCTGTTTCAAAACTCCATGACAGAAGGTGTAAGCGCTCCGGTCGGGAGCGAAATTCCGGTCGACGGCAGCGCTGACGCTTCTTCCCACACCGGATTGTGGGGCTTGGCGCTTGGCAGCATCGGCGTCGTTTATGGCGACATCGGCACCAGTCCACTCTATGCGCTGCGTGAGGCGGTTGTCGCCGCGTCGGGCCCGAACCACGACCAACTCACCCGCGGCGCCGTGCTCGGTGTCGTGTCGCTGATTCTGTGGGCGCTGATTGTCGTCGTGACGCTGAAATACGTGCTGATCCTCTTGCGCGCCGACAACAACGGCGAGGGAGGCACGCTGACGCTGATGGCGCTCGCTTCGCGCGCCGTCGGACGTCTCGGCAGGGCCGCCACAACGGTGGCGCTGCTCGGCATCGTCAGTGCAGCGCTGTTCTATGGCGATGCCCTGATAACGCCGGCCCTGTCGGTGCTCTCGGCCATCGAGGGCATCGACGTCGCCACGCCGGCGCTCCATGACTTCGTGGTGCCGTTGACCGTCGTTATTTTGGTCGTGCTGTTTGCGTTCCAGTCGCGCGGCACGGCGAAAGTGGCGGCTCTATTTGGTCCGATCATGTCGCTCTGGTTCGTGGCCATCGCGGTTCCGGCGTTGATCCGGGTCGCCATCGATCCCGGCATCCTGTGGGCATTCAATCCGTTCTACGGCGTCGATTTTCTCCTGCATCATGGCATCGTCGGTTTCTACACACTTGGCGCCGTCTTTCTCGCTGTTACCGGCGCCGAAGCGCTTTATGCCGATCTTGGTCACTTCGGGCGGCTGCCGATACAAATAGCTTGGCTCGGTCTCGTTTTGCCGGCGCTGGCGTTGAACTATCTGGGCCAAGGCGCTCTGGTCTATGCCCACCCGGAAGCGATCGCCAATCCATTCTTTCTCCTCTATCCCGACTGGGCGCGCATTCCAATGGTGGTGCTGGCGGCCGTGGCGACAGTGATCGCCAG